>Ga0180301_10000029_pt1 | contig 91911 bp, 99 predicted proteins | sample GuaBasSediGuay16_FD_121797 | JGI IMG/M metagenome (GOLD analysis project Ga0180301, IMG submission 121797) | Subseafloor sediment microbial communities from Guaymas Basin, Gulf of California, Mexico - Guay16, Core 4569-2, 12-15 cm | ecosystem: Environmental > Aquatic > Marine > Hydrothermal...
ATTTTTTACTATAGTGAAATTAAAAAAAGAGTTAGAAAATATCTTCATAACCTTCCTGAAATCATGTTCTGGTCGCATATTTGTTTAAATATGGTTAGAAGAAAAATCAAAATAAGGTGGTATGATTAGACGACAGGGTGAATCTCACTCTCCTTTGTATGCTGGTAATTGTAGTGTAAATGTGCTTCCCCTATTTGATTCGCTTTCTACAATAATTTTTCCTCCATGATCTTCTATAATTCTTTTACATATGCTTAATCCAAGACCAGTTCCCTTGTTTTTTTTGGTTGTGTAAAAACTTTGAAATATTTTATCGATGTCTTCAGACGAAATACCATACCCTGTGTCTGAAATACTTGAAATTATATAATCGCCTTCAATTCTATTTGTTAAAGTGATATTTCCTCCTCTGGGCATTGCATCAGCAGCATTCAGAAACAAGTTTAAATACACCTGTGTTAACTGTGTTTTGTTGCCGATTATTTTAAGTGGCACATTCCAGTCCTTTTTCTCTATTAGTACCCCTTGCTTTATTAGCTTGTGTTGACAGAGTTTTAAAGCTGTTTCATAACAATCTTTTAAGTTTATTTTAGATTTTTCTGAAATAGAATATTTTGAATATTCAAGTAAAGTCATTACCATATCTTTAATATGCTCTAAGGCAATCTTAACTTGGATCAAATTCTTCACTTCGCTGCTTGAATTATCTTTAGTCATTAAATATAATTCAAGGTAACCAAAAGCATTTGTCAAATAATTATTAATATCGTGTGCAATGCCTGAAGTAATTTCTCCTGCTGTAATCAGTTTTTCTTGTTGTTGAAGATACTCCCTTTCTTCGACAAATATTTCATAGGCTTCAGTCAATTTTTTCTTTAAATCATCTGGAATTCTGTTGTCTTGAATCAGATCTTCCAAGCGTTCCATACTTCAAGTAGAGATTTATAAAAATAAAAATTTTACGCTTTCTGGTGCTAAAAGTAATCTATTTATTTTCATTAAAAATCAAAACTTTTATAAATAATAATCATTTTAGCGTCGTAGATGGTGAAGAAATGTATCATTTGTGAGAAGGAAGCAATGTTTTGTATAAAAGGTAGCTCAGAATGCTATTGTCACGATTGCGCAATAGAACACTTTAGCGATATAAGCTATCTACAAAAAATCGAAGAAAGTGCAAAAAAACTAAAGAAAGTTATTGAAAGTAGGGCTTGATAAATATTTTTTATATGCTAAGCAAATTAAAAGAGTAAATTTTAAAGTAGATAATAACTTCTGTGCTTTTTATCGTCAAACTAATAGTAAGCTTTAGAGCTAATAAAATGAGTCTATGTTGTTTCTAAATAGTTGCTAGATACATGTGAACACAAACAAATGAGTGTATCTGATATTGGGCAACAAAATTGAAAATGTCTCTATAAATATTTAACATATAATTATTTAACATTGTAACATTCATATAAATATTATTAACATAAATATTATTAACATAAATATTTTAACATAAATATTATTAACATATAAATATTATATGGTATATAAAGTATAAAGAAAAATAATTATATTTCTCAATATATATAACCGTATGCAAGAGAAAACTCTGCTAAAGTTATCAATTATTCTAACGATAGTTGGGGTTATATCGCTGTTCATCTATGTTGACATATTGAATCCCAGAGAAATCGAAATAGAACAACTGAAGCAAAATACAGATAATGTAGTAACACTGGAAGGAACAGTTATTAATTACAAAGATTATGGTAAGACTGCTATTTTAAAACTGGCGCAACCAAAAACAGTAGAAGTTTTTTTATTCAAAAAGGAAAACATCAGCATTAACAAAGGCGAATATGTAAAAGTCACAGGAGAAGTCAAAAAATATGCTAAAGGCTTTGAGATTGTAGCAGATTCTATCGAGCGTTAGCTTTTTTTTTAGTTTTTTAGAGTTTTTTTAGTTTTTTTAGCTTTTTTTAGCTTTGTTAGTCAGTATGGATGCTTGTGTTAGGTATATTATTTCTTTTATGCTCATTATTTCTTTTTTTTCCATTGTTTTCTTTCCATTGAATTGCCTTAGATATAAATTCAAGCTCACGTTGATAAATTAAAAAAACATATTTCTGAAAAAGATCGTCAAATTCGCGTTCAACATCTTCTTTCCCCAATTTGTCCCGCAACAACTCCTTATCTTTCTTTACAGCGTCTAAACCATTGTTCAGTAAACCTATTGCATAATTTGCAGAATCACATATAAAAGGAATATAATAAAATGCATGTTTAATAGCAGATCCTGTTATTTTTAGAGTTCTGGCTAGCAAAGGGTTATCTAGAATGTTTTTTAATTGTCGAATAATAGAAATCGCGTAATTGAGTTCCTGGATCCTCTTTGTTTGGAAACCATCAATGGCTGTATAAGCCTCAAGATAACTGTCATCTTCTACTTTCTCAACTTTGAAACAGCTTAGGTATTCTATCATTTCATCTTCAAGCTCTTTGTTATAAATGTAAAATGATATCACTGGTAAGATTTTGTCTATTGTTTCCTTTACTCCAGGTATTTTATGGCTTCTACAAAAAACCTTGTCAATAGCATTGTTAATACCATAGCTAAGTACTTTTTTGAAAGAAGATGTACGTTTGCTAAATTTTTCAAATGTTTTTGAATCAGGATAAATCTCCTGGAAAATGAAATTCTTAAGATTCTCAAATTCAAAGTCTGCATAGAAAGAAAGTTTCTGTTGGCGCTGATAATCGCGGATCAGGTGGGCTATGTTTTTTTTATCCGAAGTGTTCATTATTTTTTTTGGGGCTAAAAACTGATTTATATAGATTTTTGTTCTGTTAACTCTATTAATACAGTTAAGTCATTTTAACGAGCCAGTAACAAGACTAAATTTTAGCTTACCTTTATTTGAATTAACCTTTGAATTAACATTCTGTTATTAGTAATTATTAGTAACTTCAGTGCAGCCTTGCTTAGCAATGCTCTCATTATAAACCATTTTATATATTATCCGGTGCTGTTAATTATGCTATTATACGCTAATATTGAGACGCTCCTGCACCTTTGGTGACTTAGTGACTGACTGAAACATGGCAGTTTAACCTATCAAACTTGACTGGACAATATTATCCAAATATTTATAAAGAACATTTCATTCCAAACATTAGTGATACCATGAAAAAGATAATTGCTTTATTAGTGATGTTGTGCATCTTACTTTTAGTAGTAGGATGTGAAAAACATGAACCTGTAGCACCACCTGTTGTTGAAGTTGAAGAAAAGGAAGAAATTCCTCTAGAAAATCTAACAATACAAGAGCTTGTTGAGACTGTAGAAAACATTATGGTGATCACGAGCGGTAAAGTAATAGAACCAAGAGAGATAACGATTAAGGTTGGAGAGAGTGTTGTATTCAAAAACAATAATGATGCTCCACACATCCTTAGAGTTGCGACACCAGATGCAATAGAGATTGTTAGGAGCAAGAGGTTAATGCCCGGAGATGTTTTTGAGTATGTGTTTGAGAAAGCAGGAATATATTACATAAGAGATGTCTTCTCTGGCAGTGTGAATGCACAGGTAATTGTAGAATAATTTTTTTTTGTTTTTTTTGATTGCTAAGAACAATGATATTAGAAATAATGCTTCTTGTTGTACTTTTTGAGACCATCGAAATATTCGGGAGGCTTGTGTTTGGTTCAGCTAAAGATGGATATGCAAGAAAGCTGGGATTCACTATCCATACTAGTTATGTTGGAGTGACATTTTCAATAATTTATTTTTTGTTTTCAGGTGATGTGTTCTTCATTTTCGGACTCGCGTTAATAATACAGGATGTTATACACCACCTTGTTATCCTTCCTGTACTAGTTGGAAGAAACGAATTTCCTTAGTTTTATTTTTATTTTCTAATTTCCTTAGTTTTATTTTTATTTTCTTCGCCACATTGAGATTTTCTTATTCAAAGAGAGGAATAAAGGAGAAATAATATAAATAATAATATAATAACATTTCTAAAAATTATCACAACAAAAAATAAAAATTATCTCACAAAAATATTGTACTTCTCTTTTCCTTGCAACTCAGACAGAATTCTTTTAATTATTGCTTTCTCTGGATCAGGTAACAGTTTAACCCTTTTACGCAAGTCGTCAAAACTCTCAAATTTTTTATCTTTGCGTTTTTCAAGCACTTCCCACATATGCTTCTTACCTAAGCCTGGGAGTAACTCCAGCTGATGCATACGAGTACTTAGAGGTTGTGCTGTGTTAAAAAAATCAATAAACCTTTTTTCATTCTTTTTAACAAGTGTTTTTACAACATGGTGCAGTTGAGAGTTTCCTGTGCCTGTAAGTTTTTCGAACTGTAGCTTTCCTGCAATATGATGTACTTTGTCACGCTTACCTTCCCCTAAATAAACTTCTTCCAATGGTTGGACAAACACACCTTTTTTTGGTACTAGCTCTAGAAGAGTAAAATGATCTTTGCCTATTGCTTGGATTATAGGATTTTTTTTATGCAAAGGACGAGGATCAAATGGATAACCATTTGGCAAGAAATCTAACACTATTGCATATTCTTCCTTTGCTTTTTGTTCCATCTTGTCTCGCCCCTTGAAGTTTTAATTTAAGTTTTAATTTTATACCTTGATTCGTATTAAACAATTTAAGCCCCCGTAACTTTAATATTCTTTCACTATGTCTAAAATCTTTTTTATGTTTTCTTGAGTGATTGTAATAGGATAACCTTGGAACATTATTTGTATGTCTTCTATAGTTTTGGGTAGTATATCTATGATTTTGTTGATATGTATGTCTTTAAATCTTGGAATTTTAAGGTTCTCAAGCTTTTCGTAAAGTTCTTTTGCTCTTTTTTGATCGATTTTGCAAGCAGCTTGTAAGTATTCTTCTGTTTTGTTTGCTCTAAAACCTAGTTCTTTGTCGCGTTTCTTGATTTTTTTAAGTTCTTCTTTTACTTCTGCAACATTCATTGATTTTTCTTCCACAATTTCACCTTGTATCATTTTAATCAACCTTTACCAAATGCACTGGATGGATTATAAGTATTTTTTTTTTCTTAATGTCCTTAATCTTTACTTCGTAACAAAAACCACGCTTTTTCTGAACAGTGCCGAGCACTCCATGAAGTCTTGGATGATATAATGCCTTCTGAAATGTGGGGTCAGCTTTGAGTAACACTTTATCTCCAGGTTCAAACTTTTGCAAATATCTACCTATGCTAAACTTGCCACGCTGCCTTACATTCTTTTTGAATAATCTTCTTGTTTTCCGTCTAGTTCCGCCTATTCTCTTAGCCAAATTATCCACCCTATTTATAACTATTTAAACTTATACTTCATTAAGTTAAAAATAGTTTTCGATATATAAAAGTATTGTTTTTTTACTACAGAAAAATGTTTTTTGTTATAAAAAATGTCCTTTTTTTTAAACGAAACATTTAAATATATGCGTATTAATCTACACATTATCATTTTAAAGTGGATGCACTTCAAAAAGGTGTTTAGGAGGGATTATCATGGGACTCTTTTCAAAGCTGAAAAAGAAGCTTAAAAGTGAGGAAGACACAGAACTTACCGGAGAAGGTGAACAGCCAGAATATGTTCAACTTGAGACAGAAGAGACCGAACCAAAAGCTAAGATAACTGTGAAGCCTTTTGTGCTTGAAGATTTTTCTGATACTAATGAAATTCTTGATGCGTTGAGAAAAGGACATACGATTGCTCTTGTAAACATACGCCCTTTGAAAGACAAAGATCTTGTTGAGCTAAAACGCGCCATAAACAAATTAAAGAAAACCTGTGATGCTATTGAAGGCGATATTGCTGGTTTTGCAGAAGATTGGGTTGTTGTAACTCCAAATTTCGTCGAGATTTACAGAACAAAAGAAACAGCAGCAATAAAGGAAGATTAATTAGATTAATTAGGAAGTTTGATTTTTTTAATTAAAAAAAATTTCTAAGAATATTTTTAATTTTATAGTTTGACTCTCTATAATAGACTTAGACTTATAATAGACTTAGACTCTATAATAGGCTCTATAATATCTATTTTAGTCCACTTTAGAAAATATTCTATTTTTTTAAACAAAAAATCATCCAAAAATCATCCGCTATTAAAAAAAATGTAGTTATAGTCGTTATAATTTCTCAAAATCAAAATAGTTTAAAAAATTTCTTAGATATAAAGAAATTTTCATTTTTTAAATTTAACGAAAGACATTTAAAGAAAATCGATTATCTGAAGTTATGCTTAAAAAAGTAAAAAAGGAGGAAAAGCCACCAAAAAATGTTCCTTCTAGAAAAATATCCTCAAAAAAAAAGGAGCCAGAAATTTCTGAATTAAAAGGACAAGAATGTCCTATGTGCAAACAAAAATCTTTAACTTTAACTGAAGCTGAGAGGGATATACCTTATTTCGGTAAAGTGTATATTTTTTCAATGACATGTTCTAATTGTAAATATCATAAATCAGATGTTGAAGTAGCTGAGAAACAACAGCCCTGCAAATACTCTCTGGAGATTAGTGGCGATAATGATCTTAATGCGAGGGTTGTTAAATCGAGTGAAGCAACTGTCAAGATCCCCCATATAATAACAATTGAACCTGGACCTGGCAGTAATGGTTACATAACAAATGTCGAAGGTGTGCTTAATAGGATTAAAGGAATAATTGAATCCACTAGAGATGTTGAAGAAGATAAAGAAGCAAAAAAGAAAGCAAGTAAATTACTCAAGAAAATCAACAGAGCAATGTTCGGTCAGGAAAAAATAAAACTTATTATTGAAGACCCAACAGGGAATTCAATAATCATCAGTGAGAAAGCTATTAAGAGTAAATTGTGATAGAGTAAATTATGATAAAGAAATTTCTTTTTGTTAGCAAACTAGATCTTCAGTCTAGTCCATCAATTTCATCAGTCAGCCAATCTTTTTCGATTTCATAGCATCAGCAATATCAACAACAGCTGTCCGGCAAATGCAGTAAATACTGGCACAGTCAAATTATCATCTATCTTGTTTGTGAACAGTTCAACTACGCTCGCTATAAAAGGCATGAATACAATAAATGCAAGGGAAAATAACCAAGGGGTCAATGGAAAAAACACAAAAAACACCAATGTTGCAAGAATGAGATTTATACAAAAACCAGCCAATGTTCCTTCTAGTGTTTTTGGATTACCGCGAAGAACTCTAACTTTGCCATATTTCATCCCAACTAGGCCCGAGATGGCATCACCAAATGTTGTCATAAGCAAAGCTGCTGTTGCAATACGAAGATCAAAGACAGCAAACACGAGAATTGAACTGGTGAACAGCATAACAGTTGCAACAGGTTTTTTAGCTTCATCCTTACGCACAGAAAATATATAGCCTGGTTTGACACCTAACTCAAGACGGGCAAACTCTGCAACCAATACAACCAGAAGACTAAACACCGCAAATAAGATTGTGAAAGTTCTGCCAAACCAAAAATAGCACAACAAAAATATAAGTATCCAGAAAGTGTGTGCCAAATGTAATATTTTCCTTTTTATTTCTATAGTATCTAAAGTAACCAAAGTTGACCCTTCTCCTAATATGGAAATTAAAACTGTAAGAAAATTGTATTGTTAAACTTTTAAATTTTTGTATCCTAAAATAATCATATTGTAGGCGCTGTTTGTGAATGGGCACGATGATCTAAGTTACTATCGATAATCTTGCGTATATAATTCCCCTTGCTAAATTGTCTCCTGTTCTTGCTCATACTTTCTATATGACGCAAAAACAAGAATATCTTTGCACAAATATTGTCAAGTTCTATGATGAGATCTTCATATTTGAAGATTGATACATAACCTAAGTCTTTAGCCAGTTTTAGAAGCACCTGCAGCTCACGAGCAGAAGCATAGGATATGTTGCAGTAATAAAAAAATTCCTTAAGTGTTGGCTTAGAAGCACCCTCTGCTATATTAACAGGCACACTTATGGCAGAACGTCTTATCTGCGATTTTAGGTTGCGTTCTTCATGTGGAAATGCATCTGTTAGTTTATAGACCTTTATTGCAAAATCATACGCAAGTGTGTATGCAAAAATCTTTCTGTAGTCTGATGCCATTTTATCACCTCTTTTATTTATTTATGTTAATGTTAAGATATCATTCTTGAATAGGTATATTTTTTTATGGCAGTTTTAATTTTATAATCATGTTTTTCTAAATATTTCATGAAATTAAATAGCTTAGCTGATAAAATATCTAACTTATGTAAGTATGTCTCTGCTGAATTTGGTTTGATATATCCAAGTTCGCAAGAAAATGAAACTAACGCTACAAGTTCGCGACAACTTGAGTAAGCAATATTAACATAATAATAATATTCTTTTATCGAGGATTTTCCACTTCCTTCTGCAATATTAAGAAATGTCGAAAAAATAGCTCTTCTAAACTGCGACCTTAAACTAACTGCGTTTAGAGGAAATGTATCAGTAAGTCTATACAACTCCAATGAAAGTGTATAACTATCCTTGTAGATATCTAAATTCTTAAAATGTCTAACCATAACTCTTTCCTGGTGATTATAATATATAGGACTTCCTATATATTTTTTATATTTCATGGTATGTATATAGAATATAAATCTAATATAAATCTGTGATAAATCTGGTAAAGAGCTATAAAGTCAAAATTGAGAACCCTCTATAGCTTCTTTTAATGATGTGGTTCAGCTAATGATTCAGCTTTCTATATTCTAAATTTGGTGCAGCAGCATAGCAGGCACAGAGCTACAGCTATCATTAATCGCATTAAATCACTTGTATATAAAAACAAAACTAAAAACAACCAAAATAAAGAAAAAAAGCCATGTATACGAAGATACAGGAACGGACGATTGGGGACCGCATGCTAAACATCTCGTTGCCTTGATGCGTACACACCGGTTCCATCAAACTCATGTTTTATGAGAGTCCTATGATGTCTATTTTTAAGGAGGGTTTCGTGCTTAGATGCTTTCAGCACTTATCCCTTAAAGCGTAGCTGCCCGGCTTACCCTGTCGGATAACCGGTAGACCAGTGGCTTCGAATCCTCGTTCCTCTCGTACTAAAGGATCCTTCCCCTCAGACATCAAACATCTCCAGTAGATATTAAACAAACTGCCTCACAGCGTTCTGAACCCAGCTCACGATCCCTTTTGATTGGTGAACACCCACACCCTTGGATGCTGCTGCACATCCAGGATAGGAAGAGCCGACATCGATGTAGCAAGCCGCGCCGTCGATATACTCTTTTCGCTATAACTTAACTATTCAGAGCTTAGTTATGGCGAATGTATGAGCTCTCGGGCGCGACAACTCTGTTATCCCCGGAGTAACTTTTCGGTCAGCCCTAAGCCTCATCAAGAAGCTATAGGGGTTCGCTAGACCACGCTTTCACGTTTGGATCTTTTACTGTTCAAGATCCAATCAGGTTAGCTTTTGCTCTTGCACTCTACTCCGAATTTCTGACTCGGATGAGCTAACCTTTGGGCACCATTGATATGCTTTCAACGGTGTGCCACCCCAGCCAAACTGTCTACCTATTGCTGTCCCAAGGTTTCCCTCGGTTAGCGATGCAAACATAGAAGGATGGTGTTACATTGACGCCTATTCGCAATCTTGCGACTACGACTTCAAGCAGCTCCCATCTACACTATACAACCACACTCACACCACAACAACAAGCTACAGTAAAGTTTCACGGGGTCTTAACTTCCCACTGGAGATCCCTGGCCTTTGCACCAGGAAAGAGTTTTCGGAGAGTTCCGTCTGGGGACAGTGGAGATCTCGTTACGCCATTCATGCAGGCCGTCATTCAAACGGCAAGGCATTTCGCTCACAACTGTTACTTTCTCCTGAACTAGTCAGGATACTGACCTTCGTTAGAAGGCGGGTGTGTATTTCTACACACCTCCACTAGTCGCCTAGTGGGTCGGACTATATCTTCACACTTCTTTGAGTTTTGATAAGTGTGTCTGGCGTATAGTCTCTGAGGATTCTTCTCTTAGAGAAGTCTTTCCTGCTGATTACCTCCACTTACGAATTTTTAGGGGTCGCTATGTTGTTGCCAACATAGTAGCCTATCGTAAGATACAGAGGCTTCCCAGCATATAGCCAGATTTTATTAAGGCAACTTTGTGTTTACCTTAAGAGAGTTATAGTTACTCCCGCCGTTTATCTGTCCTTAGGACCGTTGTAACAGTCTTTTAGATACAGACACTGGGCAGACGTCACCAACTGTACGAACCTTTACAGGCTAGCAGTTAGTTAAGTTTTTGTTAAACAGTCGGACCTCCTTAGTCACTGCGTCCTGCTTTCGCAAACATAAGCCCACAAAAGCAGGAACCCCTTATGCCGAAGGCACGAGGCTAATTTGCCGAATTCCCTCAAACGGATTAACTCTTGACGCTTTAGGCTTCTCACCTAGGGGCACCTGTGCTGGTTCTGGGTATAATTACAACAGATCTATCCTCATTCCTTTTTCATGGGGTTAAGGCATCAACCAAACGCCTCATAGAGACGCTATTCTCAGATTTAATCAAGTTCTCATCATAACGATACTCCCTTGATTTATTCTGATTAACACTATAGACAAGTAGTGTTGGTCTAGCCCAAACCGTCAGAAACAAGGCTTGTGTTGCCACATATACTGTTGTAGTACAGGAATATTAACCTGTTTCCCTTTCCCGCAACGTCAGCTAAGACTGCGGTTAGGATTAACTTACCCTTAACTGAACGACATTGTTAAGGAACCCTTGCCCTTTCAGCGACAGAGATTCTCACTCTGCTAAGATCCTACTATCACCAGGATTCTCATTTCTGCTAGATGCATTTCCTCTCTTGAGAAAACTTCTACTCTAACAGAACGCCTGCCTACCATCTTTTGCAAGATCTATAGTATCGGTAGCTAACTTAGCCCCGTCCATTTTCGAGGCTCGCGGCCTTGACGAGTAAGCTGTTACGCACTTATTATAGGGTGGCTGCTTCTAAGCCAACCTCCTCGCTGTCTATGGCAACGAACACTCTTCACCCGTTAACACTTAGCTAGCATTTTGGGACCTTAACTATAGTCTGGGTTGTTCCCCTCTCGGGACTCAAGCTTACCCCGAGCCCCCGTCTCCTAAGGTCTACAATGTTAGAACATTCTGAGTTGGACAGGAAACCGAAGGATTTCTCCCCCTAAATTCCCAATCCGTAGCTCTACCATTCTAACTATCTCGCTTAGGGCTTGACTGCGGCCAACTTCGGCAGGAACCAGCTATCACCGAGCTCGATTGGCTTTTCACCCCTAGCCCCAGGTTAGAAGAGCACTTGCCCGTAGCACCTCTGCAGGCCTCCGCGTGGTTTTACCCACACTTCACCTTACCCAGGGTTAGTTCGCTCGGCTTCGGGTAGTATCCACGTGACTAAAAGGCACTTTCATACCCTTCCCCTTGCAAAAAAAGCTGCGGGAACTTGATTTCTCTTTGAATCCTCTCCGTAAGAGATTATTCTCGCCACATAGATACACTCCCTGGCACGTTATTCGAAACGTACGATAGAACTCCTAAAAGCCCTATCAAACCATAGCTACCAGGTTTCAGGATCTTTTAACTCTCGGTCAAAAGTTCTTTTCAACTTTCCCTCACGGTACTCGTTTGCTATCGGACTCTAAGAGTATTTAAGGTTGGAAGTTGATGCCTCCCACATTCACGCCTAATCTCCAATAGACGCTACTCTGGAACACGCTAAGGTCCTTTTGCACTTCCTCTACGGGACTATCACCCTCTATGGTGCTCCTTTCCAGGAGACTTTGAGTCGCACAACGAGGACTTAAAAGCGGTCCAAACTCTTCATCCATGATACATTTCTGCACCATGTCTGTTTGCCTTATGCTGCTTTCGATCGCCTTTACTCACAGCATCCCTATTGGTTTCTTTTCCTACAGGTACTAAGACGTTTCAATTCCCTGTGTTCCCTATCCTTTCGGATCTAAAAGCGAAGTCGCATTCGGAAAGCTCCGGTTCAATGGCTACATGCGCCTCGCCGAAGCATAGCGTTGCTTGTCACGTCCTTCATCGGCTTTAGAGCCTAGTCATCCACCTGATAGCATTAACTAAAGCGTATCTCCGTAAACATGGCTTCATCAATATAAACATAAAGTTTATTCCACCAAATCATTCGATATTCGTAATATCGAATGATCTTATAAAATATTGAATATTATTTTTGATATATAAACAACCAAATGCTTTGTTCTGGAATTTTTAATACCTAAATTATTTTATGGACCCGGCGGGACTTTCGCCAAACCTCTTGCATTGAGCATCATCATCAACCAAGTGGGCATAAGACTTAACCCACTCTTGTTTAAAATAAAGATTCTAAACATGCCAAAAGTAAGAGCATTTTAGCTCTTTGATGTTTTGCCAGTTGGCAAAAAGGCTGTTTCGAACCCGCGGCCCCCGCCTATCTAGAGACAGAAACTTGCTTCTAGTCTGTGCAAGGGCGATGCTCTATTTTCCGCTAACCAGCTGTAACTGCTAGCATGCACCAGACTGAGCTACAGGCCCATTTTAATAAAAATAGCAAGTTGATAGCGTTAAAAGAGAAGCGATACAACCAAACAGCAAATTTGCTTCTGTTGTATCAACCGACCATTGTCGTCAAAAATTAAAAAAATAAGGAGGTGATCCAGCCGCAGGTTCCCCTACGGCTACCTTGTGACGACTTAGCCCATCTCACTGAGCTTTGATTCGCATTGACTAAAATCAATGCTTATCAAAACCCTGCTCGAGTGGCTTGACGGGCGGTGTGTGCAAGAAGCAGGGACATATTCACCGGACGTTGTTGACGTCCGATTACTAGGGATTCCATCGTCATGACAGCGAGTTACAGCCATCAATCTGTACTAGGGTAAGGTTTCGAGGTTTAGCTTCTCTTTTCAGAGTTGCAACCCATTGTCCTTACCATTGTTGCGCGCGTGTTGCCCAGAAGATTCGGGGCATACAGACCTACCGTGGCCCACACCTTCCTCCCGGTTTCCTGGGCAGTCTCAACAATGTGCACAGCTTCCACAAAAGCTGTTAGCAATTGTTGACGTGGGTCTCGCTCGTTATCACGCTTAGGTGGACACCTTACGGCACGAGCTGACGGCGGCCATGCACCACCTCTCGGCTTGTCCAGTAAGACCTTTAATCTGACTTTCATTCTGCCGTCGCTCCTGGTGAGATTTTCTGTGTAGAGTTAGATTAAACCGCACGCCGCACCCCTTGTAGTGCTTCCCCGCCAATTCCTTTAAGTTTACTGACTCTAGAAGTAAAACCTAAGTTTTCTTCTCATGAGTTTCAGTCTTGCGACCATACTTCCCAGGCGGCGAGCTTAACACCTTCGCTCCGACACTGGATATTCTCGAAAAATATCCAACATCTAGCTCGCAGCGTTTACTGCTAGGACTACACGGGTATCTAATCCGGTTCGCTCCCCTAGCCTTCGTCCCTCACTGTCGAACCCGTTCTAGTCAGATGCCTTCGCCATAGGTGGTCCTCTCAGGATTAATGCATTTTACCGCGCCCCTGAGAATACCTCTGACTCCTCCCGGTTCCAAGTTAGGCAGTGTTCCCTGCAGTCATCGAGTTGAGCCCGATGCTTTAACAAGGAATTTACCAAACCAGCTACGGACGCTTTAGGCCCAATAAACACGGCTCCCACTTGTGGCGCTGGTGTTACCGCGGCGGCTGGCACCAGTCTTACCCACCACTTATTCGCCAAGATATGTAAATCAGAAATGGTACATCAAAATGTCCATTTTTGTATTTTACTCTTGGCAAAAGCCAATGCAAAGCATTAGCACTTGGGATCCCCCTATCACACTTTCGTGCATTGTAGAGGTTTCGCGACTGCTGCACCCCGTAGGGCTAGGACCAGTTTCTCAGTGTCCTTCTCGGGGCTCCCTCTCTCAAGGCCCCTACCGATCACAGGCTTGGTGGGCTTGTACAAGCGTAAGTTTTTCACGAGAAAAACTTTATTTTTCGCACTTTACCCCACCAACAACCTAATCGGCCGCCAACTCATCCTTAAGCGTTGCCTTTGAAAAATGCATCCTTCCAGAGTGCATTTCCTATCCGGTTTTAGCTTCAGTTTCCCGAAGTTATCCCAGACCTAAGGTTAGATTATCGACGTGTTACTGAGCATTCCGCCGGTCTCTTGCGAGCCCTGACTTGCATGTCTAAATCGGATCCCAATAGCAGCAACCTCCCGCAGGATCAACGGGAATTGTTTATTGGTCGCATAGGAATTCTAGATAGCACTATCAACTTGCATAATTCATACTTAACATAATGTTAAGTATACACGTGTGTAGAAAATTGGAGATGATATATTTTAATTTTTTAATGTTATTTATAAAGATTTTGGTTTGTTTGTTTATTTAGTTTGTTTTATTTTAGTGTGCCTTGCTATTCACTTGCTATTTCTTTTCATGTTATTTCTAAATTAACACTTCACATATCAAAAACACACATTCGCCACTAATTCTAATTAATATTCTATTGTGTTCATACTATATAAATCTTTCGGTGTTAGTGACTTAGTGACTGACTAAATGCTGGCAGTTTAACTATCAAAGCTGATTTAACCGTGTTTTATGTTTTTATGTATGTGGCCATTCTATGCTGAATTTATTGTAGCTTAATTGTGACAAACCGCAAGAGACTATGGATTATTTAATATTTCTTAAAATCTTTTAAATTCTTGTAATAAAAGCCTTTTAAACCCTACAAGACAAAAATTCATAACTACTGTTAAATGACGAAACATTTATAAAGCAACACTTCTTACACTTTATATTGTGGGGTGAATAGAGATTCGGTAGAGTGATAGATGGAACATACGAATGAAGTGCCCTCCCAGAGGATTCTTAGGAAAGATTGCAAATACGAAAAATATTTTACTATTTGCAGGCGCTCTTACTGTGTTTGGAAGCATTGCACCGTATTCTGCTAAACCAAGTTATGCTGAAACTCGAGTTCTCAAACAGAAAAATGAGATTCATTACATGATTAATAGTAATGAGAGTTATTCTCAAGCTAGTGATAATGTTGATTTTTCTGCAGATTCTAACCTTGAACAAGAAGTTAAAAAGCTTTACACTTTTGGTGAGTTGCCTAAAAAATTTTCTGGAAATGACTGCTCTGTTGCAGATGCGCTGTGGGAGATCTATGGCCCAGAACTTTCTTCAAAAGATAACTTTTCGATGAGAAAGCAGATTTATGAAGATAATTACAATGACAATTATTATGGGTCAAGCAGGCAGAACATAAAGCTGAATAATGACATTCGCTCTGGTAAGATTCTATTTGACAGTGATGGAAAGTACATAACAAACAGTAATGTATTAAAAATAACAAAAAGCAAAATTGATAATGATAAAGCAAATGGTAGAAAAGATTATGATAATTATGAGTCAACTAGGATTGCACCTATTCTAAATTTTCAAGAGAGTAAAGAAAATAATAAAGAAATTGCTAATCACCAAGAGAACAGTAAAGCTAGTGCACCAGTTACTTTCCAAAAAAATACAAAAATCTCAAAGTCAGATAAGTCAAATAGTTTTGAAATGGTTCCTGAAAGATCATTAATCAGGCATGATTCTGCACATGTTTATGTTTCCCAAAGATTAGAACAAGCATCTTTGCCAGTCTCACTTAGTTTTAAAGATGATAATAGCGATTATAAGCCTGAAACACATACAGAAAGTGAAACATACCCAGGTGACAATAGCAAAATAGCTTACGCTGGTGATAATTTTACAGGTTTGCTTGCTTCATCCGATGATAATGGCTTGGAGGAAACAAAAATAGCTAAAGAATCAGAAATTGCCAAGGAACCTGAAATTGCCAAAGAATCTGAAATCGAAGATTCCCCAGATAGAATAGTTCAACTCTCAGCTAATTATGAATATTCATTATTCACTGACTATCCGCAAACACTGCTAAACTTGAATTTTATTGATTTCAAAAATGACTATGTATTAAGAATTGGCTATGATTTCCAAAAAGAGGGTCCAAAGGCATCTGCTTTGTTTAAATTGGGAGACACTCCTACAACAATTGGAGTTAGCACTAATTTTGAGAATCCCTATCTGGCGATAAATAAGTTCGCCATTGGAACAGAGTCTGCTAGCTTAGGAAAGTTTGGTATTGGAAGATATGACTATGATACTGGCGATCTTTCTGTAAATAAACTTGGACTGTATGTTGCAACTGGTTTTTATTTAGAAGATAAACTTGAAGATAAAAAAGACATAAAACATGCAAAATGGATGACAAACAATTCTGAAGGTTGGATAAAAGTGAGAAACTCAATAGTATCGTATGAACAGAAGAAAGCTAATTCGTGCCAGGCTGAAAATTGTCTTTCTGAGTTAGGTGGTGATCTGCTCGGAGATCCTGGCGAATATGTTATTAAGCAAACAATTGCCAAACCAATAAGCTGGTTTAAAAGAAAGGTATTAGGTAAGAAAAAAAAATCTCCAGATCATGTTTACGATAACATTAACAGTTTCCAAGATAATATAGATCAGATGATTAATGCGCTTAATAGTTACAGTATCAATGATTTCTTTAACAAGGATAAAAAATCTTATTTTTTAACAGAACAATATACATCTATAGAATTGCTCAGACAAGCTATGGCTTTAACAAGGCATCCAAATCTAAGAGAGGGTCAAGCTGATCAACTTGAATCAACCGTGCGGAAAATAATCTCTGAAATGGAAGATTTAGAAAAAAATGACCAGAAGACGATAGAAGAATATGAAATATTAGAAGCGCAGAGGAAAGCAGGGTGTGAGACACAAATTGACCTTAACAAATCCGGCAAATGCGGACTTACAGAAGAAGAACTAAATTTTATCACACCAATAATTGAACGCGAGATGATAAGCTCAAGCACAATAAATGATTGGAAAAAATTAGTGAAAGCTCATGCCATGGGTGATTACACTAATGAAGAATTAGACAACTTTGATGCAGAACAATTAAAAAATCTTATTGGGCACACATGCGATGTTATTGCGTATTTTGGCAATCTTGGTGTATACGATAATCCTAGTGCAACAATTTCTAATGTTTTGAATGCTGACGCTAACATGGTCAGAACACTAAACACCTGGTGTGGCGGTGTTTTGGATGATATTGATCAGTCCATATATTCTGCACTTGGACCAGACGCCATAAAAAGACAACAAAGAATAATCCAGAGATATGCTGAAATCAATGAAACTCAACCTCTGCCAGTTGAATCTAGTTCTGATAGAAGCATGTTAAGCAGAAGATTTGGCATAGATAACATCACAAGTTTCGATGAATTAGGAACACCTTTTTTAGAAACAGAAACATTTGTTGTGAACAAAGCTAATATAAAACAAGGCATTAATTCAAGTTATCTTGTTGGATCTAGCAGCAGCATAGACAATCCTTCAGGACATGAAAAAAGATCAATAACTGCATCAATGCAGAATAGTAATTTTCAACATGAAAGTAATGTTTCTAGTGTGTTTGAAGAAGATAGAAATGATAGCCTAGATAATATATTAAGTAATGTGAATAATATAAGCATCAACACACCAAAAGAAAAAGAGCTATCTGATGGTGTAAACATTGTGACAAATCCTGGGGGTGTGGCTCCAGAACCCGAGCCAGAACCAGAACCATGGCCTGAGCCAGAACCAAGACCAGAACCAAGACCTGAGCCTGAGCCTAGACCAGAACCAGAGCCAGAACCAGAGCCAGAACCAGAACAAAATAATACCATATCCTATGATGAAACAACTGTAAGAAATTTTAGTTTTCCGATAATATATTTGTTTGTTGATGGTAGATGGCGTTGTTATTTGTATGGCTCAGAAGATTTTATAACGAGAATGGAACAGAAAAAAGATGGCTCACAAAGATATACCACAGAAAAAAAGACATCTATGAATGTTGGGATTAACTATATATTGATTGAAAAGAAATTTTAATTTTCAATTTTAATTTTCAATATTAGATGCAACAGACAGAGTTTTTTGTGGGGGGGCTCTGTCTGCTTGCATTATTATATTTTGGACGAACCTAGATACCTAAAAATTCTTTCTCCATAAAGTGAAGCTCTCCTGGAACAATTAAGCATTGCATTCCTTGCTTAAATCTTTTCTTTAGAATCTCAGAAGCTTTGCCAGCGATGACCTGGTTGTTAGCCCCCAAGCATGAACAGCCAACAACTAATGTGTTCCTTGTGAACACATTTTCCTTTCTTTTATTTTCTATCCTCAACAAAATATCAATCGCTTCGCCAATAGTCATATAACGCTTTTTTTCTGCATGAATGTCGAGCAGACATAATGTGTGCAACTTATTTTTCAGATTCATCTTAATAGTATCATAAGCTGATTCCGGGAAATAGCTTTGCTGTGGGAACACGATGGAGGTTGTCTTGCCGAATTTATATAATTGTAAACCTGTTATTCCAACTGCAGTAAGAATGCTCGCATTGAAGACAACATTCACCTCAACCTTTAGCTCACGGGCACGCAGAATTAAATCAATATGGGTTGTTGCTGACAAAGGATCCCCCACAATCAGCAGAGCAATGTCTTCTTTTTTTGCTCTTTGCAGCATCACCTCAGGATTTTGCTCAACCAGAATACGGTCTGCTAACCTGATTCTCTTCTTATATAGTTTTTCTAATGTTTGTTTGCTACAGTTCAGCTTGGAGGTGTAGCTCTCGAGATAGATCTGTTTACATTTTTTAATTATGTCAAGGCCTCGCAACGTTATATCACGTTCGTCATTCAGACCAAGACCGATGATATGAAATGTCATAACCTAAAAAATAATGTGAGAATATAAAAAGATTTTGTATAATGATTAAGTCATGGTTAAGATCCTTGCTTTCTGCCATGTTTCAGTCACTCAGCCACAAGATGCAGAATTCTAAATATTAACTTATTTAATTAGCACACATATTTAATTAGCACACATAGGTTGACGTACCTTTATAATGTATAAAATGTAAAGCGCTTTCAATCCATGTTGATTATTCATCCTGATTATTTGCAATTATTATTTAAGCAGTATTCTTGAACCAAAAACTATAATAACGATGAATAACATCTCAGACCCATGAGAGTAACAATCAGTCTAAAAAAGTCAGTTGGGGATAACGCGAGTTCATATTATGAAAAAGCCAAAAAAGCAAAAAAGAAAATAGAAGGTGTTAAAAAAGCAATAGCCATTGCAGAAAAAAAGATAGAAGAGATTAAAGCAAAAAAGATCGAAGTTGAGAGAAGAGAAAGGAAAGTCAAACGCAAGCCAAACTGGTACGAAAAATTTCGCTGGTTTGTTAGCTCAGAAGGTTTCTTGTGCATTGGTGGTAGAGATGCAACAACAAATGAGATCATAATCAAAAAGCACACAGACAAGAATGATCTTATTTTTCACACAGATATGGCTGGTTCACCTTTCTTTGTTGTAAAAAAGGATAGTGTTAAGGATAGGGAGATTGGTTCTGCTACACTAAAAGAGGTTGCCCAAGCAACTGCTTCATATAGTCGTGCATGGAAACTAGGTATGTCCAGTATAGAAGTTTTTTATGTTAGACCAGAGCAGGTAAGCAAAAAAGCTAAAGCAGGCGAATATCTTCCTAAAGGAGCATTTATGATTCAAGGTAAAACAACTTACCTCAAGCCCATAATAGAACTAGCTGTTGGAATATGTAAAGACGGGAGCGTGATGGGCGGTCCTGTTGATGCTGTTAAAAAGAATTGTGAGAAATTTGTCGTGATTCAACAAGACACAAGGGCGAAGACAAGCGATACAGCCAAGTCTATACAGAAAATCATAGGCGGAGAAATCGACGATATTATACGAGCGCTTCCAACTGGAGGTGCTAAGATAAAGAAATAAATGTGTCAACATCCATTATTCATTCAAACTTCATTTCTTCATCATATCAAAATATTTTGAATTTGAATTTAATAAATAAAAATAGAACTGAAAATAGAAAATTAAGATGGATTTTTTTACCACAAGATTGCGTCTTTAATCTTATAAATGCCAGTATTTTTATTTTCCATGATGATTTCAGCATCTTTTATAACTATCTTTTGTTTAAACATGGGACAATCAAGTACAAGGGTTTCAGCTTCACCGCCTTCCAATGCCACATTCAGACCAATCCTTTTATTAAGTTCAACTAATTTATCAACATCTTTCTGTAACATCTTTCTTCCTAGCCAAGATTTATCCAGGCCTTCTGCAGCAACAGAACTAAATATAACCTCAAAACCTTCTGTGATCAGCTGTCTCATCTCATATTCTTGATCAATATGCCACAGCGGAGAGAAAATTTTTAATCCAAGGGAATCAGCAATCTTCTCGATTCTGTCACGTTGGTAACTAGAATATAGTGCGCCAGTAATAACACCTTCGATCTTATACTTCTTTTTTGCATATGCAAGAGCTTTCTTCAGATCTTTAAGCTCTTCTTCTTTTTCACCTTTTGTTTTTTCAATTACGTATGGCAATTGCATTGCTCTTGCTTGCAACGCAACAAGTTGAACATTTGGCGTGTGAAACATATAGCTTTCAGGATTCTCAGAGATGATAGTGACAACACACCCAACTTTGTAGTTTTGCTTCAACATCACATACATCGCAAACAAGCTATCTTTGCCACCACTAATCAAAGCTGCAAGATTTAGATTGTGACTAGGATAGAATTGTCTAAGATACTCAGATCTTAATCCAAAGCCACGTTTCTTTGATAGCTTTTTTACAGCTTTATCTATGTTACTGCCATATTGTGCAGCATCTTTTTTTCTGCTTGCAAACTTCATAGGAATGCCTAAATCCTGAGCAACCATCCTAAGAATAATTTTATCCTGCTTCTCATCTAACTTTAGCTTTGCCGGAATTCTCAATGCGTGCTCAACAAGATACCTATCCAAAAATGGAACCCTCAATTCAAGATTATTAGCCATTGTCACAACATCGTCTCTGTAGAGATCACGTTCATACATTTTTAATAATCCAGAGATGCATTCTTTATTAATATCTTGACTTTTCTCGTGTCGATAATAACCTGCAAAAATCTCTTCACTTCCCAAGCCTGATAAAATAACCTTACAGCGGTCCTTCTTTGCTAGCTCACAAGCAGCATATAGTGTGAGTGCAACCTCTACTTTGACAACATTATTATCCTCAATTAATGGCACGACTTTTTTTAGATAGCCTTCAACATTTGAAAGCTTTATTTTATTAATCTTGAGCTCAAAGCCAAGCTTTTCTGCAACTCTTTTTGCATAGACGATGTCTGGGGGTTCTCTAAAACCAGGATGGTCCACAACAGCAGTATAACATGTAAACTTTTTGCCTAACATTTTACAGATAAAAGATAAAGTAGTGCTATCTATGCCACCTGAAAAAAGAATGCCTAGTTTTTTGTTAGGTAGTCTTTTTCTAACAGCATCTATCAATAGTTTTTTTGTCTCTTCTAAGACATAACTGCTTTTCTTTTTGATAGTTGGGGTTATCTTAAAAAAATCGCGTTCAATAAACTTAATATTATTTGTTTTAATATCATAACTGACAATCTTTCTAGGATTTAATTCTTGAATATCAATGTAACCCATTTTTTCCAGGGCTTTTTTTTCAGATGCAAATGCCAGACCTTCTCTATAGGAAAACCATAGAGGTTTAACACCAATTATGTCACGAGCTAATATTAGTTTATCTCTGAACAGATAAGCAAAAGCATAAACACCGTCAAGTTGCTCAAGAACTTCTTTAATCTGAGCAACACCTTTTTTATCAAGCAATTTTAATAATAACTCAGCATCATTTTTAGCGTCAAGTTCTTCTCTCTCGTTTAGTTCTTTCCAGTTGTAGATTTCACAATTAGAAATAAGCAAACCTTTTCCAAGTATTGGCTGCTTTACATGCCCAACAACAGCATGTAGCAAATGACCAATAGCAGCAGTATCATTTACAGCGTCAACACATCTTGCATCCTTGCCGCGGTGTTTTATTACAGCCATGCCTTTTCTAACTAGCTTTTCAGCATCCTGTTTATTAAAAACCCCGATTATGCCGCACATAAGATATTTATATTTCAGGAGACTTATAAAGGTTATCTATACTGGTTAATATGAGGACAGATTCTATAACAAATCAAAAGGACTTTTGACCTTCAACAGTGCTAAGGAAGCAGTATGCAGATAAACCTTTGTGCTTTTTAGAGTAGTATGCCCAAGAAGAGATTGTGCAGTAAGTAAGTCATAACCATTTTCAATCAAATGCGTAGCAAACGAATGTCTAAGTGTGTGCGGATGTATATTCTTCTTGATATTAGCTTTTCTTGTAGCTTTTCTGATAATTTCTTGGACAGTTCTTTGACAAATATGTGTTCTTTTATTTCCTTCAAACAACCAATCGTCATGATTAAGTTTATTATCTTCAATGTATTTGAAAATTTCTTGTTTCAATTTATCTGCTATGATAAATGGTCTATCTTTATTTCCTTTACCATTTCTTACCCAGCCAAGGTTTTGGTTTAATTCAATGTCTTTAACTTTTAAATGAACAAGTTCACTTAGCCTAAGACCAGCAGAATACATTAATTTTAACATTAGTTTATGTTTAACATTACTAACAACATTAAAGATTTTTAGGATTTCATTCTTAGTGAGGACTATAGGAAGAGCTTTAGGTCTTTTTGAATATTTCAGTTTTAGATTTATTCTTTTCTTCAATACTTCAATAACCAAAAATTTGATCGCGCTAAGATAAACATTAATAGTGCTGCCTGTTGCATTTGTATCAACAAATTTGTTCATAAACTCTTTTATAGCTTTCTTGGTCAATCTTGCTGGTTCTATCTTGCAATAATCCAAAAACCGTCTAACACAGTAAAGATATGTCTTTGTGGTTCTTGGGCTATATTTTCTGCGAAGCAGCTCTTTTTTCATTTCGTATATGGGGTCTATCATATATCAATCAATGTAAACTTGCTTTATATAGTTCACGTCTAGATGTCCAGTGTCCAGTGCCAACACCTTTAAAAATATATTAAAAATATATACTTCCAGACACAGTTTATATACATTCTATAATTTAAGTCTATATAGACTCGTATAGAGTTTTGCGTTTATAATTTAATGGTTTTTAGAATTTCGTATTATAATTCGTAGTCTGTATAGAATCGTGTAGAGTTTCGCTTAAGTTTTATAATTTAATAGTTGAGTTTCGTATTATAATTTAGTTTTAAGTTTTTGAATTAACAATTGCTAGATATTTATTATATACTTATAGACATTTATTATAATAGATATTTATTATATACTTGTAGATATTTATTATAATAGATATTTATTATATACTTATAGACATTTATTATAATAGATATTTATTATAGTTTTTAATATTTCATTGATACAGCCTTTAAAACCTATGAATCTCTCAAACTTCGCATATAATATGTTATGTGCAATTCGAAAACCTGCCTAGAAATTATTTCTTTTTAGGGGCGGGGCGTTATGAGCCTTCATTTGGAAATTGTCCCTTTGCAACTAAGTTTAAGGAAGGTATATGTGCAGGTGTTGTAAATACATAATTTATTGCTTCTCCTACTGCTGTTGGTGGAGCTAATCTTATTCCTTTATTTCTCCAATCACATTGGTATTCGTCTGCTGCGTCTTTTACTGCTTCTTGAACAACAGGATTATCGTACATACCAGTATCTACCCCACCCGGTCGTATTGTGGTTACAAAGATATTCTCCTTGTATAGCCCTAACATACAAGCATTTGCATACCTGTCTATTGCTCCTTTGGCTGCACAATGTGTTGCCCCATAAGAATATCCTCTTATTGCGCTCATTGAAGTAATTAATGCTATTCTTGTTTCATCTTGTTCTCTGAATGTTGGCAAAAGTTCTTGCATCATTAAATGAGTTGCTCGTAGAACAATCTGAGATTCTTTTTCTATCAGTTCAAGAGGTATCTTTTCAATTGGCAGATATGGATTGTCGTCTTTTAGTTTATAACTTCCTGCTCCTAAACCAACAGATTGTACCCAGTAGATTGGTTTATCTCTCGGTAAATGCTCAACAAATCTTTTTACTTGATCCTCATCAAGTAAATCTAATGCAGAATATTCTATTAAATGGTCGTCAACAAATTCTGCTAAACATTTTTTTATATTCTTTAATTTACCCTCAGATCTTGAGACCATATGAACCGTGGCACTATTTAGTGCAAGGACTCCTGCTACAGCCGAACCTATGTTTAATTTCATCTCTTGTCCTTCTACTTCTATTGAATCATGGCTTGGCTCTCCTGTTGTTATGTCATAAAAGATATGTTTAAGAGGTTTGTAACCACAGCCAGTTATGATTATTCTTTTTCCTTTCAATCTTTCAGATTTAACTATGCGTTCTAATCTACTCATTTTAACCACTAAGAAATAGTTATAACCATAACTATAATTAACTTTACCCGATAATTATCGGTATCTAAGAAAATAGTCTATAATCTTATTTTCCGCTTTTCTTAAGTTTTCTTGGAAAGTAGAGTAAGATCTCTTAATAGTTTTGGCAAGCCTTTGCAATGTTAATTTTCTTGGATATTTATAGTATCCTGCCTTATACGCTATTCTTAATGCTTCTAATTGTTTTTCTGTTAAAAGAGGTGTCAATTCAAGACTTGTAACACTTCTAAGTGTTTCTTTTTTAATAGAAAATAATTCTCCATGATAATATCTTGTTGCTGCTTGAATTATCTTATTTAATTCTTTGCGGTTTAAAGAAGCAATCTCCCAATATTCCCATCCATCGCTTGCTACATGAACTGGCTTTACCCTAATATATTGAGGATTATAAAATATTCTAATTTCAGCTTTTGATTCTCTTGAAAGAGGATGCTGGACATGGACAAGAATAAAATCATGGTGTTTTTCTACAGTCTTAACTCGTTTATCTTTTTTTACTTCTTGAATAAATTTTCTTTTATTTTCTTCAGAACCAGAAATAGTTCCACCAACAAGAAGATTAATTTTTTTGTTCTTAATAAAATTCGTGTAGGGAACCGCAAAAAACTCTATTCTAAATTTTTTACATAAAGGACTATAAATATCTTCATCATCTTTTAATTTAAATTTAGCAACCCACATAATCCGATAATTGTCGGTTAAGTATATAAATATTACGCCCCGCCCTTTATTGATCATAAATCACTTGAAATTGGCAGGTTTTCGAACTCTGCGGGATTTCTGCCTACGGCAGAACCGTTGCACTATCCCTTGGTCTTTTCTTCGAAAAGACGCACATAACACGGCTTATGCGGTTCACTCACCTTGCAGGTTCGTTCACCCAAATTTCCCTTCGGGAAACTTCGCATAAGCCGATATGTTAGCCAAAATTTTCTTACTGCCTAGAAGGTGCATACGCTTACGCTATTTCCGAAAATCATTCTGATAGGTGCCTTCGTTAAATCGATTAAAACAAAAACGGTTTTTCAATTGCTTCGCAACTAAACCTAACATTGATTTAACGACTTCATTTCATTCCATCCAAATTTTTACTTACTTTATAGACGAGAGAGGGGGCTTAGTTCTTCGGACAGATAGACTTTTATTGCGTAAAAGAAGATTTTAAGGAAGAGAAAAAACTACATAAGGATTTAACTCAATTGTTTTTGTATGCCCAGTTGACTAGCATTCTCAATAATAACTTTAACTACTTGTTTTATACCACTAATGTACTTATCAAAATCTAATATTCCTTCCTTTGCGATGTCTTTTACTTTATCCCTAAAACTTTCTTCATTCAGTCCCGATTGATATAGCTCTTTATATTGTTTGTATACATAACCAATCGGTAATTTAATGTTTTTTCCAAAATCAATGATAATATTGTAAAACGTTGCAACTATCCCAATATATGGTACTAAAACTGTTAATTTCATATCCCTAATTAATGTGCGGTAAGTTTCCTTAAAAACATCACTTAGTAATCTATTCAATATTTTGTTTCTGTTTCCTTTTCCAATTTCTCTCTCAAGTTTTGAGATATATTTATTATCTAAAGTGATGATATCTTTTTCTTTCCTTAAATAACCAAAATCAATCAAAAATTTGATATACCTTATTTGCTTCTTGTCAAAAGACTTAGATAATGAATCTGCATGATGATCTTTCCTATAAAATGCATCTAGAACTATTCTAAGCGGAGTTAAAGCCTGATGAATTCCAGGTATTCTCACGATTTGGCTGGAAAGTAATCTTATTATTATTCTCTCTCTTAATTTATGTAATTCTTTATATTTTTCTAGCGCATTATATACGATTTCCTTTGAGTCGGAATAATTCATTAAACCGCCTTTGTTATCTAGTTTAATAAGACCAACATTTCTTAATTTGATAAAATAAACAAATTCAGTGTTTAATTCTTGATCAAAAATCCTTTTTGGAACTAAGAAGTCTAGATATATTTCTATCTCGTTCTTCAATTTGGTTACATCTTTGTTTAGACTGATGCCATTCCAATATTTCTTTACGACTATTTCTCTTGCCTTTTTTAGTATTAATTCTTGTTCCATTTTAAGTTAACCATTGATTTAGAGATTTTTTCTCACTTTTTTCTATAGGTTCAAACCAATAAACCCTATTTAAAAATGTACTTGCAAACCTACTTAGAACATGATGGGGAGTTTTAACTCTTATATTTTTCAAATTCAGCACCTCTTTTTGATGATTATATACTAGATCTGGATCATAGATATAAAAATGTTCCGAATCAAAACCATGTATTACCACCGCATGAAGATAATCAGGATCCTCGCCTCTTACTTCAATTTTGTGAGGGTTAATTACTATACTATTATTAATATATTTTGGATTTATTAGTAAAATTGGGTAAACCCCACTTTCAATCATAAATTTGAGATCATCCAACGAAAAATCAACTTTAAAACGTAAGACAATATTAGCTGTTTTTAAATTTTGATTAAGTTTCAGATGAAATTTATCTAATTCAAACACACCATGATACATTTCTTTAAGCAAACGTAAATCTCTCCCGCTTAACTTAGCCATTCTTTTTGCGACACTGTTTGGGTTATAACCCACCCAATTTTTTATTTTTCTATAATTAATGTGTTTTAGATTTACTCTCTTATCTTTTTTAAATTGATTTAATATAATTGTGTATAATACACAAGGTAAGCATTGTTCGTCAGTCTGTTTCCGTGGCTTACTTATTTCCAAAACTTTTTTTTCCATCTTAATCTAATCTTAATTTTTCATTGAACACATTAATAAAATCAGCTTTCATACCTTCATTATAGAATGGCATACCTATAAGTTTATAACTTTCATTTTCTGCTAAAATCTGTAATTGACAATTACCTTCAATCTCTTTCAAAAATTCTTCTTTCCATTCGTCTGTTTTTAACAAGTGAGTTCCCTTCGGTTCAATAAATAATTGATATTGAATTAGTTTTTGTTTCCCTTTTTCTTTCAGGAATAAAACAAAATCCGGCTCTGTCGGCCTTCCGTCTGAGAATCTGTATAGCTTGAATAAATTGGCGTTCCTAACAAGATAAATCTCCGAATATTTTTTGCTTAATTTATCCATCACTCCATGCAAAAACTGAATAAAGTGCTTTTCTTCGGATGTTCCGTAATTTTCGTTATAAACATACCATTTCTTATCAGATAAATTTAATCTTAGATTCTCTTTTGTTGTTTCACTCATTGCGATACCGAATTCTTGGTCTGAATAATCACCTACATTAATGTTTAATGTCTTATCTTTTACAACATCTTTAATTCTGTGCTGAACAAATAATTTTGTTCCTTTATAATCTGTATAACCAGCTCTTATTTGTGATTCTAATTGTTTGAGGATGTTTAAACATACTTCAAGTTTATCATCAGGGCTTAAATTGTCCAGTCTTGTTTTTGAGCTTCTTATATCTACTTTTATTTGTTTTAATGATTCAATGAATTCATTAATTGAGTTTAACTTTGGGAAATACTTTTTAAGATTGTCAAATTTATAAAAGTCAAGTTTTGAGAGTGCTTTTCTTAGTACAGCTTCATTAAAACTCTTTAATTCAAATGGTTTAGTTATTCTATCTTCTTCTGCTTTTATTTCATCTACAAAAATAGTTCTGTCTTGTGTAAAACCACTTCTTAAATTAAATGGACCGAAATTTTTTGAAACATCAATATCGCTTATATCTTTTATTCTTGACCTGTCAGCTTCAACTCTTTGGTTAATGAAAATAAAACCTTTTTTCCAGAAGTCAGTTTTTTTAATATCTTCTTTAACTTTGAGATGAATTATTTTTGGTTCTTGCGGCGGCATTATTCCAGTGTCCCTTAGAGCAGTTTTTAATTCCTGAATATATCTTGGATTATGTGTGCTATGATAATACAACTCTTCAATAATCTTCAAATCATTTTCCAAATCCTGATCAAATTTTCTTCTGAATTTATCTTGTTCATCATTTAGTTTAAATGGAAAATATCTTGCTCCTCTTCCTATCAGCTGGGCTTCAGCTATTGTTGTTTTTCCCGGCCTGTTTCCTTTGCTGTCTCTTGTATCGTATAATCTAACAATATCAAATAAGTTTAGAACATCCCAACCTTCATTTAGCATATCAACAGCAAAAATAGCTCTTATCTCATTGTTTTTATCTTCAAGAGAATTTAGTTTTAATTGTTTTTCCTCATCGATATTATTTGAATCAAGGAGCATACATTTCTCTTCTGAAAAATCTTCTTTTAATTCTGTAACTAAGTTATCAAATGATATTTTTTCTTTCTCAAAATATTCAAATGCTTTCTGTAAAACACTTCCATTTGCTTGTGATTTTATTCTTTGAATATCTCTTATAGTTAAATTTCGTATTTTTTCAAGAAATTCCTCATAATTTTTTTCAGATTCTTTTATTGTTTTTGATTTAAACAAAATTACCGGTTTTAAATGGACTTTATTTTTTTCTGCTATTTTCCTTCTGTATTGGCTTAAAATCATTGCTTGAAGCATTCTGTCAAGATTATCCAAATCTGCTTGTAAAACTTTTACTTCTTTTGAATATCCATCTTGTCTAAATTCTTTTAATGTGTATTCAAAAATAATCTTATTTTGATATTTCTCATAAATAGCAGGATTATCCAAATCAACGGTTGCAGTGTATTCCAGCATTATGTTTTCTGTATTTGAGTTAAAAATATTGTTTACTGTATGCTCCCATGTGGTTTTGGCTATCGTTTCCTCTTTTCCTAACTTATTTTTTGTCCATGCGTTTATGTGATGAGCTTCATCTGAGATTATGACTATTTTTTTGTCTTTAAAATCTTCATAAGTTAAACTATTCTCTTTTGGCATATTCATATTAGAATGAAGCCCCTGAATTGTCGTGAAAAGAATATTTATGTCATGATTATTTGATGTTTCAAAATTATTAACTTCGTTTATTTTTACTTCCTTATCCTCAAACTTGATTTTTTCATTAAAGAGATATTTTGATGAATTAGGATTAAGAAAATTATCTTTTGTTTTTTCTATGATGTTAGTGCTGTTTACGAAAAACAAGAAGTTTCTGTATCCTTTATTGTAAAGATAGAGTATATTTGCGGCCATTAAAAGAGTTTTTCCTGAACCTGTTGCCATGTGAAACAAAAGCTGAGAAGGTTTTATTCTTTGAGGATAATTTTCAAGATAATCAATAAAACGAGCTATTGCTTCTTTTTGGTATTCTCTTAATTCAAAAGCAGGATTTAAATTATGGATTATAAACTTCGGGATTTCCTTGTTTAATCTTCCAAGTTTTGAGAGTGTATCATAATCCTGCCTTAGAGTAGTCATTTACAACCCTCCTGCAATTGCTTGAGCAATTAAGTTCGTTAAAACATTTAATGGGACTTGTCTCAAAAAATCTCTTCCTTTTTGTTTAAGTTCATTCAATAAAGCATTTATTTTAGATTTCTGGATGTTGTCTTTTTTTGTCTCTTCTTCTATCTCTTTTATTATCCTTTTTATTTGCTCTTTATTTTGAAAATTATTTTTATCTAAAATATTATGAACATCACTAAATGAGGTTATGGTGATATTCATTTGATTAAGATTTTGATTTAAGTTGGTGTTTGTTATATTTATGTTAGGAACAGGAGAGTCTATATTTACTTCTTTATTTTTATCAAATTTTCCTAATTCATAATTATCCTTTATTATTTGAATACCACCTAAACAAGATTCTATATCTCTGTCATAAAAAGCAAATTCTTCAGCAGGTGCGAAATAAAATGGATAAAAAATACCTTGAAAAAGTTTTTTTATTTCTTGTTCTGAATAAAGTTCTACAATTATACTTTTAATTTTTCCTCGTATCGCATACATTAAATCTTGATTTTCTTTTGAAGGTCTATTTTTTATTTCATTAAGTTGATTTTCATAATCTTCAAGTTTGGATATTACTTTTTGAATATCCATTTTATAAACCTCCATAAAATTTTTTATTAAGCTCAACATCCTCTTTGCTTATTTTATATTGCTTGTCTTCTATTTCGCTGTAATTGGTATATAGGTTATTTGCATCAAGACATTCAATAAGAAGTTTCTTCTGTTCTTCTGCTGATAATTTCTTAAAGTCTTCAATATTTTCGTCAAAAAGTTTAGGATCTACACGATAACTCAAAAATGCGTGTTGCTTCATATCTTCCCAGATTTTAAGAAGCTCTTTTGTATCTTTTGCTTTCTTAATCTTCCGGACAAATCCTTCATTAAGTTCTTTTAGCTCCATATAAACAAAATCTCCACCGCCCTTCCAACCAACAGCTTTTGAGATGCCTGTTTGATCTCCATTGATTACATTTTTCAATCTCACAACAGCACTATTCTCTCCATAATCCAATTGCTCAACACCAATATATTGTCTGCCCATTTTGTGAGCTACTGCACAAGTTGTTCCGGATCCTAAATGGTAATCTAAAACTATATCTCCTTCTTTTGTAGCCATGTCTAATATCTTTTTCATTAATTTTTCTGGTTTTTTACCCGCTTTTAGTTCAACATTCCCTTCTTTAGCTATTCCTTGATGTAAATTTTCTACCCAGAGATTGTCATTTTTAATTAATTTCAATACACTTTTTCCTTCATTACTTTTAATTGCACTATCCCTTAACCATACAATTAATGAACCATCTAAGAAATAATACCTATAAATTTGTCCAGCAGATTTACCTTTTGTAGGAATGTATTCAATAGAGTAAAGACCTCTTTTTGGAATATGAGGCATTATTCTCTGCATTAAACCCCCTTGTGGATTAGTAGTTCTAAAAATCTTCTCAAAATACTTATAATAATTTTCATCAGTTCTATCTTTTGTTAGTAATGTTTCAACATTAAAATTTTCATGCTTGAAAACTTTTATTTTACCAACATTTCCACCGTTTATATCTTTAACATAGTTCTCCTTACCAAAATCTGTTAAAATTTTATTATACACCCTTTTGAAATTATCTCCTAGTTCTCCTTCAGCAAACGGTTTATAATTTTCAATTTTACTGCTATCTTTAGCATAAATTAGAATATACTCACAAATATCAAATAAGAAACTTTCTTGCCCTACACCCCCTCCTGCTTTTGCTTTTAGGGTTATCATCGTCAAAAAGTTCTCTCTACCAAATATCTCATCCATTAGCACTTTTAGATATGCTTGCTCTCTGTTATCAATCTGAACAAAAATAACCCCATCATCCCTTAACAAGTCTCTCGCAACTTCTAACCTGTTCTTCATAAAAGTTAGCCAAGTGGAATGATTAAAATTATCATTATACTTAAACTCATCATTTCCTGTATTATACGGTGGATCAATATAAATCAGCTTTACTTTTCCGGCAAATCTTTTCTTTAAAGAATGTAAAACCAAAAGATTATTTCCTTTTATGATTAAGTTGTCTGTTGGTTTGATTTCTTTGACTTTATGCTCTCCTTTGGCGTCAATTCTTTTAAAGTTTGTAAATACTTTTGGGTCTAATAATCTATCAATTTCATCCGGAGCAAGAATTTCATTGTGAAAAATCTCTTTTCTTTTTTCGTCAGATTTCTCTTGTCCACCTTCTAATATACAATCTTTGTATGGCCAAGCTAAAACAACTTCTTTACTTTTTGAGATATATCGGTCATCATCCGTAATTAAACCAATTTTGTTTTTAAAAGCAGTGTAAGAATCAGGCAGGAACTCTTTATTATCAACAAATTTCATGAATTTTTCTTTGTCAAAAATTAATGTCCCTTCAACTTCAGTGAAAAAATGCTCCTTAATTTTTTTGTTGGTCAGAAGAAGCTTGATCAAATCTTTATCTAATTTTAATGCCAACTCTACAATCCTATTTTTTAACAATTCCCCATCAGATACCAATCTTTCATCTTTTTTTAAAAGTGATTTTAATTCATCTAAAAGTGTCATTTTTCATCCTCCTCTTTAAGCTGTTCTTCCATCATTATTTCAAACTGTCTTGATATTAATAAACCCTTTTTCTTGCAGAAATTTCTATATTTATCATATAATTCTGAATTAACCCTTAAAGTGATATTTTTTGATTCCATTTTGCACCCCTTTTTATTACAAATATATTCATTTGTATATAAATATTTCTATCCTAATGTTCTTTTTCAGAAAAAGAACCAAAAACAGCCCCCTCTCTCGTCTTTCAGACATGCTCAAAAATGGAACATTTTTGGCATCCTAAAAATCTTTGATTTTTATGATATTGCCTGCTACGCAGTTATTGATATCAAAGTAAGTAAAAACTACGGCACCTATCTGATTTTCGGCAGTAAGAAAACTCAAAAATTTAATGTTCCTTGCGGAACTTAAATTTTTGGATTTGCTAACGCAAATCTCGGCTAACACGCATTAAGCGGGAAATTAGCCTAACCACACCCGCCCCTAATTTCCCCAAATTTTGAGTCCAGCTCTGTTCCGCTCAGGTTTTGTGGGTTGCCTCAAAACCTTCGCTCCACGAGGGACTCAAAACTTCGCTTAATGCGATATGTTAATTGCAATTCAGAAATCAGCCTAGAAAGTTTAGGGGGCAAAATTTAAAAGTCTCTTGTAATCTTATGTTCTTTAGAGAATTTTATTTCCAATTGGTCATAGAAGTCATTACAAGATTTTATTTTTTCTTCATCTGTCCTTTGAATTCCTTTCCTCTTTAATTCAAGATATTCTTTCAGCCATTTCTCCCAAGCATTTTTAGCTTCAGGATTCTCTTTAAAGTATCTTCTTAAAGTTTGCTTAATCTCTTTAGCAACTCCCTGTGGGTCAAAAAGTATTTTTTCCTCTAAATATGGATATGACAAGAACGGATACTTTTTGATACGATTAAGCAATTTCTTTTTTGGCCAGAATTCAAAGTCCACTTTAATTCCATAACGATATTCATGAGTATCTTTATATCGTCCACCATCATAAATAATCTCAATATCAACATCTGAATCTTTATGAGCTGTTCCTCTCGCTATACTTCCAAAAAGTAAGATACTCACTACTTTTGGATCTTTCTTCTTCTCTTCTATGACCTCTTTTATTATTTTTCTATGAATACTTAGCATATAGGAATAAATAAAATTCTTAGAATATAAATTTTGCCCCTTAATTGTTTTGTTTGATGTATCGCTTCGCTCATAAGATGACGGCTGATTTCTGAACTCACTTCGCTACGCTTCGTGCCACGCTGCGCTCTCGCCTTCGGCTCGGGGCAATTAACAGGAATTTAACGGAAAAATGCTCAGCTCGCATTTTTCCCAAATCGTTCGCTACGCTCACGACTTCGTTAAATTCCAATGTTATGCTCAATCCGCCCGCTCGCCTCTTTTCAGAAAGAATTAAATATAATTGTTCTAAACTATTATTATTATGATGAGATTCAAAAAGATTGTTTTGTATGATTTGAGGTCAAAACCTCTTGAAAAAGAATTTGTTGATAAACTAAAACAGTTTGCAGAATCTATAAAGGTTGTTTTTGCTAAAGGAGAATATCTAAAAGTTTTGAAATTGTCAGATTTGGAAGATGCTGATGCTTTAATCACACGCATCTTTGATTATTATGATGATTCATTATTTGAAAATTCAAATTTGAGATATATTGGTGCAATGCATACTGATGTTTCACACTTTAATATTCAACTTCTTAATAGAAAAGGAATTACATTAACTAATATTCCTGGCTATGCTACTGAAGCAGTAGCTGAATTAACAATTTCTGCATTGCTTAATATTTCTAGACAAACTCATGACGCAATGAATTTTGTTAAACAAGGCAACTGGGGTTTTGAAAAGTTTTTGGGCTGGGAATTGGGAGGAAAGACCTTGGGAATAATTGGCTTAGGAAGAATAGGAAGCAGAGTTGCAGAAATTGCTCAGGGATTTGGAATGAATATTATTTATTATTCTAAAGAGGAAAAAGACGTTTCTTATAAATTTGTTGAATTGGACAATTTATTAAAGCAAAGCGATGTTGTAAGTTTGCATTGTAATTTAACTGATGAAACAAAAAATATCTTAAATAAAAAAAATCTGAAATTAATGAAGCAAGGAGCTGTTTTACTTAATTCTGCTAGAATGGAATTAGTTGATTTAGAAGCTTTATATGAACTTTGTAAAGAAAGAAAGATTTTTGTTTGGTTTGATGAACTTCAGGATGCCTTCTCTCTTCTTATTTGTGAGATAATCTCTATTGTATAACAGCCATGCACTACACCAAATAATCTTATCATCTTACCCCTCTCAAAAAAATATCTAAGATTTATTCACTTCTTAATTTTTTGGAATAATGTCAATCTTAAAAACCTTTCGGAATAGAGGGAGTTCCTGACTCTAAATTTAGTCTGCCTTCGGCAGTTATTTAATATTAAAGTGAAAATTCGACTCTCTCCGCTTCGCTCCGAGCCACGCTACGCGCTCTCGCCTACAGCTCGGGTCGGCTAACAGGCATTATCCGAGAAATCCCTCGGCTCGGGATTTCTCCAAATTTTTGCTAACGCAAAAACTTCGGATAATGCCATATGTTATGCTCAATAAAAAATCGGCTAAAAATAGAAAGGGTCGGCTCTTGAAAATAGTCTCACTTCGTGAGAAATTTATCTATTCAAAATGTAGGCTCTTGCTTTGCCCTCTTTAAATTCAAGAATTCCAGCAGCAGGTTTTAAGTTTCTACCAACATGGTCATAAACTGCTCCAGGATTGAAGTCAAGTCTATCTGATAATTCTCCCTGTTTAACAGGTTGCTCATCAGGAGTTATTAGTCCATATGCTTCATGAATGTGTCCGCTCACAGCAAATTTAGAACCAATTGCTTTTCTAACTCTTGCTAAATCAACTCCGCCAACATTAATTCCTCTATCAATAACATCCAATCCTCTTTTTGTCCTGTATTTTTGAGGAATATGTGTTGCAATCAAAAGAGGTTTATCACATTGATATTGTTTTGCTAATTCTCCTAATCTTTCAAAATCTTCTCCATTTCTTAAATATCCATCTGGAACACAAAATCGAGAATTTGCATTTCCACCTAAAGCAACAATAGTCAAATCATCTAAATCAGCAACAGGAACTTTTTCCATATCTACAACATTTGAATATTTTGATGTCAAATGTTCTAATGCTTTGTCATAGGCTCTTTTTTGCTCGTGATTTCCTGGAACTGCTAAAACAAGTTTTCCTGTTGCAGCTACTGGCTCAACAACGCTTAAAATTTCATTAAAATCATCTTTTGCTCCTTCGTAATCCCCAAAAGAATGCGATAAATCTCCTGCTAAAAAATAAACATCAACACCTTCTTGATTTAGCTGATTTGCAAAAAATTGAGAATTTCCTTGATGAGCATGAAGATCAGCCATTACGCCTAATTTTATTTGTCCATCTCCTCTTGTTGCTTGACTAATAACTCCATCTTGAATTTGATATTCAATACCTTTAAGATTTATTGTTTTAGGAGAATCTGACTTTTTACTGCAACCTGTCAAAGGCAATCCTGAAGCTACTGCTCCAGCAACTAAAGCCCCTCTTCCAAGCCATCCTAAAAACTCTCTTCTATTCATTCTCATATAATATGGTTAAAACTACCCCTTTATAAATGTTTCGTCATTAGAAAGTAGTTATGACGGATTTTCAAAAAAGCGTCATAATGTCGCTGAAGAGTAAATAAGCCGAAAAGCCCGAATTTCAGGGTTTCAGGCTCTAAAACGCTAATTCTGAAAAAATGAGATGAAACAAGGCAATTTGACAACTTTCAGGAAAATCCACGAATTTTGGCCTTGATTTCTGGTGGAGAAGGGGAAGCCGAATCGATTGAGTTTGAGGAGGTGAACCCCAATGAAAGACCTGCAAACGGTTGAGAAATTCCAGCAAGCCCAGGCAGAAAAATGGGCAAAGAAAGAGAAAGACATACACCTGCAAGTCTGCTTCAAGAAAGCAGTTGATGTTGAGATACACCTCATCCAAGGCGCACAAGCCCTAGATGAGTCAGAAATCACAGCAAGAATTCTGAAGCGAGCAGAGTATTATTTCCTGGGCTATGAGAAGCTGAAAAGCAAACTCATTGACGGAATTTCTGAGGAGGCGGATCAGGATGAGCCAAGCAGATGAGATCCGCCAGGAACTTGAGAGAAGAAACAAGGAAACACGCCAGAAAATCAAGAAGCAACAAGATGAAAAGGAATTCAGAGAATACCTTGATGATCTTGGCATAGAAAGGATTGATGCTCCTAAAAAGGAGAAAAAATTGACCCACAGCGGTCGGAGGTCCCGAAAATGAAAATGGAAGTATCTGACAAGGTAGCAGTGCCTCAAAAGAGGCCACACATAAAGAAAGGCTTCTATCACGCCAGACTGGTGGAAGTCAAGCCAAAAAAGACAGAAAGCAAGTACGGCAAGAAGATCGTGCTGCTCTTCGAGATTCTGAACGATGCCTTCAAGCAGAATGGAAAGTATCTGCAACTGGCAACAGAGGCATATTACGAATACAAGCAAGATGATGGCTCGTACAGGACAGCAGTGACTCCAAACTCAAGGATAACTCAGATTTTCCAAGCACTGGGCTGGAAGTTCACAACGCAGGGCCTTGATACGAATGACTTCATTGGAGCTGAAGCAGAAGTTCTGGTTGATGACTATGAGTATGAATACACAGATCCAAACACGAACAAGACTGAGATACTCAAGGCAAGCACTATCAACGATGTGAACAAATGGGAAGATCAGCCAGAGGTAGTTGAAGAGGTTGTCGAGTGAAATGACAAGTGCAGTTGTTGTTACTATGCAGTACGATATCCCAGAAAGTGGGGGAAAGACACACATTAAACACGATTTTTTTGTGAGGGGTCTTCCTCACTTTTTCAAATATCGTACTAAGCAGTAGTAATTATTGATTGAGTTTGAAGGAAAACTGCACTCACATAGCGATAGCTCTCCAAAAAGGAGGTGAACAAACAAAATGGATAGCAAATCATTCCTAACAATCCTGAAATACATAGAAGACTCTAAACTACCAAGAGAAGTCATAAGCAAGTTAAGAAGCAAGTGCGTAGACATATCAGGAGAACTTCTGCCATCAACAACAGACAGAAACATAAAACGTAATATCAAACTTATCAATGAATTAGAAGAACTGTTCAAATCAGTTGCAGAAAAGCACAACACAGATTTCCCTGACATATTCTGCTTCTTCAAAGGATACAAAGACTCAGTGATCATACACGAAAGCATAGAGGAAGATAGCAGAGTTCCAGCTGCAATGATTGAATCACTGCAGATAAGATGTAAGACAAACAGCGTCATCAAGATATCCGAGAAGTTCAATTATCAACAAATAAAGGTCATTACAAGAAGAATATTTGATGCTCATCCTAACTCACCTCTTGTCTTTCCGATAACAAAATACCATCACATAGAAGGAAAAGTCATCGGAGAAATAGAACAAAGAAAGATCAAGATACCTGTTGCGTGGAAAGTAGAAATAAGCACCAAAGAAGACAAAACATACGTGCCTTACTTATTTGGAGAGAAGATACCTAAAAGAACAAAGATTGTCGATGAAGTAAGCGGAGAATTCTATCTTTACAGGTTCTTATCAAAAGAAAGAAAGGAGTATGCTCTGATCAGTACGGACAGGCTGAAGCTTGACGATTATTCCATTGACGGCATTAGCATAGAAGTTGAAGATTTCAAGATCATAGGAGATGCTTATAGGCTCATAAACAAGTTCACTGTTTTCTTTGTTCACACAGCAAAAAGCCACATCTGTCAATTGCAAAATCATAAACAGTTGTTTGAACATGCAGATAAACTCAAACTTACAGGAAATAGGCTCTACCAATACTTAAGCAGTTACAGAAAGAACGGTTCAATACAAGTTTTGGAGCATCCTAAATGGTTCTTGAAATTAACTTCCGCTTTTCTCTTCCACAAAAAGAAAGGGGACACTGCTGAATACCCTATGCACATTCTTTGGATCTCTGAAAGAGGTGCTGGTAAAACCACTTTTATGGAATCTCTTCACCAAAAAAGCGGTGAGACTCAAGAAATAATCGCTGGGAGTGCCTCAACAATAAAATATCTCATCCCGAGTTTCAAAGAAACTAACAGGCCAGACATGGGTGCTCTTGCAAAAGCATCAAGACTTTGCATAATAGACGAGTTCTTCAGGATTCTTCGAACAAGCCACAAAGAAAGAGAAGATGAAAGCGGTCGGATGAATGACTTGCTTGAACACAAAGACAGGCAAGCAGGAAGCGGCCAAGGGAAAGTAAGAACCAGCATGACTGCAAGGCTTTTTGCAGGAACAAATCCTATCGCAGGAACTAACAATATTGTGAATCTTGTTGAAAAATTCGATGACTCCTTCCTTAGCAGGTTCTTGATATATTATCAAACAGACGATCACGTAAAACTTGTCCATCAAAAGAAAAAAGAAGCTAAGGTTTACACAACTGAGTGGATAGAGGTTAATGATTTTCTGAGCATCCAAGATTATCTCCAAAGTTTTGATGCGAAATACAATCGGGAAAGGCTTGTCAAAATCTTTGACAAATTTTTGATTTTCTTCAATGAAGAGGTCAAGGGAATTTATGAGGCAAGATATCTTCATCATCTTGAATGCCTTATTGATGGCATCATAAAAACAAGATGCTTGATAACGAGAGATCCTTCATTCAAGGCAAAAGAAGAGGATTATCAAGAAGCGGAATACATTTGGGCAATAATAATCAAGGGATGGTTCAGGCAAAACCTTGATGACATTCTTCGTGATCTAAGCATCCCGATAGAGTCAAGAGCAAGATTCTTGCCGGAAAACGCTGTTTATCTTTTGGAAAAACTTGCTTCTCTTGGCTACAAAGCCAAGCTTGGCGATTTGAGGGATAAATGCAGGGGTGAACTTCACGCTCCAAGCATCGCTTTCTATCTTTCCTTGTTGAAGGAAGGAGCGTTTGTCATAGAACGGGATGGATATCTCTATCATCATGAATGGGAGGCGATAGAAAGAAAATGAGGCTTTGCTGCACTCAACAGGAAGAGGACTTTTGGCTTGGCGAGCCACTCTATGAAGAAGACAAATCAGTAGGCTTTCATAGAATGTGGTTCCTGGAAGTTCTTGCCAGGAAGACTGATTTCAAGATAAGCCTTCAAAGCAAAGAAGGATATTACACTAAAAGAATACACTGGTCTGATTTCCACTATGAGAAAAAACTCAGAGCATACATAATACACAGAGAATTGTTATCAAATGAAATAGTGCTTGATTTTGATGCTCCAACTTACGAAAAGAACGTGAGCAACTTCAAGGACATTTATCCTTTTCTTAAAAGAAAGGGGTTTGTTCCTTACATCTACTTTTCAGGAAACAAAGGATTGCATGTCCACTTCTATCTAACCTTTAAGCCCTTAGTCAAAGAACTTGAAATGAAAATTCAGGAAGACATAGTGAACCATTTCAGAAAAGCAGCAACATTTGAGAAGATGTTCACAAGATTCATCGCAAAGAAGCTTGAATGGTTATACACTCATTTTTCAATTGATGGGAATCTCAATCATACAAACCATCTCATAAGGTCAGAAGGAAGTCTTAACAAATTAGGCTTCAAGACTTTTTTAGGCCATACTCCTGAAGACATACCTATCATTGCTCCTATTTACAACATAGAAAACAAGTCTTATCCGAAGTTTCCTTTTCATGATTACACAAACTCTCTGGATGACATAAAATATTCAGCCTTAACTGACCTTGTCAAACTATGCAAGGAATTTGTTAAGGTAAAAAAGATTGGTAAGAAAGAGCCAAAATACTTATCTCTTAAGGATTTCTTCCAGAAACCGAGAGTTAATTCCGAGAAGCCGTGCATAAAGTTTCTGGAGAGCCAAGAGTTTGGAAATATAGGTGAGGGAAGAAAAAGGGCTTTGTTCGTTCTTGCTTCTCATTACAATGATGATCCTCAACAAGTTGCCAAACTCAAAGAATGGAATGAGGTAGTTCTCAATAATCATCTTTCAAGTTTTGAGATAGAAAGTTCTGCAAAGAGCACGACAGGAAAAGTAGGTTGCAGGTACATTAAGGAACTTCTCGGTTCAATAGGTTATGGTCACATATGCAAGGGGTGTTCAAAATGAAAAAAGAGCCAAAAAATGCGGAAGGGTCGCAAAGGACCTTGGTCAACTTGTATGACAAGAGAAACTCTTCAAAGCAACTCAAGACAGTAATTTTCACAAAGCACGTTCCTAAATTCGTTGACCTTGACCTTAAGACTATTGGACCTTTCAAGCCTGGAGACATTCTCAGAACTCATATTGACATTGCTAATCTGCTTATTTTGAAAGGCAGAGCAAAGGAGTTCGATATAGATTGACGGGAGGTGATTCAAGTGGGTGAAATAGAAAACATCAGGAAAAGAATCCTTGCGGACATAGCCGCAATGAAACAAGACAACAATTCCTGGAAAAGGCAAATCCAGGAGAATGAGAGAAAAATAGCGGAACTTGAGCAAGCAGCTGAAGTTCTAGGAAAGATAAGCGGAGGTGCTGAACAATGAAACCGCTAAAGAGAAGGTACGTCTATGAAGAAAACTTTGAAGAAATAATGGCGTGGGCTCATTCAAGAGGCATAAGAGCTCCAAACAGGAAGGATAACTTCCCTTATTTTCTCGATGCCTACTTGAAAGAACTGAAAGGAGAATCAACACAATGAACTTGTTGGAGGTAGAACAATATGTGGAAAGGGTATGAAGCACTGCCAAGTTATTTTGGCGGAAAAAGAAAATTAGCCAGGAGAATACTCAGCTATGCAGAAGGAAAAGTTTTCATCGATGCGTTTTTAGGAGGTGGCAGCGTTTCCTTATTGGCAAAAGCAAAAGGCTTCAAAGTAATATGCAATGACATTGCTGAGAGGTCACGAATTGTTGGAAAGGCCATTATAGAAAACAAGAACAAGAAATTAACTGATTATGACATTTACTCATTGTTTAAGGAAACTGATAATAATTTCATACGAGATAATTTTCCGAACCTGGCTCTTGAAAAAGACGTGAAGTTTCTTGACAACGCTTTTGCTAATGCCAAGACAGACCTTCAGAAACTACTGCTCATCAAGTTTCTCTTCAAATATAAACCATTTAGCATGTTGTCAAACAAAGTTCCTAAGGACTTGTCAAACTGCAATTTAAAGGTCATAAAGCCGCACTTGAAATATATGTTTAAGCCGATAAGAACCTTGAAAAGAATAAAGGAACAAATTAATTATGGAATATTTGATAATGGCCAAGACAATGAGTTTCATCAAAAGGATGTTTTTGAATTCTTGAGAAACGTAAAGGGAGATACTATTTATTTTGATCCTCCTTACGCTGGCAGTCAGAGTTATGAGGAGTTCTACAATATACTTGATAGCATTCTGATGCAGAAGAAGATACCTGTTAAGAAAAGCAAGTTTAACTCTGCTGAAGCAGAAAAGTTTCTTCACAGGTTGCTTGACGAATCTATGCACATTAAGAAAGTAATATTCAGCTTTGGCGGCCCTAAGATTGACGGGCAGCAATTGTTGAAAATAGTGCAGGAGCATCGCCCTGCTGAACTGTATGAGATTAAGCATAAATGGTCTATCACGGCCAGCAAGGAGCAGATGCAAACTGCAACAGAAATATTGGTGGTGACAAAATGAAAACTGAAAAAATACCAATGGAGTTAATCGAAGAAAACAACTACAATCCAAATGAGATGGATGAGAACAAGTTCAAGAAACTTGTCTTGAACATAAAACGCAAGGGTTTCAGGAAGCCTATTGAAGTGAGGAAAGTAGGGGAGAAGTACGTTATAATTGACGGAGCTCATAGATTCAGGGCTTGTAAGGAATTAGGTTACACCGAAATTGATTGCATAGTTGATGATGTTGATGAAACTGAGGCCATGATTGACACCCTCAACGCAAACATTCATGGCACCCATAATCCTTACAAGGAGGCGCAAATATTCAAGCAGATTCACGAGAGGTACACTCTCAGGGATATTGAGAAGTTGACTATTTTTAATCAGTCTGAGATTAAGGACAGGCTTGAGTTGCTTAGTCTTTCTCCTGCAATACAGAAAGAGATTGAGAAAAGGGAGAAGGCTGAAGCGAGGGAGGCGCCAGTAGTTCTTACTTTTATGATTAAGGAAGCCGAGAAAGAGATTGTAATGAAAGCTCTTGATCTTTGCGAGAACTCTTCAGACAAGAACAAGGCCCTGGTAGAGTTATGCCAGAAATCGCTTAATTTTATGGAGGTGAAAAACGTTGGAGAAGAAAGCGAGCAGTCAAACGAGCAGTCAACATCCAAAACTGCGTAACTTTAAGGGAAACATTCACACATTAACGGAAGAGGACAGGAGGAAGGCAGGGAAAACTATGACGCCAAAAAGAAGGCTTGCTAACACGCTTAATCCTATGAAGACTGGCAGGTACTCCAAAAGAGTTCCTCACTGCCATACTTGTGTCTTCAAAAACAGATGCAGTGCCTATGATCCTAAAGACCCAAAAGCAGCATGCAAAGTAATTGATATTCCTAACTATTTTCATCTTATGAGTGCCTTGACTTTTCGCACAGAAGAAGATTTTGATGATTTTGTGAACAAACTCACTCAAAGATTGTATCTGAAGAATATGACCAGTGATGACTGGGACAAAATGAAAGACTTCTTGTTGATATTTCTAAGGGTCAAAGACTCAAAATTCAGGAATCCCAGAGAACAAACAGTCAACATCCAGATCAATAATTTTCATGAGGAGTTCAACTTGTTCAAAGATGTCACTTTGAAAGTGCTGAGAAAACATCCTGAAGTTATGAAGGAATGGAGGAATGCTCTTGATGCTGCCAAACAATCCGATTGAAACAGCGCTCTTTGAAAGTTTTAAAGAGCCGACTTATGAGAACTTCATAGGATTTGTGAAGAGGTATCTCGCTCCTTATATGGAACAAGAATTTGTGGAAGAAGACTATTACAAGGAGTGGTTTGAACTTGAGCAAAAATACCAATACAATGCGATTGAAGCGCCAAGGGGACATAGCAAGAGTGAAAACTTCACAGTTTGGTTTACTATTTATTATGCTGTTTATGATCTCAAACACGAACAAATAATCTCATCTGTAAGCGGAGATCAGACAAATGAATTATTTGACAGGATTAAATATTTCTTCTATGTAAGTCCTTATCTTAATAGGAATTTTAAGCCAGAAGGAGCTGACAAGAATGTCAGTTTAAGTTCCTGGAACTCAAAAAAGATCGTTCTCAAGAATGATGCTGTAATTCATGCGAGAAGTATTGCTGGCAAGTGGAGAGGTCTTCACGTTGACAGGATTGTTTGTGATGACATCATTACAGAAGACAGCACGTTAAGCGATAAGCAAACCATTAACAAGTTTTATTCAGCCGTGTTTAATTGCTCAACCGCAAAGAAAGGAAGCATAACTGTAATTGGGACTCCCTTGCGTTATTCAGACATACTTTTTGATCTTAAGGCCAATAAGCAATTTAATTTCAAGGTTTACCCTGCTATTCTTAACTTTGAGGAGAGAAAGGTATTATCTCCTAAAAGAAAATCTTTTGATGAATTGATGAGGATCAAAGAAACCATAGGTTCTTTGAGGTTTCAGTGCGAGTTCATGCTTAATCCTATCGATGATCACAGTTCTATCTTCAAGAGGGCTTGGCTGAGAAGGGCAAGAAATGAGAGCATAGAACTGATTAGGAACAGAAGGGAACTTCAACAGTACGGTTTTGAAGTCACGTCTATTATGTGCGGTGCTGATTTCGCTTTCTCTGAAAGGAAAAGCGCAAACTATTCAGTGTTTTTGACATTAGCAAGACTGACTGATGGCAGACTCTTGCTTTGTGATTTTTTCAGGAAAAAAGGAATGACTGGCCAGCAACAGATTGACAAGTTAAGAGAACTTCATTCAGCATATGATTATGATGTTATGGCATTGGAAGAAAACAGCATTATGGCAATAAGCAGGGATATCAAGAACATTGGCTTGCCCATAAAGACCCTTAGGACAGGAACAAGGGACACAGACGTTTCAATCTCAAAAACAAATGCGATCTTAAGGATGACCACGTGGTTTGAGAATAATCAAGTTGTCATACCTTATGCGAGTGAAGAAGCTAAAGAAAAGTACGAACTTCTTGAGCAAGAGTTCCTGAGTTTTGCTCTTGAGGATGGGAAGATTACAGAAATAGGAGTTCATCCAGACATTCCAATAGCTTTTGTTTATGCAGCTGAAGCTGTGAAAAGAACAACCCCCACAGGTTTTGTCACAAGCATAGTCAGATAAAAAAAAGGAGGTAAGGAAACAAGATGTTTGAACCAGATAAACTATCCAAGCGAGACAAGAGAATACTGAAAGCCCTGTTGTACTTTTATCCCAGGAAGAAAAGCGCTGCTCAAATCCACAATTACATCTCAAAATATTGGCAGAAGAGCGGCATAAGGAATGCGAAAGCATTAGGACATATTTTGATGAGGTTTCCTGTTGATTCTGAATTAACAGTGATCAGTTCAGTGACTAAAACTGGGATAATAAACAGCAGATATTTGAGGATTTATGTTCTCAAAAAGAACTTCGTGAAGAAATATTATAAAGAAAAAAATGACCTGATAAAATTGGGAAATAAGAAGTCACGACGCAGTTCAAAGGCTAAAAAAGATGGAAGAACAAAAAGAAAAAAGTAAGCATTTTATGGTTCTGTCGCAAGTTAATGAAGGTGTACGGCAGACTGCGATCACAGTAGATTATTCTATCGTAAATTATGCCAAGCTTGAAAGCATTTACAAGACAGACCAAATGATCTTCCAAGCAATAAATATCATCAGCACATTCGCAATATCAAAAGGTTACGAGTACATAGTCAGCGAGAACACAGATGAACAGCTTGAAATGAAAGAAAAGATCCTTTCTTTCGATGCAAAAGTCGGTCTTTCGAAACTGTTGACAGATGTTGTGAGGCATCTGCACATTTATGGCAACGCATATCTTGAAATAGTTTATTCTAAAACAGATAAGAATAAAGTTGTCGATCTCGCACTTATTGATCCTAAAACAATATCCTTCAAGAAAAGAGGAAATGGGGAGATTGATTTTGATGAGAGTGGAAACATTAAAGGTTATGTGCAGAAAGTAAATGCCAAGACAGTGGATTTGTCACCAGATCAGATAATTCATTTCAGAATAAACACGATTGCGGACTCTCTTACTGGAACAGGAATTATAGAACCTTTAATAAAAGTCATTGAAGCAAAAAGAAACATTGAGATTGGACTTGCAGAAGCAGTGTATCGCCACGGTTTTCCTCAGTTTCATGTAAAGTTAGGTGATTCTGATCACCAGCCAACAACCGATCAAGTGACTGAGGAAAGCGAGAAGTACAAGAGAATCAATTCAAAATCTGAATTTGTCACGCCATATTATTACGATATAAAACTCTTGGAAGCTCCTTCCTTAAAGGGCGGCGAGAGTTATTTGAAATACTTCATAGATCAAATTGTTGCAGGCACAGGAGTTCCTCAAAGCATATTATTAGGAACAGGAGAAGGAAGCAACAGAGCCACTTCATTCACTCAGCAACAGAATTTCTTTCTTTACATAGGCGGAGTGCAGATGCTATTAGCTGAAACGCTTCAGAAAAACTTGTTTACTAAATTGCTTGGCGTTGATGAAAGTCCTGTGTATATGGTCTTTAATTCTCTGCAAACAAAGACTGATCTCGAATTAGCGCAAGAAAGGGAAATCTATCTGAGAAACGGTGTTTTGACTCCTGATGAGGTCAGGCAAGAGATGGGTCTGGAACCTATTTCTTCACCCCCAACAACTGAGCAGAACATCTCTGATGATTCATCAGGAGATTTTATTTTTTCAGAGAATGAGTTTCTCAGCAATAAAGACCTGATGCTTGAAGAGGACGATGACTTTGAAAAAGTCTTTGGTCCTTATGCAGATAATTTCAAGGCAGCTGACAACCTTGATTTCGGAGGGATACTTCAAGAACTGGGAAAACCAATAAGATCACGTTTCATAAAAGATCAACACATACTTACTCACAGGATTAATAAAATCATGGACAGATCAAGAAAGAAGATACTTAACTTAATCGATGAAGCGCTTGGAGATAAGGATAAAAAACTTGCAGCAGAAGACTTGGTGATTGATCCTGAACTTCTTGCTCCTGAAAGGGATGCTTTGATAGCTGCCGTGTTCCTTGATTCAAAGAAGAAATTCAAGCAAGGAATTAAGCTTGGAGAGGAGTTCATAAAGAAAAAACATCCTGTAGTCGCAGGAATCAAAGTCAAAAGCACAGTTAATGAGCAGGCAATAAAAGCGCTTGATCTCCGTTCAACTCAGCTTGCCAAGACTGTTTCTGGAGATCTTTTGAAAGCAACCCAAACAGTTATACGTGAAGGACTCCAGGCAAGGAAAGGAGCAAGACAACTCAAGGAAGACATTGAGAAAGTATTTGAAAGGTTCGGAGGGACTCCAGGAAGATTTAACAAGATAGGCACAAGGGCAGAACTAATAGCAAGGACAGAACTGCACAGGTCATTTATTGATGGAACTCTTCAAAGTTTCAAGGAATTAAGGGTTGAAAGACTCAGAATGATAGTCAACGTTGGTGCTTGCGAGCAATGCTTGGATGTGGCGGCAGACAATCAAGAAACACCCATTCATTTATCTGACGGAATAATTCCTGTTCATCCAAGATGCAGATGCGGGTGGGTGGCCAAAACCATTAGATAATTTAGGCTTCTACTAAAATAATATTAAGAAAAAAATAGATTTCTCAACTTATGAGCGATCAACTAATTCAAGAGATAAACAGTTTTATCAGTTTGTTGGATGTAACAGCTGAAACGTTGAATTCTAAGGAACTCATAGATAGTTTTATTGCTCACAATGACGCAACAGTTCAAGAGATTAACCAATTCATTGAACTTATTCAAGATTTTGAAGAGAATGCCGTTGATCAATCATTCTTCAAAGGAAGGCCAGGACTTCCTAGAAAGCAATTGCCAGACGCTGCTTTTGCAGTAGTTGAGGAAACAGGAAAGAAAGATGAGGAAGGAAGAACTATTCCTGACATTGCAAGGCATTTGCCTCATCACACAGATGCTGTGAGGGATGGGACAGAAAATGACACTCTGGACATTGCAAGGTATAGAAACGCATTGGCAAGGGTCAGCCAGATAAAAGCAACGCAAGGAGGATCAACCGCTGAACTGATTGAAAAGGCAAGGAAACATCTGGAATCTCATAGGGAAGCACTTAACCCACCCGAAGATAATGAAAAGTTAATCCAGACATTTGAAGAGACAGAAAATGAGGTCACCTTTCTTCTTGAAGAACCATCTGCCTTTTTAGGCAACACTTTCAAAAGAAGGAATCTCGGAAACGGAATATCAATCATACTTGGAATGCTTAAGGATGTAACAAGGGCCAGCTTAGCACTCCAGAGTTTCAGGTTCAGCAAGAAAGAACCTTGGAACTGGACAATAGACCGAGCAAAGGCGTGGCTGCAAGGAAGAAGAATAATTGAGAATCAAGAACTCATAAGCAAACATCTTCAGTATGTCAAGATAAGCGATGTCAAGATTGAGCAGGTCCTAAGAGAAGGCACTGCTCTAAGGATCACAGGCATTGCCATAAGCGAAGGGACTTGGAACGGAATATTTTATCCTGCTGAAGAACTCAAGAAAGGCCATAAATCTTTGGAAGGGAAACCTCTAAGGATAGATCATTCAAGCAGCACTCGTGACATCGTTGGAAAAGTAATCAAGTCAACATATAATCCGCATAAGAAATGGATAGAGTTTGAGGCTATTGTTACAGACGAAGACATTGCTCAGAAGCTGCTTGACAAGCTTATCGATTCTGTTAGTGTTGGAGTCCTCATAGATAATGAAGAAGAGGATGGCCGCCAGGTAGCACGCAACTTGGAGTTTAAGGAATTGAGTTTGGTAGATGATCCAGCATGCAAAGATGCGAAAGTGAGTCCTGTAAAGAAAAAGTAAAGGAGGAGATGATCACGATGGAAGAACCTAAAGAAATGAAACACGCAAAGTCTCTTTTGAAGAAAGCCTCTGAAGAACTTGCGCAAAAGAATCAAGAGATTGGAAAACTCAAGGAAGAACTTGCCAAGAAAGACAAGCTTATCTCAGAATTGACTGCCAAGCAAGAGAAATTGGCAAAGGAGTTTGAGGCTGTATCAAAAGAACTTAAGCAAATCAAACAAGAAGCAAGAGACGTTGTGCTCAAAGAACAAATTGAAGCTGAAGAAAAACTTGGCATTCTTGAAGTGCCCAAGGAACAAAGGCTTGCTGAGTTGAGGGAACTTGACGAAGCAGGAGGGTTTGATCTGTATGCCAAACAGACAAAGAAAATGCTTGAACTTCACAAGAGCATTGGCGACAGGAAAACTCTGATCAATAATTCAAACCAGTCAGCTGACCGAAAGCAAGAGATTGCCAAGGCACTGGGCATAGAATTGTAAAGGTGGTGAAACAAAATGACATACGACATTCAAATTGATGATGGAAGAAATCCCAGCATGCTCGTTGCAGCAGCAGACCTGCAGAAAGGACAGTTCGTTGGTTTGGACCTTCAACCAGCAGCTGCTCAAGCAGACATCTTAGGCGTGTGCTTGAAAGACTCTGCTCAAAACAACCCAATCTCACTGGGTGCGATCGGAACGTTTTACGTTGACGTGGAAGTGGGAGCTTCAGCAGTTCTCAACGTTGGAGACGAACTGGAAGTGAAGGATGCAAGCACGTTGCAGGCAAAAAACACAGGAGTGACCGTTGCCAAGGCTTACGAAAAAGTTGACAACAGCGCAGGAGGCAGTGCGGTCGTGAAAAAAATCCCTGTGAAGATCATAAAGTAAAAGGAGGAGAGAGCAAGATGAAAACAATGCAAGAACTATTTTCAACGCAAGATGCCGCACCCCTCATAAAAGAAGTAATTGACTCCAACGTCTTCAAGGTAGCTGAAAGAGAGAGGGTTGGCAGGAAACTTTTGCGAGTTATCTCCCTGAACGAGGGTTCAGCTTTGAAGATTCCCAAGATGGGAGCAGGACAAGCATACGTCATCCCTGAATTAGGTTCAATTCCTCTGGATGTAAGCACATTCAGTGAAGTGGTCATCACGCCATACAAGATTGGGAAGGCATTCGCAATCTCAAAAGAATCAATTGAGGATTCTGCTTTTGATGTCGTTAGACTTAAGGCTGATATGGCTGCAGAAGACGTGGCCAGGAAAGAAGACGCTGAGATCTTCAGAGTGCTTGTCCAGACTACTAACACTGTCTCTCCAAAGACAGCTGGCGAGTTTGTCCAGGAAGACGTGATAACCTTGAGAAATGCAGTGAACAAGCATAACTACAAGGCGAAATGGCTCGTGGCTCACCCAGATGATCTTGCCAAGCTTGAGAAAGACCTTATCAGCAAAGGGTACAAGGCTTTTGACAGGCTTGACGAAACAGGAATCATCGGGAATGTCGCAGGTCTTCAAGTCTTGGAGACAACCGCCCTGGACCCAGGAACTGTTCTCGCTCTTGACAGCAGAGCAGTTGTGTTGGTAGAAAGAAGGCCACTCTCAACAGAGAACTTCACAGATCCTTTGAGAGACCTAGCAGCTGGAGTCACAATCACGGAAAGGGTTGCACCTGCTGTGCTTGATGACAATGCAGTCGCTAAGATGACCTTGTAAGGCCAGCCAACTGAAAATGGAGGGGCAGTATGGACCTAAGTAGCTTGAAGACTCAAATAATTGTGGAAGCAAACAAGTTCAGGCTAGGTCCAAGGCTCCTGAGGCTTCAAACGCAGACAGAGGGTTCTGCAACAAAAATCACAAAAATAAAGAACGTGAACGGAGCGATAGTTCCCAGCTTGGGAGCAGCTCCTGTTTCGCTTTTAGAACTCGATTCAGTTATTGTGTTTCCCCTTACAATCAAATTGCCAATTCTTTTCGCAATTGAAGATTTTGAAGACAACGCACTCAATGACATCCTTCAAAGATCATTCAAGGAAAGTTTTCATTTCGCAGACATTGAGAATAGGCTTGTAGTTGAAACGCTTATTGCTGGAGCTGGCAAAACCATAACAGCACAAGCGAAACCTGACGTGAGAGAAGTTCCAATAATAGATAATTTTCTGGAAGCAATAAGATTCATAGAAGATAACGGATATGCTCCAAACAAGATTCTTGTCAATCCTGACATTGCCGAATCATTGAGGCAAAGAGAGGAATTGAAAGAGAAACTCATAGCATACGCCATTGAAGTGATAATTAACATAGCAGTTCCATCTCAAACAGTTATCATTCTTGACAGTAACCATGCTGGCTTGCTAATTGAGAGGGTTTCTCTTGAGATAAATGATTATATCGATCCTTGGCAGGGGAAGAAAGGTTTTCTTTTGAGAGAAAGGGTTGCTCCTGTTGTGATCAACGGAAACGCTGTGGCGGTGATACAATAATGGGTGTCGAGATTGAATTATTGGAACAAGTAAAAGCCGCTCTTGGTGAGATTAAGGCAGTCGCCAATGCGTTAAACATTGAGCCAGATGGGAGCATAAACGTCAATAACAACAATCTTGCGGAATCTGTTTCAATCAAGGACGGAGCAGATCCTACAAAGAAAGCAATTGTTGATCAAGATGGAAGACTGCTTGTAAGAACTCAGCAAGCAGGAACAACAGAAACAATCATAATCGATCCGAATAATCAAAATTTCAAAGCTCAAGTAGATTCTAACGGAAGGCTTCTTGTGAGTGCCGCTTCTGGCTCAAGCGGTTTACTGGGTTCTGTAAAGTTAGAAGATGCCTTTGATTCAAATAAAAAAGTATTTGTTGATGCTTCAGGAAGACTGCTTGTTGCCTTGCCTCCACCCAGCCCTCCAGCTGGAACAACAGAAGTGAAGAGAAGCAAGTTTAATGATGTTTTTGGCAACAGCGCAGATTACGATTATTATGTAATCCCAAATGGAGAGACTTTGAGGATTCAGAAACTGCTTGGTTCTTCAGAAGACAGAAGCAAGGACACTTATGTTGCCTTGTGGCTTGACAACAATGGGGACACTCCATCTCCCACTCAACGTGACGGCCACCCTAACTGGGTACTCATTGCTATGGCCTTCACTAATGTCAGCAATGTGAACTTCGATCTTAACGAGGAAATTGTTGGAGACGGAATTAAAAGAATAGTTCTGCACAGGAGAAGAATGGAAGCTGGAAGAAGGCTTGTTTTTGCCAGGTGGCAGGGGTATTACTAAAAATGACAGCTGAAAAATACAAGGGAAGGCTTGAATTGTACAATCCAAGCAGTCCAGTAACCCTAACAACTGCTTATGCTACCATATTCAACATATCTGGAGAAGGTTTCATTGATATGATGAAACTTGCTTTCACTAACATCACCGATGTTTTTGTCAAGGTAACCATAGACAATGAAATCTATTATGAGATTAATCTTTCAGACTTGAAGAACAGGGTCAAGTTGACAAAGGATGAGCAGGATACGTTCCTCAATACTGCTCACAATGCTTTTTCAGATTCGTATCCTGTGCCTTTGTTCTTTGAGAGTTCCCTTCAAGTGGAAGTAAAGAAAGACACGGGAGCAAAAAGAAAGATCAAAGGAGGAATCATAAGGTACAGGTTGAGAGGTGATTGATTATGGTAACTGTTCAAGAAAAGATGGATGCTATTGAAAGCGGACCTAATTATGTTCACGGCTCGCTTATCATTAAGAGTTATGATGACAGGGGTGTTGTCCTCAAGTGGCTTGAACAGTCCAGCGGTGTTGCGGAAAGGAAGGAGCACTTCATTGAACTTAACGAGGATGAGTCAAATATGCCTCTTGAGAACAGGACTGCGGTCAACGATATTGAAATAGAACCACCAAGCGGGTAATCAAAATGGCAGTATGGAAGTACAAGGTCGTGCACAGGAGAGTGAAGAACATTTCAGAGAGAGCTCTGAATCTGTTAGGCAATAATGGCTGGGAGTTGATCTTTATGACTCAACTCTGGAACGGCAAGGTTTTGGCCGTATTCAAAAAACAAGTGAGGTGAAAACAATGGCAAAGAGAGTTATAGTGCAACCAGCAGAATATGACCTTAAGCTAAGGCTCAAATTAGGCGTTAAGAGGTTCCTTAAAGGACTCGGCGCTTCGCTTCTCGTTGCAGGAGTGCAATATGCCGCTGAGTTTTTGCAAAACAGCAAGGACTTGTTTCCTCAAGAATACACTTTGTATGTTGGACTTGTGGTGTCAGCGTTGCTTGGAATAGAAAAGGCAGTCCAAAGGCAAAAATGAGGTTTAAGAAAAGAATGGAAATTGAATTCGCCTTGCTAGCAGGCTGGGTGGTTGTCAAGTACAGGAAGATGAAAAAATGGCTCAAACAGAATATACGACTGTTGCGATTGTAAAAGCAAGAGTTGGAGAGAACAACATTGGATCAGATGTTCAAGATAGTGAGATCTCTCAATGGATTCAAGAAGCGAGCAATTTCATAGACCTTTCAACAAAAAAGGTGGGTGTTGGCTTTGAACAAACAGATCCTCTCTATCCAACTGTGCAGCAAATAGTGACTGATTTAGCAGTCATAAAACTTATCCTGAGAATGAGCGGAGCTGGAAAGGCAACAACAGCGGGATTGTCGTACAGGATTGGAGAGTTTTCTGTTGACAAGAAGAACATAGATTCATCTTCTGCCAAGGAAATTCAAGTCTATGAGAAGAGCGCCAAGGACAGCTTGAAAGCATTAAAGGAGTATCTGGGAATTGACAATGGTGGTTTTACAGGGGCAGCAGTCATAGAGGGAGAACCTGCACCCACAACAAACTTCGGAGAAAACACGCCTCAACAACCATAAGAAAATGATAGGCATAAGCAGCGAGGATTTCGAGAAAGTAGTTGACCTTGACCTTGGAATAGATGTGATTCTCAGAAGAAAGACGCAAAGCATAGATCCAGATTATGGAAGCCTCGTGTCCGACTCTTATCAGGACACTCCCATAAAAGTAGTGTGGCAAGAAGTAACAGGGGAAGAAGAAAACTTCAGGCCGGAGGGGGAGTTCAAGATAGGAGACATCAAGTGCTTCACAAAACCATCATACGATAATGGCAACATAGTCCCTAATAGGGAAACAGACATTATCGTCAAGGATGGAAAAGAACACAAGATAATCAAAATAACCTCAAAGACAGTTGGCAACTCAGTAGTTTACAGGTTGCTCCAACTAAGGCTGAAATAATATAAAGAAAAAAACACGATTCAAAATTAATGGTCAAGATCACAATACTCAGTCCCGACCTGAAGAAGTTCAAGGATAAAATAACCAAACTTCGAGACAAGGGATTCAAAAAAGACATTCACGAAGGCATAAGGAAAATCCTTCCAAAAATCCACAGGGACGCTTTCCTGGCTGCTCCAAAGAAAACGGGAGCATTGGCAGCATCACTCCACGTGGGTTTTGAGGATGAAACAACAGGTTTCATCGCGGACGGAGTATTTTATGGAGTCTTTCAGGAAGAAGGAACACGCTACATAGAACCTAAGCATTTCATGCGTAACGCGGTCAACAAACATTTCCCAAGCGTGGGAAGTGAAGTCACGAAAATCGTAAAGAAGCAATTCAACCAATGAAAATTGGGCATCTCTTCAAGAGCGAGGAGGCCAAGAAATGGAGAAAGAACCGATAATCATAGTTCAGGATCTCTTGAGAGATCAATTGTATGACTACAATACTTCTCGCACTACTGAATGGATATACCCTGACTTTCCGAACGTGAACTTGGGGAATGATTCTTATCCGAGGGTGTCTGTAACAGATTCAGATGAGCCCGCATCAAGAATGACTGTCGGAACAAAAGATGAGATGCAAACAGTAGACATAGACATCAATGTATGGGTCAAGTCTGGAATCATCTATGAACGAGATGGCGAGCAGTTTGAAGGCGCAAAACTCAGGGATGCTATTGCCAGAGAAGTGGTTGAAGTGTTGAGAACGCATCAGGATACTCTGGCAGCATATGGGTTGAACAATTATGAAAGGATTGGAATGAAGACGATTAACTCAGAAGTTGCTGAAGGCGTGTTAAGAAAACAGATCACTGTCCGATTCGCAAGGCCAGTAATGGATTGAGTTTCAAAGAAAAGGATAGAACCAGAATAAACAAAGGAGGATGATCAAGAATGGCAATATTTTTTGGAACTCAAGGAAGCATTACGATTGACGGTGTTCAATCACAAAACATAACCGAGTGGAGTTTATCAACAAGCGCTGACGTTGAGCAGATCAAGACAATTGGCAATTTCACAATATTTGATGAAAAACCTCTTGATTTGCTTGAGGGAAGTTTGAGCATCATAACAGATGATGCTAGCTTCATCGCTAAACTATTCGGGAACGTTGCAACGCAACCTGACACTCCTAATGTTGGAGACACCACAACCACAGTCACCCTTGGAACTACAAGGATCAAGTTTGACGCAGAGTTCAGATACACTGATGCGAGTGGCAACGAAGTTAAGATAACCTGCATTGATTGCATAGCAACAGATCACGAGTTTAGCAACGAGGCAGAAGGCATCTTTGAAGAAAGTTTCAGTTTCAACGTGAAGCCTGAAAACGTGACTATAACTCATGTGAAAAAAGCATAAGGTAACATCATAAGATCAAGTTCAATGGAATCAGAACAAACAAAAAAGGAGAATGAAAGCGAGGAAAAGAGTCCGCAGGAAAGGTTTGAACAGCATGAGTTCCGCAACATAACCATATATCACATGCACAAGGAATTGGTTAAGGAATTCAAGGAATGGTGCAAGATTCATGCTGGCAACAAGTTTCCTGCAGGGATTCAACTCTTGCTTTCAAGAGCCAAGGCATTTGACCTGCTAACAACAATGGAAAGCAGGATAAAAGCTTTGGAACAACAAGTCGCCCTGCTATCTCAAGGGCGCAAGAGTGTCGAGGAACACTCAGAACAAAAAACAGAGGTAAAGACTATTGGAGGGAATTAATATGACAAACAGATACACGCTTCAAGAATTATTGGCAAAATCAGGCGAAAAGAAAAGGATAGAAGTTCCTTACGAGGACGGCATAGTGGAGATGGAAATAACGCCAGTGACATTTGGACCTGTCAGCAGGATTCAGAATGATAAAACTGATGATACTACAATGACAAGAGAGATGATCAAGACAGCAACTGGCCTGACGGATGAGCAAATTGACAAGCTGCCACTAGGTTTTGTCCCAGCGCTTGGAGAAGCAATATCAAAAGCCTCAGGGCTTGACAAAGTGACTCAAAAACGTGCGGAGCGTTTTCCAAGTCCTCAGAAGGAAAACTGATCTACATCCTTCTGAGGCATTACGGGATGAGCTGGGATGAAATAAGGAACTTGACAATGCCGCAAGTATATTTCATGCTAGCAGCCTATAATGAGGACATAAAACAAAGGAACAAGCAAATGAAAAAAGCAAGGAGAAAGAGATGATATTCCTGCGAGGTCGGGTGAACTAAAATGAGTCGTGAAACATGGTTGAATCAGTACGCATCAAGTTCAAGGGAGAAGACAGCGTCTCACCAGCACTGTCAAGAATCAACGCAGGAATTAGTAGATTAAGCTCTAAAATAGGCAGTGTTGGAAAAACTTTCTCCAGCTTCAACAAAAAACTCCTTCTCGGTTTCACGGCAATAGGAACCGCACTAACAGCGCTGGGAATAAAAGCCATAAAGAGTTTCGGAGAGTTTGACAGGCAAATAAAGAGAGTTCAAGTCCTGGCTGGAGGGACGGAAAAAGACTTCAAAAGGCTTGCTGATACCGCATTCAAATTAGGATCAAGCACGGCTTTTTCAGCTCAAGAAGTTGCTGAGGCGTTTGAAGAATTTGCCAAGGCAGGATTTTCTGTCAATCAGATTCTTGACGCTTCAGAAGCAACTCTCGGTTTGGCAACTGCTGGGAATCTCAGCCTTGCTGAAGCAGTCAATATCGCGGTGGCTGCTTTGAATGCTTTTGGAAGAGAAGCAGAAGATATGAACAGCGTTGCCACAATACTTACAACAGCATTCACAAATTCCGCTCAAACACTGCAAGACTTGGGACAAGCGTTGAAGTTCGTCGCTCCTTTGGCTTCAAGCCTTGGCATAAGCCTTGAAGAAGTAAGTGCGGCTCTTGGAGCTCTTGCTCAGGTCGGAATAAGAAGCAGCATAGCTGGAACAAGCTTGAACCAGGCATTGTTGCAATTGTTAAGGCCAACTGCTGAGTCATCAGAGATTATGGAGGATCTCGGAGTTTCTTTTTTCACTTTGAATGAAGCAGGCCAAGCTGCAAGGGCAACCATTCAAGCAACAAAGGATGAGTTCAACGCTTTGAAAGAGAGAGTAAGAGAAAGCGATATCGAGGTTGCTGAGTTAGGGTCTAAACTGGCAGAAGCGAAAAGGCAGCTGAAAGCCTTTGGCGGTGAGACAGGAAGTTCAGAGAGCTTGTCAAAGAGTCTGAAAGTGCTGCAGGCTCAGTTTGACGAGGCAAGACTGAGAAACAAGGAACTTCGTGATTCATTAGAAGCTCAAGAGAAAACATTTGAAAGTCTCAGGAGACAAGTAAGGGAAGGCTCTCTTGAGTTCGTGGGATTAAGAGACGCTGCCAGGCAATTGAATGAGGCATTCAAGAAAATGGATGCTTCAACGATACAGAAGGCAACAGCGCTTGTTCAAATTTTCAAGGTCAGGGGAGCAAGATCCTTTCTTACTCTTACAAAAGAACTTGAAGAGTTTGACAGGCTTTTCAATATCATCGCTGCAACTGAGTTAAGGACAGAACTTCTTGACGAGGGCAGCCTTAAGGCAGCTCTTTCCGCCCAGGACAGTTTCGCAAGGCAGTTCGGCATAACCTTTGAGAAGCTTGTCGCCAATGCTACCAAAGTGCCTGAAGGTGTTGACAAGGCACTGAGGGATGCAAAACTTGATGAGAGGGCAAGGGACATATTCAGAAACCTGAGGAACGAGATCAAGGCTCTGGGCTTGGAAAGCGAAGCAATAGAAGCGGTTCTTTCTGACTTCTTGCCTTTGGATGCTGTCAAGGATTTCAGAAAGATCATTCAACTTACAGATGAGGACTTTGAGAAGTTCCTTGAGAACATTAATGCTGCTAATCAGGATGCTCAAACATTGAACAAAACGCTTCTTCAGAATCTTGGAAGTGCTTTGGAAGAGTTGCAGGACACAATAACGACCACTTTCATCAGGATCGGCGGAGCGATAGCCGAAAGACTTGACCTTAGCGATGTAGTGAGAAACATCCAGCAATCCATAGAAGATTTCTCAACAGGAGGCGGAGTTGAAAGACTTGCTGACAGATTAGTCTCTGTTTTCAGGACAATAAGCTCTTTCTTCAAAGGCATTGGAAAAGGGTTCAAGCAAGTTTTCACACCAGACATTGTAGCGAACCTTAAGAACGCATTTGTCAAGAACTTTGGAACTATTCAGAAAGAGGCATCTAACTTTGGCACCATCCTGGGAAGGATATTCGGAAGCATAGTCAAAGGAGGAGCAGAACTCATCACAAGAATTCTTAATGCTAACCTCATAGAAAACGCTAGCACAGCCTTCAAGAAACTTGGAAACGTGCTTGAGAAGATAGGGCCTGTTATTGGGGCTGTTGCTGCTGGATTTGTGATATTGTCTCCTGTTCTTGGACCTCTCTTTTTCATTCTCAGCAAAGTAGTCGGAGTTTTTGGCTTGTTAATAAGAGGGCTTAGTGGAGCCGGGAAGGCAATTGCTTCCTTGTTTGGAGGAGTTGGAAAACTTTCATCTTTGTTTGGAGGGGTTGCTGGGAAAGCTGCGAGCGTTGGTTCTGCTGCCGTGAGTGCCACTACTGGCACGACAGGGTTCTTGGCTAAATTAAGCGCTTTGGGTTCTACCATTAGCAGCATATTCTCTGCGATAGGAAGCGCATTAGGAGTTACTGCCGGAACAGCAGCTGCCATTGTTGTTGCAATAGTTGGCACAATAATAGGGTTCATCAATCAAGTAAGGCAGAATTTTCTCGGGCTCGGAGATGACTTCAAAGTTATTTTTGGGGCAATAATCAATGTTTTCAAGGCCATTGGCAGTGCGATCATTGAGAATTTTGTTGATGTTGGCAAACTCTTGAAACCAATATGGGATGGCATAAAAGAAACTTTCAATGGGTTAGGCAAGATTCTGGCAAGCCTGGTGGCAATAGTCATCAAGCCCTTTGCTAACGGATTAAGGGAAGCAGGTCAGCAAGGCATTAACAGCTTTGAGATTATAAAAGCACTTGTTTCAATATTGTTCGCCCCATTGAAATTAGTTCTCACTCTTGTCGGAAGCGTACTCAAGGCAATAGGAGCGATAGTCAATTTCATAGGCGACTTAATAGGGGGCATTGTCGAGTTCGGATTCGCAGTGGCAGATGCTTTCAAGAGATTCAGGGAAGAAGGATTCTCAGCCTTTAATGAAGTAGGCGACTTGGCAAAGAAAATAGGGCTGTCAATTCTCAAATCATTCATAGGAGCTATTGATTCAATGATTAACATCTTCATTGATCTTATCAATGAATTGATCAATGTTGCTCGAAAGATTCCTCTCTTGAACAAGCTAATTGGTGACAATTTCAAGATAGACAAGAATGTCCTAAGCAACTTGCTCGGATTCACTAAGGAAGCTGAAAAAGCAGTTCTTCCAACCGTTGAACAAGGAAAGTCTGCTGGTTTTTCGTTTGCTTCATCAGCAAGAACAACCTTGACAGCAGAGAGCGGAGCAGTAACAGAAGCTGCAATTCAACCATTCAAACAGGCAAGCGCAGACGTTACTGAACTTGGTTTTCAGACTGTGTCAAATTTCACTTTGCCTTTCAAGGACCCAGTGAACGTTAATGCTGCCAGAGCAGATGTCATGAGCATATTTCCTGATCAGGCTCAAGCATCTCAAATGGGAAGAGATTTTGGAAGAGCGTTCTTCACAGGTCTTGCTGAAGGAGTTCAATCTTTGGCAGAAATTTTTCAGGAAAACATAAAGCCCGTCTTTATCACTATGAATGACGCATTGAAAGATTTCATTGCATTGTTCCTGAGAAACTTGTTCACATTAAAACTTGTTCCTGTATTCTTGCAGAACCTTGCTGCCAGAATGTTTGACATATTTGTTGGAGGATGGCACGCAATGTTCACTGCAGTGATTGACATTACTGAGAATTCCATTAACACAATGCTTTCCAATCTTCAGAAATTTTTCAATCAGCTTGTCTCTGTTGTGAACAGGCTGATTGCAGAATACAACAGAGCTGCTGCCGTTCTCTCAAGAGATATCACAAGAACAAGGATAAGGAGAGTCAGGAGAAGAACGAAGTCTGGGAAGATAAGGACCAGGATCATAAGAACCAGAGAAGTGCTGTTCAAAGGAGTGAACATTCCGAGACTGAGAGCATTTTCTCCAGTGAACCTGACTCCTCTCCAATTGGAGAGGCCAGAACTTCCAACGCCACCGCAAGGAGTTTCTGTCAATGCAGGCGGTTTCACTGTCAACATAGAGAACTTCAACGCATCTTCTGAGGCTGATAAGCAGAAACTGTTTGCTGAGATTGACGCATTCATAGCAAGAAAACTTGGGGAATTGGTGAGACTATGAAATTAATGGATGAAAATCAAACGCAGGACCTTTTCGTTTTCAACAATACTGACAAGGCTATAACAAGCCTTGAAACAAAGGATAAGATCATATGGATAGAACATGAAATTCCAAACAGGACAGGCAACATAAGGCACTTTATGGGAACGGGAGATGGAGACATCGTATTGACTGGCAAGCTTCTTGGGACGCATCAGGACAAGGTAAACAACAAGGAAACGCTAAGAAATCTTGCTCTTGCTGGGACTATCTTGTATCTTGATTCAGAAGGGTATGCTGACAACCTCAATGGCAAGTATGTGATAACTGAAATCGAGATTCCTGAAAGGGGAGGGGAGCCTTGGGATTTCACAATTGTGCTGACGCAATTCAATAATTGAAAATGGTAGAACCTCACAAACCCGTTTTCAAAGTCTATGTTGACAATGGGAACGGATGGCAAGACGTAAGCGACAATGTTGTTAAATGGGACTCTTCAGTAGCTGTAACTACGAAGACCAATACTGCATCACTAACTTTTGATTATGGAGTTCTTCAGCAAGTTCAGCAGCTTGATTCCTCTGCAAAAATCAAGATTGAGGCGGGTTATGACAGCAACAACCTCAAGCTTATCTTTGATGGCTTAATAAGAAACATAAGGAAGAGCAACACGAAAGAGGATTTTGATGTTGACGCTGATGATTATTCTGTTTTTATGCTTGATAGGTTCATAACCGATGCTTTTGAGAATATCAAGGCTGTGGATATCATTAAGGACATTCTTTCTGAGAAAATTCCAGAGTATGTTTGGGATGCTGATTCCTTTGATGATCACGAATTCATTGTTGAGAAGATAGCTTTTGAAGACAAGCCAATAATCGAGATCATAGAGTACCTCGCAGAACTCATTGGCTTTGATTTTTGGGTGGAAAGCGATGGCAATGGAACTATCAAGTTCTTCTGCAAAGTTAGGAAGAGCATAGAATCTGATTTTGTTCTTGAAAGAGGAAAAAATCTCAAAAGCCTTATATTCATAGAGGACAAGAGCCAAATGTTTAATAGGGTTATTGTTGAAGGTGACAAAAGAGAGTTTTCCACGAAAGAAGACTTCACAGGGGATGGGACAACAAAAGATTTTGTCCTAAGGTTCAGACCTCATAATGTTCGGGTGATTGTTAATGGAACGATTCTTCAGGGAGGAGTCGAAGGCATATCGCAGAACCCTGATTTCTTTGTTGATTTTTTCAACAAGAAAGTTACTTTTGTGAATGCTCCTCAAGCAGGATCGAGCATTGAAATAGAATACGCTTATGACATTCCCATTAAGGTAGAAGTTACTGACTTTGCTTCAATCTCTAAATATGGTGAAAGGGTTCAACTGATAAAAAACAAGAACATTAAGGAAAAAGCAGAAGCAAAGAGATTTGCCAGGGAGTACATCAAAAGGTACGGTAAGCCCTTGTTCATAGCAGAAGCTGAAGCGCCAGCAAGTATAGATTTCAGTGTGGGAGATGTCATTACAGTAAAGGACTTGGCAAAAGGAATAAATAATTCAATGCAAGTGTTGGAATGCACTTATTCTTATTCAAAGACGGAAGGATTCAATTCATCCCTGAAACTTGCTCAAACAGAACAAACAGGATCAAACGTTCTCAAGGATATAATATTGAGACTTAAGCAACTTGAAGAACTTCTTAAGGGAGATGTTGAGGTAGTAACAAAACTCACAACTTTTGAGGAAACAATAACTATCAGAATAAAGAGAATCACGGCAAAGAAAAGGCAGCTTCTTGAAGGGTTCAGTTGGAGCAGGGACGGAGTTTGGAGCGGGAATGATTGGGGAGTCGACAATTTCGTGAGTTATGAAACATTCTTTGAGTATGGAGATAAGGATGTCCTGCAAAAAGATTTCAATGTCATCCGGGAAGAAGAACTAAGGGTTGAGGTTCTGTTCAGTCCAGAACTTGATAAGATTCTTGTATGGTCTCTTGGAGATTGGACTAAGGATTCTTGGTCAGGAGAAACTGAATTCATTGTTCCAACACCGACTTTCCTTAAGGAGATAATTGACGAACTCAAGAGCGATCTTGAAAGGACGGCTTTCAATCTTTCAGTGCACCCAGATTACAGTTCAGCAACCATTTGGAGCTTGAATGGAGGCAGTCCGCCTTATTGGTCAAAAATAGGATTCACAAGAACATTGTCTCCAGCAGGGCCAACCCAGCAGACGCATGATAAGGCAGTGACAGATCTGGCTTCATCTGATGAAAGACTTGGATTCGAGTTAAGAATTGAACCTGCACTTGATGATAAGACTCCTGTCTGGAGCATGAATTATGTATGGAGTGAGACTGGAACTGAAGCAGCAATAAGTGTTCCTGAATTCAAGAAATATGCTTCTGAATTGCTCAATGCCAGTGAAAGATTAACGCTTGCTCAGGAATTCCTGTCATTCCTTGATGATGAACTTGCTTGGAGCAGATCAAGATGGAGCAAGAGTCCAGCAATTGAGTTCGTGGAAACAGAAAATGTTATTTTGAAAGAAATAGATGATAATATCATAAGCGGGGAGAAAATCTCCTTCAAGCTTAACGAACCAGAAGACGGGTTCTTCTGGAGCATGAGGGCCTGGAGCACGGATGACTGGGGGAACATCCCTCAAAATCTTGCTCAGCAGGACATACAGAATAGAATCGTAAGCGATGATTTGGTTTCTGAAGACAGCATAAAGATGGAGCTGTCGCTTGATTCATCCTTCCACGGATGGAGTCTCAAGATTTGGAGCAAAGACGGATGGATTAAGTTTGAGCAACCAGCACCTCAGCAAAGCACTCACTTGAAGACTGAGGAAGAATTGCTGGCAATAACAGAGAGGAAAGGGTTTGAGAGCATATTGAGTCTCAACCCGCAAACAGAGTTAATCAATACAAAATCAAAATGGAGTGAGGCAGCATGGTAGAAGGAAAAGACACTCTTAAGGCAAAAGGAACTGTGAACATCAAGGTCATCCAAAAAGATGGCAAGGTCATTGAGAGCATGACCATAAACAAAGTTGTTGATTTGGGCATTGAGGCATTGCTTCAACACATTAATGGAAACTATTCCAGTCTTATCAGCCATTTCAAGATCGGAACTGGAACAACTGCTCCTGCAGGAACTGACACTGATGTTGAGAACGGTGTTGAATTTGACACAGGAATAACCACAAAGGCATTTGACAACGTCAGTTTTCCCTCAGCGAAAGAAGTCAAGTATCAATTAACAGTGGACTTCACTGAAGGCAATGGCAACACGCTGAGCGAAGTGGGATTGTTCTTCGCTGACAACAGAATGTTTTCCCGTTTTGTGCATCAGGGAATTAACAAGACGAGTTTCATCAAGATAGTGTTCCAATACACGATCAAGATAGAATAAGGAGGCTAAGAAATGGTATTCACCAATGCTGGCAAGCAACAAATCCTGGAAGCGCTAAAGAATCAGATCACTCACGTGGCATTAGGGACTGGACAAAATACCGACACGGAATTCGCTACAAGTCTGGGGAACGAAACTTTCAGGAAGCCAGTGACAGACAAAACAATAGAGACTGAAACCAATAGCATTGACATAGAATGCTTCTTGGGTTCAAGCGAGGGGAACGGAAATGATTTCTCTGAACTTGGGCTGCTTGACTCTCCTAGCGGAGGAAACTTGTTCGTGATCACTAATTTCCCTCCAGAAAGCAAAACCCCGCTTCTTGAGTGGTTAATAGACATCGTGATTGAGATAAAATAACATAAAGAAAGAAATATGAGGTGATTATTATGGCATACGAAATCAAAAATAATGAAATCGCTTGGGCTGCTGCTGTTGAGAACATCAACCGAGGATATAGAGTTTTCGGCGTGAGCGAAGATAATGCATTCAAAGTTCTTCCATTTGAAGGCATGACAATTCATCTTCCTAATGGCGGCCAATGTTGGATTAATGACGAGCGGAGCGTATGGACTGATCATATTCAGGATGATTTCGAAGGTGGAGTGAGTGATTGGAAAACTGATTCTGATACTACAATAAGTGAAGAGACTAGCATAGTGTATGCTGGCACTAAGGCCATGAAAATAGTCTGGAATCATGATGGTGTTACTCAATTCAATAATCGTGTGTACAAAGAATATAACTCGGTTGACATTAAATATAGGAATAAACTGATCTTACAGTTTTATCCAGAATCAGCACTTCAAGATGACCTATATATTAAGTATAAGAATAACAATAGCGAATTCATCCTTACTCAAATACCTGCAGCATCATTAACTCCAGGGCAATGGAATAGGATTCTTGTTGATTTGCCTGCTAATGATGTCCAAAAAAATAAATTTCAAGCATTAATCTTTGAGTTTGACGGGCTTCAATGGAGTTCTGGAACGCATACATTCTATATTGATCTTGTGGAGTTTGACACTCAAATTGACATTCCTGATGCAGATCCTAATGATGAAAGAAAAGACTTGATCGTTGTAGGAGCAGATGGCAAGGTTGAATTAATTCAGGGCACACCTCAAAGCCAAAACCCTGTAGAACCACCTGATCTGCCCGTTGATAAACACGCTCTTGCAATCGTGACTGTGCCAGCAGGATTAACAACTATCACTTCTGCCCAAATATTTGATACAAGAGTTCCTAATACCTTTGCAGTTAATGCGGACAAAACTAAAAATGAATTAACAGTGATTAAAAGTCAAATTGTTGATCTTGCACTTGCTGACATAGAACAAAATGCTCTCCTTGGCCTTCCAAGCGACATTCCTTTCAGCAACATGGTTGTTGAGAAATTTTGGGATAGAGATGGTTTGAATAACACTGTTGAGACTGTGAATGAAGGAGAAAACATGCATGGTTTCTATGAGGCTATTGACGTGGCAAGAGGGCAAATAAATGTTAGTGGTTTGCCTGATATATCTGGCCTTGGTGGAACTGGCTGGACTGAGGCTACTTGGAGAACAAGAGCATATTATTGGAGAGGAAAGATCTGGACCTGGATGAAGAGAAATTCATCTTACGATGAAATGGGGTGGGGTATAGCAAGCATAAATCCCATAACTGGGGCAAAAATATTTGCTAACATATGGACTGATGATTGGCAAGCGGATCCCAATGATAATACGCCCAATGGCAGCAGGCAATTTAGTTTCTTTAAAGACAATAGCACAACATGGTGCGCGCATCCTAAAGACTGGTGTCACGACGAAAACTATTTGTACGTGCCTGTTTATGTAAGCGCCACCCCCATAGGATGGTATAGCAGCCAAGTAGTCATATTAGTTATAGATGAGGATGGGCATGTTGTTAGATCAATCCAAGCAGAGGAAACAAACGGGCCGTTTCATGATTGGTATGGGATTCAATCATTTTATTATGATGTGAACCTTAAGGCATTTCTCTTATGGCATAATGGCAGAAGATATACTGACTGGGGCCATTATTATGTGCCTGTAATGTATGATAAGAATTGGAATGCTATCTTTTCAGGTAATCTGCAAACTACGGAATATTACCCATATCTATTTGCGTATCTGCCAGATAATCAGTACCTCTATCAACTTTCATGGAGGCAAGCAAGCGGCAATTATAGAATATACGCTTACAGGTGGAGAATAGTTAAAGACATTAATGGAAATTTGAATATAACGAATGCTGGCAGCTACACAACAACGAACCATTCCAACACTAATGGTCGGCCAATTTGGTTCAATCAAACAACTATCTGTAACCAGAAAGACAGGATTTGGATGTGTTACAGAGATAACGAGTACCATATAAGATGTCTGTATATACAAGCAGGGTATAATGATGATTGGTGGCAAAATTACAATATAGGAGACAATCCTCTTGATAGAGGGATAATAGTAGAGTCAAACGTAGAATCCTCACAAACAAACGGAATTCCTTTTGTTTCATGGGCTGTGGCATATGGAAGCGATACAGCATTTTATGGATTTGGAGATAAAACGTATAAACTCGAAGGAGGGAAAGCAGTTCCAGGGGAGGTTGTTGCCGCAGGTTCTTTTGCTGGAAGACGTGGCGTGAGCATCGTCGGAAGAAATTCAGTTACTTTTTGGGACACGACAAATGATGCTTTTTATATTGCAGACTATTCTAACGCATTGACCGGGAGAGAACAGATTGGCTTTGATATAGTGACAAAGACATTTAATTTTGAGAACACCAAAGGAATCTATGTAACTGCTAAAGTTGCTGGAAGAGGAACAACAGCCTTATTATCAAAAATCAAGGTTGACATATTAGATTCTCTTGGCAATCCTATAACGGGATTAACTGATCTTGCAGTTGACACTTATCATCCCATTCCTGTTGATGCTCAACCGCTTGATCAGTTCAAACTGAGAATCTATTATGTGCCAGATGGTGTTGATAACATACTTGCTCAATTCCATGAATATGGCGTTTTTGTGGATAATGAGGTGGCTTAAAATGAGAGTTTATAGAAGAAGACTATCAAAAGCTCAAATGATTCAAGCAAGAGCCAGACTGGCTGCTCAAAAAGCCGAATACGTTGCAGGCTCAGAAGAAGAAGCAAATTGCCAGGTAATGATTGACCGTTACGACCAATTGATTAACGCAGCTTAGGAGATGTAAAAAATGAAAGAAATAGACGATTTTGATAAAGAATTTGCTATTGAAGGCAGATGGACGGAACGTCAGAAGGAATTAATGTCATCCTTAATGGATGAAATTATTGTTGTTTTAAAAAAAAGATTTCCTGATGTTGTAGAACAAATCAAATTAGATTATTTTTTCCCAAAGGAAAAGATAGGGATTAAGTTTAAGACAAAATTTTTAGCAACTAACGAAAAATATCTTGGAGAACTTCAATCTCTTCATCTTTTGAATGCTTTTAAGGAAGAACCTGATGCTACTGAAAATTTATTGAAAACATTGTTTAACAACCATGCAGTTATGCTCTATGAAGAAACAATTCATTATGTTCTTTCTAAATTGCTTCGTTATCTTGTCAAGAGAGCCAATGATGAGGATGTGGAGCAGGATGGTTCCTGGATTGCAGAAGGTATGAAGATTATTCCTGTCTTTGAAGTTCCTGAAAACGTGATTATTATGAATGCAAACACTTTTGATAAATTTAAAGATAAAAGGTGATGCTAATGAACCAACAAGAACAACTAAATAAAATCAAGGAAATACTTGAAGAGGTTAAGAAAGAGATAAACACGGAAACCCCTGTGTCAGTTTCTCTTGAGTCTCGCAACAATGGAGGAAGGATTTCTTTTGCGTTGCGAGGAAGGATTTGTTTTGAAGAAGCATCAGAGTTCGGCACCTCATTGAGTTCTGCTTTTGAGGAAGAAGATTACGATGCTGTTAAGCAAGAAGTGAGCAGTGCTTATAGGGAATTGATGCAGAACCTCTTAAGGAAAGTATCTGAGACAGTTGAAACAGGTGATGCAGAAGATGGCGACTCCGAAGCTTAATGGCAAGCATGGAGTGATGATCACAAAGATGTATGGCCAGATCGGAGTGCTTATCACTGATGTTGCTAATATCAAGGAGTCTCAGAAGGAGCTGAAGGAAGACATTGCTCAAATTCATGAAAGCGTAACCGATCTTAAGATTAGCGCTAAAGGTTCTGCGGAGAAATTAAGAGCTGTCAGCGCTGCTCTTGATGAGCACAAGAGAGCTCATGAGCGATTGTTTAGCAGGGTCCTTGGAATCATTGGGATCATCACAACCATTGTTTCGTTGGCAGTTTCAGTCATATTTAATCTTTTCAAACGCTAATTTTTTGTCAAGTCCAAAAAGGTGCTGAAGTGCTGAAATAGACGATATTTTGCGTTTCAGAGTTTTTGTATTGCTTGTACTTGACACGCAGACGAAAACTATTTATAAAAGCTGGAGATATTTCTGATAAGGATGCCTCTTTTCCGCGATATGCTTCACGCAGATGAATCTCTGCTCAAAAATGAACAAGTGCTTGACTTCGACTATCAACCGAAATTGGTTAAGTATAGGGAAAGTCAACAGTTTGCAATAGCTGACTGTATGAAACCCTTGTTCAACAAGCGTGATGGCGATAACGTTCTTGTTTATGGCACATCTGGAATTGGCAAGACACTTGCTTGCAAGCATATTCTTCAAGAGTTGGAACAAGAAACTGACGCTATAATACCCATTTATGTGAATTGCTGGGAGCACAACACGACATATAAGATAGCCTTAAACATCTGCGAGCAATTGCAGTATCCTTTCACTCCAAACAAGAAAGGAGTTGAGTTATTCCAAAAGATTGCTGAAAGGCTCAACAAGAAAAGCGCCGTTTTTGTTTTTGATGAAATTGACAAGGCAGAAGACTTTGATTTCCTATATTTCATCAGCGAGAAAATATTCAGGAATTCCATTGTGCTGATCACAAACTTCAAGAGCAAGCTTTTTTCTATGGACAAGAGGCTCAGATCAAGGTTGTTCTTGGAGTTTGTGGAATTCAATAAATACACCTTTGAGGAAACGAGAGGCATCCTGCAGGAAAGGGTGGATTATGCGTTCTTCAAGGATGTTTGGACAAAAGAGGCATTCGATCTCGCAGTCCAGAAGACATTTGAGATGGGAGACATACGTTGCGGCTTGCTCATCCTTAGGAAGGCCGGAAAATTGGCAGAAAACGAGTCAAGCAGGAGCATTGAGGTGAACCACGTTGAGAAAATCCTTGACAAAGTTGACAAGTATGCCGTCAAGGGAAGTTCTGACCTAGATGGTGAGACCAGGAACATCCTTCATTTGATAAGGGACAATAGCGGATCAACAATATTTGACGTTTTTAAGATGTATCAGAAGAAGAAAGGAAAACTCGTGTACAGGAGTTTTTATAGAAAGGTCAAGCACTTGGAACTCAACAAATACGTGCGCATAAAGAAAATTTATGGGGGTAAGAAAGGGAACACTTCAATAGTTGAATATTTAGGACTTTAGGAATCTTCAGTTTCCTGTTCATATTCGTGGCACGGGCATTTCTCTTTTAATTGCTTACAAAGATAACCTTCATTTTGAGGATAATCTTTAATATCATCGGATTTAGTTTTTTCAAAGACCTTTTTGCATTGTTCTTCTGCGTATTTTAGCATAGCGTCATCCACAGAGATTAAATGAAGCCTTTCTTTTAAGAAATAAATACCTACTTTGTCTGGTTTCCTGCCGTATTTTTTTTCGTATAGCAAAGCATATATTGCCAGCTGTAACTTGTATTCTTTGGTTATCTCAAATTTTGACGAGGTTTTATAATCTATTATTCTAATTTCGCCATTCACGTTTTCAATTGCATCTATAAATCCTTTGGTGTCATATTCTTCAAGATAACATTCATCTTCGGTTATAGGTTTGAGTTTATTAAAGGCGCTTTGAAAATTATCGCCTGTCTGTTCAATGCGTTTTAAGAAATCTTGAAGCCAATGATTCAGCATATCCCAACATTCTTCATAATGTTCTTTGAGTTCTTCTTTAGACATTCTTAATTTTGCTATCTCATTTTTCTTCCCGTTCCATGCTCTCATAAACATCTTTTTCAAAGTTTTAGCAGCCCAAAACTGATAATTTTTTTCAAATAAGGGAGGTTCTTCTGAAAAAAAACTTTCTAATGCCTTGTGCACAACATTCCCTTTTATGAATATTATATTAGGACGGGCTTCTCTTTTTTCTTTGTAAATATGATAGTATAATCTTGGACATTGATTGTAGATAATTATGCTTGTTGGTGAGTTTCGCGCCATATCTTTTATTAAACTCTTTTTATTTAAAAAAGTTCTGAAAAATAGTCTAATTTCAACTAAAACTGTTTAGTGAAAATCAGGGGAATATTTATAAATGTCCAGTGATTATTAGTAAAGTATGGCAAAGATTGTAATATCTTCACTATTCACATACGATCCTTTAGTTTGCGGTTTCCAGTCAGGGAGAGATCTTTCTGAAACAGATTATAACGAATTAAATCCTTCTGAAGAAATCGACTTGGATATTGCTAGAGCAGTACATCATAGATTAAGCAAGAGAGTTATAAAAGAATTGGTCGATTCAGTTATGCTGTGCGTTATGAAAAAAGAGATTGATAATCTTATTCTGCTAATGGACAACCGAACAGATCCTCTTCAAGAAGAAGCCCTCAAAATTTTGCAAAGCAGAATAGGGGATAGCGCTCAAATAGAAATAATTCGAGTGAATGGGAATGATACTTTATCAGTTGCGCGTGAAGTAGTTAATTCAATTGATTCATTTGATCCAAAGACAGATGAAATAAGAATTAACATATCTTCTTTAAAACATACAAAAACTCTGGGAATGATTTATGGATCATATGTAAGATCTGAAAAGGTCAAAGAAATAATGTATGTTGAAAAAGAAGACAGAAGAGTTGTTAATATCCCAAAACTCTCTTTAACTCTAACAAAAAACCAAAGAAAAATTTTGCAATATTTTAAAGATTTAGAATGCGGGAAAATAGAAAAACCTAAGAAAAAGTTGTATGACTTATTTAAAGTTGACAAATCCTCTTTCTATTACATAATCAACCTTTTGAAAGACAAAGGGCTCCTTGATGATGGCAATAAATTAACAGATATGGGGGAAGTTGCTTTATTGTAAAAATGGAAAAAAACAAAAACTGGGTTGAGGAAAATTTAGAAGATATTGAATGCGTGCTTTGCTGGAGTTCTGACAGCGACATCCTCAATCATAATGGAACGCACATAATTTTCCATACAGTTGACAGAACAATACTTTTTCTGGAAGAAGCTCTAATAAATCACGAAAAAAATGGGGTGCTCGTTTATCCAGTAACCAAAACAGAAGTTACAGTGCCTATGTGTGTGGAAGCTTTATATTCATTGATGAAAAATAAAACTGTAAGAAAAAAAGTTCTTCTTATCAGCCAGAATATTGCGGTAAGAGAATTATACTGGCAGCTTAAAGTAAACTATTTGAGACTTAATGAAGTTTTTCCATTGGGAATAATAAAGATGGATGGAACAGTTAAGCCTCAACTGAAAACATCAGACGTTTCAAGGATCTCTGATGTTCAATGTTCTTTTTTGCATACAAGCAATCCGAAATTCATGCCAAATGAAGATATTGCTAAAGAAATAGGGTGCATAATTGTTGATGCTGCAGGTTACGATAAAAACTTGCTCAAAGAAATCATAGAATGGTCTGAAAAAAACGGAGTGCTGTCATTAATCATCCTAGAGAGCAACCCTTACTCTGAAAATTTTGATCTTTTCAAATCTTACGGGATTCCTGTTTGGGGGTGGGATAGCAATAGCCTAAGCGCTGATTTTGAGAATGATCTTGAAGAGTTAGAAAAAAACCCGCAAAAATATTACAATCCTTTTTCTCTGTCAGTGTTTCATATTCGCAATTGGCTGAAAGGCATAAAACGAGAATTTATAGAAGTTAAAGATGAGGAAATAACAAACGCCCTTAACGAAGCTTTGCAATTATATTTTGATATAAAAAAGCTTTGCAAAAATACAAAAAACGAGGCGCTTTCAAGAGCTCTGATTACTTATCTGTCATGCAAATATGCTTTTGAAAGGATGCTTGCGCCTTTAGAAATTACTGAAAATGAATGCAAAATGACTTTCCTTGCTAAGACGATAGAGAAAAGAATAGAAAATTTAGAATATTGGCAAAACATTCTTTCAACACAAGACCCTTATTTTGGCAGCTTCTGGGGAAAGACCTACAGTTTAATAAAAGTTTTATATCAAAAATTCATTTCAAGAGGAAATCCTAAATACGAACAAATAAAAAAGATCATCAAAGAATCGATAAACAACAACGAAAAAATTTTAATCTTCAATTATAGCGAGCCTTATGCTAGGGCTTTGAAAACCGCTTTAGAAAAAGATTTTGCCTTATCTGATGAAGAACTTCAAGAAAAAGGAATTTTTATCACAAGCATAAATGAAAGGCATGTTGAAGCGGATTATGATAAATGCATTATTTTTGGCCAAATGCCTTTTCGGGCTTCTTGGTTATTAAGAACTGCTTGCGCTCATAAAGTTATTTTCTTGGTTTATCCCTCAGAAAAAGCATTATTAAAGTATCAATTTGAGAGCGAAGAAAAAAAATTCACAGATTCTTTTGGAAGAGGCACCAGGATTAATTTTCTTAAAAGGATATTGAAAAAAGAAGACCTTAAAAGATTGCCCCCGCCTCCAAAGCCCGGGGCTCAAAACGTTTTCTCTTTAAAGCTCGATGAGAAACAGATTAAGGACGAAGAGAAATTAAAACCTCTCTTGTCTGACATAGAAATAGATGATGAGCTAATATTAGAAGAAGAAATAGATTTTGAAGATGAAAATGAGCTTGAAGAAACATCAATAAATGAAGAGGGAAAAGTCGTTGTCAAATGTTGTAAGATTGTTTTGGAAGATGGCGGAGTAATGTACGTCAGACCTTCCCGGAAGATACCAATATTTAAAAACGGAAAAAGGCTGGAGTATGTAAGCGTACAAAAAGCGCGAGAAGGAGATTTGTTAATAGTGGTCAAAAACAACATAAAGAACAGTTTAGCTCAAGAAATAATAAAAAAAGCGGACAATCACCCCAGCATGCAGAAATTAAAGTTTCTTGTGAATTCCTGGGTCGTTGCTTTAAGGAAAGGCATGGCAGAGCATAATGACAGCGTTCATAAATTCTTGGAAAAATTGCAAGCAGAACAAAAGAAAGAGAATTCGCCAGTAATAACTAATTGGCTGACAATACAATTATGGAAAGAAGGATTGGTCATAGGACCTCAAAATTCTAAAAACATTAAATTCATAGGAAAGATATACAATCAGCAATATCTTGTGGATCATTATAGGGAAATTGGCGCAGCAATAAGCAGGTTAAGAGGAATACACCATAGGTTGCTGAGAAAATTAAATGACATGGTTTTAAGAGCAGGATTAAAAAGCATTAGCGGCTCCATCCAAGATGAATTAATTGACGAAGAATTTAATTTATACGTCGAAGATTTTGCTGATATAATCTCGATAGAGAAAATAAAATCGATATCCTTGAATGAATCTGCTGAAAGGTCAAAATTAGATAAAATAATGAGGTATGAAAAATGACAATAGATAATAATTTAAGAAGAAAATTTGTAAAACATGTTTACAAAAAATTAAAGGAAAGATTAAGCGGTTCGGGTTGCGATAGAGTTTATGGGGATAAACCGCAAATCAAATTTTTTGTTGGATCATTGTGCAGTCAAGATCCGAAGAGTTCTTTAGGCAGCATAAGAACAAAAGTTGCGCCCGTTAGAATGGGAGTGGAGTTTCTTTTAAACAAAGACGATGTGGCAAATGCAACTTTGAAGATTAAACCAAAAGCATCCGTCTTTTTTAAAGTGATCCCCGATTATGAAGAACAACTTGAAGCAGCTGTAAAAAAGAGCAAACTTTCAAGAGAAGAATTCATTAAAGAAGTAGAGAAACAAAAAAAATTAGCTGAAGAAGGCAAAGAAGATATAAACTTAGGCATCAAACCGCTTACAGTTTTCAAAAAGCATAAAATAAAAGATGCTTTGTTGACTTGCAAAATTTCTGAAGTTGTAGAAAAAGATTTTGAGGGAGAATTTGAACTTCCTGGCGTGAAAGAACTTGTAGAAGACGCGCACAATGCTTACAAATCAGAGGAAAGATTATACCGTCCGAAAAAAAGAAAAAAAGATGAGATGGAATCTAAAATACCTCTTTCTGTTCTCTCATCTGAAGAAGATTATTACAAATTCATGAGCGAATGGGGAGAAAAAGATGTTTATCCTTCATGGGATTTCAAAGTTGTTGTAAAAACAACAGAGTTTAATGACTCTCAAATAAAAGTGAGCGTTCTATTCGAAAATACTTGCGTAGCAAAGGAAAATGATCATATTGACAATTTTCTCTTTGACACGCATCTTGACGTTGAAGTGGAGGGTGCTGACATCCAGAATTTTATAATCGATTATCTTAATGATCATTACAAATACAATGGAGATATGGGCGCCAGCGGAATAAATTGCGAAGCCAAAAGAACAGGCAACAAAATCGTAACGGAACACATGCCTTTTTTTGAACAACTCAGGCTTAAAACTAATGACAGATTAAAAGCAAAGTTTGAAGATTTAGCCTCAGACAGAGCTGTTGAAGTGCTGGAAAAAATAGCAAAAGAAATGAGGAGATATCTTGAAGAAGAATACAAACGTTTTGGAAAAGAAGCTGTTTTCAAATCAGAGATAGGCAAGAAAAGATTTGAGGAAGATATGAATGCTTTTGAAGATGAGATAAAGAGATTCGAGTATGGAATTGAAATTCTCAAAAAATATCCTTTAGCCATGAAAGCATTTAAAAAAATGAATTTGAGTTTTTTAAATTCTAGCAAGAGCAAAGCGTCTGACAAGAAATATGATTCATGGAGAATATTTCAAATAATCTTTATCGTAATGAATGTGCCCGATGTCGTTTCAACCGAATATCCTGAGGTCAAATCAAATTTTGAAAGAGTTGAAGTCCTTTATTTTCCAACAGGCGGAGGAAAAACAGAAACCTATCTTGGGCTTGCAATATTCACTTTATTCTTTGATAGATTAAGAGGCAAGAAATTTGGCGTGTCAGTTATGACAAAATTTCCACTTAGGCTTCTTTCTCTTCAACAAATTCAAAGAATAGCGAATATCTTAGCGCAAGCAGAACTTATTAGGAGAGAAGATCCGGAAACAAACAGTGAGGGTTCTGAAGAATTCTCACTAGGATACTTTGTTGGAGATAGAAACACGCCTAATAAACTCATGAGCAAAGGAACAATATTCGGCGGGCAAGATAAGGATCTTCTTACTCCGATAGTAACTGAAAGAAATCAGATTCTAAAAGGAGAACTTAAATTAGATGATGAGAATTTAGAAGGTAGAAAATACCTCATTATCTCAAAATGTCCCTTTTGCGGAAGTAAAGAGATAATGATTGATGCAGATGTTGAAAAGATAAGGCTAATGCATAGGTGTATGAATAAAGAATGCCAAGAAGATGTTTTGCCAATTTACGTCTCTGATATGGAAATTTACAGATATCTCCCTTCTTTCATTATTTCAACTTTGGACAAGATCGCCATATGCGGGCTTCAGAAGAACTTTAGAAATCTATTCGGACAAGTAACCCATAAATGCCCTCTCCACGGATACAGCAATTCTTCTGAGTGCACTGAAAAATGGTTATGCAAAGCAGACAAAGAGAAATTTGAAAAAGTAACACCTTATGATCCTGTTCCAACGCTCCAAATACAAGACGAAATGCATTTAGTAAGAGAGTCCTTAGGAACTTTTAACTCTCATTATGAAAGCTTTTTAGAACACTATGAGAAAATGCTTACTAAAGGGAAACGCAGCATGAAAATACTAACCGCAACTGCAACTATATCCGAATATAAGATGCAAACAGATCATCTATATGCTAAAGATGCGTGCCAGTATCCTTCTCAAGGACCAAAGATCTCTGAGTCTTTTTATGCTTCTGTGGACAATGATGATTTAAATAGACTCATAATAGGGATAACTCCTCACTTCAAAACGATGATATTTTCTGTTCTTGACGTAATCGAAACATATCATGAGTTGATTCAAAGATGGCATTCCAATCCTCAAGAATTAATTGCTGAGTTAGGCGTAGAAGTAACTAATGAAGAAATTAAGGAAATGCTAAAAGACTATATGATAAAATTATCTTATCATCTTGCAAAAAGCGACGGAGATAGCATATCAAACTCAATAAGGACTATGACAAATAGGTCTTTGAGAGAAAAAGGGATACCAGAAATAAAACAAAGCCCGCTTACGGGGGACGTATCCTTCAATGATGTGAGGATAGTCCTTGATAAAATTGAGAATCCTAAAACAGAGGAAGACATGGTTGATTTAATTATTGCCACTAGCATGATATCTCACGGGGTGGATATCGACGCCCTAAACTTCATGGTATTCATGGGAATGCCTCATAATACTGCAGAATACATCCAAGCTAGCAGTAGAGTAGGAAGGAAATACCCTGGCATTGCAATTGTAATATTTAACCCGACCAGAGAAAGAGATCAAAGTTATTTCAAATTTTTTACAAAATTCCATGAATATAAAGATTTGCTAGTGGAAGCAGTTCCGATTAACAGGTGGGCTAAATTTAGCATAAACAGAACTGTGCCGGGCATATTTAGCGCCTCAGTTTTAAATTATTTTGATGCCATTGCAAGCCCCCAACTAAAAGGCAAATCTTTAAACATGAGCAAGGTTTTTGAAAAGGCCATTGATGAAGGAATTATCAATGAAGAGGAAATAAAGCAGTTTCTTCTTGAAAGTTACAAAGTGAACAAGGATACTATTGGATTTGGTTTTGATAAAGTTATAGAGGATAAAACAGAAACATATATCCATGAGATTACTCAAACTTTAGGAAACGAGTTTATTACAAGACCCATGTCCGATAAACCTATGACAAGTCTGAGAGATGTTGACACGCTCATAGACATTAATCTGTCACCCGACGGGATGATGATTTTGAAGAACATAAAAGCAAGCAGAACTCCTGTCTTTGATGAAGAAGAAAATGAGGAGGATGAATAAGATGATGAGAAGAGGTAAAAATCAAGTTCTTTTTAAATTTCTTCCAGGAAAACCCATAGATTATAATCAAGGGAATGCAATTGCTCTGGTTGAGAGGTGGTTCAGTCATAAAGTTGATGATGTTAATAAAACAAGGATCATAAAGGAAGTCTATAATGCTATAAGATCATTTAAGTCAAAAAGAGGATATCCTAGAATTGCAAGTCCAGATTCCTTTGAATTGTTATCTCCTGTATTTGTAGAAGCCGAGTTATTCCCATTGACTTTTATTTGCGATTCATGTAGCAGAGCTTACAGTTTTGGTTCTGTGCAACAACTTAACAGAGTGTTAAGAAAACACAAATGTATTTCTTGCGGTGGGAAATTAACGCAAATGGATCTGGTATATACCCATGAATGCGGGCATTTATGGGCTCCGAAAATTGCGCCATGCAAAGAACACGGATTTGAAAAAATCATTCTTAATAAACATGGCAGTAATTCTCCAAAAGATTGGCGTTGGGAGTGCGGAATATGCAAGAGGGAAACATCCTCCTTAAACAGTTGGTGCCCTGCTTGCAAAGGAACATCAAATTCTCAAATTTGCTATCCAAAACCATTCAGGCAAACAAGCGTTTTCACACCGCATTCATTAACTCTTGTCAATCTTCAAAATTTGAATGAAGATAGGATTTACGAAGATGATATCTTCAAAAAGTTGATATTAGCCAAATACATGGATTTGTTTAAGAAGCATAATTCAACTTTTCAAGAATGTTTAGATGTTTCTCCGAAAGACGATAATAAGCTTGATCAATTGATTAAGGAGCTCAAAGCGAAAAATATGTCCGAAGAGATGATAAATCAAGTTCTGGAATCAATGAACAAGGTTAATCCGAACAAGAAAGGCGTTAGGGATGCTATAATCAAAGAGGTTGAAACATTGATTTCACCTCCAGAAGGAGATATGTCTGGTGTAGCCTTAAAAGCATATGAATTTATGGAGACTTTAGATTCTTCTGCTTCAGTTCATATAAAAAGGATTGTAGAAAGTTCAGAGAGAAAGAACCATCCTAAAATAGAACAAATAAGAAAATTTCCTAAAAAATTAGAAGAAATCGGAATTAAAAATGCATATGTGCTTAATGATCTCTCCATAGTTAAGTTAGTCTACGGTTACACAAGGGGCGCTCCTGACAATAAATCAAATGAGGATAAAAGGACTTTGAATAGATTTGCTACTGATAAATCAACTGACCAAGGAAAAACCCCCATTTATCTTAATAAAGCAAATACTGAAGCGATTTTATTAGAATTTGATAGATGGAAGATTCTGACCTGGTTAAAAGAAAATGGTGTGATAGATGAGGTCCCTTCTAAAGATGATGAAGCGGCATTAAAGGCTTGGTTTCTGAACAATGTGCAAACAGACAGAATCTCTCCTTTTAGAGAGATTGATCCGCAACTTAAAAAAACAAAAATGGTATATAAACTTCTGCATTCTATAAGTCATGCTCTATTGACGACTTGTTCTGTTGAGTGCGGAATGGATAAAAATTCTCTGGCAGAACTTATCTTCCCATCCATTCCTGCGATAATCATTTATTGTAGCAACGTTCAAGAGTTCCAAATCGGCGGGATGTTCACTTTATTTGAGAATAATATAATCCCATGGGTTGAGAAAACACTCACCAAAGTTGGAAGTTGTATATATGATCCTGTTTGCATGGATCATCAATCAGCTTGCCATGCTTGTTTGCATTTAAGCGAGATTTCTTGCGTACATTTCAATTATGATCTTGGAAGGGATATTTTAATTGGAAAGAAAAATAGCAATGAAGAAATAATCGGTTTTTGGAGTAAAAAATTCCTTAGAAAGGTCAATGTTGAAAATGGTTGATGTATTCAGCAAAGAGAAAAGAAGCTGGATTATGTCCAGAATAAGATCGAAAAACAGTAAATTAGAAGTGTCTTTCAGAAAAATTCTTTGGCGTGAAGGCTTTCGATACAGAGTTCATTATAAGAAGCTGCCTGGCAAACCAGATATCGTTTTTACAAAACAAAAAGTCGCTGTCTTCATCGATAGTCATTTTTGGCATGGTTACGACTGGGAAAAGAAAAAGAAAAAACTAAAAAGCGAATATTGGCAATGGAAAATTCCATACAATATGGAACGTGACAAGAGGGTTAATAAAGAATTAAAAAAAATGGGCTGGAAAGTCTTGAGGTTCTGGGAGCATGAAATCAAAAAAAATCCTTACGCATGCATAGATAAGATTAGGAAAGCTCTTCTCTAATTTTATCTAACATAGATTTGTTTAATCTCCCATGAGATATTAGCCTAAGTTCTCTTAAGAAATTTATTATATCCATTCCGCTAATCAATTTAATTGGATAACTGTCTTCAAATAACTCTTCTTGTGCTTGTATTGAAAAATATGATGTTGTAATAAATAACCCATACTCCCCCCTATTCAGCTTGGCAGCTAATCTTGAGAGGTCTTTCGGACCGACAGCGTTATTAGGTCCGAATTTTTTGGCTTCGCCTTTAAAGAATATTGTATAATTTAGAGGATAAGGCAGTGTGAAATGGCCAAAAAAGTCGAATCCTTTATCTTTTACAAATCGAGTATTCATAATAGAATGTTTTATCCCTTTTATGCTTTCAATGAGATAAACTGTAAACCTTTCGAACTCTTTGGGTTTTAACCTATGAATCTCTTCCAGAATTTTATACTCTGAAGAATTCTTAGCAGGAAGCTGTTCTTCTTTTGATTTAATATTCTTTCTCCATACTTTCAAATAAGCTGGTTTTTTCCCAGAAGTATAATCATTCCAGATTTTAGGAGGCGTATATTTCTCTCCTTTGACTTTTTTATGAATCCAATCTAAATCTACTGAATCAATGTCTAATATTTGAAGAACGGCTCTATAATTTCTCACTGGTTTGCCTTTATCTTCAAACCAGGTTCGTTCAAGATTCTCCATAACGCATAAGCCTTCAAATATAATCTTCCCTCTTTCAGGTTTTGAGAAAAACAATATTGGAGGAATTTCTTTTAAGTTTCCTTCTAAAATCTTATCATGAACTTTTTTCAATATTTTGTTTCCCATGAAGTCTTCGCATTTGCGTTTTTGATCGGCTTTTGCATCACCCCAATAATAAATAACTCCGTTGTTTCTATCTATCACGTCTTCCCAAGGATTATGATAAGAACTCGAAGCTGTTTTTGTAATCAAAATCAGTGCGGCTGGCAATTCTTTTTTATCTTTATAACGCAACCACCTAATCCCTGGTGAATTCATCATTCCAGAAACTCCAGGTATATTAATCCAGCGCATAAACTGATCTTCTTCAAAGTTGGGGTTGCCTTTGTCTACATATTCTTTTCCAATCTCAAAAATACGCTTCATGATCCTGGATTAATAATATTCTTTTAATATATGCTTTGCTATCCTTTCTGCTAATGCTGGAGGGACCGCATTCGCAATTTGCTGCGATACTGCTTCTAATGTTCCTTCAAACACAAAATTATGAGGGAAAGTATGCAATGTAGCCTTCTCTCTGTTCGTAAGATATCTGTCTTCATCGGGATGGATGATATAATTATTTGTGATTGTTATTGATGGTTGTTCATTATGCAATCTTCTGTAATAACTGCCATATCTCTTCACAGTCACTAATTTCCCGTTTCTCATTTTCTTAACTTTAAGATGGTCTGGAAGATGTTCGTAATATCCTCCTGGAGGAATGTGCTTAATTCTTTCTAAAACATGCGGTTCGTTTATTGTGATCTCATGATTCTTCAAATTTTTGTGCTTGCTTAATCGCTTAAGAAAAGGACCAACTACTGATATCTTTTTAGATTCCTTTGGGAATGTTATTTCAACGTCTTTTCTTGATGTTGCCAGGAAAATAACCCTTCTTCTTTTTTGAGGAACACCATATTTTTCCGTTTCAAATACTTTATATTTTGCTCGATATCCTGCTCTATTAAACGACCTCAATATCATGTCTCTGAATGGTTTATCATGTTCATCTTTTCTCACCAAGAGGTCCGCAACATTTTCCATTACAACGAAATCAGGTTTTAAAATCTTAATCATCCTAATATAATCTCTGAATAATTGATTTCTTTCATCATCTCTTCGAAGATTGTTATTGTTAAGTCTTGTGAAACATTGGCAAGGAGGCCCTCCTATAACAACATGGATCTTTTTTACATTCCTTTTGTCTAAAGCATCTTTCAACATTTTAGGGCTTATGTTTCGAATATCTTCTTGCAAAAATTCCGTATTTGGAAAATTCCTTCTGTAAGTCCTGGCTGCTGGTTCCCAGAAATCACTCGCAAGGACTATGTTAAACCCCGCTTTTTCAAAGCCCAAATCAAAACCTCCGCAACCGGAAAAGAAGCTTGCAACATTTAGTCTCTTGCTCATTTTCATACCCTTTCAACTTCACCTTATTTTATTCTTTATTTTATTTCTCTTTCAAGTATTTTTTTATAAGCTTAACAATAATCTCGTTCATTGTAGTTTTCTCGTCAATTGATTTCTTCTTCAGTTTATCTCTTAATCTCTCATCCATTTTCAGCTGAAATGATTTTTCTGCCATTTTTATCACGTTTGCTCCTAGACAATAGTTATATTATTCATATTATCTGCCTTAGTTGGCATAGTTATATTATCAAAATAATCTAACTAATATATAAAAGTTGTCATTGCTCAAATGAGAAGTCCTAAAATCATATTAAGAAAAAAATATGTTGTTTTCTTTAGCAAAACCTTTGCAGGAATGATAAAATGAGCAGACTGACCTATGAAACCGTATCAAAGATCAAGGAACAAATCCTCAAATGTATCGATGCTGAACCTAAGACTGCAAGAGCAATTGCTCGTGAAATAAACAGAAGCTGGAATCTCACAAGCAAATTATTGGCAGAACTTGAGATGGAGAATCCTAAAATCTCCTGTATCAAGATAGGTTCAATTAAAGCTTATGGAATCGCAGAATCAGTGCCACCACTGCAAAAAACAACTTAATCCAACAGTTGATGATCCTGGGATAATTGTTGGAGAACAAGAAAAGATACTGTCCTTTCATAAACTGTGTTTTGTAGTGTGGCTTAGGAAAAGGAGGTGTAAGAATGGATGAAAACAAGCTTGAATCAATCGAAAGAGAAATTGGTGAACTGAGAAAGACTTACGAGAATCTAAAATCAGAACTTGCCTCAACAGCCTCTGATTTAAGAAATTCATTGGCAAAGAAAGACCATGAAATAAATGAGTTAAGAGTGAGCATAGAACAATTGAAAAGAAATTATTCCATTGAAGAAGCGGAAAACGAAAATCCAGAACAAGAGGAACCTGAGAATGAACTTGGTAATTGAAGTCTTGATTTTGACGTACCTGATAAAGACTATGAATCTTAATGCAATACTCCTGTGGAGCCTTTACGCTGTATCCAAGGTTCTGGAGCAGGTTTACATAATGTGGGAAGAAGGGTTAAGGCAGGCTTTCCTTATGCATTTCAAAAAGAAGGCAAGACGCTAAAATGGAACAAAAACTGAAGGTTTCATCTAAAGGAGGGCTCGTTGTAACCCTCAAGGAAATGATTGATATGAAAAGGGTGGGGATGAAATACAAAATAAACCACAGAACAAAAGACCTGATTATGTTCAGGAATTTCCTGAATCAAGAAATAAAAAACAGGATGAGGAAAGATCACAATGGCAAGAACAAAGAAGAAAAGAACACTGCAAAAAGTCAAGAGTCCGCACAAGATTAAAGTCAAGCTAACGCTCTGGCAAAAAATAAAGAAACTGCTTGGCATAAACTAAAGGTGAGGGATTATGAAAAGGCGAGACAAGAAAGGAAGATTTAGCGATAGAGAATCCTTAAGCAGGGAAAAACACGAAAGAGTTTATGTTCGCAGGATAGCAAAACAATGGGTTGAAAGGCTTTCAGAGATTAACTCTTCTGAGAAAGTGCAGATAAAAGCTGGCCAACTCAGAAGACTTGCTGAATACATCATTCAGTAAAGGCTACCAATCAAGAGTCCTGCTGAATTCAATAGCTTCATCTTTCTTCTCTTCATAAGGTTTCATATCCCATAACTGCTGAATAAGTTCATCCTTGCTTAAATCATTCATCATCACGAAGAAATGCTCCTTGTAAGCCTCTATTTTTTCCTTGAGAGGCAACTTGTCGCTTTCCCTCTCAAGCAAACCAACATAACGAGGATAATCGTACCCTGATGTATCAACAAGAAGTAATTCGTCTTCTTTTCTCAGTTGGATCTTCCAAAACCTATGCGATGATAAATCAGCCTTCATCAGCTCATCCCAATTAGTGAAACATTTCTCTTCGCATTTCTCATCCTTGACCAGTTCGCTCTGCTCGGCAGGAGTTATTCTTCCAGAAACCTGATTCTTGACATCCTGGATGCTCACAGGCTTTCTGGCCATCAGAATCCTTTCTTCAGGCTGCTCGTTCTTGCTATCCTCAAAACCGTCCTCATATATCCTGTTAATCACAACCTTAAGATCATCGTCACTAACGCAGTTCTTTATAGCTTCAATATATTTTTTGACATATTTATCTGCCATCTGCATCTACCTCCTTCAACCATTTTCTTTCTTCAAGAATCTCTTCCTCTGGAAGAGGATTTCCTTTGCTTTGAGCAACGTGAACTTTCCAATCAAACAATGCCTCTGCCGTTCCGCAATCACTGCAGATCTGAGTGGAGTTGTCTCTTCGACTTGTTGCTCCAAAACCTTGAGTTTCCTTCTTACACCTTGGGCAAATCCATCTTTTCATAGCGCATCATCCTCCTAATCGATCATTTTCTTTGGATTGTGTTTCATAAAGATTTGATTCTTCATCATAGCAATTGCTTCTTCCTCGGCAATTTTTGTTGGCGGAGTACAAGCTTCTGTCTGCGGTGTCACAACGACTTTCACAAGCTCCGTAAGTTGCCTTATTTGATCTTTCAACTCATTTATTTCCTTATTTTGTTTTTCTTCATTAGAATTGAACACGCTGTTGATGATGTCTCTTTTAGCTTTCATGCTTGACTTTATGTAACGTTCAGTGCTTCTGAGATTTTTATGCCGACCGCAGATCTGAGCTGCAAACACTCCTCGCTTGTCGCAAATCCTTTGGAGATAATAGTGCCTGAGAGTATGATAACTTAACACTGAAAGCTTGTGACCGCTCTTGGAAGTGGCATATTTATGATCCAAGCCAGCTTCTTTTCTTGCTTTGATAATATGCGTTCTTATCGTTCCAGGGCTTAAATGGTTCTCTTTGAACGCCTTATTTCTTGCATTCTTTTGCCTCCAGAAGATGTAATTGTCCGAGTTTATGATCTCTGACTTGTAAGTGAGGATGTGATCTTTGAATCTTTCAAGCATGAAATCTGGGATGACTATCTTTTCGAATTTTTCCTTGTTCTTTTGTTCTGGGAGCAACAAGGTTTTCTCCACGAAATCAATATGTTCCACTTTTATTCTGCAAGTTTCTATGCTTCTCAAGCCGAGTTCGCTGGCGCAATAATAGATGTTCTCCCAATACTTCACATAATGCTTGTTGTATCTGCCTTCGACTTTTCTTACTGCGTCCATGAACATATTGAATTGTTGTTCTGTGATTATCTTTGCTTTTGCTTCATGAGCCATTTTGTAAACTCACCTCCGCAGCATTCATCCAATAATGCTCTCCCGACTTCAATTAGGAAAGCGTCTCTTGGAATTTTCACGCTGAAGAATCCGAAGCCGAGTTCAACTTCCATTTTTGTGAAATCTATGTCAAAGTCTCCTTCGCGGTCAATGTTGATCTTTTTCTGATCATCGTGGTCCCATAATGGCGCTTTGTTCCACTCTTCTTCTAACAGGAAAAGTTCAAGTTTTTGCATGCAGTGCATCATTATCACCCCCATAGTTCTTTCAGCAACTCTTTCGTGTACTTGGCCACTTCTGTTGCTGGAGTTTTTGTTCCTGTGAGAATTTGCGCTGCTGCTTTAAGGCAGACTTGTAGATGGATGTCATCAACAACAGGATCGCTTCTTTGAGAAATGCTTTCTTCAACTCTGTCAGATTTTAATTCTCCATTCTCTGTTTTTTCTATGCTTCTGATGTTCTTGTACTTTCCATTTAACTTGTAATCAATCTTGACTTTATCGCCTTTTTGAACAGGGCATTGTCCAAAGCCGCCATACCACTCCTTGTTTACTACAACTCCGTACTTGTTCTCGTGTTGCTTTACTGCTGTGACAATTCCTGTTTCAGTGAGCATTGTCGCTCACCTCCACAGCCTTGTTATCCCATTCAGTCAGTGCGAATATTCCTTTCCCTGCTTTCTTGAACCTGTTTTTGTTGTCTGTTGTCATCCTGGCAAACATCGTGTTCTCAGGAGTTGCTCCTACTGACTTGCTTCTTTTCAGAACTTCTTCTGTTATCTTCTTGTAGTGCATAGGTTTGCCGTGTTCTTTCAGAATCTGGTAACAGACTTCCCTATGCGGCACTGCCAGTTTTGCTGAGTCTTTCTCAGCAGAATTCTTTTTTGCAGGCGTTTTTTTCTTGCCTGCAGCGATATCTTTATATCTATCTTTGTTTTTTTCTCCTTTCATGGGTATTACCTCCTTCGGGGTTTTACTCATCGGGATTGAGACTCTCTTCGCGGGGATGCTCAATCCCGTCATGATCCTAATTCATTACTTTGTTTGGCATTTCTCTTTCAATATCACGTAAACCTCCTTTCCAACGTATTTCTTTGTGTAAGGTATCACGGCGCCGTTGCCTGATGCCGTCACTGTTTTCACTTCTATGAATTCAGGATCAACGACTATTGTCTTCGGTTTTATCCTTATTTTACTCGTCATTTATGTTCGCCTCGCCATTCTTAAATTGTCTATACATTTTGAGACTTGAGAAGCTATCCTCATATATAAAGGTTGTCGTCAAAAATAACAAATCTTTTAGAAGAAATCGCTAATCTTTGTATTAATTTGATTCTTCGGGGAAGTTATTATATGGGGAGTATTTTGTCTTGAACCATTTCCAAAATTTAACTCTTCTTTAATTTTCTGAAGTGACAACTCATAATAATCTGGATTTAACTCGATACCAATCCCAATTCTTCCCATTTTAGCTGCTACAATCGCAGTTGTCCCAGAACCTGAAAAAGGATCTACAACAATAGCGCCCTTATTAGTAAAACAAGATATTGAGTATTTAGGCAATATTTTAGGAAAAGGTGCAGTATGACCATATCTATTTTCTCCTCCTTTCCCTATTTTATAAACCGGTGTAAATCTTACAATATTTTCGGTTAAAATGTTTTCATTTTTATTTTCATTTAGTATCAGTTTTCCCTTTTTCTTAAATATAAACATATGTTCATAAGAATTAGCAGGACGCTGATAATAAGGAGTGTAATTGCCATCATTTTTATGTCGATTACTTTGAGGTTCTCCTTTGTACCACAATATATTATCAAGAATCTCAAAACCTGCTTTTAAGAATAAAAATATTGTATAAGCTCCAAGAGGTATCCTTTTCTCACCCATCTTAGATTTGACAATTATATTCTCATTGTCATAGATATCTCCAATATTATAAAAAAAGACGGCTCCTGGTTTAAGAGATTCGTATGCTTTGATGTTTATTTGGTACATATCATTTAAATAATTGTAAAGATTTTTCCATTGAGAATATTCTCGAGCATTATAATAAGGAGGCGAAGTTACCATATGATCTACAGAATTTTTATCAATTGAATTTAAAACTTCTAAACAATCGCCTTTAATAATTTTTATTCTATCTGTTGATTTGAACTCTTCATTAAACTTTGGATTGAAACTTATGTTCTTTTTCCTATATATAAATCTTTTAACAAACCAACTATTTTCAAAAAATTCTTTGAAAAGCCCTTTCTTAAAAGAATTAAAATCAAGAATCTCATTAAAGGCATAGACAACAAGTTCTCTTCTGTTTTTGTTACAAACATCTAATAGTAATCTTGACTCTTCAGGCTGTATTGAAATTATTTTATCCCCTACAAAAGTAAAGTATTTTACAATCATTTCATAAAATTGATTTAAGTTCCATTTTTCTACAATGTCTTTTCTCCAAATTTTTATAAGACTTTTAGGAATTTGATTCTCTGAAGAGAAATCAAATGTTGCATCCTGCATTAGAATAGTCCTCTCAGAGTATCTTTTACCCCTATTTGTTTTGCTTCTTTCTGAGCAAAGAGGATTTTTGCATTCCCAACTTTTTATCCCAATCTCAGGGTATGAATTTCCTGATATTTTAAGACTCCCGCATACAGGACAAGGAATTTTGCGATCATCAATTTTATGTTTAGCAAAGATTAAAACAATGTCATCGAAATTCTTAATAAAATTTATTTCATCAGAATTCTTTGATGTTTTAGTTTTTAAAATATAACAATCAATAAACGAAAAACCATGATTTATTTTTTGGAACGATAAAATCTCAGAGTGGTATTTTTCATCAATTTTTGTTTTTTGTTTAAATTCATTAAAAGATATTTTCTCGAGTAATAATTTATTTATTAATTCTAATTCTTCTTCAGGAAAAGTAATACCATATTTATGCTCAAAAGTATCTTTAAGAATCTCAACACCTTTATAGTACGCTCTAAGTTCTTTGGATTCCTTAAATTTTTCAGCGTAGATTGATAAGTAAGAGTAAAGTTTCCATTTAATATTAATTCCATTCACAAAAATATTGCTTATTCTGAAAATCAAGGATTTATGATTTTCTACTAAATCATAACTTTTCTTAACCAAATTGAGTAAGTAATCATAAAATAATTCTTCATCATTAAATTTTTCAAATAATTCTTGAGTTATATTAATATAAACCAATCCTGCTTTTTTATCTCTATCCCCGTTTCTATGGAGAATCTCAAGATATTTTTCATTAAATTTATTTATTATCTCAAATCTCGGTTTCTTCTCAAAATTGTTACAGAAGTTCCTTAATTCTTCATAATCTTTAGGTGACAACTCCTTTTTTATGATATGCTCATTATCTGAAAATAATTCATTTAACGATATTTTAGATTTCTCATTCAGACTTATTAATCTTGAATAGAGAAAAATTATGTAATCTTTTATTCTGTCCTTCCTATTTTTAAGTATTGCCTCGTTAAGATTATTAATGAATTCAGATACTGCTAAATTTAACTCTTTTTCACCATCATCCAATTTGTTGATAATTTTTTTAAAATCGAGATTAGAAGGCAGATCCTGTTTTATAAGATTAAGTAATGTTTCATAATCTTTGGGAAACCTGTAATCTAAGAATTTCTTTAGTTGCTCTTTTTGTACTCTTCCTAAAAATAAATTATGCTGCTTAACTAGGAAATTAGTTATTTTTTTAACAATCTTATTTTTTGATCCATAAGCATCGCCAATAATTCTCTTAACAATATCCTCTGGTAATTCTTCAAATTCACCATCGATCTTCTTCGGTAAATAGAAATCTATATCTAAAGAGATATTATGCATTGATAAAAACTCTTTTATCAACTCTTTGCTAGATTTTTTTACCATTTTCATGTTAATCAAATGTTAAATAAATATGAATGTTTTATATATCTTGTCTTTTTGTATTTAAAAGGGGATAAAAATAATTAACCACATCTTTAAATGAGTTCATGAAATTCTTTATTTCAAAATCTTTGGTTAGTTCACTTACTTTGCAAATGTGATACTTTATTTTATCATCTTCTTTAAGCCTTAATATAAGATACAGTTCATCAGAAACATTTTCAGGTAAATCCAACTTGCTAATTACAACATTGGGCGAATCGATTGTTCTAACAAGGATTTTATAATTTTTATATCTGTGATATTGGCTTCCACATGTAAGACAATACTGCTGCGCAATCAACAACCCACTATTTTTATTGAAGCAGCCACCTAATTCATTTGCTTCCTTTTTTACTTCTTCATCTTTATTAGATATGCAATCAGGGTTGGGGCACATCATATATAATTTAGAAGAACCGCAATTATTACATTTCCCACTACTTTTTGTTATTGATTGAAAAGAACCACAATCTTCACATCTAAACAGAAAAGGATTTATTGTTCCACATAAAAAGCATTCTGTAAGGTTCATATACCAAGAGTCCCCACAATTTGAACATATCAATTTAGAGATTAAGAAATAATCTCCTTCATTAAGATATATTTGAACCCCATTAGCAATAAAAGCATAAGCAATTGATTTATCTTGATTATTCATTTTCACTCATCTCCTTAATTAATTCTTTTGATTCTTTTGAATCTTCATCAGCACCAGACACTTCAATTGTTTTTATAAATTCAAAATATTTTTTCATGCTTGCAAATGTAACTTCATCAGTGTTTTGTTTAATATACTCCTCAACCGATTTTCTTAATTGAACGATCTTTTTTGGATCGGAATATAAACTTAAATTCTGTTGGAGTACTTGATTGATCTTACGTTCAGTTTCTTTGGAATAAGTTGATCCTTTGGCAAAAACCCTTTGTAATTTATTAGCTAATGCTCTTGTCTCAATTATTTCATTATCTAAATTAAGATCAATGTTTGGATCTTGAATTCTTTTCATACCTTCAAGGTTTCTGAACATTTCCCAATCATGTCTCCCCCAGGACCATTTATCTGTATTAGGATTATATCTTAAACTGTTAAGTTTATTATTCCCTTTTCTGAAGGAAGTTGGAGCAAAGGGGTTCATGTGATTATCATCAAAAAATTTCAAATAATCTTTCACAGAAATTATAAGAAAATCTTGTTTATCATTGGATGTATTATCAGAATATAATAAATAAACATGCCTTGGATCAACTCTTATATCTTTAGACTTTAAAGTAAATCCAAATATATTATTTTTTAATTGCCTTGTTTTAACTTGTATAAAACGCCTTATTTCAATAACTTGTGCATTGCAAATAGGGCAAGCATCTCCATGCAATTGTTCATCAACTTTTGTATGCCCATTTGGACATACTCTTTTCATTATTATCCGATCAATACCAGTATCATTAAAAGGTCTAAAGACTTCCCACCCTAATCTTTTTAGATTTTCCTCAACAAAATCTTCTGTTACGTGTTTTTTATTTAATTTATTAAATTCTGAAGGATTTACATCTTCAAAGGGGTTTTTTGGAAAAATTATCTCATCAGTCATTTTAATACCTCAAGTATTTTTTTACCTTTATCAGAGAGAGAATAAAGAACAGTTCTCGTGTTTTCGGAGATTGAATTAACCAATCCTTTATCTTTTAAGTCTCTTAAAATTCTACTTGTAGATGCAGGTTTTATTGCTAAGTAAGATGCTATTTCGCTAGATAATCTTGGATTATCTCTCAAATACTGTAGTACTTTTATTCTGTACTTCCCATCTTTTACAAAAGCAAGCATATCATAGTCCATACAGATAAAATAATTCATCTATATTATATATTTATCTGTTTTTTAGTTAATATTTACTTAACATGTCAAATCTATGGCTCTCTATAATAGTTTAAGATATCATTTTCTTTAGGATAAATATCTCTGGACTTGACTTTGGGACATTGCGCTTATTAAAAGACTGGACAGACATATCTGTATGAAAGTCAACAACGGCAGACTGCAATTCGGCCATAGGAACGAGGCCAGGGAAAAGACCATAACCGATGAACAATTCAAAAGGTTCATCGAAGCAGTCAAGTTCGTTGAAGAAGAAAAATACGTCTTTTTCTGGGAAAACGTCTACTACTGCGCAGCCTACTTAGGACTCAGAAGCATAGAAACCTGCAAGATCAGGGTAGAAGACATTGATTTCATAGATAAAACTCTGACATTGCCAGATCAGAAAAACAAGGAACGATTTGAGAAGATCATAATCCCTGATGAGATGATAAGGAGATTCAAGAAGCACATTGTAAAGTACAAGGACGAAATAATCGCAAACGGCATCGAGCACACTAACATCAGGGATATGAACACCTTAAGAGGCGAATATTTCATCTTTTGGCGGCAAAGAGGTCCAAGAGGCGGAAAGAAAAGAGAAAAGCACCTATCAACCAACACGATCAGAACTCACTTGATGAAGACCAGGCAAGTGGCAGGCCTGGATATGAAATACGGGATGACTAAAACAGGCCACGCATTATCTGTATTAAGCTACCACACGCTGAGGCATTATTATCTGCAGAAAATATGCGATCAGAGAGGCGTTTTCGCAGCTCAAATATCAGGCAGGCACAAGAACTTGAGAAGCACAGAGAGGTATCTTACAACCTCTCTGGTGGCCAAAAGAGACATAGTTAATGATGTGTTCAATACTCCTGAAGAGACTGAGTCAAAGGAGATATTGTCCCTGAAAAACGAGATTGCTGAACTCAAGGCCCTTATGATGCAATCAGTGATCTTGAGCAATGGCAATCCAATGAATTCCAAGAATATGAGCAGAATAGCGATTGAAGAGGCTGAAAGGCTGATGCAAAACAAGGCCCTGTATGAAGCCAGGAGGCTCAGAAGAACTGTCAAGACAGAGGAAACAACCGAGCAGATAGTTTGCGGAGTCCAACAATAAACTCTTTCTGGCTCTGGACTTGACGCACTTGACAGGGTAACCGAAAACTATTTATCTTAATGAATTCTAACCAGATATAGTTTCCCTTAACCACAATTCGTTTCAGAATTGGCGGAAAGCGCTTATGACGTTTTTGGGGAAAGCGTCATAAATCTATGACGGAAATATAAATGTTTTGGTAATTTACTACTCAATAGTTACTATTGAATAAGAAAAATAAGAGCCGACCCTAAAAGTCATTAACTAATGGGGCTACGCCCTTGATACGCCGATTTTTTACTTTGAATTTTTCGGACTTCGTCCGAACGTTGCACTACAATACCCAAGGCTGCCCAGCACTTTAGTGCTGGGAGAAACATATAAATTCTAAAAAAATAAAGAAAAAAATGCGCGACGTAGCTGGCGCAATAGATCACCCTAAATCTAGCGTTAGCTA
>Ga0180301_10000030_pt1 | contig 89379 bp, 122 predicted proteins | sample GuaBasSediGuay16_FD_121797 | JGI IMG/M metagenome (GOLD analysis project Ga0180301, IMG submission 121797) | Subseafloor sediment microbial communities from Guaymas Basin, Gulf of California, Mexico - Guay16, Core 4569-2, 12-15 cm | ecosystem: Environmental > Aquatic > Marine > Hydrothermal...
GAGTCTTATTCTCTAGATTCGTTAATCAAGGCTTTAGGCTTAGAAAAAACCTATGCCTTTGATGAGATACAAAGCAGAGAATTGGTAAAGAATTATCTAATAGATGCATTACAAAAGAAGGTAGCGCTCTCAAACTATAAGATGAATGCAATTCAAAGCATAATTAATGCTAGAAGCTATCTGATCGATGTATTCCAAGGCAAATTCTTCACAAAGACATTCCCAATAAATTCTCTTGCTAAAAGACTAGGAGTCACCACATCACATGCATTCGATATTCTACTAACTCTTGCGGAAGAATATGGAATTATCAGCGCTAAATTCGATGAAGCTAGATTTGGCTACTCGTATTTCAATAGAATCTTTAGTGGTTATCCCATCAACACTGTAATCAGATTTATACCTAGAAAGCATTTATCCTTTGATGGTTTGTTAGCTAGTATAGGCGTTCATAGTGTGGATTTTGACACGGTAATTAGTCGCCTAAACGAAATCCTCACCTATAATATAGCTGGTTTGATTGAGAAATTAAACAAAGAGCTATATAAAATTGATGCTGTATTACAACAGAAAAAGGAACAAAAATATGATATCGATGCATTATTGAAAAAGAGGAGTGAAATTCAGCAGACAATTGATTCGTTGTTACAAATTCAGAAGAAAAATGATCACCTCATAGATGCTCTTCTACTTAGTGCAATAAAATCCGAATATGATTACGATGCCTTATTGTCAAAAACTAAGGAGATTGGCCTTGAGTCTGATACAATACTTGCATTTCTTGCAGCGATTGCGTCTATAAACTTAGATACGATAACTCTAAAACAAAATGAGCTTGCCCAACTTTTTGATTCTATCTTAAGCAGAAAGCTAACAGCTGCAGAATTCATAGATGCAGTTATCGAGAAGCTTGGGATAGACAGAGAATATATAATGAATGCAATCCTATCAACTATATTAGAACGCTCTCATTTCATAAATGCATTGGCTGAACGTTTGGAAATCGATAGGTCTATTCTAATAGATGCGATTTTGGGTCAGGCCAAGGCAAGAGACTTGTCTATTAATGCCATCGCGAAAAGACTCGATATAAGTACAGACTATCTATTCGACGCCATAGCAGCAGCCTTGGTCAAGTTAGGATATAATATAAATGCGATGTTATCTGCCATCCAAGAAAGACACTTAAGCTTTGACGCGACATTTCAAAAGATAGGTAGAAAGATACAATCAGCGCTTGATACAATACTACAGGCTTCAGAGACAGAAGATATGGCCCTCGATGTTGTATTGACCTTTCTCCGTGAAGGAAAAATACCATTTGATTTGTTCGTGTTAGGAACAATAACTACAGAATTAGCTTTAGAAACTCTAATTGAAAAGACAGATATCCAAACTCAGCATCTTGTTGATACCATCCTTAGTGCTTATACACTTAAAACTCATAAACTTAATGCTCTATTGAAATCAACTGAGTTACGGGGGATATTAATCGATATCCTTACCTCGTTGGTTGAATCCAAAAACATCTCCTTCGATTCAATAACTGAACAACTAGGCATAAGTAAAGAAATGATTCTCGACTCTGTATCAAAACGCATCGGAATACCTACAGAATACACCGTAAATTTACTTTCCTTTAAGACTACGGACAGAAAACACGTCCTTGATACGATTCTTTCCATGTTTCGTGCGTTAAATTACGGAATCGATAGTTTGCTTGAGATTGCAGCAAAGGAAGATTACACCCTTAAAGCAATACTTAATGCTTTTGGGCTCGAAGAGGAATTTATCTTCTCAATCGTGTTAACTCGAGTTGGTGGGTTAAGGTTGGTTCTTTTCGATACATTACTTGGCATAACGACAATAAAATATTTTACAACAGATGTATTGTTCAAAAAAATTATGAGACGAGATGTAGTCTTAGATACTATGATGGAGCTCCTAATCTCCAAGCAGTTAAATACCGATATGATTCTCACAAAGAGTCTTGCAACATCTCTATTCTTTGATGCACTTCTGGCATTGCCACCTCAGGAAGTGCATCATACAATTGATATTATGTTGCAAGGGGTTGTAAAAAGAGTGCTTAGGACATCAGTAAATCTTGTTAGTTACCTGTTTATAGATGAAGCTGTAGTTCGCAAATCAAGAATCCTCGGCATATATCCTGATTCGAGTAAACTATATAGCATCACACCCGCATACTCCTCGTTATATGACATAGTAGTTAGTAATTCTCCGCTATTCTCAATTAGCACATCAACTTCTCCTGTCATGAATGTGTATACATCTTATATCTCTGCATAATATGGCAATAACTAAGTATGAAAGAGGGAATACAATCAAGGCTTCTGTAGAATTTAAGTCAAATGGGGTTTATGTTGACCCACTTTATCCAAAAATTAATGTTTATAAGCCAGATGGGACTCTACTGATAGATGGTGGGGATCCAGTTAAAGATAATACAGGACAATATCATTACTTTATCGAAACATCCTCAGATGATCCTTTAGGTATCTATATCATCGAATGGGTAGGCTGGCACAATCTGGGGGGCATTTGGGGATCTGGACAGTTAGTCGAGCGTGATGTCTTTGAGCTTGTTGAGGTCGATTGAAGTTTCAACTATGCTCAAATTATCGCGTCTAAGGCCCCTAGAATCAATTCTGAGACGACTTTCGAGCTTACGAATGGTAAGATACTTGGATGATAAAAACTCGTCTCTATGGCCATTTCTGAGCGTTTTAGAGGCAATCCAGAATTTGGATGTTGTAAATAGGATGGATTATGCCTAGTCTTGGGGAAATTTCTGTAAGAATTGTCCTCGACTTCCGAGGAATTACTGCACAGCTTAAACAATTTCGTAAATTACTCCAGACTGGGTTACAGCAAATCTCTAAAGAAATCTCCACTGGTTTTAAACCTCTTGGAGTAGCTCCTAAAGAATTTCAAAAAGCCTTTCAGAATATTGCTAAGACGGCTGCGAAACAAAGTCAGAAGACAGCTGCTATTGTTGGGAAAGGCGGAAGGAGAATAGGCAAGGCATTTGAAGAGGCTGCTCAGCCTATTTATCTTGGCTTCCCACGTGCAATGGATACTATGCATCGACAGGTTTCTCGCTCTCTCTTTTCGGTTTTAAGGGATATGCTATCGTTCAGAAACATGATTACGAAAATAGTTCACTATATTACATTCACCATCGGTGTGCAGATGGTCATGGGAATAGTTCGTGGTATAGGTCAGGTTACTGAGTCAACAAAGGAATTTCAACGTGCCATAGTAAACGCAGCTACTATCTCAGGATATCTTGGCGGTGCATTCGAAAAGGTTACTGCACACCTAGAAAAACTTGCTTTAGAACTTTCTAAGGAAACTGTCTTTTCGGCAGTAGATGTGGCCAAAGCATTTTATCAAATTGCATCAGCTGGTTACGACGTTTCGAAATTAACCAAACGCGAGCTCATACCAATATTGAATTATGCTGCGGCTACTCAAAGCACGCTTGAAGATGCCACTTATGCAGTATTAACCGCACTAAAAGCATTCAGACTAGATATCTCTGAAACTTCACACGTAGTTGACGTCTTCACTGCAGCTATAACTAAATCATTCCAGAATTTCGATAGGCTTAGAGAAGGGATGAAATACGTAGGCGCAACTGCTGGCTCTCTAAATCTTTCAATAGAGGAAACAGTCGCAGCGTTATCAGCCTTGGTTGATCGTGGATTGGAAGGCTCGCAGGCAGGACAAAGACTCAATATGATACTCACAAGATTATTGAAGCCAACGGACCAGGCTGCAGAGACCCTGGAGCAGCTAGGTTTGACAGCGGATGATGTGAATCCCAAATACTATGATTTGGTTGAAATCTTATATAAATTGAAGGCTGCTGGTTTTGGTGCAGCAGAAGCATCCGCAATGTTCAGAGCTAGAACCGCAGCATCTGCTGTAGTGTTAGTACAGTCTGCTGATGACATCGCTCGTTTTACCGCGATGCTAGAACGTTCACAAGGCATAACCGAAACCGTTGCGGAATATCAAGAACGAACTCTATGGGGTGCACTAACTAAGGTTTCAAATGCTCTTCAAGCAGCATCGATTACTCTCGGCAAATCCTTGATTCCTGTCTTCGAATGGGCTGCTGGTGTAATCAAAGCTAAAGTTGTTCCTATGATTGAATCGGTGGCAAATGCATTCAAGTACTGGAAAGGCACAATATTCCCTGCCATCAAACTTCTTATTTCAATGCTTATCGGCTATAAAGCTGCGATGTTTGCGGTTTCAATCATGAGCAAATATGTCACAGGATTACAAATACTACAAGCAACAGCAATGACGAAAAATGCTCAAATAACGCTTCAAGCTGCTTTAGCACAACGTCTGTATGCTGAAGCTCAACGCGAATTGGCAATAATGACTGGTCAAGCTACAGCTGCACAACTTGCCTTAAATGCAGCAATGTTGGCCAATCCCATCACTCTTCTCCTCATAGCTATTGGCTCTCTCGTATCTTATATGGTATTATTCGGGAGTGAAACGAAAAAGGCAAAGGACCCGCTTGAGGATCTTAACACATCTATGCTTGATGCAATTAGGTTTACCGAAGATTGGCAAAATACCATTAAAGATTTTGCTAAGGCTAATTATTCTGACGTATTTAAGAAAGAGGAGGATGCTATATCAGGATTCCTCCAAAGAATAGGTTTAAAGCATAAAGGAACAGCAGAGTTGGCCAGAAGGCTCTGGCGTGATATGGCAAAAGATCCCGAAGCCTATGCGGATGTGATAGAAGAGATTGCAAAAAGAACTGGATATTCCGTTGAAGAGATAAGGCAAGCATTAGCGGGTAAGACGACATTGCCAACATCAGTTTGGGGAAAGGGCGCAATTGAACAGGCAAGGCAGTTTTCCAAAGAGGTGAAAATAGCTCAAGATAGCATAGGAGCATTAGAAGATATGTTTACGACTACCCTTAGAGGCGTTTCAACTTCTTTTGCCCAAATTTCAGGAGAACTTTTAGCATTTCAGAATTCTATCCAGGAAATAACAGATGCTACAGAAGAATTTAGAGAAGCTGAAAACGAGTTAAACAGGACTTTGGCAGAATCCCCAGATAATCTGCGTGCCATAAAAGACGCAACCGAACGGTATGTAAACGCTCAATCCAAATTAGATCTAGTCTCAAAGAGGTTTTTATCATCGCTCAAGGATTTGGTTCAGTCAATTCGTGAACTTCCAGGTCCTTACGATGAGGTCGTAGGTATTATGGAAGATATGGCAGATGCTATGCATAGCGCATTTATTGCCGAGAAAGACCTTGCAGCAGCCGCAAGAGAAGAAGAAGAAGCGTTATCAAATCTTGCCAATACTCTTGCTTTATACGGTGCACAATCTTCAGAAGCAAGAAATGCCGAATATAAGTTGTTTGCAGCTATGAAGCAAAGAATGCAACTCGAAGACGAATTGGCATCTGCAACAAAAGACTATGAGGCTGCACAACGAAAGCTTAATTTCATTATGGAACACGGTATAGAAGTTCAAACAGAATCTGGAACAACGACCATAAAACTAACATCAGTTCAGAAAGATCTTTTGGATATGACAGAAAAACTAATACGATTAAGGGAACAATATATTCGTGCAGAGGCCGAATATATTGAACTTCAGGCTAAACAAAACGCATACCAATATCTTCTTGAGAAAGGAAGTAGGATATTAGCTGAGAAGAGTAAGATTTTGTTCGAGGCAAGGAAAAAACTTTATGATATAGAATATAAGCTTTACAAATTAAGAGTCGATGAGGATGAACAACTAGGAGACCTCTTTAAGAAACTGGCAAAAGAGGGTTTCATAAATCAAAGCGTGGTCGATACTTACAAGGACATGATGTTGGCTAAAGGCGAACTCCTTAAACTTCATCCAAAGCTTGCAGCTATTTATGGGCGATTGAATGAAGAACAGAAAGAGCTCGTTGAGAATTATATTAAAACAGGTAAGGGTTTAGAGAGGCTTACATTCCTCACTGATGATGAGATAAATACAGTTGTAGCATTCAGAAATGCACAGCTTAGATTTTCTTCTGCAACTGAAGATCTTCGAAATGTTCTCACTCCTTTGATTGGTGATCTCATAGACATAGGTGCTGTATCCTCCGATGTTGCAAAATCCTATTTCGATCTTATAGACAATACGGGTGAGATAATCACATATAATCTTGAGTTACTTAAAATCAATGATGATCTCTCCCAGAGCATTGGTGATATAATTGGTGTGGTTGCCAGATTAGCTAGAGCATTACAGGATGAGGCTGATGAAACCGATAGTGTCGCAGATGTCTATGATGAATTAGTTAAACAGCTTGGTCTTTCCAAGGAATTCGGTGACGATTATGGTGGCATCTTAAAGACCCTCAACAAACTATACGGTACATCATATCGCTCGATTTCAGACTTCTCTGATGCTCAGTTATTAGTTGCTGCCGCATTAGTTAAAGTGGCCAAGAATGCCGGAATATACGAACGTGGTATGACCGCTGCAGAGATTGCAACTAGATTGCATATCTCTTCCCTTAACGAACTCACAGATGCAGCGCAATATGCGTATGACAGTGAAGATTCTATGTATTCCATCACCACTAAACTCCAAGAAGCAGCAAATACTCTTAGCGGGACCTTCTCTGAGATGAATAAAACACTCAATGAATTGGTTAACACCTATTATCGGTCTAATAAAGATCTTTTGCAATTTGCTCTTACTTGGGATTTTGCAGACACGCTTATGAATCGATTTGGCGGAAATTTCGAAGAATTGGTTGCCACCATGCGAGCACAGGATCTTTCATTCACCATAGATATGATGACAAAATGGGATGGTAAGGATTGGGACGCATTTATTACTTCATTAAGCGGTGATAGAAGAGATGCGTTTTTCAAAGCCGTTGCTATGATGTCTGGTACATCAGTAGATATAGTCTCTAAATGGGATGGCGATGACTGGAAGGACTTTATTTCAGGTCTATCCTCAGATAAGATGAAGGCCATTTCATCTATCTTAACCTCAGAAGACTTGAATTTCAATATCGAAGCATTGCTGCAGGGAGTGCCACTTGCAGAACGAGTTAGGACGCTTCCGGATGATTTGAAAAACGAATTAAAACAAAGATTATCAACTTTGACCGATATCCCAGCTATCAATATTGATGCTCTGCTTCAAGGCGAAGCTGATTGGGCTAAGGGCATAAAGCCAGAACAGGTTCAAAAAGTCCAGCGGTTTTTAGACTCTCTTCCTGTAGATGAGAGAAGCCTTAATATTAAACCTACTATAGATACCACTAAAAGCACCGAAAAATCTTTGTGGGACGCAATATGCGATCTATTTTCTGGTATAGGAGCAACCTTCAAAAGGGGCATAGGTTGGGTAATAGATGTTATTGTGAACACAGTTACAGGCGGAGGCGGCGGTAGAGGCGGAGGTGGTGGAAGAGGTGGACGAGGAGGTGGAGGAGGGGAAAAACCACCACCTCCACCGCCGCCAAAACCAGAGGATAAAGGGAAGGTCGCTGGCATCTGGATAGAATGGAAAGATACTGATAAGCGAACTGCAACTGGTCAAAAAATTTATGAAGCGACTTTTATAGCAAAATCCACAACTGGTTTATCCCATATCATAGGCAAGGCTGTCGGCACTACCGACGAGGTACATAAAATTCACCAGGAACTTATAGGAAAATATGTCAACAAACCGTGGCCATGGGCATTCGGTGGTATCGCCGGACTTGCAATGAAAGCAGCCTCATTTAAACGTAGTGCGATAGTCAAAGGACCAGTGAATGCTTTAATTGGTGAAGCTGGACCAGAAGCTGTTATACCACTTGCAGGAAGATATAGAAGATATGGTGAGAAACTTCTTAGAGCAATCATCCCACGATATTTCCCAGACTTGCGAATGCAATATGGAAGCGTAGTTGAACGGCCTTTACCCGAGCGCATCACCACGAATAGAGAAGAATTTATCATCAGAGGACCAATAATTATTGAGCACGTTGCAAGTCTAGAAGATTTTGTAAGTCAGCTAAAGTTTAGAGCCAGAGCTGCCGCTCCCACATCATGACGTCATTTTCAATTGTTTTCAATCCAGGTGAAGAAAACGAACTTACCATTTCCTCTGGAGATAATCTAGAATCTCTCACTATAAACCATTCCAACGAGAGCTACTATAAAGATGCAGAAGTCGCGCTTTATAACATACCAGATTTTGAGGAGAAGGTATCTATAAATTCGCGAGTCAATATTTATATAGATGGGCATCTAGAATTCTCTGGATATGTTTCAAGAATACAGACAAGAATTAGCGGAGTAAAGATCTTCTATCTTCAATGTATTGGACGTACATACGATCTCTGGCGATTCATGATATCTGGCGACACTTATTTCGAAAAAAAATATTCAGCTTATATAGTTTCATCTCTTGTCGCCCAATATTGTTCCGGGCATGGAATCTATATAACACCACCGGATGTCAGGGAAACGGATGGAAGCTATATTGAATACATTGATGTTTCCTTGATGGCCGTTGGGGATGCGATAGCACGCATAGCAAAATTCGATGGTCATCATTTCTTTGTTGATGAATATGGAAAACTTAGATATTATACCGTATCATCCTCTGTTCAATTTACCGTAACAACATCAGACATTCTTGAAATGGAACCCCTAGAGCATTCAGATGATTATATTAGAAATGACGTCTTAGTGGTTGGTTCTCAACAATACGAACAAATTATTCCTGATCAACTCCCACCCTTTACATCTGGGAATTGGATTTGGATATCATCAGCAACAACATTCGTTGCACAGCAATTTGGAGTGCCCGCACTAGAAACCAATAGATTAACCTCATTAAAACTCCGTGCTACGAGAAGCAAAGGCAAGAATACTCCACTGTATCTTGCGGGAGATATCCGAAATGATAATTCCGGAGAACCTGGATCCATAGTTGCATCCTCCAATACTATAACCTGGCATGGTGTCGATATTCAGGCTGACCCTTCTGGTACTTGGCTTCCATTCTATACATTTTCCAATCATCTATATCTTTCAGGAGGCGCAGCATATTGGGCAGTATTCCACTTCCCCGGTGCTAGCTCAAACATTTGGTGGAAACTTTCATATTCTCCTCTTCCGGACTATACAGATGTGCTTTCATCAGAACCAACATTATATGGAACTTGGGATTATGGAAGTATCGATTACGGTGATGTGGTCTATGATTCTGGGAATAATGAAGTAGATTTTGTTGCTAAACCAAGAGGATATGCATCAGCCAATACGTTCTTACAAGACATCACACCACGAACTCGTTATTTCTACCTTCCATCATCCTTATTTACTGATGAAATTAATTTCCTTGCCAAAGTACGGATAGACAAATATGAAAGCGGGAATAAAGGCCTTGGGAATTACAGGCGCACCGATGATGGTAGATATAGACCAAGATTTATGATCGGTTTATGTGATATGTCCCATCCAGCAAAACCAATGTTTGGATTTGAATTCGATCTATAGGTGAAATTATGGCGAGAGGGATTGAGCATAGAGATGTTGGAGATCAGCTTTCAAAGACTGAATGGCTTGAAGGTGCTCACTACTTTATGAGCGGTACATCTTTTCCCGCTTCTCCAGCTGAAGGTGATGTATTTTATAAAACGGATGAGCATGTGTTGTATATTTATGATGGAACTTCCTGGAAGCCACTTGGTCCCACTGCTGTATATGGCTAATTGAGAGAATATGGGATATTCTTGGACTCCTATAAATAAAGGGGATCTTATAAAAGCTGCACACTTCAACGAAATCAAAGATAATCTCGAAGACCTCTATGATGAATTGCAATTGGATTCTCCATCCTGGACGTACTTTCCAGTTAGTGTTGGTCAGATTATCAAGAAAGACCATATTCAGGAATTAAGAGATAAGACCGATTATGCCGATGATATGAATTACTGTCGTGCTCACGATGGCACTTACAACAATAGTATCGATTCTGGCTATAAATACAGCGTTGATTCCGGCGACAACTACAGTTATAAGGGAAGCTATAATAGCGGTGTTGATAGCTCCTACAACTCAGCTGTTCATACAAATAATAATGACACAGTCGATTTAGATGAGTATTCTACGGTATATAACGGAAATGAAGCCTACGTATTGCTTGTAAACAAAAATCCCTACGATTCCGATACGTGGTCACCCTATTATAATGGCAATTAGGTGATAGTATGGCTTTTACCTGGACGCCAATAGATGTTGGCGATGTTATTAAGAAAGCTCATGTTATCGAACTTCGCGACAATATAGATTATATTTCTGATAATCTCGCATGCGTTACAGATAAGGATTCAGTCCATAGCTCTTATGACTCAAGCTATAAATCGGGATATAACACAACAGTTGATAATTACGATAAAGGAACCTATAAGAGTGATCACAAAACTGGTAACTACTGGGGTCATGAAGCCACTATATATTCAAACAATGATATAAATGAATATGGAACCCATGATGAATCCGCACTGTCCGCACCTGATAAAGGAACCTACAACGGAGGTTATTATGTCGACTGCTCGGGATATAATTCACCAGTTTAGAGAAATTCAAGCACTTGAGTTGTTCACATCTGCATTATGTCCGCTCAATTGTAGGTACTGCTATATTCCTAAATGTTCTGCAATGGCGAACATACATAACGACATAATTCAGAATACCTTAACAAATGAACAAACTAGAATCGTAAAAGAAAAATTTCCAAATTTAAGAACGATATCGTTATGGGGTGCAGAACCTACAGTATCATTAGAGAATTTACTGCCAAAATTGAAAAAATTTGCAGAATCTATAAATAAGCTAGATTCGATCACTTTTTCCACAAATTTTGTAAATATAAAACCTATTAAACACCTATTGAAGGTATTCGAAGATATAGATATAGAATTAAAAATTCAAATATCTCTTGATGGGCCAGACTTTATCACCGATTATAATCGTGCACCAGGTCTAACTAAGCGAATTCTTGAAAACATTGACGAGCTCATTGATTTTGCAAAACAATTGGAATTCAAGAGAAAACCATTAATTCATTTTAAATCAACAATCACTACTGAAAATATGCGATATATGTTAAATAGAAATCTAATAGAGGAATATTTTTCATTTTGGGATGAGTTGTTTTCATCAATAAAAGAGAAAGAATCCAATATGGCATTTATTCTCAAATGCTATCCAACACTTGAGGTTCCTGGACGATATACAAAATTAGACGGTGAGACGTTTGCTAATTTCCTCAAACAAGTACATAGTATTGGCCAACATTCCGACTACACCTTTAGACTAATTCGACTTGTTCAATTTAGTAAGAACCTATATGCAAGACACCATGAATTCACCTGTTCAGCAATGGATTCGAATTTAGGCCTAGATGGGCTTACAGTCCATCCATGCCACAGGACATTTTTCCTAGATCGTCAAGAATACTTAGATGCAATACTTAGGATGGATGCATATCAAAATTGGGATGTCTCACTTCTTGATAAAGGACTTATTGACGCAGCCAACAAAAACTTTGTGGTCCCAATAAAAGATAACGATTTTTCACGGTTTGCCTACCTTGGTCGAGCCTATCATGATTTCTTTCGATTTCGTGTATCTATTACTTCAGCGATCATTCACGAAATGGCACTCGCTGGAGAAGTCGGCAAATACTATTTAAGATTACCTGAGCTAAGGGAACTATTGAGTATATTTCTTCATGCAGCAGTCGGATGCCCAGTCGAATCGATATTGAATTCAGGCTCTATCCATCTTCCAATCCTTTCTTTGATTAGACTATTTGGAAATGGAGCTTTTATCGAGGTGATTAAAGATGCGGTTAATACCCTTGGATGATGATGCAAAAGTTCTTGTTAATTTTCTAAATCGCACATTTCTTTCAGGATTTAAACATCCTGAAAAAATGCCAAATTATAGCACAATAGAGCTTATAATAGACCCCTATTGCAATTTGGCGTGCAAATATTGTTATCTCAACAAATATGGAAAAGAGCTGAATCCAAATATTTCGATTTCTTCAATCCAAGAAAACTCGAAGAAGATAATAGATTTCCTTAAGGATTCAGGTTTTAAGGGAAGAATTGAGATATTCGGAGGAGAACCTCTTATAAAAGACTATGTATTAGATATAATAGAACGGCTTTTAATAGAGACAGACGCTAAGGAAATAGTAGTCCCATCTAATATGACTTTCCTATTGAATATGCAGAAAGATAAGAGAGTTAGAGAATTAATTGAGTTAGGAAAGGATCTTGGAAGGCCCTTCCTCATATCCTCATCCTGGGACGGAAAATTAATGCAGGCGATCAATCGACCATTCAAAGTGAAAAAATCTGTGGATTTTGATGCTTGGGCGGATAAAATTTTTGAATTTGCAACTCACTATAAAATTGGATTTCACCCGATGATATATTCAAATAATATAGAACAATGGTTTGATAATTTTTTATGGTTTCAGAAAAAATTCCAAGAGTTCAACATACCATTTAGCAGCCTTTATCTTTTGGAAGTACGAAACCCTGAATGGACGGTTGAACAAATCAAAGCATTCATGACCTTTATTGATAATGTTGTTAAATGGACATTTCACACGCCTTGCAAATCGCAAAAGGAAAATTTTCTCGAGTTTTTATTCGAAAAAAGAGGGTATAATTTACTATCCGCACCATTTTCAACGATAGGAAGAGGTATTGGTTGCTCCATTCAATCTGCACTGCACATTCGAGTTAATGATCTTGCCATAGTGCCATGCCATAGAACGTCTTATGAGCATTTTGTTGCTGGATATCTCAAGTTTGACGGAAAAAATGTCTATGTCAAATCGAAAAACATAGTCCCATATTTAGCCATACATACGCTTTCTGCAAAAACACTTCCTATGTGCGAACACTGTCCTCTCAATTCTATGTGTTCATTTGGATGTTTAGGTGCACAGTATGAAACTACAGGCGATTTATTTACGCCTATCCCAACAGTATGTATGCTTGAGCACGGAAAAGTTTTTCAACTTATCAAGAGCTTTATGGATATTAATGTACTAAACGATATAAAGGCTAGGGTTTCTCCTGATAAAAAATCAGCCATAGATTTATTTGAGGGGTATTATGAACGAGGTGTTTGAACGAGTTAAAGGTGAATTAAAAGCTAGAAAATTTATTCCGTTGATACTCTCGAAGGATTTCATCAAAGAACTTTGGGGGACTGTATCGGATATTGAAAAAGAAATCAGAAAGGCGATTGAAGGAGAGAAGATCGAAAAAGACGATAAGATATATGAGTCAATCAAGAAATTTAGGGATATTTTTCGGGAGAGAATTGTGAGGGAACCGCTTTCTCCAAATCTTGCTAAATTTATACGAGATGTTCTCACTATATTTTACAATTATCTTTCAGCAGTCGATGATCAAGAGATGAAGGAAGAAATGTTAATACTAGTAAGATTATTAGATGGTTTTCTAACGTTGAATGAAGCTATAGCGATTTCTAGAGAACTAATTGACTATCTCCGCAGGATGATGTACTATTCACCACCATATGTTGAACTTTCCAAGCATTATCTTGAAACGCTCCTTAACGAATGTGAAGAGCCATAGCTATTAATTCATGACTGATGGTGGATTTCCTTATACATTTCCATTCTTCTTCGAGGATTCTTTTCAGAAACAAGTGAGAGCATTCGTAATGGTAGATCTAACAGAGCATGATACAGCAAAACCCCAGGTCAAATTTGGTGCATGGCAACCAACGGGCTCTAGCACATACAGATGTATGATATCGGGCCTCAAACTTTATTTTTACATCGATGAAACATTGAAAGACACAATTAACCTTTCAGACCTCACCCTAGATCAGAATATAAAATTTGGACGAGGGTCGCCGCATAATTTCAATACTCTCGTATTCCGCATGATTGATACAGCGTATTCCTCTCAAGGAGTTGTTGCCTCCTCTGGCGCGTTCCCTTGGATATCCGGTGCCCTATGGGAATATTCAGTCGAAGATCTTGCTCAGGGTTTGAAAGTTTCCTACGATAGTGGCTCTTCTTGGACTCTACATCCCGATAAAAAACTCGATCTCGTATTAGGTTGGAATTATGATTACGTCACAGGACGATATAAGGATTCTGGTTCGATTCAAACTTATGGTCCTCACTTTTATAAAGTAAGTGAACCGCTTATAACCACAAGAGATGATGCAAGAACCCTAGCAAGAAGATATGTCGAGACTTACAAAGATGGAATTAAAACAGGTTCGGTGACAATTAAAGGCAAAACAGATATTTCTCTTTCAAATAAATTCAGGCTTTATCTCCCAGAAGTTGGAATCAATGAGACATTAGTTATAGCATCATATCAGCAACGGATAGATAAGAATGGTTTCACTACAAGAATCAATTATGGTACAGTTCCATATGATATTGCAGCTAAAGTTGCACGGCTTGAGCGTAAGATAGAGTCTCAAATATAATGACGTATGAACTATAACGATGGAAACGAAAAAAGCTGTATAGGATTAGAAAGTCCAAGAATTTAGGTACTTTGTGGAGGATGTCGGAAATAGGGATTAGATATGGCCTTGGAGCCTTCATCAGGATGGTCTTACTATAAACAAATTGATATTTCTGATGCTGCTAATGTTAGTGCTAACTATCAGATGAGATTAACAGTTTATGCTGGAGAAGGTGAGGATGATACCGCTGATGGAATAATTTATTGCGATAATCATTGTGAGAATTTTCCGAATGACATTCGTTTTGGCACTAGAAATGACCCATCCATCGCCACTCAACTTGCTCAATGGATTGAGGAGAGTGATGCTACGAGTGCAACTATCTGGGTGAAATGCCCAAGTGATGGAAGCGATACATTCTACATGTTCGTTGGGAATTCATCAGCAAGTCAGTATAGCGATGGTGAAAATACATTTATTTTCTTTGATGATTTTGAAAGCTATGATACAGATAAATGGCAAACAGATGCCGGCTCTCCAGAAATATCTGGCAACACCTGGTTGAGACTTAAGAACGGAGTCAAAGTGAAGACAGTTGATACTTTCGTTCGACCAAAGCGTTTTTTCATGAAAGTGAAGATTAAGCACATTGAGTCTAACGATGATGATTTCCATCTTATGCTTGCAAACCAATATAGAAATAACAGAGATGATGATATTGATTTTGACTTTGATACAAGCCCAATAGCGTTATATCTGATGGTTCATAATGACAATAGTGGAGGTTATAGAAACATAAGTTACACATCAGATACAATATACAAATGCTTCGCAAAATGGAAGAGCGATGAAGTTAAAATGTATATAGATGGTAAATTAAAATACGCACAATCATCTCCCATTCCCGATGAGGCTTTAAATATTCGACTTGAAGATAGATATGGAAATGGTGACGAGGCTTATATTGACTATGTAGCAATTTTAAAATATGCATCAACAGAGCCTGCATGGTCATATTTCAGTCCGTGGATAGATATGTCGGAAGTTCAATCTAATCTACCATTTTTGAATATAGCCTTTAAAAAATGAATACTATAGCTTATGGAATGTGCCTGAGATGGGACGAAGAGAACTGGAATGTAATCCTAGAAGTAGTTATGCGTAGTTCTCATCGGGACGCTCTACTTCAGAACATAACTCCTGGCGCAGTAGCGGAGTTATATAACATCCTTGGAGAGCCTAAGTATATCGATACAACTTATAACTCAGGAAATACTCTATGGGTGTATCCATTATCTGGCACAGGTTTATTCGATTTGAGAGAGCCTGTGAAAATAGCCGTTAAAAATTACTCTGAACACCTTCTTCGGGATGGAACATTTAGGATAAAAATTGAAGGAGTAAAATTAGAATGACATTTGGACCAAAATTAATAAGAATTTATTACTCATCCCTTTCCATTCCACATTATATCGATGCAACCTGCACCCGTTTAGAAATCTCCAACTATTCTGTTATATTCGAAACTATTTTAGATAAAAATCAAAGGGATAAATTATACAACCATATTACTCCAGGTGCTGTGTCGACTCTCTATCAAATACTCGGAAAACCAGTTTTCTACGATACAACCCTTAGAGGTCTTAATACTATAATGCTTGCACCTATTGCTGGTACAAGAATCAATGATGCCTACGATAATATCATCTTATATGTGAAAAACTATTCTGAGTTTATCGACCCAGCAAATAATTTCCATATAAAGATAGAAGGATACATTTCGGGTGAGTTTTATGGTTAAACTCTATCAATATAAAGCTAAAATTTTATCAGTTTATGATGGTGATACCTGTACAGCCTTGGTTGATTTGGGATTTAATACTTTTAGGAAAATAAAGATTAGACTAGTGGGAATAAACACTCCAGAATTAAAATCCAAGGATCTCAGAGAACGGCTCAAAGCAAAAGCAGCTAGAAATAGGCTAAAGGAATTGGTTCTTGGGAAGGATGTCTATATCATCTCTCATGGTAAAGGGAAATATGGAAGATGGTTGTGTGATATGTATTTGCAAGATGGGACGCACATCAATAAATTGCTTTTAAAGGAGGGTTATGCTGTCAAATATCCGTAAAGTTCTTTGTAACTTCCTCAAGTGTTATGATATTAACGCCTCTCCTTTCGAATATACAAGAACTTATGATGCTTCTGAAATCTTAACTCTTCTAAGGTCGGAATTTGATACTGGAAGAATCTATCTTTCGGATACAGTTTATAAGACAGTACCAAAGGAAACACTTAGAAAATTTCTCTCAAAAGATTCTACAAATTTCTTCCTCTACACTCCAGAATTCTATGACTGCGATGATTTTTCCTATCGCCTTATGGGTCAACTTTCTACTCCCGGTTATGGAGCTTTACCATTTGGAATCATTTGGGTAATGACTTCTCGTGGTGGTCATGCACTAAATGTCTTCATCGATGATCAAGAGGAGATTTGGTTAGTTGAGCCACAGAATGATAAGATTTTTAAAATGCCAAAAGACTGGAAGGCATATATCATTATGATGTAAAAAATAAATATCGCGTTAAACGCGTCTAACGTGGCCGTAGACGCGAGTTTTATCCCCGCAAGTATCATAATACTTATTTTGAAAAAACTCGTCTCTACGTGCGTGTTAGATGCCTTTAACGCGATAATTTTAGACCCTTTACGACCTATTTTCCGCAATTCCGCCCAATGAATGTTAAATTTGACGTCATCCCAAATTTTATCAAGAGCTCTTCATAATTCCTATTAAATTCCTTGAAAAGACGTTCCACTTCGTCTAGCATATAATTTTTCTCAAGTGGGTTTATATTCAACCAGCGCCTTATTGATATTTCCCAAAGCCCGATTTCACAAGACTCTTGTGGCTGTTTCTCAATAATCCAGTGAATATGGTTAAAGACATTATAATCTTGGGTGTAATAGATTCTTCCCTCTAGACCAACCCTTCTCAGGAGAAGGCGCAACGATTGCTTCGAAAAATAATTATAATGATATTTGTGAAAATAAAACGTCTCATATGATGGTATTTTATATAAATCCTTCAAAGCATCATGAAGATTAGGCACTTCAATTATTATGGTCCCATCAGGTTTTAGATGCTGCTTAACCTTTATAAGATATGCAACAGGATCCTCTATGTGTTCTAAGGTCTGAAACATCGTAATAATATCAAATGCTTCTTCTTCCGGTACATCATCAATAGTGCCATGAATTACTTTATAGCCAGTTTTCTCCTCTGCATATTCTGCCTCTCTCTTATTAGGTTCTACACCAATTGCAACACTAACTTTTCCTTTAATATTCCATAAAAATGCACCAACTCCGCAACCAACATCAAGAAGAGACTTGCTCCTGTCGAGATACCTTCTAAGAATTCTGAGTCTTCTCCATTGATTTCTACATTCTATATCAAAGAGTTTTTGAATATCTGTTTCTTTTCCAATAGTTGGGCCGTGTGTTTTCCTGTAGCTATTATAGGATATTTCATCTTTTGGTAATAATCTAGCAAAATCACAATGTCTGCAATAATATATCTCTCCCTTTTCTCCATTTCTTAGATTATCCGTTAAAAACTCCATTTCTTGATTGCATAAGATGCATCTCATCATAAAACCTCCTCATAGTCTTTATAGGGAAATATATCGAGTTTTCCGCCACGGGATAGATTGTAAATCTCTATACCACGTTCATCAAACAATTTCTTTATAACCTTCCAAGATTTGTAAGCCGTATCTAAGTCACGGACATCGGTTATTCTTGGCCAGTATCGTTTTGGCATTTTCCTCCAATCATAGAAATATGCATTATTGAAAGTCTTATCGACTTCATAATAGTAGGTTGTATCGCAGCCCATTATGTATATTCGCTTGAAGCCCATATATTGGGCTAAAGCCATAGAGCAGGTAATAACTGCACTACCGCCAAAAATAATTTCCTTTGAAATATCCCATTCATAATCGCCATCAAATATTCGCCTTTTATTTGTCCAATTGAAATAGTAAATTCTATCTTCGGGGAATTGTTTTGTCCTATCGTTTATTGGTTTAAATTCGCTACGTAGAAAGTACAATGCATTTTTGTTTTTCAAGAGACGACGCAGTTTCCAATCATCAAATCTTCCAAACAGCCACGAGATTCGGGAAGCCTCTGACCAAAATATGTGTTCGAATTCTGGCCAAAGTGGATGCATATGAAAGTCATTGACTACAAAGACGTATCTATCAGTTATCTTTGATAAATCATGTTGATTTAGAGATGGACCGTTTCCAAGAACGAAACATTCTTCGCCTTTATACTTATCCTTTAACTCACTGATTTGCATATTCTTTCCGAGCGTGTTTTCCTTATCACATCTTTATCGCTATGATGCGTTGAAAACTCTATAATTATTGCATCTGTGAGCCCCGTGAATCTATGCCAGGAACCAGGTCTTATACGAATGACATCTCCATCTCGGAGTATCATCCTTTTTCTATCTAGTTCGAATAAAACCTTACCTCCAAGGATGTAAAATGTTTCATCTTTTTTCCTGTGCATATGCAATGAGCTTCTGTGGCCTTCCTTCAATTGTAATATCTTTCCACAGTATTTATCCGTATTCACAATCCATAATTCTTGACCCCAAACCTTCTTAACTCGCTTTACCATGATGTCTTTCCTCCATCTATAACAACGATAGAACCGGTCATATACGAGGATGCATCCGATGCAAGAAATACAATCGCTCCTTTGTATTCATCTCGTCTGGCCATCCTTCCAAGCGGTATAAGTTTCGATAATTTTTCAACAAATTCTTCTGGTTGGTTATTATAAACACCACCAAACACTAGGCAATTACAACGAACATTTTTATCAGCCCAGTAAGTGGCTGTATATTTCGTGAGACCTATTAAACCTGCTTTTACAATGTTATAAGATACAGGCTTTGGAGTCTCGTAAAGAAACTGAGTAGGACCCAAATGTGCTCCAAGATATGAACCTATATTTATAATAGAGCCCTTTCTTTGCTTAGCCATTACGCTTCCGAAGACTTGCGTACAGATTAATGCACCTATTAAGCCATCGCGAATGTCCTGTTCTAAGACATCCAATGGAAAGTTTTCCAATGCACCCCAATTTTTTGAATCGCCCTCTACTTTTGGATTATTTGCTGCATTATTTATAAGTATATCAATATGGCCAAACTGATTAAGTAAATCATCTCTTATTGCCTCCATTTTATTCTTATCTGTGATATCAGCATGATATTTAATCCATCTATCAGGAAGTTTGTCAAGCTTCGATTTGTTTCTATCTATGATAACTGGAACTCCACCAAACTCTTCGATTGCTTCTGCATGCATTGGTCCTAATAAACCGGCTCCACCAGTTATAATCGCGACACGTCCAGTTAAATCAAAGATCCCATAACCCGCTTTAGCAGCCTTATCCATTTTCTCACCGTATTTTTCTCTTCCACCAACTCTATAAAATTCCCTCCGGGATCTTTAACTACTGCTATCTTTACAGGCTTTAATTTCGCTTCACAAGATTCAGAAATGATTTCTCCTAATCCTGACTTCTTTATTCTTTTTATAGTTTCATCTAAATCATCCACCGTAAATGAAATATGCGAAATTCCAGTGCAGAAATATCCATGGAGGATTTTCACCGTCCGTGGTTTTATGAATTTCATTATTTCAAGTTCTGCACCAGACTTTGCCGCAAGCTTAATTGACCATACTGCACAGCCTTGATCTTTTATCTTCTTTCCATAGATTTCGACATCACCAAGCATACATTTCATCTGTTCATAATCTTCTATTTCATTCCAAACTTCTTTCATCCCGAGGATCTCTTTATAAAATCTTATAAGTTTTGTAAATTCTTCTTCATCATCAGCTACAATTGCGGGATGGCGAATATCGAGAATCATATCATCTCCTCCAATGATGTTCTTATTATTTCAAAACCCTGCCTCAACATCGATTGAGACATAATGAGAGGCGGACCAATCTTAAAGGTCTTTTTATGTGTAAATATGGGCATCAAACCATTTTTCAGCACTTTCCACGACAATTCTTCTGAATCTTCTTTTCTTGGAAGGTGAAATGCGCCAACCATACCGATACATCTTATATCCTCTATTAAATTGGGAAATTTCTGCATTATTGAACACATTTCTTGGCGCATTACCTCCTCATTCCTTTTTACATTCTCCCAGATTTTTTTCTCTAGCATAAACTTTAATGCTCCATATGCTGCAGCACAAGCAATTGGATTTCCAGAATGGGTATTCGAAATATATGTCTTACCATCTAGGCAGCTCATTATCCTCTCCCTTCCTGTAACACCGCTCAATGGGAGGGATGAAGAGACTCCTTTTCCCCATATCACCATATCTGGCTGAATATGCGCATCCCCACCTAAGTGATGATGTTGGTGACAGAATAATTTTCCAGTTCTCCAGAATCCGGCTTGTATTTCGTCTGCTATTAAGACAACTCCATTTTCATTAGCCCAAGATTCCATGCTTTCTTCATAATCATCTGGTATAGTGTATACAGACCATCCTTGATAAGGTTCAAAAATTATGGCTGCCACTTCTTCTGGCCGTTTAACTATTGAGACGTCTTCATAAAAGTCAGCATCCGGACTCTTTGGATATGGCAGAAGATAGTCAGCGTCTTCTGATAATATCCTCCGACATTCATGAGTATTGCCATGATAAGAGTCTTTAAACGCTACAATTTTCTTTCTACCGGTAAATTCCTTTGCTAATCGAAGCGCGGTATCTACAGCCATCGAGCCGTCAGAGAATAGCGCTGTTTTATAGTGTTTATATGGAAAGATCTCATGAAATAGGCCCAAGAACTTCTCACGCCACTCGTTTCGCCATGCAAACGAATGGAATACACCGCTCTTTATCGCTCGTTTGATATATCTTTTAACATATTTATTATTGTGACCAACATTTGCGACAAATATACCAGATGAAAAATCTAAATATTTATCGCCATATTCATCCCAAATTATACACCCATCTGCTTTAACCCATTTAATATTCTGTGGTACATCATGCATAGAATCTGGTTCATATATCCCCATCTTCATCCCATTTTAATAATCCTTCTTTGTCAAGATACCGCATTACAGCCTCAACCTTAATGAAATCCAGCCAAGTATCAATTTCATGATTATATATTTCAGGAACAATAAATCTGATTCTTTTGTCTCCCCAATGTCTATTAGATAAAATTACGTCAGCCGAATGAATCTCTACACAACCATCATTATAAAACCAACCTTTCATTTCTTGCGATGGCATGTTGGGCATTTTTGTCCATTCATAACATTTGCATATGTATCCGGTAGCCAGAGAATCTGGTTCTAGATGCTTAAACGTTCTTATGCATTTGTCTATTATTCCATTAACCCGTATAGGAGAAGTTGGTTGTAGTAAGACCACATTCTTAGCTTCGATATGCTCCAATGCATGTTTTAGCACGGGAAAGACAGATATGTCATCTCTTGCAAGCTCTACTGGTCTTTCTAAAACATTTGCACCATAATGTTTCGCTATTCGTGCTATCTCTATATCCTCTGTTGATACCACAAAATCATCTAAATATTTAGATTTCTTCGCAGCAAGAATAGACCAATAGATTAGTGGCTTACCATAGAGTTTTTTAATATTTTTTCCAGGAACGCGTTTACTTCCTCCTCTTGCGGGTATGACACCTAGAAATTCAATGTTGGACATTATTCAACCTCTTCCTTTATTGAGTGTTCAAGATTTGTCCATTTTAGTTTCTCCAATACATATTCGAAGTTTACATCTATTTCATAAATCGTTATTGACATTGGGAAATAGGCACCTTCAATTCCATTCTTCTCAAGCTCTTTATAGAACGTCTTTATTGCTTTTCTCAATGCACCAACAACTGATTTGAAAACTTCAGAATTCTCATCCTCTAACAAATGCCTCACCTCATCCCGATGAATCATAAATCCATCTCACGATGAAAAATTTGTATTCTCCCTTTCTGTCATATGCCGGTGGATATGCTGGAATTCCTGTATCATAGATGAAATCATCTAGAGGCTCATACGAACATCGCTCCTTAATTTCTTCTTTGACTTCTTGCTTATTTTTTGCGATTAGCAATGCAACTGCCATATGCTCATGCGCATAGATATTCATAACTTTCTCAGCTACTATCACTCTTTTACCTCCCAATACCGAAGCTTCTTTGCAATTTCCCTTTCTTTCTCTAATATACGTTTCTTACCGTCGCCTATCATTTTCAGTGCAGCATCACAATATTTTCGAACTAACTCCATACCATGAGGTTCTAGAGACGCCGCCTGATCGGAGCCCCACATAGTCCTATCAAGCGTTATGTGCTTTTCAATATAGCGTGCACCATAGACTACAGCCAATGCTGCCGGAAGAACGCCTGGATTATGGCATGAATAACCCACTTCGCATTTGTATCTCTTCGCCAATTTGGGAATTAAAGAAAGATTAAGCTCTTCATCTTTCGCTGGATAGGTTCCGACACAATGCATAAGAACGAATGGGCATTTTTCTCTTTTGAATATTTTCACGGCTTTATCTATGTCCTTCCATGTTGCCATCCCTGTAGATATGAATGTCAATTTACCTTCTGATGCCACCATTTCGAGCAACGGTCTGTAAGTGATCATTGGAGATGCTATTTTATTATATTTCAAATCGTATTGCCTCAGAAATTCTTGTGATTCTAGGTCCCAAGCTGAGGCAAACCAGTTTATCCCCTTGAGTTTACAATACTCATCAATGAAATCATATTCGTCTTTCCCAAATTCAAGTCGTTCCTTATATTCGATATATGGCATTTCGCCCCAGGGAGTTTCTTTAGGCTTATTCCACATTGACTTTGGGATGACTTTTCTCACATTGCGCTTCTGTAATTTTACAGCATTCCATCCATATTTTATTGCTAAATCAATGAGATTTGTTGCTATATCTAGTGAACCGTTATGGTTTATGCCTATCTCTGCAATAAGGAATACTTCATCCTTCATCATCTTTCCATCCTTCTATATATGGTATCTCGAACAACTTCACATGAAAATCAAGGTATGCATTCCTTGGGTCATGGCCCCACATCTCATTCCCATCTTCGTTGCGTTCACCCATCAATTCTCCATGATCTGACGTTATGACAATTTTTGTACCATCCGGAATGAATTTCCATAATTGACCGAATAAGCTATCAACATATTTAATGGCAGCAACTTGACCATTCCACTGTTCTTCCCGTGATTGCTTTTTGTAATGTCTTTTGCCATCAAACATTGGAGCATGAGTTTCCATTAGCAATGTGAATATTGCAAACTTTCTTTTCCGCTTCATAATTTTTCTCACATCCCGAAATATCTCTTTAGCACCAGCATGAAGCGGATATTCGGTCCCCTTTACCAGATCCCAATTGTGGAAAAAATTGGCATAATAAAGCATAAGAGGATTTGGGGTTAGAAATGCCCAAAAGACTTTCTCATCCCGTATGGAATCCCAGCCCCAGATGTACCGACGGATAACAGGTTCGGGATAGCCCAAAGGCGGCACACCATGAACATATGTTGGTATTGTTGCTAATGTCCAGCATCCTGGCGAATAAACTTTGTGAAGCGTTCCAACCCTTAAGAAGTTCCCGGGGTTTGCCTCTTTGAATGTATCAAATCGGCATGAATCAAGAATCAGAAATAGTATATTCTCCACGTTTTATCACCTTCGCAATACACATCTCTGGGTTCAATCGACTTAATATGGTCTTCATGGTCTTCAGCGCATCACCTTCTCCACACGCATAAATGTCTATGGACATATATTTATGTTCTGGATAGGTATGTACCGCAACATGGCTTTCCTTTAGTAATACAACCAACGAATAGCCATCTGTTTCGAATTTGTGATGCACATCTTCGAGAGGCGTCATTCCGCCCATAGATATCGCAAGCCGTACGAGAGAACGCATTTGGTCAATATCTGTGAGGAATAGCTCATCTTCTGGTTTCCATAAATCTATTATTGCATGACTACCTTTCGTTTCCATATTATCCTCCCGGCGATAAACAGCGTTTACAAATAAAATCATCTGGAGTTTCTATTTCGCCTTTTACCATCTTTTTAACTTCTAACCAGCGTTCCGATTCAAACAACTCTTTAACTGACATCCTTTTTAGGTCTCCTATTACCACCTCTTTCTTATAATCCATACAACACAATACAACCTCGCCATTATACAACACATGAAGACAGCCATGGATTCGTAGACAATCAAATGGATGATCTTTATCTATTTTTCTGACTATCTTATCATAATTCCAGCCCTCAATGTTCACATTGCCAGCCCTATTGTGGAAAATCTTTGGGTCGATAATCAATTTATCGGGGTCTATTCCATTTTCTGTCAAGATCTTTACGAGGTATCGTTTAACCTGTCTTGGATGGTTTAAAACGTATCGCTTATCAATTGAATAAGCCATATCTTGAATTGATATCTTCATCTTACCTTGAAATTTTTGCAAGAAATAAATTATGTTATTCAAGGCCTTTTCATAATTAATTCCCATTATCCGTTCGCATGTTTCCTTATTAATTCCATGGTGGCTTATTGTAAATTTACCCCAGAAACCATGTCGTTTAAACATGTCATAGAGATCATCGATAATATCTTCATTCAATAGTTCCATGTTAGAAGAGAATTCTACATATGGATTGTGAAGAATATTGTAGGCCAATTCAGCTCGTTCAATTATCTTCTTATCTGCAAACGGTTCGTTCATTAAATATGGACAGAACTTGCCATCAAATTCGGGATCGTATTCTGCTATATCGTTGAGTATTTTCTCGTATAAATCATCTTGCATATATCCTGGATGTTTGTAATGCCAGGATGAACGGTACGGGCACATTATGCATCGAGCATTGCAAACGGAAGTTGTCATAATTTGAACAAGATTGAGCCGTCTATGTGGTAACCATGGAATGAATCCATCATTATAAGGCATAAAGATCACCTATAAATTTCAGACATCGTTCCAAGTTTTCCTTATAGCCAGCAAGACCTCTTTTATCCGTGCCCACATGAAGAACATATGGAACGACATTAGGCTGCTCTGGTCTCCAGCCAAACCAGTGATGTTCTTCTGTCATTGGTTTGAATTTATATCCAGCAAGGGCAATAGAGACTGCAAATTCATTATGATGCATGTCATCTACTGTATTCGGACTCTTCAATTTCTTTTGGTGGAACAATGTATAAGCTGCTAAAAAATCATCTTTTATCTTCTTTTGGATGCCATGCCTGATTATCAAGAAACCATCGTTTATTGGTATAGCATCTTGTGGCTTATTGAAGCGTTTTAAAGCATCCTTCCAAGCTTTGTTGTCCCAAGTTGGCTTAATCTTACCCTTATATCTAAAACACGGTTCTTCTCTTGCAGAGTAATCAAAATCACCAAGAAGCTCTCTTATATCTCGTAATACCAGAGTATCACAATCAAGGAAAATCAAATCATCTGCATCAATGTCACATATCTCTATTTTGTATTTAAAGTTCGGTAGCTCTAAGTTTCTATAAAACTCATCTCCAGGTCTTATTTCAGCATATCTCTTTAAGCTCCAGATCTTTGAGGTCTTTCTTGGCTTTGGATTTACAATAAGAACAACCTCGTCACGATCAACAAATCTATGAAGTGTCTTCAGTGAATTTTTTGCTTGAAAATAAAAGTCAAATGAATCTGGAAGAGTATATACAACTTTCATTTAAACTCAAGCCCAAATTTATCAAGTCTTTGGGTATAACCTACTCTACGTCTGGCCATCTTTACATACTCTGGATTTAATTCTATGCCTATATAATGTCTTCCAAGTTTTTTCGCTACAAGACAAGTTGTTCCTGAGCCTGCGAATGGGTCTAATACTATTCCGCTGTCCCAACCTGCACCGCATCCGCAATCTGTCCAGCCTACAGTAATATGCTCTCTTGCTATCATCCTTACACATTTGCATTCCGCCCCTTGATATCTCTCCTTATTTTGTGCCATTTTTCCTTTATTACTCCCTCCTTTTGCGGTAATTCTTCCTAACTTAATTATCCTCTCTCTTGCCTTCCCACATTTCTTACAAATCCACTGAGGGCAGGCTGCTTTTATCATTGGTTCTACAAGCCTTTGAGGGAAAGTGGCAAAGTGGGCATCAGGAAATGATTCTGTTGGTATGCTCCAGACATCACCAGGATTCTTTCCTAACTTTCTGCCTTCAGCCAATTCTTTATACCATTTATCTTGTCTCGAAGCCGTTATACCGCTGAAATATAAGCCGCTGTCGTCCTTTCTTCTTTCTGGATTATTGAACGCCTTCGCTCTTTTGAATGTAGAAGGGGCAAATGGCACTCTCACAGCGTCCAAATCAAACCAGTATTTATCAGATTTTGTGAGCATGAAAACTGGCTCATAGGAATTAGTGAATCTATCTTTTGCACTTGAAGGCATATGATTCGGTTTGAACCATATAATAATATTACGAAGTATCCAACCTTGTTCATCCACCATATGTAAGATGAGTCGGTAATTTTGCATGCACAGTGACTTTCTTGGAATACCTTGATTCTCAATCAGATCATTACTCCTCAAACCAGCACTTCCAATCCGCTCTTCATAACCTGGGGCAATATTTTCGTATATTTTCCCGCTGCCGCTCTTCGTCGCATAGTTATCACCATGATTCCAAAACATTACTCCGGTTGGTTTCAGGACCCTCTTAAGTTCAGCAGTGATTTGGAGGAGATGTTCTATGTACATATCAAGCGTTGGTTCAAGACCGAGTTGCCCGTGCCATGCTCCACATTTTTTACAAAAGGACGACCTAGTGACCCTATTATGATAGCCAACGAATTCTCTAAAATTCTCTTTGCCCTTGATATTGAATTTTTCTTTGGCAAAATCAGTTTTTCCGCCGGACGCATTGGGTCTTTCCGTTTCAACAATTTCCCATTCGTGTTCACAATCTGGGTTTCCACCCCACACCTTGCAAGTTGCCTCTCCATAATCCCGCAAACCCCAATACGGCGGACTCGTAATAATGCAGTCTACTGAATCTGATGGCATCTGCTTGAGAACCTCGAGAGTGTCACCGCAGATGATTTTATCAATAAATTGTTCTATCTCTCTCATTTTATCTCGGCTTATCCTGATATTTATCCCATCCAACTATAGGCCATATTTTCCACTTATTCCAGAAATACTCTATGGCTTTACGACCGTCAAATTCATATGAGAGAGAACCATAAGGGAAAGGTCTTGGGTCGTGAATCACATATTGGCGTGTATACATATAGCATTTAATTTCTTTAAGCTTACATTGAAGAAAGAAATCCAGCCTATCTCCCTTCCATGAAAAGTTATTGTCCCACCTTACCTTTTCGTATACATCCATAGGCAAGACCATAGAATGCAAACACTCATCTGTCTCTACAAAATCCATCTTGAATGTCTTTGCAAACTCAAATGGGATTGGATATTTCTTCACACAAGGTCTTCCGTTTTGAATGCCAAATATATATTTCATCGAAGCATGCCTAAATGATTTATAGTAGTTGTCATACCAAGCTACAGATGTAATTGTAAGTTCTCCTTGTCTTCTTCGTTCTTTCACAAACTTAAGAAGAGTTTCAATAATACCTGCTTCTTTGAAATAAATATCATCATCTAGATGCATTAAGAATTCTGTATCGCAAGCATCTGCTATTAGATTATTCGATTCACAACATCCTATTTTTCTATCGGCTATGTCTAGATAGATATCTGCTTTCTTCTCAGCCCATGACATATCCACTTCATTCGTAAAGGCTTTGGTGTTGTCGAGAATTATAAGCTTATATGGAATCTTTACAAATCTCTCAAGAGATGCCAAACACCGTTTTAGGACTCTTGGACGCCCGCATGTTGCTATACCAATAGAAAGTTCTGGAGATGCCATATTACCTCTCAACCACCCTCAAATTTTGCGTTTAAACGTGTCTAGAATGGTCGTAGAGACGAGTTTTCGTCGAACGAATAGTAACATACTTGTGCGAGAAAAACTCGTCTCCTCGTCGATTTTAGACGCGTTTAACGCGATATTTTATTTCACCTGATAATGCATCTCTGAACGTAATATTCTGCACGTTTTTTAATCATTTGTAACTCATCGTCTGTGAATTCTCTAATGTTCTTTGCACGTTTCGGATTCAATGCTTTCGTAAATTTAAACCGCTGGAGAGCATATAATCTTGCTCCCTCGATATATTTCGCTATCTCCTCGATATCATCCATATCAAGAATTCCTCTGCCGATGGTCGTTCTAAATTCATAATCTAGATTGCTGTTCATCAACAGCCTTATGCTTTCCTTTATATCATTTATATTTACATCAGCACAAGCGATGTCTCGGTATTTCCCAAATGGACCTTTTATATCCATAGCTATGTAATCGACTAAATCCTGTTCGATAAGTTCCTCCAGCATTCTAGGATTAGAACCATTTGTATCAAGTTTGATTAGAAAACCCATCTCCTTGATTTTCTTCAGGAAAGAAGGGAGATCTTCTTGCAATGTTGGCTCGCCACCTGTTATTACAACACCACTGATTTTCCTACGACGTCTGCCCAAGAAATCTAATATCTCTTTCTCGGAATAGACACCATCTTTTTGAGCTATAAGTTCTGGATTATGACAATAAAAACAACGGAAATTACATCCCTGAGTGAATATAACCGCTGCAATCTTCCCTGGATAGTCAATCAGGGAGGTCTTAAGAAGGCCGCCTATTCTCATGTTGATATCTTAAACGTCTTTCTCAGCTTAAATTCAGAACGCTTTCCTTTGTTCCATTGATCAACGGGTCTAAGGTATCCAACGATTCTTGAATAGACCTCACAATGGCTTCCACATTTTGGACACTGTTCATGCTCGCCAGAAATATAGCCATGATTTGGACAGACACTAAATGTCGGAGTGATCGTGAAATAAGGAAGCCTGTAGTTATAACAAATAGTCTTCACTAAATCCTTTACAACAGAATGATCAGGTATCTGCTCGCCTATGAAGAGATGAAGAACAGTTCCACCAGTGTATTTAGTCTGAAGTTCATCTTGCAAATCTAATGCCTCGAATATATCATCGGTATAATTTACCGGAAGCTGAGTAGAATTAGTATAGAATGGCTCCGCTCCTTTCTGATATTCTTCCTCGTTTGCACAAATTATGTCATCGTAGCGTTTTTTATCTAACAATGCAAGCCTATAAGATGTTCCCTCTGCTGGAGTAGCCTCAAGATTATAATTATTGCCAGTCTCTTTTTGATATTCCACTAACCGGTCACGCATATAATCTAGAACTTTAAGAGCAAATGAGCGTCCTTCCTCTGTTGCTATATTGCCTATTCCAAGATTCAAACAAGCTTCGTTCATTCCAATTAAACCGATAGTCGCAAAATGATTCTTCCAGTATTCATCAAATCTGCTTTTTATATTCCTGAGATAGAATTTAGCATATGGATATAAATTCTTATCTGTTAGACGCTCAAGAACTTTACGCTTGATTTCGAGGCTTTCCTTCGCCAAATCCATCATCTTTCCCAATTTCTCAAAGAATTCATCTTCATTCTTAGATAAATATCCTAGACGCGGCATATTTATGGTAACTACTCCGATGCTTCCAGTTAGTGGGTTCGCACCGAATAATCCGCCACCCTTTCGTCTTAGATGCCTAGTATCTAATCTCAATCTACAGCACATACTTCGTGCGTCTTCTGGCTTCATATCCGAGTTTATAAAGTTGGCAAAATAAGGAATGCCGTATTTTGCAGTTGCTTTCCAAAGTGGTTCCAACACCTCATTATCCCAATCGAAATCTCTTGTTATATTATAGGTTGGTATTGGAAAAGTAAATACTCTTCCTTTTGCATCGCCTTCTAACATCACTTCCATGAATGCCCGATTGAGCATATCCATCTCGTCTTGAAAATCACTATAGACGTCTTTCTGAGGCTCACCGCCAATTATTACCGGAAAATCAGATAAATAAGATGGAGGCTGAAGATCGAGAGTCAGATTTGTGAAAGGAGATTGAAACCCTACTCGCGTTGGTATGTTAATATTGAACAGGAATTCCTGCATAGCTTGCTTTACGTCATTATAATTTAGCCCATCATATCTGATGAACGGCGCAAGAAGAGTATCAAAATTAGAGAATGCTTGAGCACCAGCAGCCTCGCCCTGGAGGGTATAGAAGAAATTCACAACTTGGCCTATGGCGCTCCGAAAGTGTTTCGCGGGTTTGCTCTCTATTTTACCTTTTGCGCCTTTAAAGCCTACCTGCAGTAAATCAAGCAAATCCCAACCAACACAATAAACAGATAGCATTCCCAAATCATGAATGTGGAAATCTCCGGATACGTGAGCATGCCTAATTTCTGATGGATAAATTTTATTCAGCCAATAAGTCTTACTCACCTCTGATGATATATAATTGTGTAAGCCCTGCAAAGAATATGTCATATTAGCATTTTCTTGAACTTTCCAATCCCTGCCTTCAATGTATTCATCCATAATGTTTATGTTCATCTTTTCTGCGATTTCTCGCATCTGTCTGTGCTGATCTCTATAAAGTATGAAAGTTTTTGCAGTCTCTTTATATCTTGATGAGAGCAAAACTTCCTCTATTATTTCTTGAATCTCTTCAACAGTTGGGACTTTATGTTGAATGGTTTCCTCGGCCAATGACAAAACCTTTAGCATTAGGCGCCTTGCTATAGATTCCTTTTGGATTTCTCCGCAGCTTTGGCCAGCCTTTAGTATCGCCTCAGTTATCTTTTCGGGTTTAAATCGCACTATCCTACCATCGCGCTTTCTTATACTCTTGAACATGGATATCACCTAAGAACCTTGAATCCACGTACCACTTTCGTCATCCTTAACTAATGTAATGGAGAATGACGCACTTGGTTTTTCTTCAAGCAATTGTTCCAACCTTGCAATATCATTTGCTTCTATAGCGCTAAGGATCTTCTCAAAGATATCCTTTTTGCGCGAATCGTAATTAATAGTTGGGTCTGGAGATTCCAATACACTTACAAACCTGATGAATGCGTGAGGGCACATATCGAACAGCATTGTACCTACCGCTGCTAATTTTACCTTTTCGTCGACCAATTCATCACCTCAAAAATCTTTTTTCAATCTCAGCAATGTATCTAATGCTAAGTCACGCATATATCTTATGTTCTCCTTTTTATCACTAGACTCGATTTCAACTGCATAGTTGGGAAGTACAATTCTAAAGCTACGCTTCACTTCTTTTGTTTCCTTCTTTGGCATTCCTAAACACCTCCAACCACATATCTACATCTCCAACTCTATCTGTTATTTTGGCATCAGATCCTGCAATCAGCTTTATGAACTCGATGCGTTCTTTATCGTTCTTAAACCTTACTACCGCCTTATCATATCTTATGGATATTTTCATAATGCACCTCCTAATCAGATTTCAAGGAAAAAACTGAAATATCGTCTATATTGTACTCAAGCTCATTTCCATCAGCTGTTCTTATCTTTAGTATGTTGTTACAAAAATAAAAGTATAGGACATCAAGTGTTTCATTCTCTCCAGATTTTAGAACGAGGACGCATTTCATTTCCATTCTTCATAGGAAGGGTGACTTCTCACATATATTATCTTTGCATGAGTACGTTTTCGAAGTTCCTTTACAATGGTTGGGTTATCTTCAAAGAAGACATCAATGTTTTTGCTGTTTATTACGCTGGCTTTCTTTATTGCTGCAAGCTCTGGGGATAGTTCTGTTCGCTTATTGCCTATGAAAATGATATCACACTCGATGTTGTGGAATTCAAGCCAAGCTTTAGTTACATCCGAGAAGATCGTTGGTCTGGCTGTTATTATAATAATTTTATCATCTGGTGATGCAAAATCCTTTGGATTTAATTGAAGAGGCGCTTCAAGGAAAAACAAGCGCTTTATCGATTCGGGAATAATTAGATTAGATGCCCAAGCTAGATATCCGCATACTACGCCATCCAAATCAAATCCAATATTCATGGTTTGCACCTCATAAATAAATGTATGGGCTTCTTATTATAAACTAGAAGATTTGCTACTAATCTGCTATCACGACTACTAGTTGTATATGATAAGAGGGTTTGACGTGACCCAATCTTCTTCTTTCGTACAGTTTTTATTTTCCACATTATATTTAATATATCATCAAAATCTAAATCCCCATAGCTGCTCAAATGATTGAGCAATGATAATGCGTCATTTCTATAATATGCCCAAATGGAGTTGTCGAATATTATTTCCATTGCTACAAAACCTCTTTCACTCGATGCGATATAACCCATTTCATAATCATGTGGTGATTTAAAGCCGAAATATCTTGATTCTACCTCATCTATAAATTTTAATATTTGTAGTACACCGTCCAGTTCTCTGAACATCACTGAAACATCATCTAAGAAATGCATGGTCTTTTGCTTCCTTCTGTGAATGCCAATTGTGTGAGACGCCATGGGTTCTAGAATGAAAGAATGGAGAGGCGAGCGGTGTTCTTTATCTCGAGATATTTCTGAAAGCATTCGGAAGAATATCGGCTGTCTTTCAAAAGAGAATATCTCGATGAAATTATCTGACTCCGTATCAGCTATGGCATAGTCGAGGTCTTTGTTATCGTGAATTAAATTTGTCCGAAACTGTCCGATTATCGGATAAATGACAATATCATTAATAACCCCAATTGGATGACCAAAGCGTATTTCATCACTCTCAAGAAGTGCTGCAATATACTTCATATTAGTCATAGAATAAAGCAAGTGTACGCAACATTATTTCCTGCTTCAATAACTCATCCCATAAAAGCCCTTCACTTGCGGCTATACGTCTAAGACGTTCCAACGTTTTTTCATCCCTTATCGGAATATCTACATCCTTGAATATCATATCTATATAGTCTTCTCGAAATGTTAATAAGTCAGAGAGCGCATAAATATTATATGCAATTTCTCTTGCAATTTCTGATGCTGTTGATATCCGCTTTAGTGTTGATTCACTTCTATTTACACGTCTATTTTCAAAGGAATCAATAATTCGCTCTTCGATTAATGTGGACGCAATATCTTCAATATCTTTATTATCACCGACTAGATACACTATAATAGATTTTTCTTTAGGTACCCATCCTAGATAAGACGCATCCGATATTTTCTCAAACGCATCCATAATATAACTGCATGTGATTATACTCGGTTTATAACCAAGATGGAGTACAACCTCATTAACTCGCATTTACCTCCCTCCGTTTCACTTGTATGACATAACATCCCGGGCACATCCGATGAATTTCACGAATACAATGATCGACATCATCATTTTTTGACCAAAAGAGCACTCGATGTCGTTTCCCCATCCAACCGATTATACATTCATAGCAGATATCACTCATTACCTTTCTCCATCATCTCTAACTTCTTGTTTTTATATTCCATATATCGTTCATCCTCAAGCTCAAACTGTTTATGGAGTTCGATACAGAGCTTTTTGATCTTTGTATGGTCAATGTCACTTAGGTCAACATCTGGCCTATTGACCCATATCGGCACTTTTCTTAGTTCCTCAAGCTCAGAGCCTCCATAATGGCCGACTCTGCCTCCTTCTCCATCTTGCAGATTCTCTCCATGATCTGCAAATACCACAACCGTCTCTATATTATTTGTTATGTTCTTGAATGCCATCAATCTTGTTTTAAAATCGTCAACTCCTATTTTATACCAATCAAGGAGTTTTCGCCTTGGCATCCTAGCCATAAGTCTATCGCAGTTAACCACGCATGGAAGTTCCTTTGGTCCGTAACAATCTATGCCCCATGGACCATGTGTTAACCATGAATGATAGAATATCAAATCCCACCACTCATTTGTTGCCATAGACCATTTTCGTCCAACGTATTCAAGAACATCGTCATCATTATTTGTAACGGCATTCCATTTAATCGGTGGCAAAAATGTAAACTTATCTCTTCTTGAAGGCGGAAGCCATTTGGGTCCATTTCCAATCAATCTCGAAATGGTAACCCAAGAGTCAAAATGATCAAAAATGGTATCTTTACAAGCCTCTGGTCTGACTGTGTCTAAAAAACCTCTAACGCCGGTTTCTTCTGGAGGTTTTCCTGTTGCCACAGTTGCTAGAACTGGTGCAGTAAAGGTTTCAATAGCTCTAAATGAACCCCATGATTCTTCTGGGAAGACGCCTTTTAGATATTTTGTCGCAAAATCATATCGCAAGCTATCAGCAAGTATTAATATCATTTTCTCTCACCTTTTATATGAACTGGAATATAACATCTTGAAGTTTTCGTTGTGTCTACAGGTATAAACTCTTTGATGTATGTTCTTCGAATTAATATTGTATCTTCGCTTTCATCTAGAGGTTCTTCAAATCCCACGGCGTATCCTTTCTTCTCAACATCCTCAAATGTCTTCATAAACTTATCAACCACCTCTTTATCTTGAAGCTTCCTGTTAGATTTGAATCCAAATTTAAGAATGTCTAGCTTGACTCTATCTTCTTGAGGCGCAGAATATCTTTCTTCTCTTAATATTTCACCATCTTCTGTAATAACTTCCATCTTTGTGACAACAGCTGGTATTCTGATTGTGTAGATGTATTCGGTAACATTCATCATATAATCGTAATATTCTTCTTCTTTGAAATGATTTTTTATGTAACCTGACAAATCTTTTTTCGAAAATTTCTTCATAATCAGCTATTCCTCCACTTTTGGCATTTTCTGTTTATGTTTGTCAAATCGGCCAATATTATAACTAATCACTCTTCAGGTTGTTAAACAGCTTCTTTGCGCATATATCGCAAGTATAACCTATATCGCATTTACATCTTGGAATCTTGCCTCTCCTTAAGGCTAGATGAACTTCGGTAAGCCAATACAACTGCTCATAATCAGTGTCATAATCATCCATAATATCACATGTTTATATTATTGTATAAGGAACTCTTAAGACTTGTACATCGCCTGTCGATGGATTACCAATCTCATATCCAAGAAAATAGTCTTTTCCATCTGTTGTTGATATTTTTGCATAATATACCACAGTCACATCTATCCCTCTTTTATCCCTTCTTGTCTGTCTATAATCCGAGCCCCAGTTTCTCTTTCCATCCTGTCTCGATAGATATCGATGAAGCAATCAGAACATAAGACAAGGTCACCATCCCAGATGATAAACCTACTTTTCACTTCCTCGCCGCAAAAATCGCAATTAACCATATCTCAAAGAGTCTGGCAACCAAACTTCTCCACCATACTTCACTATCAGCTTTCCACAATAGGGACAGATAGGATCTCCTTTCATACTCTCGATTATAAACCTGCCGTTACAGTGTGGGCAGATGATCTCTTCGAGAATCTTAGACTTTCCTTTCATTTTCAGTCTCCTCTGGGTCCGGACCAATTATAAAAGTTCCGCAACCACAGTAAGGGCATTTTAACATGTCTTCTGAAACTCGATTTCCACATTTGATGCAATACCATGAACTCATTCCTCTCCCTCCAAGCTATGTTTAACTATTTTCTTGTAGTGAGCTTCAAATAATAATTCTAAATATCTTGGATCTCTGGATTTGTCGGTCATTTTGCATTGTCTTGCCCAATCTCCCACCACTTGAGTCACAAACTCTTCCTTACCTTCAGGACTGGTATAGCCTAAATAAGACGTGAAAGTGAGTAAGTCATCTTCGGTTGATTTTTTCCCGTAAGCCACTAACCTTTTGCCATCCCATATTTCTATCCTATCGTCAAATTCTATAATTCGTAGTTCTCTCATTCTAACCCTTCAATATTTAATCTAATCTTCTATAGACGCTCTTATTTCCCATATTAAATCATTTAGACTATCCCAGAAATCTTCCTTAGTGTCTTCAACACTCATCCTATCCCATACTTCTCCATTCCATGTTATTATGCCTTCATCGTAATCAATTTCTATTATGTGCTTCATTATTTCACCTCTGCTAATCATATTAGCTTCTTTGCTTTCTTTACCATCTTTTCTGCATCCCTTAATAAATCTTTTATGATTTTTTCTTGATTCTCAGGCTCAATCTGCGGACCACCCACAAAGACATTGCCGGCTGTCCGCTCTTCCAATGCTTTCAATCTCTTTTCTATATTAGTTAGACGGCTTTCGATTCGTCTAATGCGATCTTCTAAATCGGCGTTCATTTTTTATCATCTTCTTTTCCGTGCAAATCTGACATTGCCACAGCTATATCAGCGAGCATATGGGCAGCAGAATCATATACTGAATCCCTAATGCTTTTTATATCCTTCTCGATTGACCTTTCTATGATGGTTATACCTATTACACCCAAGGCTATTCCGCCAACAACGACGCCTAAATCATTTCCATAGAACCCTTTATAGAAAATACTTCCTGATAATGTTAGCAAAAGATATCCAATTGGACGAGCAAGGAGACTAATCATCTAATCACCTATGTTGGAAACATATCTATTTCGATACGGCTAAAACGTGATGTATTTAGTTCATCCAAAAGATACTCCAATGCTTCTTTTGTATTGTTAACTTCAAACTTATGCGTCTCAACTTTGTGCAAACCATCAAAAATTTTTACAACCGCATAATATCGTTTTTTCATGCCCTTCAGTTATACCTCCAAATCTATTTCCTTGAAGGTCTTAACACAACATGAACAGGTATCACATATTTCTATACATTTATCAACATGATGATGGCCAAAGAAGTGATATTTCGGCTTTAATTTATATACAAGAGAGGTTATGAGAGGCGAACCTCTATCTCGCGCATCTCTCTCCTTTATTATGAAGGGTGATGGTGCTTCGTGAGTTAGCAGTATATCCAATTTTGGCATCTTTAGAGCTTTTGTATATTCATCTAGTGTGAAGTGGCTTCTTCGCTTCCCTTTTAGCTCCTGCTTAGATTTTTGGAAGGATATTGGGGAAAAATTTCCGCCAAAACCACCAATCCTCAGGCCGTGAATTTTAATATAAGTGCCATTTGGGATAAAAATAAGATTTTTCGCGATCTCTGAAGGCTCTCTTATTCCATGGATTTCATCAAGAGCCTCGTGATTACCCATTACGAAAAACATACGTTTAGGCAAATCTGGATAATAGTCTTTATCACCAGCTAAATCTCCGACCTGAAGATATAAATCAGCGGAAATTCTCGTAAGATAATTTTTAAGCGTTGAGTAATCACCATGAATGTCTCCAATAACTACAATCTTCATGGTTCGCATTTACATATATCCTAATGCTCTTAGCCTACGCATAATCTTTTCTTTGTCTTGCGCTCTTCCAGCTCTTTCTCCAACGCCCTTATAAGATTTTATTTCTTCTATGATTTTATCAATAGTGTCAGCATCCGATTCTATTGGTGATGTACAAGGTGCACATCCGATGCTTCTGTATCGATAACCATTTACTGCAAAATATAATGGATTTACAGGTATGTTTTCCTGTTTAATATACTGCCAGACATCCAATTCTGTCCAGTGGAGCATCGGATGAATTCTGTAGTGATCAACCTCTTCATCACTCCAGTCAGCAATATAGAGCGACCATCCAGCAAATTCAGCATCTTGTAGATATTCAAATGGGGAGTCGCCCTTTTCACTTGGCTTTTTGGGTCTTATAATTTCCCAATTTCCCCTCTTCCTCGGTGAAAAGTATCTTTCGATGCCCCTTTCAGGAAGTTCGTCTCGCCTTATGGCTAAAACTAAAGCATCGATACCATATTCTGCAATTGCTTTCTTCAGTGCATTTGTCTTCCTTTCCATACAACATTTAAACCTATCTGCATATGGTGAAGTCATCTTGAATGCCTTTGAATTTTTAACTGTTATAACTTCTAAATCCCACTTATCTATCAATTTCTGTTTGAATTCATAGATTTCTGGCAGCTTTAGTCCAGTATCTATATGCATCACGGGAAACTGAACCTTCAAACCTTCTGGATTCGCTTTCCTTGAAAGATGAAGAAGAGTGGTAGAATCCTTCCCGAATGAACAGAGTATGAATGGATTTTTAAACTGGCTTTTTACTTCTCGAAGTATGAATATGCTCTGCTTCTCCAATTCTTCTAGCATTCATATCACCTTTTTCTAAAAGACTGGATATGTTCTGAGATGCCACATTAGGAAATCCATATTTTCAATATCAAATAGCATACACTGTCTTGATTTCTCTTCTTCCTGACGAGATATAGGCCTGAGAGGCCCAGAAATCGATGTAGAGACGAGTTTTTTCCACGCAAGTATCTCACTATTCGTCGTCTCAAAACTCGTCTCTACGGCCGCGTTAGACGCCTTTACGGGCTTAATTTGAGGTGGGTTGGGACTATTTTTGGGATTATTCATCGCTACATGAATCGTCATTCCTTACAGAAAGGACAATATAGTCCTTAGACCTACAGAAAGGACATCTAAACTTCTGTGGGGAAAAATCAGATTCAGGGAGTGTGTATCGTTCCCCACAATTTTTACATTCTATTTCATAATATTTCATTATATCTTTCCCCATTCTATCTTGTTCCAGATTCGTTCATGGAAATAATACACGATTGTCTTTATAATATGAATTAATGCAGAAGTCCTAACCGAGAATGAACCATCTCGAGTTACACCCCAGATTATACTAAAGGTTATAAGGAACCCTAATATTCGCCAGCTTATAGACTTTGCAAGAGAGCGTATCTTCATATCAGTCATATTTCGACCATTCTCGCTTAAGGACTTCAAAAACTTCACGAGATATTAACACCTTTAATTGCTTCTCTTGGTTTTCCCAACCAAGGAAGTATTTTCCGTTTCGCCTCTCAACAAAAAATCCTTCTTCGGTAATCTTTGAAACTGGACAACGCCATATTCGTTCTACGAATTCAGAACTTCTTTTACGACTGCTTTCCACTTGTGCTGAAGCTTTCTTAACGCGACGTTTTTTACGGCCCATTCTCTTGCATTCCTCCCATGTTCTTCCATAATGTCTCTATTCTGATAATAGAACTCTAGTGCTTCAACTAGTTTATCAATATCAATGAGTGCTCTTTGAACTGCTGCAACATTGAATCGTTCCCAAAAGAGGGTAACATACGGTACGAGTATGCCTCGTGGACTTGGTTCTCCATCCATTATAAGTTCTTGAGATGTTGTATAGTCAGTAATCACCGTTGGCTTCCCGCAGGCTGCGGCTTCAATAGTTGTAAGCCCGAAGCCTTCACCTGCAGTCGGATTTACTGAAATATCCCACATATTATAAATCTGTGGAATTTGCTTTCTTGGCATGCCAACCTGGAACGGCTGAATTATTTTATCTCCGATGCCGTAAAGATTTACAAGATAGCCTATCGGATAACCAAATACATCATTCCAATCCATTTGAAGATGAAGAAGCACATCGTCTTTATCCTTCGCAAATTTAGCAAAGGCCTCGATTAATCTTGCAGGCTGCTTTCTCGGTTGGTTTCTATTTAAATCGCCAACTACAAATTTATCCTGAAGGGATTCAGGCTTTTCCGCAGGTTTGAATATTGCAGAATCTACACCGTGCCAAATGTAGTCGACATCCATATTGAAGTATTGCTTGAAGACATATTGCCCATATTTTGACATTGCAATAACTTTATCAGCTGTCATATATATTTGTTTCCAGAAAGGCATTGGTGGTTCGCCATCTTGTGGTGCGTATTGAATCCATTTCACATCTCTTGGGTATTTTTCTCTGAATTTTAAAAGCTCGCCTTCCAAATGCATCTGTATGGTTGCATCATCGAGGATTTTCTTCGCTGGAAGGTCTGCAACCTTTAGAGTGATTGAATTTGGGCATAAAACTGAAGGAACATGCTCTACCATCTGGATATCATTTACGGTTATCAAAATGTCTGGTTTAAGGTTATCCAGTAAAACGGGTAAAGAGCGCCTGCCAAAATCGTAGAGCTCTCTTTCACGTGGATAATTTCTATGCTGAATCACTTCTCTCGGGTCACCTTCAATGTCAAGAATGATTTTTCTGTCCATTACTTCCTGTAGTCCCAGGATATGTACGTCGTATTCATCCGCGAGAGACCATGCAACACCCTGAGCATTAACACCAAATCCAGTTGGACCTTGAAGGTTATCTGAAACTATAAGAACTTTTTCTCCAGCCATAGTTACACCATAGCCAATTCTTCAAAATATTCTAAATAATTCTTCACTTGATTTTCCCATGACAGCCAGGTCGGGTCTGGAACATCATCTAAATCTTCATGTCGTAGTGCATGTACGACATCATCGGTAAATTTATCGGGGTCTGGTCTACCCTTTAAGACACCCTCTTGTGAACCGATGAAATCATAGTGTGGAACATCTTTCACGATGAGTTTTGTATATGAACCGTACATATCTGCGGCTATTCCAGATTGAGAGCCATAGGAATTCCCGCCAGCATTCCAAGCAAAGAGTAAATCACACGCTTGCATTTTTTCATTCAGTATCTTTTCTGGCACAAATTCAGTATCTATTCTAAAATTCTCCTCTTTACCGAGACGTTTGACAACCGAGCGGATTTCTGCTTCCCTTCCTAAATCTCCGGCTTTCCAATATGAGGTGATCAAATAAAGAAACTCATCATCATTTAATTTTGGAAGGAGTTTCTCAACTATCAATGGCAAACGTTTTCCCGTACCGGTGATGAATCCGGCCGTCCCAACTATTTTCTTATCTACTGGAAGACCATATTTTTCTCGAAGTTTCATCTTATCTTGTTTTGGAAAGACCAAAGCTGGGTGTGGTATAACTCTATAATTCCAAGGTTCCTCACGTAGACCTTTTATCTGAGATTCTGAATGTAATACAACACCTTCCAAAATAGGGAAGAACTGTTGAAGACCGTTTATGTGATGTGCCGTTACAACAATTACTGGATTTACGTATTGGTTTATGAAACGATTTAACAACTGAGGTGGTACTATTCCCGGTTCGTATTGTACCGAAATCACATCGACATCTTCGCGCAGATTTTCTGCAAACATGAGAGTTTTAACATTTGGAAGTTTGCTCAGATAATGCGATAGCCGTTTAGCATAAGTATAAATCCCACATCTCTGGCCGATAGATGAACACTGAATTGCTATTTTCATATCGCATCCTCAATTTTTACTACATCCCATCTTCTTCGTAATTTTTCCACGGTTTGTTTAAATTGTTCGTATATATCATTCGTTAATTCGCGCTTGAATATATCGATTATTTCCTTTCTTTCTGACTTCTTAAGTTTATCACGCGGAATTATCGTGAAATGTTTTCGATAATTCCATTTCTTTCTGCTCTTGTCTTTGAGGAAAGGTATGTGGCGTTTCCGCTTTAAATAAAATCTAACAGATGCCCAACCTGTTACAAATATCGCATCATCATATTCATGAACGCGAATTTCGATATGAGGCTTAAAGCCTTTCTTCATCACAAATCCTCCTATAGCATCGAAAGCATATAGGTACGCCAATATGTTTCACATAATTTCGCTCGCTTCTTGATTTTATTGAATTCATTAGCCGTTGAATCGGAAAGTATCTTGAAGTTGTCCACACGTAAAAGATGGTTTCAGTACCGCAGAGAAAGCATTGTTTGCCCATTACTTCTTCTCCTTTTGTTTTGCTTCGTTCTCCCGAAATACAATAAATACATATGGAACCCCCATTCTTTCGAATTCTTTTATGGCGGACAAAATTCTATGTTCGTATGTTTTTTCGTGCGGCATCTTCCAGCGGATCTTATTATGTTCTTTCCATCTCATTGTAACTAGTTTATTCGGGAGAACGTATATCTTCGGCATATATTCTTCGCAAATGATTTTTGCAAAGGCTTCTCGTTCTCTTTCGTGAACTAAGCAAATATAAGGTACCTCCGGTAAGATCTCTTGAAGCTTTACAGACCTATCTGGGAAGCACACTTTTCCATTTGGAAGATGCGTCATTAGCTTCTTTGACCCATCAGGTTGGTCAACCCAACCAAATACTAAGATTCTGAGGTCTGTAAATCGTTCATCTTGCATTTCTTCTATCTGTTTCATAAATTCCTCATCATCTTTCCCAAAATCACCCCGTCTTTCAATTGCCTCATCAATCGTTATTTTCTTCCCAACTTCAGTCTTCATACTTTCTCACCACCTTTATGCATACGACACATCATCTTCTTTTGCTTTCAATTTATTTGCGTAATCTTCAATTATCTCCCAACCAAATTTTACAACAAGATAATGAGTTGCTATCATTATGAGATGTATCCATGTTAAAGTTCCTATTAGCGCGACTCCTCCCAAAAATATAAGAAAACCTATTAAATCCATGATATCAGCTCACCAAATCTTCTATCAAATACATGCTTGCAATATCAAGATATGCGTCGCATGTGATTTCATCATCTGGGTTCGGAATGTTTTTGTTGTAATTAATTCCAAGAGGTTCGGTACAAGTCGTTCCATTATAGAATGCACAATTTCTACATTTCACCATGTCTCAAACACCTTATACTCTTTATTTCGTCAAAATCAACATAATACGGACATTCCTTACCTAGACAGTAGCCTAATGCCTGTAAAGAGGCACAAGACAAAGGTTTGTAACTCCCCCTCTTACAGATATGGGTTATCTGCATTGCAGTTATTCTATCGTTCCAATCAACCCATTTATGGGCATAACGCCGTTTTAATGTCATAAATATTTCCTGTGGTGAAACTCCATTAGCATAAAGCCATGCAACATATGAGTATCTTATGATATGATGTGGTTCTGGCTCATGCTCTAAATGATACTCGACACATGGATAATCGTGATGCTCGATTGGGCGTTCCCTTTCCTTCCCATTAATATCAAGTTCTATTGGAGCTGTATAGAATGGTGCAATTTCATCCAAATCTAGGAGTTTTCCTTTTCTATACCTAATCAATGTTGATAAACCTCCATTATAGACCAATTGATATTGCCCATTTTTAGATTTATATTTACCAAGATGATAGGTGCCTGGAATTCTTATAAGCCGTCTTGGGTCCCGAATTCGTTCATCGATCGTTTTTAAATTTAATAATAATTTCAGCCATGATACAAATGCTGAGACCTGAGAAGACTGATAAGGTTTCGGTTTTAAGCCGACAAGAATGTGAAAGCCTCGCCCTCCAGTATAAGAAAGAATCATATCAGCGTCTATGGCAGCAAGGAAATTGAAGGCCACCACTGCATCATTCAAAGATTCAGATATTTCACCATCAAAATCTATTGGGATAAATAATCTATATGGAATTCCATCGAAGTATGTAGAAATTGATAACCCGCAATTTGCAACGCCATTGAATTTCTCAATAAGATCTATGACTTCTGATTTTGACCAGACTCGTTTTTGTCCAGCAATTCCGTATCCCCAGTATCCGAAGTATCTGTAACCTCCGAGAAATTCTCCGATGAATCGCTCAAGGCCATCTTTGGTTTGAACCTTCGTTTCAATTCCCAAATTTCAACCTCCATACCTTTGCGTACATAATCGACGGCTTTCTTTACAGCCTCTAATTCGGATTTGACATAAACCGACGATTGGACTTTTAATTCTGGGTTGAACACCTCGCATAGGAAGCATTCATTGTTGAAGCTTTCTTCGGTGAAGCCATTATTTGGCTTTTTAATGGCAAAAATGCATTTGCACTCGGGGACATAATATATGGTTGCGTCTTTGGGAACTCGTTTCAAAAGAGATAATAAATCCTGATCATCATCGACTAGCTCTTTATTGTATATCGCCACAAACTTCCATTTTAATTTATTCCGTTCTTTCATTTTCCCACGTGCATATCGAATTTATGGGAGTATAATTTTATCTTTGGAGCTCCCATCTTTTCGGGTTTATATCGCCCTCTTTCTGCATATCCACCATATTCTAGGAAGAACCCAGTACCAACAAGAAGCTGTTTGATATTTTCTACTTCACCAGTTACGAAATTTGGACGCCTTTTTATTTGATCTTCGCCTATTATCGAATGGATATGCCCGCATAATATTATATCAACATCATGAATCGCACCTAAATCCTCCAAAAGCTTTATCTTTGATGATTTTTTAACAGCAGCGCTATGTGGATGAATTGCATATATCGTATAGAACTGCTTACCAACTTTTACTCCAATGTATCCCGCTTCACCCATATATGGGACATTCAGAGATAGGGCTAGAGTTTTTATTATATCAAAACCTTTATCTCTGTAAACCCAAAGCTCATGATTTCCGCTCAGTATTGCTATGATTTTTCCCGCATCAGCAAGTGGTCTCATCTTTTTATAAATCCATTCATATTGTTCTTGAGGCGTAATCTTAAGTGTAAACGTTGAACGTTCATTTGCGGATTCAATTAAATCTCCCATCAAAATAGTGTATACGCCATCATTTTCGAGAATGTATTTTATATAACCATCTAAGAGCTCTTCACTTCTTTCTGTGAACTCTGGGTTGCCATAATGAATATCGCCAAGTGGAACTAATACAACTCTCCCTTTCGCATCTGGTTTCAAATCAACAACCACAAGATTTTTAGTTTCACGTTTAGGAACTGCAATGAGTTTTAAATATTTTCCGTTTTTGTCTATATCACCTGTTTCGTTAACTCGTCTGATTATATAGCCGAGCTTATTCAATTCGGAAATTCGTCCTCGTAAACCATCATAGGACATTTCTTTTGTGAACTCAGATATGGAATGGCTGTTGCCATCCATCAGGATATCTATAATCTTCTTGTGTGTCGGTTTTAACATTTTATCAACTCATCCATTTCTTTGCCCATATCCAGCCTTTTCCATCACAAAATTCACATATTATTTTCTTCTTTTCATCTGTTTTCATCCAACCCATTCCAAAGCATTCTGGACAGATGATTTTGACCATCGAATCATCGAGCTCATTCAATTTATCTATGGTGTTTTTAATTTCATGTTCGAGCTTCTTCAAATCGGATAACATTTCATTATGCTTCTCTTTTAGCGAATTTAATTTTGCTTCCAACTCTTCTTTATTCATTAAATATCCTCCAAATATTTTTCGCTAGCTTTTTACCAAAACCCTTAACTCGCATGATATCTTCAACACTAGCATTTGCAATAGATTTTAGCGTCCCAAACTCATCTAAAAGCATCTTTGCTCGTTTTATAGACATCCCTTCTATACAGGCAAGCATATTTTCTTTTCGTTCTTCTAATGTTACGGCCTTCCTCTGTACGAGCGTTGGTTTTGAAGAGGTTGCTTCAGCCGTTGATTTATTGTGAAGAAGGACAAGTACCTCAACAAATTCGTCTACACCTGATACAGTTATGACTGGAATACCAAATTTATATGCTATTGTGGCAAGAGCACCAAAATATGATTTGTGAGCATATTTAGAATCACTAAAATAAAGAGTCTTCCATTTGTTTGGTTCTTCTATTATTAAGATGGGGTGCTCATACTGACTTAAATTAGATAGCTGATACCATATTCTTCCGTTTTGTATTGACTGAACGAAATCGCTTGACTTCCGTTCGACTGCAATTCCATCGGGAAGAAGATAGTCGCCAACAGGCAATTGCCTACGCTGAACTTCTATTCCTCTAAGCATTAATAAATCTATTATTTCTTGTGGCTCTCTGGTGTCTGCAATTATCATAAGGCTTGAAATATAAATGCGAAAAATAAAAGCATACAAAGAAATACCGAACTTATTACATACGACGAAACTATGCAGAGACCGATAATTCCGAGAAGGAATAAAATTTTATTCATCGACAAACCCCAAATCCAAAGCCAATCTAACTGGATATTTTGCCCAATCTGTTTTCACATCTGGTCTTCGTACAAGCTGAACTCGCCTTGCTTCATCACCGAATTTTTCTTTGGCTTTTTTATCTGGCGGAAGAATTTGCAAAATATATTTCGAATGATAGATTATGGCATCTCCACCGTATGGTCTCCCCAAGTCCCGCATGTTTGTTGGGTCTATCGACACATGATGAGTTATTACTGTGCATAGATTATATACCTTTGAGAGCTTTAGAAGTCTCCCATAAATTCTGTTGACTATTGAAGACCTTGCTGGTAGATTGAAGGTTTCATGTCCTATGCTTTCTTTCAAAGGAGTGGTCAAAGAATCTATTGCGAGGAAAGTTGCATTTTCCAATTGTTTCCTAATGGGCATATCCTTCATTGGAAAGAATCTTACGGAATATTTCCCAGCCTTTTCAGAAAGTTCAAGTTGAACGTTATATCCGAAGAGTTTACACAATGCTTCAAGGGATTCCATAACTGGGTCATCCATCGTAGATATAAATATAAAGTGCTTTTTTATATCTTCATCCGAAACCTCATAGCGTTTTGCCAATTTATATGCTATTGACATAATATCTTTTCGCCTATTGCCTTCGGTATCGATGTATATAGAGTCCATGCCAGTCTTTTTGATATTTGCAACTGCAAGCATAACTGATAACCAAGTCTTACCAACCGATGGTAGCCCAGTGATTGCCGTTGGTATGCCGTAAGGGAAGCCACCACCCATAAGCTCATCTATGGTAAGGCAACCTGTACGCAAATTTTCTAACTTATCACGCATATTTTTCAACCTCTCAAAATCAATATTGTTGAGAGCAAACATAATGTGCTTACATGCAGACTTTTTAAATGTAAAGTATGGACATGAACACCAAGCATCTGCATATTCTCCATCAATGGAAACAACATACTCACGTCCAGAATCTGATTTTATAAGCAGGACTGCTATACCATTCAGACCATAAACTTTTTCCAGAATTTTCATAATATCGAATATTATCACCTATTGGTATCTATTTCGAGATTACCTAAGATATCGATATCTATATCTATGAAGGACATTTAGTGTCTTGTCTTCTTCTGCATCGCCTAGAACTTCGATTACTGAGATGTTATCTGTTAGATACCAACTTCCATTAATCTTTACATATTTCTTACTTGGCGAAATTTCTTCGATTACACCTTCTTGTATCGTAGAATATGGAAACTCTCTATAGAGAAATCGTTTACCAACCAACTCATCAGTTATCTCCATTTACCTCCCCTTCCAAATCACCTTTCCGCCTAAACTTTCAATAACGCTTATACAATCATGCAGCAGTGAAGATGCTATCTTCTTTGATGCTTGCTTATCTTTTACACCCATCTTCTTCCTTAACATTTCGCTTGCTTTCTCCAATACTTTATCAGGTATCTCATTCATATTCTCACCGATTTCAGAGTATTGAAGAGATGGTGTTCAGAAAATCTTTTCCTAATTTTGTAGTTTTACCGCCCATATATCCAGCATGACCATCTATTTCCATGAACGGGAAGATATTCAGTAGTTCTTTATAATAGTCAGCAAGGTCGCCTCTTATTGAGAGTTTTCCGTTCTTTTGGTTTACTGCAAGTATTGTTTTACCAGATGCGGAATTAAGAACACTAGCAATGTATCCAGTTAATCTAGCATCTGAAGTAAATAGAACAACAGTTATGTTTTCGAATTCGAGAACATCTGCATTTTTTAAAGCATTCTCAAATTCAAAATGCAAATCTTCTTTCGCTTTTACAGCTTCATTCGACATATAAATATCAAATGGCGTTTTCGATTCTGTTATTAGTTTTAGAGCCTCATCATATTTATGAAGTCTCAGCAGAGCATTGATATATGATGAAAGAACTTTATACATCGGGATAGTATTTACCGACCATTTACCATAAGACTGATATATCTTTGTATTGACACGTTTTAAAAGAGAAGGAAAGTCTCTGAATATCTCTGGTGGTATTAATTCTGGCTGTCCATCACCAACTAACCCAATGACAAGCTTCCAGCGTTCATTTTTCGGTATTTCGTCCAAAAACTGTCTATAAGCTATAAGAGATGCTGGCACATTATCCCAAATTAGCATATATTTTCTATTTGTTGGATGGTTTGGATGATGGTCTATCACCAATCCCTCAATAGACGGATTTAATGGTTTCATATCTGTCATTATGTCATCTTTTTGCCACTCTGGTGCATCGCCAAATTCTTCTGTTATCTTGATTCTTACGGCATCCTTTACATGAAAGGATGTGAAGTATGCTGAAGTTACTCCATCTGCATCGTGATGACACCAAATTGTCTTCATAGTATAAATACCTTACCGCCTTCTATTTTAATTATTCCTTTCTTTTCCAACTCTGGAAGTATGGCGTCAACCAAATCAGCTCTTATCGATGCCCTTATAGATATGACTTTCTTCAGGTCATTCGGATTTATTCCATCATTAACCAGTTCTGGCGTAAGTTCTTTGAATTTCTTTAGAGCATCTATCACTTTATCCAAATCTATTTGAGGAGCAGATTCTCCGCTTGCTCCACCTAGATATTTTATATTGTATCGGAAGTTATCAAGGAATTCTATTTCCCATTTAGTGCCAGATATAGAATTTGGAGTTAAATTGTGTTGTTTTAGTGTTTTGAGGAATTCTCTCAAGAATGGATTTCTTCTTGAACCGAAAGAATATACCTTCGGTTCGCCATCAACTTTTGCTTTGGCTTCATATTTATCCCAGTCATTATTCCAGACATTCCCTAGAAAATCTACATCGCCTTTCTCAACCTTATAGATATTTGTTTCAAATTCTACTGTCTTTTTTCCGTCTGCTGGTGTTTGAATAAAATATTTTGTCTGGCTCTTTAATATTTCATTCACATCTTCTGGAGTTATTTCTCTACCCATATCTTATCACCCCTCTTTTTAGGCATATCCTTCCAATGATATTCCTCACAGAAGGACTTTATATCTTTAAATAGAGTTTCCACACGCTTTTTATCACAATAGAAAGCGTCAATCACACCACTAAAATCTACTTTTCTATTATCATGGTCTAATACCTCCATAACCACAGCAACGGCTAGTTCTTCGTTAGAATAATGTGAATGCTTATCTTTCCACTCACCTATATCGTAAAGTTTGTCAATAATTGCTAGAGCCTCACGCCTATAATATATGTGTTTTGAGTATCCCAGCTTTGACAAAACATCCTTTGCAAGCAACTTTACATCTGTAGAGTGAGACCATTCATCTATATCCTCATCACGCTTAACAGACAATCGTTTCTTAAGTTCACGCCTTAATTCTTTAAGAAACAACTTATACCGTCTTATGAGGAATCTTATCTCTTCTTCAGTTAAATCTTCGAATGTCATTTTGGCATCTCTTCAATCTCCTTATAGGAAACATCAGAATCACTTACAAGAATGGCAAAGCGTTTTTTTCGACCTAGTGGATATTCGATAATTATGTCATCGTAAGAAGGTGTGAAATAGATGTCGGGCTCTATTAGATTTCCATGATGAAGTCTATGAAAATATTCTTCCTTTATCATGTTATATCGTTGTTTCATCTTTTGTATCTCAAGTTCGGATACATCTTTCTCCTTCTTTATCTCTTCCAAATCCTTCCTGTATTTCTGTATTAAGAATGCCAGAGATGATATACTCATATCAGCCAAGAGTGTATCAAACGAGTATTGACTTTTCCTTCCTTTAGTCACACACATCACCGCCTACCAAGACAACCGATTAGGTCGCCTTTGCCCAGTCTCTTCCTCCATTTAGTATATATAAAGGAAAGAAAACTATAAATAGTTTTTGGTTTGGTTTCGACTACAAAACATTTCCTAAAAACAATATTGAATATCCATAATTTGAAATATATAAATCTGAAACCACAAATGGTTGGGTTACGATTAGAAAAGGCTTCTTTTGAAGCCAAAACCCATCTTCTTCTCGCAATCTTGCGCTCCATAATATAGTCTCTAAAACTATTCCATCAGGAGTCATTACAAAGTAGCTTCCCAACCTATCCATCACTATATCTATGTTCAGTTTGTTCAATATAATCTGAAATATAGTAATAAGCGATTCTTTAATCTCCTCAAAATCTGAATAAATGATAAGTGTATCATCCTTATCTATCGTTCCCACATCGATTTTCGGTTCGAGATAGATAGTCGCATATACATCGTTATAGCCTCGCCCAATAATTAATCGTGACTCTAATATCAAACCACTCTCTTCCTTTGAAAGTTTTATATATTCGGGACAGCCAAATACTGAATAAATTGCTCTTTTCATGATATCAACCCAAAAAGATAACATTTATATTTTCTGCTTTGTTGCCTCTTTGCTGTGCTATAAATTTAATTGGCATAGAATAATTACCGAAGTTTGAAAAAGCTACTCCAAGCACAAGTGGTAATGCAAGAACACCATTCTCTTGCGATGAGCTTAAAATATGAACATGTTCTCGTTTGAAAAGCTTTATATCCCTAACTATAACATCAAACCTTAAGGCACATTTAATCCCAACAATCCGCATCAATTTTTTAATATCTATATCCCGCACCCAAACTATCTCAAGGGGCTTATCACCCTCCAACGAACGCTTTGCAAACTCTCTATCGTATAAATAAATCCATTCGCCTTTAGGTTGAGATATGAAAAGAATGTTATTCGAAAGACCCAACCGTGTCCTGATTTCTTTCCCAGCACAATAAACAGTTATATCCTTTTTCCAATATACATCCTCTGTCATACTATCTCCCTAAAATATTTTGAAGAATTCTCTTTTATTGGAAACGGGACGAATGATTTCCGAAGTGGCAGACCGTAAGAGTATTCTATTTGATATAATCCGATACCTTCAAGAGCTAATCCATTTAAATTCGAGGAATGTTCATCTATGACATCTATGACAGCAAAGAAACGAAATATATAAGTCAATAAGAGATTTGTTACTATTCTCCGAAGACCATCCCTTTCTTCTACAAGGGAGATGCTACTCGATTCTTTTGAATAAATTTCCCCATCTGGTATAACGAAATGAACTGGGATATTTATTGAAGCTTTTGGTTGCAAATAAAAATTAAAGAGTTTTAAAGAATCAGCTAAAACATCTTTCCTAGTTGGAGGTTTTATATTAGATAGGAAGGTTGAAGGAACAGACACGTAAGGTTCACCTAAACTATCTTGGAATCCTAAATCAATTCGTGATAAATGAACCAAGCCTCCATTCTTCTTTCGTTCTATTACATCAAGGCGTCGTTCAAGGAAACCCGTAATGTCTCTTTTGTTTAAATTATATTTGAACTCTTTATCAAGAAGGATAATACGTTTGCTCCTAAATTGTCTCCAGAACATACTATCCCCGAATCAACGATTCTATATATTCTTTTTTATGTTTAAGCTTTCCATAATCGATGATAAGAACATTTTCCTTTCCATATTTCTCAATAAAATCTTCAAGGAAACGAGGATGACCGTCAATTTCTTTTGATAAAATATTATTTCCTTCTCGCAATCCAATATCATAATAGTATTTACCCTCTGGAATCACAAAAATCTTCAATCTCATCATCATGTCATCCCACCTCAAGGTTCTGGAATTCCTATCATCCGTTTAACCTCTTCAATTTCTGTCTCATCCAAAAATAACTCTAAAATTTCTTGCAATATGCTATTTTCGTGTGTCTCTTCTTTTTCCGCTTTAATGCCTTCAAGTAGGCGTTTAACCTTCGCTGGGGTCAAATATTTTTCTCCGAACTTCTTTATGTGCTTTGGGGCAAATAGTTTAGACGAAAAATTGGGGCATCTTCTTCCATCGCAATAATAAACTATTAGCTTTTTCCCATTCTTCAAATCAAAGACATCATATAGTTTTGGGCAATTATGGATGCTCTTTGCTGTGCAAAACGGATTCATTCGTATCGGGAGAGAACAGTGTCTTGCTGAACAACCGAGTAAGCTTCCAACGCAATAATCTTTAAATGAACAATCATCTTTATCTATAATAACCCCAAACTTATATCCCATTTCATCATCTCCCTTCAGAATTGGCAACCCTGAATTCTTCCAATAGAGGCACGGAAATGGCATCTAATGTCAGATTGTCATCTGTGAAGACATCTTCTGGTTTGCATTTATAAATTTTCTCGAAGGTTTTTCTTAAGAAGGATTCCAGCTTTTTAATATCTTTTACAGAAGCCAGAGCATCTATAATATAATAGCCATCATCAAGATTCCAATCTCTTAAAAATCTAATCACTAATGAAGACTCTGGATTTGCCCTAACATCCATTTTCTTATTAAGTCTTACTCGTCTCAGTAATTGAATATCCCGAGTTATAAAGGAATCTGCGATTGAAATATCAATTTGATTCTCTAAAAGGTAAATGAAGCCTAAAACATCAAGAATTCTTCCAGTTACATAAACATAAAGCATGTTATTCTCAAACGACGTTTTAACCTTTAGATTGGTGAGAATCTCATAGTATCGTGTCAGTTTCAGCACTTGTTCATTATGACCTATAAATATTGTCATAACGGTGATTTCCTTCTGCAAATCAAAATTCAGATGATTCAAACGTTCTAATGTATGTTCGAGTGGGGTATTATCCAACCACACCTTTCTTTTATTTTGCAGAAATAACATTTCAATCACCAATATGACGTTATTTTAGAGTTAGACGTAATCCTCTTCTTTCTAGGGTCTTTAAGACCGTGAATTATTGCACATTCGAAACACTTCTTCTTTGAATCGTCATCATCCCAAAGAGCAAATTTTTCTTTGCCACAAATACTACAGCGAGAATAATCATCGTATTCATCGGAAGAAAAGATTTTGTAAATTTCATACACTTCATTTGTATAATTTTCGCAGGGAATTGCTTCAGAAACCTTATGGATGCCTTCAGATACTAATCCAATGAACTTTGGCTTGAGTTTATCTATAACCGTCTTATTAAGTTCTGAAACGAGGAATTTACCGAGCTTCGATTCTATATACCAAAGCCGTCTCGATTCCGTTCTGAATATTCTAATTTGAGAACCGCATACTTCTAATATAACACCAAAATCTAGAGTCAGGAAGCGTTTTAATGAATCCTTTTTCTTTTCAAGTAACATAAGTGCATTTGCAAGAACTTCTGTATCCGTTTCAGACTTAAACTTTACACCAAAGTATTCAGACATAAACAGCCGAAGCGGAGCTATATCTTCTACTGTGCCATTATGAAAATAGAGTCGTTTGTTTAGTATTATTGGATGAATGTTTCTTATATCCACGCTTCCAACGGATGCTCCTCTATGATGAAGAATTGCAAAATGATATTTCCTCTCCATTATTGGCTTTACAAATCGTTTGAATGTTTCGTTCTTCTCCTTATAAAGGCGTTCATCAAAACCTAAATAAGAGACCGCACCAACTTTTATTCTTGAAATAGCTCGCTCTTTGAGAAGCTCTTTCTTTGCTAATTCTTCGAGTTTAAATGGAAGACGCCGAATTAGAGTTCTATTCATCTTTTCATCGAAATACACGAATCCTACTCCATCATCTCCCCTATGCTTATTAGATAATGCAATTTCAAATAAAGTCTCTCCCTGCACTCCAGCATTTGATTCCAATACCGCAACTATTCCGCACATTTTAATCCCATCCACCTTTTAATGCTAATGCAAGAAATCCATTTATGTTTGAAGATAAGCCCAATCTTTCTCTATATTCAAATTGAGTTTCTTTCGGGAAGTTGATACCGAAATATTCTGCAATCATTTCGCAAATATCCGAATTTAATCTCGCATTGAGAATTTTGTTAACACCATATCGCTGGTGCTCAACCAATAATCTTGTGAGATTTACAGCATCATAAGCCTTCTTCTTATCTGTTTCTATCAATCTTACAAATGGGTTATCATCCTTAATGTGAGATGCCACATTATAGGTTGCCTCAACTATGAATCTGAAGTGAGAAAACAAAGATGGTGTATCAAATATCCTTATTTCTATAGTCGCTGGTCTTTTTAATCGTTCTCGTGTATCTTCTGCCTGTGGTCTTCTATAAGCTATGTCGGCATATTTATTTCCGCCTCTTATAAAATTCTGAAATTCCAGATAAGGCTTGCCTATATGGCGAGAATCCAGTAACCTTTTTGACCCATGAATCAAGTCTATTTCAAAATTCTTTGTATGGTCTGCTATTGATAATGCAAATGGGTAAATGCCCATAGCTCTTCTCCAATATTCTTGTTCCGTTGCTTTTGGATATGAAACATGAATATGCAATCCGCAGAACACTTGCCCATCTCTCAATATAGAAGTGGCAGGAATTACAGCTATGCCTTGCTTAATGAAAACAGACCTAGCCTGTTTATAAAGTTGCTTTACTTCTTCTATCGCATCTTCAGGATTATCAAACGGTCTGCTCCTTATCTCAAGTTGATATGGATAATAGTCTTTCCAGACTTGTCTCGGGAGATATTCTTCAAGGATTGCCATTACCTTCTCGTTGCTATCCACAAGGTGTTTAGATTGCAAATCAAAAAGAGTTAATTCAAGCTCCACCCCGATAGTTGTTTTTCTCCCTTTCCGCTCAAACCAATCTGAAAAATTTATTTCACGCATTTTCAACCCTCAATTTTAATGCAGTCATTATCTGTATTAATTTATAGAGAGCATCCGAAGAATCTGATAACTCTATTTCAATACTCCAATCTTTTCGTAAGCTTAATCCATATTTCTCAAATAAGCGTTTTATAAATGGTTTTTGCCCAAAGATTAATCTAACATACTCTGAAGAACCACCTCTTCCACTTCTTATGAAATATATGGCTGTGCCTTCGAGGAAACGAGTAAAGTTTTCGATATTCTCCTTTAGCACATCTCTTGAATCTCTCCTAAATACATAACGAAGGGATGGAAGAATACTCTTTAATTCAGACATTCTGATTTCCAGAAGAACCTCTGCGGTATTTGGTTCGAAATATACGCATTCTTGTGCAAGCTGTTCATGTTCTGCAATACGATTATAAAGTATTGGTGAAGAAATTATCAACTCAATTATTCCATCTTCCCAAATCATAGCCTCAATGATATCATCTGGGCGATACTTTTTCCAATCATCCAATATACTTTTCAATTGCTCTAAATCTTCATCTTTAGTGTCTATTCCATCTAGAGTATCTGAACTACTGTAAGAACTATATGAATTTGGAAGACCTCTATAAGTGGTTACATTTACACTATAGCTTGTTTCAAATTCGCCTACTTCTTTTATGCCTTCCTCATCTATCATATAGATTGTGTTTTCCTTAATGTCTGGAATATCGGAATATCTCAATTTTTTATCATACACGTTATCAATATGCCTCTGTTCCGAAGCAAATAATAAACATCTGTTTCGTTTATCTATATAATAGCATATTGGATTGCTATGGCGGAAGAGATAAACTGTTTCAGATTTCTTATGATATAGCCAGCAGGCATAAGAGCCCGATAACAGCTTTGTTGTTTCCTGAATAGCTTTCACAACATCTTTATATTTATCATAGAAATGCTGAATCAGATGAATAATAACTGCGGAATCACATTCTGATTCATAATCTAGCTTAAACATTTCTTTGAGTTCCTTATCATTTGATATTGTGCCATTATGTGCCAGAATGAAATCCTTTGTCATAAATGGATGGTTATTCTCATTATTATCTGTTGAGCCAGATGTTGGTGCACGAGTATGACCAAGAAAGATGGAGACACCATCAAGAGAAATTTCGCCTTGTAAATCTTTGAAAAACGAAGTTACCGAGCCTTTTATTTTAAACAAATGCCCCTTTATATCCTTTCGTTTTTCGGTTACATAATAATTATATTCTGGATTGAGAACATAGAATCCGAATGCACTTCTTCCACGAGATTCAATCTCTTCAAGCAGTTTTATCGCCCTAATCTTCATACATTTTGGAAATTCGGTTTTGTCTAATCGTATTACTCCACAAATTCCACACATGTTTACACCTTCCTTTCATATTGAATGCCTTTATACTTTCCATATCTCCTAGAAGACTTTATAACTCTCCAAGCTTCTCGCAAAGAATCAACTCCTAAAACATAAACACTTGATTCTTTACCGCTTTCATTTGTAAATCTGAATTTATACATCCTCTCACCGATATAATTTTGGTTTTGGAACTTTTTCTAGTAAATTTTCAAGAACCGTAAGCACAAAATAAGGATAATTTTCTTTGGCATTCGTAAATGGTTGCATAGGAACTCTTACTTTAGCCTTTCTTGCACCACCGTCTGAATAAATCTCCTCTACAACGCCATGAATCTCTTTCCTATGTTTGAGGGAAACTATATCACCGACTTCAACCATTATATCACTCCAGAATTTGCTTTCTAATAAACTGTTTTAGTTCATCAAGAGCGTCTTTCTTTAACCTCTTCATTTCGCCAAAAAACATTCTATGGATGACCATTTCCATTAAAATATCCTTTCGCTGGGATATAGCTACAGCCTCTGGAATACTGGGAGAAAACCAACATCGCATTAAAAATATCGGGTCATTATGAGAGACCATAATCCGACCATTGTCTTTCTCTAAAATCATCTTATCGCCTTTCTTAACCACTTTTGCTTGCTTGAATTCTCCCTCGTTAGTTATATAGTATAAATCCATTTGTCTTCGCCTCCGTCCAACATATATTGAATCTCTTTATCATCATATTTAATCATCAACTGGCTAAACTGATGAATGCCATTCCCAAGTATGCGGGTCTTGTAATAATTAGTTATATGTGCTGGGTTAAAGAAATATCTATAGCCTCCCCTTTCATAAATGCGTTTGATAATATAAAAGATGCTCTTCCTACAAAGAGGGAAATAGTTCTTGAGTCTCTTCGGTATATGTTTAATTAGAATTCTCCTATAAATAGAAAGATAATCAAAAGCAGATTTTCTATCGCAATTGTTTATTATCTTTACAATCTCCTCATCTGTTGGTTCAGAAAGAATTTCATCTCCTATCTTTGATAATGCAAGTTTAACAGCATTTCTAACTGAAGCCGTCATAACAGACACTAAAGGGGGAGCAATAATCCAGAAAGATGATGGTGTTCTATATTCGATGCCATGATTATTCAATCTATAGCATCCAGCTTGCCCATAATATTTTCTCCGTTGTCGTTCATCTTCGTATGGAGACAAGACGACTGATAATAGACCACCAAGTCTATCCATAAGCTTAATGGAATTCCTTAAAAACTCTAGTTTATTATCTTTCAGAATCTCGAGGAACACTATCCTATCTTTCAGACCTACATGAATATGCCCGCCTGCATATCGATAGAAATGTTTCCTTCCGTCTGGATAGGAGCGTTCCTCCGATGAATATAATATAGCATCTGGAGAACATCCGAACCGTAAACATTCTTCATCGACATCTATGAGGTGTTCTGGCTTTATTCTTATTGTGGCTACTGGAAATATTTTGAAATCTTTAATTCCTAATTTTCGCCCCTTATGTTCAATTTTAGAAGATGCTTCCCGAATTATACCGCCCAAATCTGCCGTGAAAAGCTCCCTGCATGTATTCGGCGGTAAATTTATTTCCGCTTGAAAACCATCGAAAAAGATTTGATGCGATACGTTTCGCCTCTTTTTACCGAAAAACTTATCCGCACTTATAGGTTCATCATTTGCCAATATGAAAAATTCTGGGTCTGCTCCCAAAAGCGGATTTGGTAATATTCCGTTCATAACATCACCAATTAAAAGAGAAAAAGAGGAAGGAGAGTTAGTTCTCCCCTTCCTCTTCTAGAGTCTCAGTTTCTATTACTTCATATCCCTGTTCTGTTAAATATTCTATAGCAGAAGATAAAGAGATTCCCTTCTTCTTCTTTATCTTGAGATTAACTATCTCATCTTCTGGTGCTTTCTCCTTCAAGATATAATAAGTCTTTTTCTTTCCTTCGACCTTTTCAAACATATCGCTGTTCTCAAGAATATACCTAACTATATCCACATCCTCTTCTAATGCTTCTGCTATTCCTTCGGCACTTCTCTTTTTATATTCCTTGTTGTTGAATTCCTCTATTATTTTATCTATCAGTTTTCCCATATTCCCACCCAAACCATCCTTTTATTCAAGGATGGAGCGTCAAAGCTGGAAAAATAACATCTCTCCATCTAGGCAAACGTTTAATTGGTTCGCCCATCGGAAGAGAAGCATAAGCATCCCAATATTCATTAATGAAATCCAAACAGCGGGCAAAGACTTTAAGCCTATAATCCGAATCCATAGCTGGGGCTTTATTGGCTTCTAAAACATAATACCTGTTATTCCATTTCATTATATCAATCGCTGTAAAATCTAATCCCAAAGCATCTGCGGTTTCTAATGCAAGAAGCACTAATCTTCTATCCCAAGCAGAAAATCGCACATTCTTAAACACTGCACCATGCCTATGATTCCATCTTATCATATCTTCTCCTCTTTCTTTTTCTGCCACACCAATCACATAACGAAGTAGCACAAAGACTCGATATTCTTTATCTTTTGGAATGAATACGGAATAATAATCACATTTTGAGTTATACCGCAATAAATCTCGTATGGTGCGTATAACATAGAAGTGTTTCCCTCCAAAATGATTTTTTGGTCTCCCTATAAGTGTTTTTCCCAATTTCAGCAGAGCTTTTGCTTCCTTTAGCGAATAAACTGTTATGGGAATTGAAATCCTTCTTTGTTGCAAAATCCTTCTTGCAGTCGCCTTATCTATCGAAATGGCTCTATTTGAATTAATGTAGGCATCTGCATTCGATGAAACATATACGCCATACCTAAATAGAATTCCATCTAATTTTTTCGGCACATCTCTAGCTTCATAAATTTTTACATCTGTATTCATTAAATCGAAGAGTCTTGACAAATGCTTACTCCATTTCTGCCTCCTTGCAATAGTAATCATTCTTCAACCTCTTTATATTCGGGAATAAATTTACGAACATAATCGTAATTATCTCGCATGAATGCGACGATTCCTCTAAACAGAATGTGTTGCCAATCATCCTGTTTCAAAATCTTAAAGAGGTTACCTTTTTCAGCGGTGTTATAAACAAAATCAAAGACCTTTAGATAATGCAAGTCCTTATCTGGTTGAGAGTTATATACTCTATCAGAGAGAAAATCCATAAATTCGGGGTCGATACTTTCCTTCAGTCTCCGCATAATATGTGTGAATATAAAGCGTAATGTTTCGATATCCTTCTCGGTGAATGCATCTCTTACATCATTCCCATCAATAAACTTAAACACTTCCCTAAATGCTTTTCTATTATCTGGATGGCATGAGATTATAAGAGCCAATCGCAGTAAGCCAGCAACTATTGATATTACAGCTGAATGTCTAGCCAAAACTCTCCATGGAATTTTAATTTTAGCACCGTAATCGAATATGGAGAAATCAATATCAGTTTCTCCAATAGCAGAAGCTATATAAGCTATTGGTAAAGATATAATTGCGATTTCAAAATCGTTTTTATTCTTCAAACGGTCTGGTAAACTAATAGACCAAGAACACTGCCTCGTAATTATTAAATGACCGTAACCATTAAGTCTATTCTGTTTCAATCTTCTTCTTATAAATCGTATAGCACTTTGTTGTATTAGAACCTCTCTGCATCCAAAAGTTGCCACAAACTCCTCAAGGTTTTTAGGCACGGTTCTGTCTGATTCTATGGTAAAGCCAATTCCATCCCATCTCTTTAATCTCATATTTGCACCTCTTTCTTATGATTAAATCAATACAAAATATGCAGAACCTCCAGAGATATGGATATCTAGTTGTGGTTCTATAAAATGGATTTTATAGTCTTCTCCAATATAAAAATTAACTGCATGGCTTCTTCCGTCTAATGTTTTTACAAATGCTACTCCCAAAGCTATATGATAATGCCGAGTAACATTTCTCCAGAAGTCAAATGCAAAATCATCGCAATCATATACCTCTTTAACATATTTATGTTCATTTGTCTTGTCGTATTCCATCAAAGCATTTATATCGTCTTTATTCACCAGATAATACCAATTATCTATTATGACTATCATCGCCTGCGGAAAACCGTCTTCAAGAACATCCATTAGTTCCGTGAGGTATATTCGTTCCTTTAAATCTAATTTGGGTTTTTCTTCCAATTTCAGTGAAACTATACCTCTCCACCCGATTATCAATACCAAACCAAACAGAAACACCAAAACTTTTTTCCTTTTATTCATGGTCATATCTCCTTCTTATTAATCAGAAGCAAAATCTTCAAGGTAGTCTTCTTCTTTTATCTCTTTCCAATCATATACATAATTTACTTTTGGGAGCATATTTCACCACCAATATCTCTACTTAATGTGGTCTAGTTAGAACCATCAAACCAATACCAACAAGCATTTCAGAAATATTATTGGTAAACACACCTATCAGCCAAACTATAGCTCCGAATGTGCATAATGCATAATCCATAATTTTTTCTAATGAATTGTCGTCTGAATTCATACTTCCACAATCACCTTTTTCCTATCTCCATCTATATACCCATTCTTTTCTTCAAGAATCTGGCACATCTCTTTCAAGCTTAAGATTCCCCAATCGATTTCTAAAATCAAGATTCCACCCAATACATGCCTTTAAAACGCACAGAAATCAATTCTGGGACGAGTTTTTTCTTCACAAGTATATTACCATTCGGAAGCGAAAAAAATCGATTCTGGGGCGTTTTAGACACGTTTAAAGCGAAATTTTGAGGGTAGTTGAACCTGCTTTTCTCTCCATCTCGATTTCTATTGCTATCCAGATGTATTTATTCCCCTATTTCCCCCTAATCACATAGATAAGCTCTTTCCCATCCTTGCATATCGCAATCAAATGAATATTTAAGTTAGAAATTGCCAACGCTATAACATTCTCTTCTTGAATTTTCCTTCTAAATTCCTCATCATCTTCACATTCAATTATCCGTTTTGGCTTTTTAAACCTGTAATAAGACTTCCAATCATTTGTTTTTGCCAAAATCTTCCCAATTCTTACCATTATCATCACTACTTTTGACTATTTCCCTTTCTCCATCAATCGCCAAAAAATCTCATTTCGCTTAACAGGTAATTATGAAGGCGTTTTAACGAAACTTCGGTATGAATTTTCTTATGGTCTTTTCTTTCAAGAGGAATAAGATTACCAACGTTATTATTAAATGGATTCAAATCCCTATGGTGAACTTCGTAATTCTCTGGAAGTTTTGAAAAGAGGCGTTCATAAACGAATCTTGCAAGGCTTTTAGTGATATAATGAGAGAAGCGGGTTTTTCTTACATAAATTCTACCATTACTTGGCTTGATTAAAAGTTCAACCTCACCGAGAGAAATGAATTCATCATCCATCTTTCCCCTCTTTTCCTATGGAATTACGAATGTAGAAGCCAAGAGGCGTATAAATCCTATTGAAAATAAAAGCCAAGCCCAGATTTTGTCTTCCCTATACGCAATCATACTAAAGATGAGATAAAGGAATGAACCGATGATATAGACAATTGGAAATTTAATCAATAGGAAATAGGAAAGTGGAATTAAGGTCATGACCGTCAGGGTGAATAATATCACATGGAATAATTTGATTTTTTCTTTACCATGAATAATGCGAGATAATTCCAAACCAGAGAAGGAAACCTGAAGAATCATCACGGTAATATCGCAAATAAGCATCCCAAATCCATAAACTAGATATGTGGCTAAATCCAGCATTTTTTCACCATTTAACTAATTAAGTTGCCTCATCATAGACTAATTCTTCACCACATTCTGGGCAAACTCTATCTTTTAATTGATTTGGAAAGTATTCTTTGCCACACCGCCTACAATACCAAATTCCAATTATGGGCTCGCCTTCTATCATCTCATCATGTATTCAGAGAAGTTAATTCTATTCTTTCTTTAATTGCCGTTTTGCTTCTTTTAGGAATTTAATTACTTCTTTTAGCTTTGTCTTATCCGAGAAATAACAAGCAGGGCAGAACAGACAAACCTTTGTGATTTTTGGGATTCTGGATTCCAGACTCGGATTCATCTCACAGATTTTAGGGCTAATTTCCTTCTTTAACAGACAAAATTCTTCTTCTATTGTATCTACCATCTTATCACAAAATCCAATTACGAATTTTATGCCCGTTTTAACTTTTTCCTAAATTAAAAAAAATAAGAGCGGTGGGATTATAGCTTAAATAATTGCTTTGCTATCTGCTCTGTCAAACCAATTGCAGATTTTACTATTCTTCCTCTCTCGGGGTGCTCGATAATTTTTCTTAATGTGTAAACTGTTCTCCTGCCATTCGGTGATATTGATTTCGATTTCACCAATTCTATAATTGTGTTGTCGCCTGTCTTAAATTCCTTCAGCACCTTTTCATCGAAATATATTGTCTTCCTACCGACGCTTATTGGCAATTTCCCCATCTCTGTTACCACGAACATTCTTCCGCCCTCTATTACTATTTCTCCCAATTTTCCATTTCCCATACATACACCTCCTTCTGCCCCACTCTTCAGGTGGAGCAGATAAGGAATGGTGGGATTCGAACCCAATTCCATTCCCTGATTGAATTTTAATCCTAAAAAAATAAAAAATGGGAGAGGAGAAACCTCTCCCTAAAGCTATCGGGTTCATTTGAATTACTAATTACGATTGCCTTTTGAATTTATGTATATTGTTTACTGATACTATTCCCTACCACCAATTAGGCAATAGGGAATAGAGAGGATTTCGTGTTCTATGCTGGGCAACCCCAAACCCAGCAGGGGAATTAGAAATCCTCTAAAAGATTCCCCATCGTATTTTATCTCAATCCCAAATCAAAAAATTGACTTGGGATTTCATCGAAGGGATTTAATTCAATAATTTAAATCGTGAGGAAAGGCAATAAATTTTTGTTTTGCCCCTCCTCAACCAAAACGCAACCACAACCGAAACCTTTAAAAACCTTTTGGTGGGTTTTCTCCTGTTGGACACCCAAAAATGTCGGGCAAAAAGCCGAATTTAAAATTAAAAATCAAAAAATAGAGGGGAAAGGAGGAATTAATATCCTTCAAGTTTCACTTGATTATTTAGGAATTCATAGAATTTCTTTCTGTCGATTTCTGTTTTATCCATTACTTTGAATGGAAGCTTCACCATAGAACCATCGGGAAGCCTAATTCTAAATCTCTCCACGAGAGGAATATCCATATTTAAGGCATATCTTCCAGAGGTCAATTCCTTTATTAATTCCTCGAGGTATTCAATTGGGTATTTCGGAAATCCAAAGTAATCAAGTAATTTAGGATTGCCAGCTTCTTCTTCCGCTTTTATCCATCGCAACATAGCCACAATTGTTCTTCCTTTAATTAGGAGCATTCCGTTTTTCCTTCTCCAGAATTCTTTACCCTTCTGATAGGTAATTCCTTGAGCATTTAAGAATTCTTTAACCACTCTGGAAGCGAACCAGCGATTAATCATAGATTTACCTTTGTATTTAATTGGAACAATTACATGCCTCTCTACACCGCCACCTGTTCTAATTTCATTTACATGGGTATATTCTTCAATTGCACCGAAATGCCTTTTCTCCCGTCTGTCGTTATCCACATAGGAAATATTTGTAATTCCGCCAACCTTTTCAATTGGGGTTTTTTGAGTATAGGCAATTTTAATTGTTCTAATATGCTGTGCCGAATTTAATGAATTTATTATGTCGCACACCTCTTCCTTTCCTGAAATTACACAAAATCCTGTCTTCAAGCACTCGAAATTACATGGGGATTGAAATTCCTCTGGCTTCCATACTTTAATTCTCTCTAAATACATCCTCCTTCCACCTCCAATTAGGAAATTATGCTTCCTCTTGAGGTTTTCATAGATTCATACCAAATTCTGTGATAGACACCTGCCTCATCCAATTCGTCTTTAATTTCCTCCTTCTTCCTCCTTCCCATGCTCTCACCTATAGGATTAATAAATTTTCTTCCATTACTAATTTCCCATCTCTTTTAATTGGCATGCTAATTATGCAGGGTTGGGCTTGGCATGTTGCTAATCTATGATTGCTCCTAATTGCCAGATATATGCCTTTCAATTGTTTTAATTCGTTTTCGAGGCATCCAGCTACAAAGAATTTCGTTAAATCCCATCGCCTCTTTTCCAATTCGGGTTTTAATTCCTCGATAATCTCATCTGCGATTCTTTCAATTTCCTCTGGAGTCAATTCTTTTGATTTCGGTTTCCGTTTCATGCGGGTTTTAATTATATAGATTGCCTTTATACCTCTTTCGAACAATTCTTCAATTAGGTTTGGTGTGTCTGTGCCAATTTTCCTATAGATTTTCATTAGAATTGGGTGTCGTTGGAGTATTTTGCCATATTCGGAATTCCACTTGCCTTCATCCAATTCAAATATTTTCTTTCCGCTCATGGTAGGATATGTGTTGCTCATGCTTTATATACTTTTCGCCATGTCGAATTAGAATAAAACGAATTCCTATGTGAACAAAACGTTATATCGTTATAGAACCCAAGCCAATTACGAATCTAAATCGCCCATTTAAACATATATAGAATTCTAGAATTCAAAGAAATCAAGGATTATGGAATAGATTTAAGGTTTATAGAGAAGGTAGGAAAGGAGAGGAAGAATTAAAAAGATTAAAAAAGAAGGGAGAGAGGTTTAGAGAAGGGAATTAAAGGAATTGTTGGGTTCTTGGTTTTGGAATTTGATTAAGTCATTCATATATTCAATCCCGTTACCCTGAATTATTTTTTATTCTTTTCCTGCTCTAACCACTTTTTAAATTCTTTCCATTCCTTTTCATCCATTATCATTTCTCTCTCACCTCACAATTCAAAGAAATTTGTATCCTCAAGGTGCATGAATAAGAATATATTTGGCTCTCCATTCCTGAAATTTACTAATCCAGCCATGAATGTTGTTTCGAGATGCCTAATTCTATAACAGAGGAATTTGTAGGCATCGGGAATTTTCTTTGATTTCTCGAATTCGTATAATTTCCACCCACCTGCTGATTTCAAATATTCTCGCAATTTTTCTATCATTTATTCCACCTTCCTGCACAATTCCTGAATTTCGACTTCCTCAATATAATTGGTTTCCTCATCGAGATACAGAATTCCTAGAAATTCCTTTCCGTCTTTTGCAATTTCCACGATTGCTCTATTTAATTTCGGGTCAATTCCTATTATTATCATTCCATCGGCTGTCTCAAAGAATTCTCTTATAATTTCTTCCTGCTCGGCTTCCACAATTTCCTTTATTCTGGCATAGGTAATTTCTAATTGGTTTATTCTCTGCTCTGTCGTTTGCCTCGCACCTTCCGACTTAATTTCCAATTCCATTCCCTATCACCAAGATGGCATAAGCATAGAGGTTTATATACTTTTCGCCTCTCACAATTCCAATTAGGCAATTCTCGGGATGCACCAATTGAAAATCCAGAAATGCCCGTATTAGGCTCATACGTGGACGTAGAGACGAGTTTGATTCTCACTAATACTCTACCATTCGGAATTAAAAAAAATCGCTCTACGGCGACGATAGACGCCTTTAAATTGAAATTTCGAGGGTATCCCAACCCCCCCAATTACGAATTTGCCAAGCCGATTTGAATACGCCATAGAATTCTGAATTCCAAATATGAATCTGAATTCGCCATTTTGCGTATATAATTAATTGAGAATTGGAATTGGGCGAGGAAGTGAATTCATGAGAATTAGAGAAAGGGTTACCTTCGGTAAACCGAGAGTTACCTATTCATCGAGAAAATTCTATAAAAGGAGAGCGATAAAAATCGCCAAATAAAAAAAAATTACAAATCTCTTAAGATAAGCTCTAATTCCTTCTTAATCTCATCTCGTGTCATGCTATCGAGAAAGGTTATTAGTTTGAAGATTCTCATCCTTGTATCCATATTATCACCCAAATAAAATAAAAAGAGGAAGATATCACTCTTCCTCTTTAACCAATTCTTTTAGTATTGAAAGAAGTTCTTTTTTGGTCATGTTCTCTAACTTTCTTTTTCCTTTGAATTGGTTTATAATCGTTGCTTCTTTTTGTATTCCATACTTCTTTAGTATCTCCCAATTTTCCTTAAGCACTTTGCCCAATTTCTCCTTTTCTATCTCCTTGTATATCTTTCCAAGTATTTTAGCTTGGTTTTTATCAAAGGGTTTAACAAGTGTCTTACTTGGGGGTATCCTAAAAATCCACCCACCGTTTAGGGGGTAGATTTTCAGATACCCTCTAAATCTTTCTATTTTTGATATATTTCCAGATAGCTCTATGGTTGCTATCGGTGTGTCGGTGTCGTTGCTAGCTCCTACCTTTTGGGTTTGGGTTGTCTTACTCATGATTGAGAGAATATATTGTGGGTTTATAAAGCTTTTGCAACCTTCTGGCTTAACTCGGTAAAAGTTCTGGCTTAACTATATGAATCATCTCACTTGACAGCTTAAAAAGTTAAGGCATCGGCTTAAAAAATTAAGCTTCGATAATCGAGATGTCTGTAAACGTCTAATATTGAAAAATAAACTTTCAAAATTGAATAGTTAAGATCTCGGCTTTCCATAAAATTCAAAATTATAATTCTCCCAAGATAAATTTGTTCCATGCAGTCTATATGGAGTAACCGACGGTAAACCGAAGGTAACCCTTTCTCCATATAATTAGCATAAATTGAGATTAAATTCAATTATCAAATTTTCGTGCTTAGTCCCTCCACAGCGCGATAACGGAATTCAAATTCGCTCCTCCCTACCTCCTCATACCTCCTTCTGTAACGAAATCGCCCTCTTCCCTGCCTAAAGGTATATAAAGGAGAAGTCGTATAAGTATATAAACTTTTTCCTATCTATAAGGAGAAAATCATCCTTTTCCCTGAAATCACGAAACGTATATATAATTAATGGAGAAAGACGTTTAAGAAAGGAGCGCCGGAAGAGCCGGCGGGTAGAGGGTGGGTATGAGACCACCTTTTCTGATCGGGTAAGTCCACATCGGTTATTTGTGTACCGGATGGTGCACTACATGCTGAACCGATGTGGGTCCGATAATTGGTGAGTAAAGATGGCTAACGTAAACAAAATAGTCAAATACGGTTTAGAAGAGGAAGTTCTTGCCCTGCGAAATAGAAATCCTCCGCTGTCCTATCGTGAGATAGTTGACTATATCAAAGTGACTCATCCTGACATACCTGAGCTTCAAAACCTTTCAGTGATGTCAATTAAACGTTTCTTGGAATCTAAAGAGCGTGAGAAAGTAGAAGATGCTATAGATAAAGGCGAAGATGTCACCTCTAAACTTTACAAGGAGTTTCGTGCAAAGATGCAGGATCTTGTATTGCAAATTGAACATCTGCAAAAATTAACAGAACCATTGATAGAAGAAGCTCTCGAAAATAAAGATATTCATACGCTATTGAGGCTTCTTAAGGAACAAAGAGAAAACATTGAACAGATACGAAAAAATATGGTTGCAATTATGAACTATCAGGAAAACAGGTTTAGACCGATAATGCAAGTTCAGGAAATGAGAGTAGTAAATATTCGAAATATCCTACTTGACTTTTCAAAACATTTATGTCCTCATTGTAGAAAGAAAGTTGCAAAACTTGTGGAGGAGGTCGAATGAAGAACAAAAAACTTGTTCAGGTTCCGGTACCCGCATATAAACTTTCGAAATCTGTGGAGAAGTGGTTATATGGATTCTTTACAACAATTATCGTCGCAGCATTATCATACTTCGTTGCAAATCACTCTGTGCTAAGCAAAGAATATCCGCAATATGCGTTTTTCATAGCAGCAGCTGTAGGTTTTGCAAGATTTGTTTTGAACTACCTGAAACACAAAGAGGATATTGATTTCATCGAAATAGAATCAGAGTGAATCCGATAATATTAGTATGTCCGATGTTCAAAGAGATTAAAAGAGGTGACATATGGTAGACGGAGAAAAATTCTTCAAGACGATCGCAATACCGGTAATAGGCGGTATACTAGGAGCTTTCCTGGGAACCATAATAGGTGACCTCACCTTTGTGCCGCTGACGGCTGCAGAGTGGGGCCCAGTCGGCTTTTTGGTAGGCCTGCTTGCCCCATTCTTGGGTAAGTAGTAATGCCGTCTCAGGCGGCTAACTTTCATGTTTTACTGTCCTCCTGTTAATTTTTTAGATTTATATGGATGAATATTTCAGGAAAGTCTTAAGATATGCAAACGACCCAGTTGCGTTCGCTCGCGATATAATTGGCATTACTGTTAAAAAATTTCATGCTGAATGGTTACGGGCGTTTGAACGCCACAAATATCTCATATTGCTTGCTCCAAGAGACCATGGGAAAACCGTTATAGTAGGAACATATATCATTTGGAGAATTGTTAGGGACCCAGATGTCAGGATTCTTATTTGTACAGTAAATCAATCGAAAGCTAGTGACATGATGTTTTTCATTCAATATCATCTTGAACATAATGAGAAGCTCATTGAGTATTTCGGTGAACAAAAAGGCGATGGGGAATGGTCGAAGACGGAATTGAGGGTCAAGCGGAGAGGAAAAACTGGAATGGCCTTTCAGACACCAACACTTCAGGTTCTTGGTGTTGGTTCATCTATGATTTCAGCTCACTATGATTTAATTATCCTTGACGATGTTGTGGATGAAAACAATTCCAAGACTCGATATAGAAGGGAAGCATTGGAATCATGGTACAATTCAACGCTTATGGAGATGCTCGTTCCAACTGGTCAGATAATAGTGATTGGAACTAGGTGGCATGAAGATGATCTCTATAATTATCTTGCCAAAAAACCCGGATATGTTGTAAAGGTTTACAAAGCCATCATTAAGGAACGTACTGAGGACCAAGAGCCTGTAGTTCTTTGGCCGGAACGATATCCTTATGATGATGAGCAAGCTAAGAAATTGGGTTTACCCGAAGGAATTAAAACCCTTAAATTCATTCGTGAACACATTGGTGAGACAAAATTTGCAATGCAGTATCAGAACGAAATTCGCAAATTTGAGGGTTCAAAAATTAAGCCGGATTGGATTGATGCCGCAATAGAACGTTGGAGAAAATTGGATGTAATCCCTGGGAATCTTAAGCGATATATTGGGGTTGACTTCGCTTCACCTGGCAAAGAAACTGATTATTTTGTCATTTGTGTTATCGGAATCGATGAGTATTCCGATATTTATGTCCTCGATTGTTTGAGGACAAAAGCCTCTTTATTCAGACAATTCGAGCTCATCAAAGAAATGGATGCTCGATGGAACCCAGTAAAAATCGGACTAGAGGCGACAGCTCAACAGAAGATAATAACAGACCAGCTGCAAGAAATTTCAACTATGCCTATAGTTCCAATAAAATCATCACATGTGAATGACAGAGATACGCGCGTTGATCGCTTATCGATATTGTTTGAAACAAATAGAATCTATCTCAATCCTGAATTAGGACATCTCATTGATGAGTTATATGCATATCCGAGATCTGCACACGATGATTGTATTGATGCGTTGACATTTGCAATACAAGCGGCATCATCTGGGAAGCCTGTAGATTGGAAATGGGTGGTGAATACTACTAAAACATCTAAGCTTTGGAATGTCAAGCTCATGTAGTCATGTTTCCCAAAGAAAAGGGGGGTGTTGAATGGACCAAATATTTATAGGCGGAAAGCCACTAGCCAGCTATGTAACAGCTGGTCTGATATCGATAAGCAAAAACAAGTCTGTTAAGATTGTTGGAAGAGGAAGACATGTAAAGACAGCAATAGACGTTGCAGAGATCCTGAAAAGACATATGAAGAATCCAGAAACAAAAGTAGAGATAGGCTCTGAGCAATTTGACGAGAGGTACGTATCGACAATAGAAATCGAGTTGGTTGAAAAGGGCGAATAAATATATGGCTCTATTCCGCAATCCTTTCTCCGGTAAAAGAATTTCTGTATTTGAGCGAGATGATGGTAGCCCCAAAACTCTAGTTTATACATCAGGGAGGAGAAGCCCTCTATTTTCCTCTCGCGGTAGGAGTCTTTCCACACTCAATAAATACTGGCAGTTTTATGAAGGAGAAAGTACAGTATTCGCTGCGGTTAACGCCATAGCGTGGAACACAATTATGGTTGGCTTTACCATTCACTCTTCCGATGATAAGGCAGCTGCGCTTATCAGAGACTATGCCAAAAGATTGAGACTTCAGGCTCATCTCCTTGATGCCATGATATATGCACTAGTCTTCGGAGATGCTTTCATAGAGAAAATTTATAATCGAAAGGGCGATATATCAAGATTGAAAAATGTTGATCCCAGAACGATGCAGATAAATTTCAACGAATATGGAGACATAGAAAGCTATCAGCAAGTAATTTCTACAAAGAAGGGCCCATTGATAGAACCTTCTAAAATAATTCATCTTCGTCTTTTCCCAAGACCATCATCTCCATATGGTATATCTCTTCTAGCCGCTTCTGTTGATACAATAGAAAGGAAGATTAGAACCGATGAAGCCCTTACGATGGCGATGATTAGACACGGAACGCCCAAATACGATATAACCGTAAAGACACCAGAAGGAGGTCAAGTACCACCGGAAAGTGTGCTTGAACAGATATCAGAGAAGCTATCAAATCTGCACGAGGAAAATGAGGTTGTCCATCCAGATGTAATAGAGATAGATACGATAGACGAACGCGGTATCCCAGGTGTAGAAGAATATTATAACTATTTCCAGACTCAGTTGGTTATTGGTCTACTCTGTCCTGAAGAAGCATTAGGTCTTGGTCGGGGTTCGACAGAGGCAACTGCCAGAATTAAAGCGGTCATGTTTGAGAGAATGATTAAATCATTCCAAATGAGAATCTCCGAAATTATAGAGCAAGAGCTTTTTAATGAAATACTCGAGAAAAATGGTTTCGAACCAAATACTGTTTCTATGAGATTTAGAAGTGTTACAGAGGAAGATGAAGCAACGAAGGCCAAATGGCTCGGCAATCTTCTTCGTGGTTATTCCAGACGTGAGGCTATGCCGTTTACAATTAATGAAATAAGAGCCATGTTCGGCTTCCCCCCAATTGAGGAAGGCGATATGTTGATAAACCCACCTTTAATAAAAAAGAGTGAAGATGACGACGAAGACGTTGCACCTTCCGCTGATTAAATTTGAAACTGGTCCAAAATATCTTGCAAAATCTGCTGATTGGCGAATATATAATGATGCCGTAATTCTTGCTCCAGGTGTATGGACAGATGCGGCATCGAATCTCAAGACGTATTTTCCTCCAGAGGAGTTGAAGAAGGCAGCAACTAGATGGAAGGTAAACTATCTCAATGTGAATCATGAAATAAGAAATCCCCTTCTTAGAATAGGGTATGTCAAAAATACTTATTGGGATGGCGAGCGAATAAGAGGCGACCTTTATATTCTACCGACAACCACTGCAGGCAGGGACATCATCTCGCTTATAGATGCCAATATGGTTAATTGGCTTTCGCCAGAGCTGATATCTGAAGATAAATGGGACTCAAAGAAAGGCATTCATGTGGCTACAGACATTGAATTTATTGGATGCGCAGTGGTTTTACATCCTGCTTGTCCGAAGGCAAAAATAAGAGAGGAATTTGCAGATTATGTCGGATATTTCTATTGATGGCCCAATACGAGTAAAGGGATGCCCATATTGCGAACTTCTGAATGACGATTCCAACATAGTTTACAAACCACGCAAAAACCTGGACGAATGCTCATTTGTTATAGTTAAGTGTCCACTTACCGGGAAAGATGTTGTAGTCGCTTCAGAACATGTAGAAACATTACCTCGTGGCATTTACAATCTTGCTATATATCATGCAAAGAAATATAAAAATACGAATGTAGGTATTAAAGTCGATCGAAAACGTGTGTCCGATCATTGGCACGCTTACATTGAATTGATATAATGCCGTTGAAAATTAATGTTTTAGGTGGCTGGGCATCATATAATCTTCCGAAAAAGTATGGGAAGCATTTCTCCCTTCTCTTAGATACTGGGAAGCATAAAATATGGATAGATCCTGCGGTATCGCTCAAAGAGGATGTTGATGCAATTATAGTAACCCAATCTGATGAGGATCATTATATTAAGCTCGATTCATACTTAGAAAAACATCCTGATGTTCCTGTCTATTCAACTAGGGCTGTTATTAATAAGATTAACATTTCCCATCGGAAAAATCTGAAGGCTGTAAGAAAGCCACTTAAATTTGATGGGCTTGAAATTATCTTTATGGCCGTCCCGCATAAGGTTAATGTCCCTGCGGTCGCCTTGAAAATACGATATAGAGGTCATGTCATAGGCATAGTTCCAGAATTTAATTTTCTTGGCGAACAAGAAATCGAATATCTCAAGAATGCTGTATTGATTGCTGGAGTTGGCGAATATGAAAAAAGGAAGCCAAATGATACAAAAGCTACATTTAAAGAACTAATTGAATATGCTAACGGGGAGTTATCCCCTAAGAGGTTGTATTTAACAAATCTTAGAAAAGCCACATTCGACAAGCACAAGAGAGATATTTTAAAAGAATTGAAGAAATTTAACGGCGGAATTCTCCTTGATGGTGCCAGTTTGACCTTTAATGGGGATGAGGTTAAAACTGAAGGTCTATATCTCATTTCACCACATGCTACTCTAATCTACGAAGGCTTAAAAACAATGATTCTCAAGAGTAGGAAATTCGATATGGCTGGAAAGAAATTCATTCTTTGTGATGACACATATGCATACGGGACAATTGAGCTGAATGAGCCTGAAGAAATCAATGAAGCACAATTCGAGGAATATGCTGATGAACATCTAGTCACGAAAGAAGAGATGAAGAAATGGGGTTGGAATTTCCCCTTGTATGCATATCGAATAAAGGCCTTTATACCGTACGAGGAGCCTATAGAGCTTTCACTTCCCAAAGGCATCCAAACCTTCGTTCGAGATGTGGAACAATATTTCGAGAAACTTCATTTACAAGAATTTAGAAGCACCGGAGTTGATTATGATATTAGGCATATAAATGAACGGTGGAGAGAAGCAATAGCGGATCTGAGGTATTTGGGCAATAGTGGATATCCTCGCCTCAAGCGTGGTGAGAAATGGGGTGATTGGACTCTTGAGGATGTTCTAAAATACTTTGCAAAACTTGTAGATGCATTGAGATCTGTGCACTTCCCAATCATTCCGCCGTACAACGAGAAACTTTATCGTGAGTATACAGGAAAGGACCCCAAAAAAGCGAAAAAATCTTCATATTGGAAATGCTATCGTGAGGCTGAAAAATACATGAAATCTAAACCACCAAAGGATATTGCAGAGGCGAAGGAGTGGGATAAGAAACGAAGGCAGAAGATTTCTTTGAGGAAGAAAGCAAGAAGTCTTAAAATTGGTTATTACTCAGAAGCAAAGCCATATTACAGAGGCTATTTCCAGGAGCTTGCTGATGAATTAAAAGCGATAGGCTGGGATGAAGAAAAACTTCTTGTCGATTGTAAATGGGATGGCCTGCGGATGACAATTGGCAAGGTTAATGGGAAAGGTTTTGCATACGTTGACCCCGAGGATGTCAAGGAAAAGAATCCGAATGTATCGAATCGGATACCTGCAATAATAAAGGAGATTGAAGAAAACTTTCCTGACGATACGGTTCTTGACGGTGAATTTCTTGCCATCCATCCCAATGGAAAAGAGATGCTTCACAGAACCGTAGCAAATTCTCTTTTAAACTCTAAGGCTTCTGGTGAAGAATTGGAGCGTTATGCAATCATTGTTGCCTTTGATGTTATATTCTACGATGGCCTCGATTTGCGTGATCAACCACTTCTTGAAAGACTTGAATATCTTTCTAGACTTAAGCCAACTAAGCACATTTGGATTGAACGAATTTCCACCTCTCTTGACAAGAAGGCAGATGGATATATTTGCAACGGCAGCGATATCGATTGCATAATGAAGGCTGCAGATATCATAGCTAGTGGAAAGAATGGGAGACCGAAATTCTGTGCTGAAGGGGTCATGCTAAAACGCTTGGACGGACCATACGAATATCCGCAGAATCATTACTGGATGAAAGTGAAATTCTATCATGAGCTTGATTTGCGGGTTATTAACAAAAAATTAGTCAAAGGTTCCAAGGACGTTTATAATTATTATCTCGGGTATGATACACCAAGGGAGTATGCCGAAGCGTACCTTAGTATGACAACAAAAGACTGGTATGGTAAAGTTCATTGCTTCAAGAATGGCAAAGTTATAGCCGCTGGAAAGGATTGCAAGAAATTTTTAAACGATAATAATGTACTGTTTGTAACATTAATGGGCAAAACAGATAATCATAAGGAGGTATTGCCAATCAAGATTGGTGATATCATTCGAATTGCAGCAGAAGAGGTTTTGAAATTTGAGAACCCTAAATTTCCAGAATATCCAAGATACTCATTCTATATCGGTAGAGTATTAGAGCCCATACCAGAAAAAGACATCACCGACTCTCTTGAGACCATTGATAAACTTTCTTCTTTTGAGCCACAAAGAATACCAATTGAAGAACTTCAACATATTACACAAGATATTGCCAAGATGGGTGATGTATATGTTAGGATTATCAGATTCCATCAATGAAGGTATTAATTGAATACCAGGACGGAACAGTTGATTTTGTGGATGATAACAAGCTCGAAAAGCTTACCCTCCTTGAATACACTGAACTTTATCACTCGAAAAGCTTACCACAAACTTGGCAACGGATATTGAAAGACAAGGCTGTGACAAAGAAAGATATTTGCGAATGGTTGAAATTGAAACATATTCCCGAGGACATTTTTGAGCAGCTCAGAATGAAGTTGCAGCCATTGCCAAAAATCTTCTACGTTGATTATGATGAAGGTATAGCTTGGGCTCAAATGCATATTAGAGGATTAAATCCAGATGACACGAAAAAATATCAGGAAGGCAAACTTTCATTTGCCAAACTTATCGAAAACCATAGTATTCACATAGATTTGCGTATGAAGTTTAAAAAGGCTTTCGTCCAATGGGTTATAACTCAAGACCATATACCAGATTATTTCGATACTATAATAGGTAGAGTAGATAAAAAGACTGGTAATGCAAGTAAAGGTCTTGCGATAGTAAAGCCATCTGCTGAAGAGCCATCTCGGGAAGTTAAAAGTAAAGATAAGGAGCTAATAATAGGTCCTGAAGATGCAAAACTAATTGAAAAGTATGTTCTCTTTGATAAATCATACATTATTCCAGCAGGAGACGTTGGTGCGAGTCCTTACAAGGACGCATATATGTGCGCAATATGGATTGGTAAAGTTAAGGCGGGAGTGCAAAGGCCAGACTTGCATGAATATTTCCTCTATCCAGGATCTGATATGCCAAAACGAAATCAAGAATTATTCAACGGTCGGTTTATAATCCGGTGCTTTAAGGCTGGTAGCGATAAACGCTGGTGGGTTTGGAAAGCATATAATGATCCTTATCCTATGGATTCCATACTTCACGCGGATTGTGGGTATTATTATCCTATCAAGGCGGAGAAGTTAGAGAAGTTTGGAAGGGAAGCATATAGGGAAATGTCTGTTAAGAAGTTTTCAAAGAAACTATCATGTGGAACATGAACGGAGTCGGGAAAGCAATAGAAGAGCTCAAAGTTTTGTATTTTAAGATTCTTAAAGAGTTGGAATAAATAGTTATGACTCTCGAAGAGAATTTCCGAGAGTTTTATGGTAGAGTCATTGCTACTCTGGAATCAATCAACAAGAACGAGGATGAGCTTGCGGAGAGGATTAGAATTCTTGAAAAAAAGATCGATAAAAAGACCGATGAAATATGGTCGGCTGTAAATTCTATTAGAAATACTTCTATTAAGGATATTGCGACAGACATTTCTGCCCTTAAAATGAAGATTTCCATTCTTTATTGGCTGTTTGGAATTATGTTCACTTTCCTGTTGGGTATCTTGGGGAAAATATTGCTCGGCTGATTATGGATTTAGAGAAAATTAAAATGTTAACTAAGAAGGGAGAGCTTGAATACGCTCCGATTCCTCCCTCCGGAAGAGGTACGAACGATAAAAAACTAAAATTAAAAGACATTCTCCCGAAATTGAAACCATTTTCTGTGAGAAAGCCCGTTGCATATATAGTTGGTTCGCTTGCTGTCCATGGTGAGAGTGATAATGATATAGATATAGTCGTTAGGGGCGAAGATTGGTCTGATGAGCAGAAAACCGCTTTTGACTTTAGAATCTTTCGAATGTTTGCCGATATACTTGGCGTTCCCTATGACGATGTTCCGAAATACGTTTCAATTCATTATTCGAATGAAGGCCCCTTTACATCCTATGTCCCAATATATGAAGAAACGTTTCTTCCAATAGAAAATCCCCAGATTATTCATATGTCGAAGTCAAAATCATCTGAAGTTTCATTTAATATTAGAGGGAATTTTGACGTATTCTCCAATGGAAAACAAAAATCAAGACGCATAATTGCTGGTTATGCTTCTGTCGCTGTAGTGGACAAAGATAATGAACTTATACCAGTAGATGTGCTTCGTGATGCCATCAAAACACTTCTCAATGACGAATTTTACGCAAATGTAATGCTAAAGCATAGGAATATCCAAATTGGACGTATCCTCAAGGAATATAACGGTTTGAAAACTCATGTTGATGATAAGGGTTTATTTATTGTTGCTGAGATTCGTGACGATTTGAAAATTGCTGACAAAGTTTGGGAGGATATTCTTGCTGGAAAGCTAAATTCATTCTCCATCGCTGGTGAAGCGCTATTAAGTCATCGAGAGTGTGATGATACTAAATGCTACACTGTTGTGGATAAGATAAATCTCTATGAAGTTTCGATATGCGAAGCTCCTGCAAACCCGCTTTCAGGCTTTATAGTTATATCCAAATCAGATGATGTATGTGGATGTTCGAAGGAATGCGATAAAATGGCTGAAGAGATTTTGGAAGATAATGTATTAAAGAACGACGAGGAGACAGGGGAAGAGCCTACAGAAGAGACGACCGAGGAAGCGAAATCTGAAGATAACTCGGAATTTGAGGCATGGAAAGAAGCAATAGAGCGCAAGCTTGAAAGTCTCACAAAAATAGTCTCCGAGCTAGCAAACAAGCAAGACGAAGATAACGACGAAGATGATGAGGAAGAAAAAGCCGAGAAGTCAGAGGAGACTCCCGAAGAAACAGACACTAAAGACGAAGAGAAAGAAAAGGAAGAGAAAGCTGGTGGGCTAATTGCTGCAATCAAAGATATGTTAGCTCAGATAATAGCAGATACAAAGAATAAAGAAATAAAAGAGAAATTAAATGCACTCATGTCATTGGTAGAGAATCTAAGAGGCAAAGGATATCCATATCCCTATCCAATGCCGAGTAATTATCCCTATCCATCGAAATACCCTTATCCATCGAAATATCCATACCCAACAAAATATCCATATCCAGCGAAGAGTGAAGATTGGCATAAGATGGTAGTTGATGCAATTGATGATCTGTGGGAGAAATATTCTGCATTGAAATCAGAGAGCGATATGGCTAAGGAGATAGAAGAGTTGAAACTAGAGATAAAAGCCAAGGATGACCAGATTAAAGCATTTCAGAAAAGATTGGAAATACTTGAGAAGTCAGAAAAGCCTCCAGAGACTATAAATCCAGATGAGGAGATCTCAGACGAAGAGGAAGTTAGTGACATAGTTATTAGTCACGGTGTTATTTACAAGAAATAGTCAGTTTCCTCTATGTTCCCATAATATGTTTTCGTGTTCAAAGTTAGAATAGGTGATAGCGGAACATGGCCTTTATAACAATAGAAGATGATATAGGGATTCAGCTTGGGACATTCGCATACAATTTCAAGGCATCTGGCAACATCTTGAAAGGGCAAGCCGTAAGGATGATAGCTGACGGTGCTGTTACTCCCGTATCCGCTTCTTCTCAAACAGCGATAGGTGTTGCTGATTATGATGCAAGCCACGGCACTATGGTTGCCATATATTGCGGAGGTAATATAGTAAGATGCGGCTTGTCCGGTTCGTCTGCACCAAGTGTTGGTGACCAAGTTGGTGCATTCAAAGATGGTTATCTTTCGCACGAGACCGGAGGAAGGATCTGCGGAATAGTTGTAGAGGCACCATCTTCAAATCCAGGAGTAGGAAAGGTGCTTCTCATTTAAGTTCATTAAGTTACGTATGTCTGTTTAATGTTTTGAAATTCTAAGTGGTGTAGATGAGTAAGCTTACAAGACTACTCCAGCTTGCATATGCAGGCAACAGCGAGAGAACCAAACTGCTGAATGATCCCCACGTGATTCACGATCTTGGAGGTAAAAACTCCAAGACCTATAAGACTCTCCTTCAGTCTAATGCAATAAACGAGACCACATTGCTGCAAGAAGAAGTCTGGAAGACAGTAGTTGAAGGTGCCGAGCCTTTCAAGTGCTTTAGAGATGTTTTGCCAATCATCAATACTGATTCTTATTCAGTGAGAGTTGTAACTGGTGAATCTGGCGCATATGCCCAGGATATAGCTGAAGGTGCTGAAATACCGATAGATACATCATCCTTCTCAAAGACAGATATTACAATAAAGAAGATTGGAACCAGACCACTGATAACAAACGAACTCATAGAGGATGCATTATTCGATGTAGTCGAGTTGGAGCTTAAAAAGGCTGGTGCAAGACTGGAAAACAAGTTAAACAGAGACTGTTTGCAAGCCATATTATCAGGTATGGATGGCATAACCGATGTGGACCCCGCAGGCACAAATCTGGCCGTATCCGATTTGGCCACAGCAAGAGCCTTAGTGGAGGCAGAGGGAAGAATGCCTGACACTTTGATAACTCATCCTATCGCCGAGGGTCAGCTATTAAAAGACTCCAATTTAGTCTATGTCGCATATGCCGGTCAGGGCAGAACCCTTGAAACAGGCGAGTTGCCAAGAATACTTGGTCTGAAGCCATACACACTTTCCGTAACAGTCGAAGATGGATTTACATATTATTGGGATGGCACGGACGCTGCAAACCACTATTATGCTTTGGTCCTCGACTCCAAGAACACTGCTTACATAGCGATGAGAAGAGACATAACAATCGAAAGGTATGACGACCCAATTCACGATCTACTTGGAATATCTTGTACAATGAGATATGGTGTTGCGGTAGTTGACGATAAGGCTGGAGTAAGAATTCTGGCAAAGTAATAGGCTGAACATTTCCCAAAACAACCATATGTGCTATGTTTTTATGTATGTTTTATTTCGATAATCTATACATTCTATGCTCTCTGGAAAAGGATCTCAAGCCTGGATGACCAAAACCTTTGAGGAACGTAGGCGAAAAGCACTCAAAAACAGATATCCATTTTCAGATGAAGAGTTGATTGATCTCGAAATAGAATTTGGAGAGGGAGGAGGGCGCACGAATCCAAATACCTTTAAAATCCGTCAATTCCCATTTCCGACAAAAGGCAAACGTGATGTTATTGATATTCGAGATCTTCCTTGGATAGGGGATTAATATGGTTGATTATACCCCCAGATTCGTATCGGAAGCTGATGTAAGAGGATTCTTCACTCCTCCCATTCCATACGATAAAGTTTCTAAGGCTGAGATTCTTCTCAAGATTCAAGCCGTTGAAGAATTTATAATCAACTCCTACTTTGGAGGGAAAATCCCACCTGCCGAAAAAGTTAGAGTTCCCGTATTATTGTTAGTTGCTTCAAGGCTAATTTACTCACCGCAATTAGCTAAAGATTATTATACGATCAACTCCGAAAAATTGGGTGATTACTCCTATAGACTTGCACTTCCGACTGCAAGGACACCCCGTGGTGGGCGAAATTCACCATATGAACTCGCGAAGAGCTGGGAGCAAATGGCATTCGATATCTTGAATTCGATCACTCCAATTTGGAATATTAAACTTGCAAATGAGTTATAGGCCATCTGAATTATATCCACCAAATTGGAATGCTCTTAGATTCTATATCTTCAAGCGGGATGGATATAGATGTCAAATCTGTGGTCGGTACACGTCCAGGCCACATTGCCATCATATTATTCCTGTAAGATGCGGAGGAAGTCACCATCCTTCAAATCTTATAACAGTTTGTGAAGAATGTCATGCTAGGATACATAAAATATGTCCTTCGAAACGCTATTAAACGAGGAAGTTGTGATATTGGAGAGACATGATACGGTTAATGAGCTTGGTGAAAGAGTGTACGCTTGGACATCTGGTTCAAGCTTTAAATGTAGATTGGTTCCTCTCTCTGTTGAAGAACGTCTTGCTCTTCCTGGCGAATATCGTGATGCAAATTATAAGGCTTATTTCCTCTCTTCTGCATCCATAACAGAGGCCGATAGGATAAAGTGGAATGATTCTCTCTTCAATGTTGTAGCTGTTTATACCGATTCGTCGCATCATCATAAGACGGTGATTCTTCGTGAGGCTGAGAGTTAAGTTTGTTGGGTTCAATACCGTTTATGCGCGTTCAAAACGCCTAGTTAGTGCTATTCGAACCGGGAGCACTTATGCTGCTATGGATGCTGCAAATATACTTGGTGAGAGAGCCATTTCAATTCTTCGTTCAAAGGCACGTGCTTATGGTGCGTCTACAGATCCTATAGAGCAGTCGAAACAAATAGATATTGAGCCAAAAAAGACTAGGTCGGTTGCAACCCTTAGATTTACTTCGAAACACGCAGCGATAGTTGAATTTGGCGCACCTGGCTGGTTTATACTTTCCTATGCGCCAGTGAAGATGTATTTTGGTGGGGCCATAGCCCATAGGCGTGGTGGTATATACCGAGGATGGCCAATAGGAAAAGAACAAGGAGCAATAGTTGCATTTCGTTCGAAGGTTCCTCTTCAAGCAGGCTACCATTATCTTTCGAACGCGATAAATGATACTGTAACTCGCAGAAATATGCGAGACGCCATAAGAGGAACTATGTGGAAATTTATCTCGCTTATGATGCCGGATTAATATGTCTCTCGAAGCTGATATTGAACTCAGGAATCTTCTTATATCTGATGATGAGCTCACTTCCAAGGTAAAACCCGAAAATATTATTGTTGGCTGGACCAAAGCGCCTACAGAATATCCTTGCATAGTTATTGTTCAGACGGGTGGAGAAGACATTGGTATGCTTGGTTACGGTACAGCTGCTGAAGGGTCTAAACCATGGAGAGAGCGAATAACTTGGCAAATAAATATTTATTCAACAAATTCCCGAAAGGAAACTCTTGAGATTGCAGACAGAATCCGAGAAATTCTTTTTGCCTCAGATGGAGTTTATTGGAAGACTTCTGATGTTGATACTTATGAGGCTAATTTACATGCATACCGTAAGATAATTACATGGACACGTATTAGGCTCGATAATGATTAGTGTATGTAAATGTGGTGGAGTAGGTAGATAAAGATATGGCCGGAATAGTAAGCGGAAAAGATGCGAAGATCTTTATTGCAACAAACGCAGCGGATTTATCTGCAAAAGGCCAAGCAGTGTGGGGTATATCTGATTTTTCTTTAACATTTTCTAGGGATACTGTTGAGCAAGAATTAGTTGGAATGCCCGGGAACTATTACAGAATAGGTTCCTTATCCATAGAGGGCTCCTATACAAACTGCAAATTTGCTGCTTCTGGTTCAGCAGATTCATTGAAGAGCATAATTGAATCAACTTATGTGCAAATCTCTGGTGCTGTTGCAGATGGTTCCCTTAGATGGTATTTCGTTTCTTGCCAGATAACCGGATATGACATTTCAATCGGAGATGCTGATACTATAACCGAAGCATCCATAGATTTCACGGTAATGGACCCATATAATGTAACCTACTCCAATGGATATATAACGGATATAACGTAATATGCCTACACAAACTTATACCGGAGAAAGTGCTAAAATTCAGATTGGTGGCAAGACTCACTCTATGCTAGGTCTTGCAGATTTTACGTTGACTCTATCAAGAGATACTATTGAAGAATCCTTGCTTGGAGAAAGAGGAAATTTCTTCATGCAAGGGCCCCTCAGCGTAGAGGGCTCCCTTACAGCAGCTAAGCTCTCTGATTCAGCGGCTGGAGTTCTTCTTGAAGCTTTGATATCTGGAAGCGTAGTCTGGGTTTCAGGCAGTGTGGGTCCAAACTCACTTCATTTCTTCTTCCAGTCATGCCAGATATCAGGATTTGATATATCCATTGGAGATGCATCAACTATAACTGAGGGGTCCATTGACTTTAGTGTCTTGCATCCATACAAAGTTTCATCGGTTGCAAATATGGAATACGGCACAATGATCAGGGACTTCTGATGTCTGTTGTGCTTATTTATACTGTCCAGAGCTCTCATATGAGGTGATATATTGACTGATGAGCAGACTAAGGTTGAAAATGCTGGCAGTCAGAAGAAGCCAGCGGTAAAAAAAGATGATGAGAAAGTATTTTTCGAAAAATTGAAGAAAAGTGAGGAAAAAAAGCAATTGGAGCTTCTCCGTCAATTAGCAACAAGAGAAAAACTTGAACGAGATTATGATGAAGACATAATCTATGTCACATTCCATACTTCGCCCGAAACAAAGCGTACTATAAAAGCGCGTAAACCAAACCCAGAAGAAATGATTGACATCTTGATGTTATCAGCTGAGGCCGCAAAATATGAGGGAAGAGTAGATGCAGAATCACTCAAAAAGATGGCAGAAATTTACAAAAAACTCCCAAAGTTAGCAGCAAGATTATCCGTTGATAAGAAGCTGGATGAAGAATTCTGGTCGAAGAAAGTTTCATTTACAACGCTACAGAATTTCATCTTCGAACTAATCGCTGCAACCCAAAAATCAACCTTAATATCCGAAGAAGAATTAGAATCCTTTCGTTAAAAGCGATCTGGGTTTATTGGAAGGAAAGCTTTGTGAGTTTTTTCGCGTTACGCCAAAACAACTAGGGAAGATGAGGCGCGAAGATCCCGTAGGCATGATGTTCGTTGAACGATATCTTCTCTATCTGGCGGAGTTACGAGAGAAGCAGGCTAAACAAATGTTAAAGGCTCAAAAGAAAAAGCCACATAGGCGGTATAGATGAGCTCTGGATGTACTAACATGTATTCTTTTATGTTCTTTTATAATGGATAGGTTATGGCAGCAACAGTAGTTATAAAAGAAATTACAGGTCCGGAGGGTTCTCCAACTTATACTTTGAAGGATGAAAGCAATCCTTCTCGTTATTACACTGCAGACATTTCGGATTCCGATAGCACATCTTATCCTATTCCCATACCAACAGCCGGAACCAATAGAAGCTTTTGGAAGAGTCATTGTCTTGACATAACTTCAGGTCCAGACACATACATCAAGAATGTTAGGTACTATCAAACCTGGACAAATTCACCAAATGAAGATTGGTCGCTTGGCACCGATGGAGACATCATCGTAGGAGTTTCGTCATCCTCAGTCGATGATTGCAGAACTCTTTCTCAGGGTTGCCCGCAAAGCAGTTATGACCAAGCTACCGGGACTATAGGCCAAACTGGGGATCCCATAGAAACAACACATAGCTATTATTCGGCTACTGCGGGAAAGAAAATGAGCATCACTTATTTCTCGTCACAAACCTCTGCACTTATGGTTCAATCGGGGCAGGTTGTTGGTGCAGGAGAAACGGGAAAATCTTACATAGTAGTTACACAGGTAATTGTTGGTTCTGGTGCAACTCAGGGACTTAAGCCTGATAGAACTGCAACGTTTGTATATGATGAGGCATAAACTATGATGCCTCTTCTGTCTTTCACTATTGTATGTTTCTAATGATCGCAACCCAATACAATGGGTGGTGATATGGCATCCCAGCCTCACCCTATATGTTATTTCTGGATTGCCCACTATAATGATGGTACCTGTTTGCCTCAGTTTGATCCTTATGATTTCCATCCTAATAAAATTACTGATATAGATCAGAGTCGATTAGTAAAAATTGGTTGGTATCCACTCTCAATATCTTTAGCTAAGGCTCTTAATGATAAAGGCATACCTGCTATCTCAAATCCCTTACTTCCAAAGATTGAGGTTGACATTACCAAGGATAAAAGGTATATACTTTTCACCAGAAATTTCATTGCCAATGAAGAATTTAGAATATGTGGAGCTTGTGGTAAGGAATTTAAAGCTACTGCCAACAGTAAGATATTTGCAGATACTAAATTCCCTTCTCCTATTTGTCCATATTGTGGTGCCCATGATTATTGGAAATGTAAAAACTGCGGAAAGACCTTTCAACGTTTTGAAGAAACTGAATCCACACCTCCAGAGAAGGGCGGTGCAGGTCATTGCCCGGAATGCGGCGGATATCTTGAGCGGGTTAGAGTAACAAGTAGACAATTTACGCGAGAAAAACGCTGGCGCTATTATGTAGTTGGATACCAGGAAACAATAAACGGGAGAAATTACAAGACTCTGTTATATATTAACGAGAATGGTGATGTTGAGGTTAGATACGAGTGACTGAATGGTTTGGAATGAGACTAAACTTCCAGGAGATGTAATAACAGCAGAAGATTGGAATGCCCAAGCTAATGTTATAATCGAAACTTCAGGCTCATTTTGGGCTCATTCTGGAAATAAACTTAACCCGCATCAAGTTACATTAGAGCAGGCAAGAATAGAAAATAATACTCTCGAAGGACCAATTGATATGAGCGATAATAAAATAATCAATTTAGCTAGTCCTATCGCTATTGGAGATGCAACAAATAAAGAATATGTAGATAGAGCGGTTACATCATTAGGTGCTTCCTATTATATGACAGATGACATCGATTCTGACACCGGCTATAGGCTATGCTCTTTAGTTCCACCATCAATAGCCGAGACCTATGTAGAGGTGACAGACATAACTGACGATCAAGAAATAGCGAGCTTTATTGCTAAACCAGGAGAGTCACCTTCAATCCTACTAAAGGGCGTATATTCCTGGTTTATTTTTGCAGAGAAAACAGACGGAACTAAGGACATTAGGATATACTGGAAGATGTACGAACGCTCTGGTTCAACAGAAATTGAGATTGATACGTCTGCTGAAAGCGGGATAATTGAATCCAAGACCTCCTATATAGTGCCATTAGCTTTGAATACTGATTACCATCCTTGGAGTGGTTCTAGAATAGTTGGCAAGATTTTTGCAAGAGCTGAGGGTACGGGGTCGGCTCCTTCATTAAGGATATATTTTGGTGGCAATTCTGCATCAAGATGGGAAATACCAGCGAATTCAGAAATCTTTAAATATATTTTTGTCCCATATTCTGGAGCCAAAAAGGATGTTTATTTAGGAAATCATTCCTTAACTGCTAGTGAAATCTCAAGTGATCAGTTCACTCTGAATGGCTATTCCATTTCAGAGATATCAAATGACACATCCTTAGCTGATGCATCTCAAACTGCTATACCTACAGAATATGCTGTCAAGTCTTATGGTGATGTAAATTACTATCCATCTTCACAGGGTAGCTCTTTAAGTGATTCTCTCACATCGCATGTGAATAATTCGTCAATTCATTTCACAAAGGACAGTATAAATCTCGACGATCTAGGTGATGTAAGCACAACTTCCCTGGTATCTGGCAACCAGCTGATATATATGGGGACTACATCGAAATGGAAGAACGCTTATCCTCCACTAACATTTTCTATTGCTAATGTCAAATTATCAGGTCAACAGAATCTAAATTTAGCCAGATTTACAACCCCTCCCGGAAAGTCGTGTTATGTATGGCAAGCATCTGCTTGTGGCTCTGGTGGTGCTGCAATCGCAGACCTGAAGATTCAAATACTATCAGGAAATACCGTGGTATATAGCACCTCTTCGGCTACTGTTCAGCAAGGCAGTCCATTAGCAGTTACTCAAGGAAATATTGAAATTAGATTAGCATACTCGGGTTCGAATGCGACTGGAGAAGTGTATGGTACTGGTTTCATGTCATTGTCTATCCTTTAATGATTAACTATGCTTAAACTTAATTCCACAACATGGAAGCATACCGCTAAAGATGATAAGGACGACCGATTAGAGGTAATAATCGGTGATGATAAGCAGCCAGATTTTAAGCCACAAATCAAAATTCAACGATGGGACAACGAAGTAAACGCTTCATTCAGGCTGGTTGATGATGAAACTGATACGCCCATTATAAAAGAAGAAGAAAGCAGGATAAAATACATCAAGCCTAAGAAAGAATTACATTTTTACAACATAGAGCCTAACGATGAGCTAAGAGAAGGCGGGTTTGAATTCGAAATAATCCTCAAGGAGAAACCTAAGAGCAATAAACTTGAATTTACAATTAATGCAAAAGGTTTGAAATTCTATTATCAACCGCCCTTGACAGAAATGCTAAAGGTTGGAGATTGGAATGGCAAAATAGTTAAAGTGACAGAAACCCACGCTTACACGAAAGATGAAAAGACTGGAGAACTGATACCCTTCATCCATGGGCCTGAGTATGTTATCGGCTCATATGCGGTGTATCACGAGAATAAGGCAGGTGATTATTCTAGAGTTGGTGGGAAAAATTATCGGGTAGGTAAAGTATTTCACATTTATAGACCGAAAATTATAGATGCTAATGGAAACTGGATATGGGGCAAGTTGCACATAGATACGGATAGAGGAATATTAACGATTACAATAGATCATGATTGGTTAAACGCTGCTTCCCTTCCCCTAACTGTCGATCCCACATTTGGATATGACACCGCAGGCGTATATGAAATCGACTTTGTAGAGGAGATAATGGGAACGAAATATAATTCGCCATCAGACATATCAGATGCCGATAGCATATCGGTGTATACAAAGCTTCTTTCTGGCCCTCCCGAAGATACATTCAAAGCAGCAATATATGAAGCTGATGGAGATACTGGGATATTAGTCTCTTATAGTTTAACATCTGAAGAGAGTGTAACGAATACATCACCGCATTGGCATCATTTTGCCGATTATAGCCCCAAACCTTCACTCTCTCCCTCGACGGATTATTTCCTGGTATTTCAGACTCTAACATGGGGCTATTTGGCTTATTTTTTCGATGAAGTTACCGGAACATATCAGGTAGGAACTCCGAACCATCCTATTATTGGGGATTCTCCCATAACTTTCCATGATGCTGGGGAAGGAAAATTTTCTGTTTATTGTACCTACACAGCAGCTGGCGGTGAAGAAGCTACGGCAGAACGTGCATTAGACTCTGACCAACACTACGGAAATGAAGCTTATATTGATGTAGATAAATATGACAGTGATGTATATATTCCAACGATAAATGTCTAATTATAGTTATTAGGAAATGGCTAGGGATTTCATCTGTACACTGCGGGCATCTGGAGGCGATTACACTAGCATCAATGCGTGGAGAGCTGCAATAGCATGTGATTTAACATCTTCGACCACAAAAGTGTTCATAGTCTCAGACAGGGGCACTTACACACCAAGTGATGATGGAAAGACGGTCACATTTACTGGTGGTGGAACTGGGACACTTAAGCATATTAACGTTTACAATCAAGCATTAATAGTAAATTGCTCTGGAACCATACAACCAGGAACCGTAACAATAGCTAATGGTCATACATTTACTATTTCTGATACTGGAGAGCAAATAGGCGATGCTATTCTGAGTTGTTATAACGACTGGCCAGATGGTCTTGATGAGAGCTATATCGATATTAAAGATTTCATAACAAATAGCGAGCACCATGTAAAAATTTGGACTGACCCAAATGAATCCGGGACACAAGGTCCGAATAGACATAATGGAACAGCAGAGAGTGGATTTTATATTAAAAATTCAGGTAATTATTATACATTTGTTTTCAGGATTTCAAATGTGATCCTTGAAGGAATTGAAATTCAACAGCCATCTAAACCAGCTTATGCTGTTCTATATAACACAGATAATTCTTTTGTCAATATTTTCAGGAAATTAATCATTCATAATGTTGGAGGAATCATATACAACGGGGGATCGTCAAGAGTTGAGAATTCAATATTTTATGATTTCGGAAGCTCTGGTTATTCAGCGGTGAGATTTGGTAAGGTATACAATTGCACTGTTTATGCAATAGATTGTGGAAGTTACTCTAATCAAATTTTGGTTCGTGATGCAGAATGCTATAATGTCCTATTATATAGCAATAATTCTGGAACTGGCTATAATGATTTTTATAATTGCACGGGTGATTATAATATAGGTTCTGATAGCTCTGTTCCTGGGAGTCATTCTATTAAAAATGTAACGCTTGATCAAATTAAATTTGTCTCCACAACACCAGGGTCAGAAGATTTACATATCCAGGCTGATTCAATTGCAAGGGATGCTGGTACAGACCTCTCGGCTTATTTCACCGATGATATCGACGGTGATACAAGGAGTGGGACCTGGGATATCGGAGCAGATGAGTATGTTGCTGGCATAGAAGAAGAAACTATAAGCATAAATTATCAATTTGATACTGTAGCTAAGAGACTAAACTTATACGAGTCTTATTCTCTAGATTCGTTAATCAAGGCTTTAGGCTTAGAAAAAACCTATGCCTTTGATGAGATACAAAGCAGAGAATTGGTAAAGAATTATCTAATAGATGCATTACAAAAGAAGGTA
>Ga0180301_10000031_pt1 | contig 88889 bp, 81 predicted proteins | sample GuaBasSediGuay16_FD_121797 | JGI IMG/M metagenome (GOLD analysis project Ga0180301, IMG submission 121797) | Subseafloor sediment microbial communities from Guaymas Basin, Gulf of California, Mexico - Guay16, Core 4569-2, 12-15 cm | ecosystem: Environmental > Aquatic > Marine > Hydrothermal...
AGAAGATAGAATTGCAGGAGCACGTGAGACTTACAATCAGAGCGTGAAATCTTACAATATGTTTTTAAAAGGGTTCCCCGGCAATTTAGTTGGGGCCTTATTCAGATTTTACCCGAGGGAATATTTTGAAAGTCAAGGAGGTGTCTCATGAGACAAGGGCAGGTAGTATTGTTTTTGGTAGGCACTCTTATAGTGATTGTAGCTGCTTTGGCTCTTTGGTTTGTCTGGGTTTATAATGGCCTGGTTGCTTCAGAGAAGACGGTGGAGGAAGCAGGAGCCCAGATTCAGACGGTTCTTCAGAGAAGGCTGGACTTAATTCCCAATCTTGTGGAGACAGTAAAAGGGTATGCTCAGCATGAACGTGAAGTTCTCATTGCAGTAACCCAGGCAAGAAAGAAAGCGCAAGGAGTGCTGGAAGATATAAGTAAGAAGAAATCTTTAGGAAAAGAAGAGTTGGGTGCACTGATGGTTTCCCAAAGAGATCTTACCTCAACATTAAAGAATCTCTTTGCCTTGGTAGAGAATTACCCTGATTTAAAAGCAAGTCAGAATTTTCTTGCTCTGCAGGATCAGTTAGAGGGGACAGAGAACAGAATTGCTGTTGCGCGTCAGAGGTACAACTATGCGGTAAGAATGTATAATACAAAGATCAGTACTTTCCCCGGGAATATAATTGCGCCTATGTTCGGCTTTGTGGAGAAGCCTTATTTTGAGGCGAAAGAGAAAGCACAAGAACCAGTGAAAGTTACGTTCTAAAAAATAAGGAACAATGAGTAGGTACTTTTTCATCACATTAGTTCTTTTAAGTATGTCTCTTACGTTTCCCGCGAGAGTCCTGTGTAAAGGTAAAGTACCCATGCACCGGCCGCTTTTTTCATCCTTCAGGTTTATTTATGACTATGCGCATCTTATTTCTCCAGAGGGTAAAGCAAGACTGGAGAAGTTCCTTGAACATATTTGGCGAGATTACGATATAGAACTGATTGCAATTACAACGCCATCTTTAGGGAATTACACTGTATCGGAATGGACCAACATGATTTTTGAGAAGTGGGGTGTTGGTAAAAATACACGCGGTGACAAAGGGCTTCTATTTGTGGTCGCTCCGCGTGAGAGGAAGGTGCGTCTTGAAGTGGGCAAAGACCTGGAGGGGATTTTTACCGACGCGTTTGTAGGGTATATAGAGCGTGAACAGATGAAACCATTTTTTGAGGAGGCAAGAGTTGGTGTGGGAGTTGAGGCAACAGTTGAGCTTATTGTGAGCAGGATTGAGAAATCTGTTAAGGAGGGAAGATACCTCCCTACAGAAGGCAGGAGACAGAAGGGAAGTTTTAGCTCTTCCGGTGCAGGAGCACAAAAGGATATGGATATAGGGAATTTTATTCATCAGAAGAAAGAGGCAGTTACTGAAGATTTGAAGAGCTACTTCTGTGCGCAACCTATGCCTCAACTTACGTTGCAGAGGTATCTTCAGGTCTGCCGGCGCCATATAAAAGACCCGAATCTGGGAATTTATACTGAGGCAACAAAAGAATTTTTTAGAAAGTGGACAGTAACAAATGCCCAGCAGGATAATGAGATGATGTATGAAGGCATTCCTTTTAAACTAGCAATAGAAGGAAACTATGCGGTGATTTTTTACCCTGATAAGGACTGGACTTACAGCCCTTTCTTTTTGAAAAAAGGGCCGGCGGGGTGGCAACTCGATTTTGCCACTATGTCTGAGGTTATAAGGTTTAATCAGAACAATTACTGGTTTTTTGTCTCATTCAATCATCCTTATATGTTTGCCTTCCGTGAGTATATGATAGATAAGAACGGGTTTGTGTGGTTTAAATATAGAAAGAAGTAGTTTTAGTAAAAGGAGATGGAGAGGAGAGGATGGTGGTCTCGAAAGAGAGAAAAGAAAAAATAAAAACCGCTCGTCAAGAAACAGATGAACGTACAGGGAAAGGTAACCAGGTACACATTGTATAGAGTAACGAAAAGTGAATTACGTATTGTTTTAGGAATTATTTTAGGAGGGGCACTTGCGTTATATCTGTTGGTGCCTTTTACTTATGCCATCTCACCCGGCGACGTGGTGCGTGGGGTAAAGACGTACTTTGGCGGAAGAGAAATTTCTCGAAGGAGACCCTCTCAGCAAAAGTACTGTTTTGACTTTGCCGGTGTACTTCCTCAAGATGTGGTTAGAAACATTGATGATTATGGGAAATCTCTGAAGGAAGAGTTCGACATTGATTTTATCGTTATTGTTACAGCATCTATTGACGGGAAAGGTATTAATACTTTTGCGGCGGATATCTTCAGCAGATGGGAAATTGGCAGAAGTACAAGGGGCAGGAAAGGCATTCTTATACTTATCGCTCAGAAAGAGCAGAAGGTGAAGATAGAGGTAGGGTATGATTTAGAGCACATATATACTGACATTTACGTTGCCCGGGTTGAACGGGAGATGCTTGAAGAATTTTTGGCACAGGCCGACTGGAAGAGAGGTTTTTTAGCCACTATAGAGAGTTTTATAGAACGAGCTTATCGTATGCAGGATAAAGGTATAAACGTAAAGGAAGTTACAGGGGCAGCAAGACCGGGATATTACTCAGGTGGTGCAGGTGCAAAAGGAACGTTTGATTTCGGAGCAGCGTTGAATAAACCGTTACCGCAGACGCAGCAGGGGTTACGCAAATATTTCGGTGCACAGCCTACGCCAGAACTTACTTTCCAGAGGTATATGGAATTCTGTGCACGTAATATGAAAGATTATACCGTGGATTTGTTTAATGACCGGACAAAAGTTTTCTTCAGTTACTGGCCCACGGCAAGCGGACAGAGACATTCGGAGGCCGAAGAGTGGGATGGGTTAAGTTATGAGGTCCGGCAGAAGGGTAAGTGGGCAGCGGTATTTCATCCTGACGCCGATTATATGAAAATGGCGCAGCATCCGGTGTATCTTATTGAGAAAACACATAAAGGGTGGCAGATGGATTTAGATGCTATGGCAAGAGGGCTTTCTTATGGAGGAAGGTTTGTCCACTGGGTCAATGGAGCCTGGCTTTATCCTTATATAGAACTTTTTATGGATGACTATACTTTGATGCCGAATACCTCCTGTCTTATCAGAAAAAAAACCGATGTCGGTACGTTTGGTATATATTTTCTGGGTACAAGTCTCTATAACCCTGCAGAGCCAGGCGTACATATTGGGGTGTGGGAGAAGACACAAGATAACAATAGAGGCAAGTTGCGCACAGGAGATAGCATAGTATCTATTGACGGGAAAAAAGTTCCGCGCGGGAGGGAAGGCGAGAGAATGGTAGCACGTTATCTTATAAACAATGTAAAAACCGGAGGCCGACACCATTTGCGTATCTGGCGGGGATGGCGTTTTATTGAACTGGATGTTGAGGCGCAGCGTATTGGTAACGATTCATTCAGCGATTTTAGAAAGTGCCTTGAGGTGCCACGTGTGTGGATGGGCGTATATATCGGGATGACCAATGAAGAGGAAGAAAAATATGTGGATGGGCCTTCGACAGTTATACTGGATGTTTGTCCTGGTAGCCCCGCGGATAAAGCAGGACTAAAGCCGGGAGACATCATTTATAAAGTTGGGGGTAAACGTGGTCCCTATGGTGAACTTCTCCCTGGACAGTTTCTGGATATCGTCCGCAGGCACAAGACCGGCGATAAACTTAAACTTGAGGCGCTGCGTAACCTCAAAGAACGCAAAGTGGTAACAGTCATATTAGAAGAGACAGAGCATAGAGGTTACTATTAGATGAATTTTAATAACATAAAAGAGTTTTTCTTTGTATGATTAACCTTTCTCCTGCCGGGAGAAGTAAACCTTTTCTGTTATCGTTGCAAACTAATAAAAACAAATTTCTTGACAAAAGCAACCCTTTAATCTAATTTATAGTTAATACCAGAAGTTATTATACAGATAAGAACGATATTTAATCACACGGAGAATTCAATGAAAGACGAAATGGATATTCTAAGAGAAGTAAGCTCCATAGCTGCAGCGCATGGAAGTCGTGCTCTTTCGGAGATGCTTAAAAAGAAAATAAACTTAACCCTACCCTATTTAGAGTCCTTACAGCCCACACAGTTAAAATCTAAAATTTCTACTGCTACATCAGTAATTGGTATTCAGAGTAGAATTTTAAGTGGTATATCAGGAAGTGTTGTGCTTGTTCTTGAGGAGGGCAGTGCGTTTCAGTTGATTAATGTGTGTTATCCGTCAAGTAATGAGAGGAAGGTGGAGACATTTACAGAGATGGGTCTTTCGGTGATTAAAGAAATAGGTAATGTAGTGATTGGTTCTTATACTGGAGCTTTGAGTATATTTTTGAAAACCCCTGTAATTCCTTCTATCCCAACTCTTATAAATGGACCTTTAACAGAAATTATTAGTTCGGTAGTCTCTCCTTATAACGGAGATGATTGTATTTTGCTTATAGAAGCTTTCTTTGAGGAGATTGAACGAAGGGTAAAAGGGGGGCTATATTTTATTTTTACCCCTCAGACAATGAGGGAGATTCAAGAAGCATGCAAAAAAATTCTTAAGTCCTTGGAGCAATAGAACATACACAGCTCAGCGTATTTAAAAAGGAAAATCATTTATAAATTATTCTTGACATATTTGATAATTTAGGCTATATTTTAGGAGACCTTTAAGCTGGTCCTGTGAGGCCAGTAAGGAGCAAGTATGAAGAGAAAATATAATAAAATGAGCCCACCTAAAAAGGTGGGATTTATTTTTTATGGAAGGATTTAGAGAGAAAACATGTGTTTTATCGAACGAAGGCATTAAAAGAGCCCTTTATCGCTTAGCTCATCAGATTTTAGAAAGGACTCCTTCCACAGAAGAGTTAGTGTTGTTGGGGATTCAGACAAGAGGAGTATTCCTTGCTAAGCGCTTACAGCGGATTATTGAAGAGATTGAAGGAGTAAATCTTCCTTTAGGAATTTTAGATATTACTTTATATCGCGACGATCTTACTACAATAGATTATAGTCCTGTGGTAAAAGAGACCAAAATCAATTTTGATATCAATGATAAGGTGGTAGTTCTTGTCGATGATGTTCTTTTTACAGGAAGAACCATCCGCGCTGCTTTAGATGAAATTATAGATTTTGGACGTCCCAAGAGAGTAGAGCTATTGGTTTTAATTGATAGAGGTCATAGAGAATTGCCTATTCGAGCAGATTTTGTAGGTAAAAATATCCCCACTTCTCAGACAGAAATAGTAGAGGTGCGATTAAAAGAGATAGATAATAAGGAAGAAGTGGTGATCTTAGAGGCTATAAATTAATTATGGGAGGCTGGCACAGAAAACATATAATCGCCCTTAAGGACTTAAGTCGCAAGGAGATTGAAACTATTTTTGAAACTGCGAGGAATTTTAAAGAAATTGCTCAAAGGGAAGTTAAAAAGACACCTGCCCTGCGTGGTAGAACAGTAATAAATCTTTTTTTTGAGAGTTCTACACGTACACGCATATCTTTTGAACTGGCAGCAAAACGTTTAAGTGCAGATGTGTTAAATTTCTCTCCCTCTACAAGTAGCCTTAGCAAAGGGGAGAGTGTAATTGATACTATAAAAAATTTAGAGTCTTATCATCCTGATATTTTTGTTATTCGTTTAGGCTTAAGCGCATTTTTAGATACACTTAAGCGGTATACTCAAGCAAGTATAATTAATGCTGGAGATGGCAAGAACGAACATCCTACGCAGGCTTTATTAGATATGTTTACTACGCACCAGATAAAAGGCACCTTAGAAAATCTGAAAGTACTTATTGTAGGGGACATTTTACATTCGCGGGTAGCTCGTTCTAATATCTTCGGTTTTCAGAAATTTTCTTCTTCTGTAAGAGTATGTGGTCCCCATACATTAATCCCTTACGAGTTTGAGAAAATGGGGGTTAAGGTTTTTTATGACTTAAGTGAAGCCATTAAAGATGTTGATGTAGTTATTATGTTGCGTATTCAACGAGAGCGCCAGAAAGAAGTATTTTTCCCCTCTATAAGAGAATACGTAGAGAAGTTTTCTTTAAACCCTCAGAGATTAAAAAAGGCAAAAGATAACTGTTTGATTATGCATCCCGGTCCTATTAACTGGGATGTGGAAATAAGTTCTTCTCTTAAAAAGCGTTTACATCCTGTTATATTACAGCAGGTAGAAAATGGATTAGCTATTAGGATGGCAATTTTATATTTAATAGGTACACAGAAGAAGAGCGATGAAGATATTAATTAAACACGCTACCGTTGTTAACCCCACAGAGACCTTTAATACGGATATTTTAATTTCTAATAGCAAGATAATAAAAGTAAGAGAAGGGATTAAGGAAAGAGTAGATAGAGAGATAAATGCCAAAGGGAAATTTGTAATGCCCGGTTTTATTGATATGCATACCCATCTACGGACGCCAGGCAGAGAAGATGAGGAGGATTTATTAAGTGGTTCCTATGCTGCGGTAAAGGGAGGTTTTACTACGGTTTTTTGTATGCCTAATACTACTCCTTGTATTGATAATGAGGGTTTGGTGCGGTGGGTTATTGAAGAAGGAGAAAAGATAGGATTAGTAGAAATTTTTCCTGTAGGAGCTATTACTAAGGAAAGAAAAGGAAAGGAGTTGACAGAATTTGGGGCATTGGCTAAAGCAGGGTGTTGTGCTTTAAGTGACGATGGAAATTCTGTGGAAAATAGTATGCTTTTTAGAAAAGCCTTAGAATATGCCAAAATGTTCGATTTACTTATAATTTCTCACTGTGAAGAAAAGAGCTTGTCTAAGGGCGGTGTAATGAGAGAGAGTTTTGTTGCTTCAAAATACGGTATAAGTGCCATTGCTGATATAAGTGAAAGTTTAAGAGTATATCGTGATATTGAAATAGCAAAGTATGTTAAAGCACCCTTGCACTTAGCCCATATAAGTTGTGCAAAAAGTGTAGAGGTGATTAGAAGAGCAAAGCGGCAGTATCCTTATTTTACCAGCGAAACCGCCCCTCACTACTTTATTCTTACTGTGGACGATATAGAAAAAAGCGGATTTAGTGGCAATTTCCGCGTTAACCCTCCTTTAGGAGAGAAAAAAGATGTTGAAGCAATAAAGGAGGCATTAAAAGAAGATATAATTGAGTGTATTGCCACTGACCATGCGCCTCATTCTTTTGCAGAAAAAGAAGTCCCTTTTGAAGAAGCATCACCAGGGTTTATTGGGTTAGAACTGGCGTTTTCTTTAGTATATACTTATTTGGTTAAAGAAAAGATTTTGACTTTACAGGATGTAGTAAAAAAACTATCTACTAATCCTGCCCGTATTTTAAAACTTTCTTTAAGAGGAGAAATTAAAGAAGGTTTTCTTTCTGATATTGTAATAGTAGATTTAGAAAAAGAATGGCAGGTTACTGAGGATAAGCTTCTTTCTAAATCGAAAAACACACCTTTTTTAGGATATCTCCTTAAAGGATTAGTAGAATACACTATTCGGCGGGGAAAAATAGTGTATAAAAATGAGTAAATTTATTGTTACTAAAGAATTAGGAAGATTAGCACGCTGGTTAAGAATTTTGGGTTTTGATACAGTTTATTATAAGGGTGATAATCGGGGGAGTTTAATTATTGAAGCCTTGCGCGAAGACCGAATTATTATAACACGCAACAAGAAAAAAATAGACGATCTTGGCAAAAAAACTATTGTGATAGATTCAAGTAATCTTTTAGAGCAACTTAATGAATTGATAAAGAAAGTAAGCGTTTTTTTAGATAGAAATAAAATGTTCACAAGATGTGTGTTATGTAATACGGTTTTAGATGAGGTAAGAAAAGATGTTGTTAGAGATAATGTTCCCGAGTATGTATTTAAGACGCACAATACTTTTATGAGATGCAGTAATTGTAAAAAAATATATTGGGAAGGTAGTCACTGGGGCAATATTAATAAAGTTTTGGACTCATTAAGAAAGGAATAAAGTAATGTTTGATAGATTAGTGGTTAAATACCATAAAACAATTGAGGTTCAATGAGGTTCATTGCTGATTTTCATATCCATTCTAAATATTCACGAGCAACTTCTAAAAATATGGATGTTGTTCATCTTGCTAAATGGGCACATTACAAAGGTATTACTCTTTTGGGCACAGGAGATTTTACCCATCACCTTTGGTTTGAAGAGCTAAAGCACTATTTAGAACCGCTTCCTGATAAGGGTTTATTGCGCTACGATGATATTTATTTTATCTTATCTGTAGAGGTTTCTAATATTTTTTCTCAAAAGAATAAAGTCTATCGTGTGCATAATATAATTATGGTGCCTTCTTTGGAAGTAGCTGGCGAAGTGAATCAGATGCTTAGTTTTCATGGTAATTTAGCTAGTGATGGTAGACCTATTTTTGGTTTAAGCTGTAAGATGTTGGCGAGAGAGCTATTTAAAATATCAAATGATATTATGCTCATTCCTGCGCATATCTGGACGCCATGGTTTAGTGTGTTTGGTTCTAATTCTGGGTTTAATTCTTTAGAAGAAGCTTTTGGTGAATACACTGATAAAATTACTGCTTTAGAGACAGGTCTTTCCAGCGACCCTCTTATGAATTGGCGATTATCGGCATTGGATAAATACAGCTTAGTATCTAACTCTGATTCCCATTCACCCAGCCGTATTGGACGAGAAGCAAATGTGTTTGATTGTGAACTTTCCTATTGGAGGATAAAAGATATTCTTGAAAAAAAAGATAGAAGTAAATTTCTTTATACGATAGAATTTTTTCCTCAAGAAGGGAAATATCATTTTGATGGCCACAGGAATTGTAAAATTCGCTTACATCCCCAAGAGACAAAAAAACATCAGGGGTTATGTCCTGTTTGCGGCAGGCCCCTTACTAAAGGCGTACTTAACCGAATAGAAGAGCTGGCGGATAGACCAGAAGGGTTTATCCCCAAAGAAGTAGTAGGTTATAAGAGTTTGGTTCCTTTAGATGAGATAATTGCTGAGATAAAAGGAGTGGATAAGAAAAGCAAAACTGTTGAAAGAGAATACCTTCAGTTAGTAGAAAATTTTGGCTCCGAGCTTAATTTGCTGATTGATACCTCCATAGAAGAACTTTATGCTAAATTAGACGGACGTCTTGCTGAGGGGATAAGGCGAGTGAGAGAAAAGCAGATTAATATTCTCCCTGGGTTTGATGGAGAGTATGGTGTAATTAAGATATTTGATGAAGAAAAGGTTACAAAAGATAAAGGGCAAATGACTCTATTTTAAGAATGAAAGTTGCTGTTATTTATTATTCATTTTCAGGAAACACCCGTAATATGTGCGAGTTTATTTCAGAAGAGCTTAATAAAAAAGGATACCCAACAGCGTCGATTGTCCTTAAGCCTAAGAAAGAAACAACCTCTTTTTTTAGCCAGGGTCGGGAAGCATTTCTACGCAGAGAAATAGAACTTTTAGATATAGAGGCAATTAGAGATATATCTTCCTATGATTTTGTCATTTTTGCGTCTCCTGTATGGGCATTTACTATTACCCCTGCTATGCGAAGTTATCTTAAAAAAGTGCAGGGCTTGAAAGAAAAAAAGTGTTTAGCTCTGCTTACTGCAGGGAGCATTAAGGGTGCAGGGAAAGTTTTAAGAGAGTTTGTGTTGCTTATTACAGCAAGGGGAGGAAAAGTATGGTTTAAAAAAGCGCTTAAGGGTAACCATACAAAAGATAAAGGTTATTTAAGAGAAAAATTAACACCTGCTTTAGAGTTAATATTAGAGAAAGGTATAAATGCCCCTGTAGCTTAACGGATAAAGCACAGGCCTCCGGAGCCTGTTATGGCTGTTCAATTCAGCCCAGGGGCACCAGTTGTTGCAAAACATTTATTAGGAAGTTATATGAAAAACAAAATAAACATTGCTGTTGTAGGTGGATTTGAGTGTTCAAAGAGGGTGTATAAAATAGCAGTTAAGTTAGGAGAGCTTATTGCTCAAGAAGGATGGATAGTTATATGTGGTGGAGGAGAAGGAGTAATGCAGGGGGTGTGTGAAGGAGCCAAGAGTAAAGGGGGAATAACAGTAGGTATTTTACCTGGTTATGATGAAAGGGAGGCTAATCCTTACCTTGATGTTAAAATACCTACTGGTTTAGGGTATGCGCGCAATATACTCGTTGTAAGAGCAGGAGATTTTGTTGTAGCTATAAATGGTAAACATGGTACGCTTTCAGAGATAGCTTTTGCTTTAAATGAAGGCAAGCCTGTTGTAGGAATCAACACATGGCTTATAAAAGGGGTGGTGAGAAAGAAAACTGCCCAGGAAGCAATTAGTTACATTAAAAGCAAGTTAGTAGAAAAATATAAGGGGAAAAGATTATGAGGGCAGTATTACTTTTAGAAGATGGTTTTTATTTAGAAGGTATAAGCCTGGGGGCAAGCGGTGAGACAGCAGGAGAAGTGGTGTTTAATACCTCTATGACAGGTTACCAGGAGATTCTTACGGATCCTTCTTACAAAGGACAGATTGTATGTATGACTTATCCTTTGATGGGTAACTATGGCATAAATAGTGAAGATGTAGAATCCCAGAAGATTCAGGTTGAAGGGTTTATTATTAAAGAAAATTCTCAAATATTTTCTAACTGGCGCGCAAAGGAATCATTGAATGATTACTTACGTCAGCATAATATTGTAGGAATAGAAGGGGTAGATACTCGCGCTATTACTAAACGTTTACGTCAGTTTGGGTCGATGAAAGGAATTATTTCTACCATTGATTTTAATTTAACAAATTTAAAAAAGAAATTAGAAGTTTTACCCTCCATTGTAGGGCAGGATTTAGCCAGCAGAGTTACCGCTTCTTCTATTTATGAGTGGAAAGAAAGTTTAGAACTTAAAGAGATGGAAAAAACAAAAGTTTCTCCCTATACAGTAATAGTTATCGACTGCGGAGTAAAATTTAGTATTTTAAGAAATTTAAAAAAATATGTAAAAAAAGTAATTGTTGTGCCTCTTACTACCCCCCTTAAAGAAATTTTAAAATTTAAACCTCAAGGAATACTTTTCTCTAATGGTCCGGGGGATCCTGAAGCAGTAACTTCTGCAATCAATACAGCAGAAGAGTTAATAGAGAAGATTAAGAAAAAAGAAGTAAGGATAGCGGTTATGGGGATTTGCTTGGGTCATCAGATTTTAGGCATTGCTTTTGGGGGAAAAGCGGTGAAACTTAAATTTGGCCATCACGGAGGGAATCATCCGGTAAAAGATTTAAGAACCCAGCGCATAGATATAACTTCTCAGAACCATAACTTTGTTGTCCCTCCCTCAAGCTTACCGGAGAAAGATGTAGTGCAGACGCATATTAATCTGTATGACCATACGCCCGAAGGTCAGAAACACAAAAGACTACCTATTTTTAGTGTTCAGTTTCATCCTGAGGCAGGACCCGGTCCTTTTGATGCTCGTTACATTTTTAAGGAATTTGTAGATACGATAAAAGAAAGCGTTGATTAGTTATGCCTAAAAGAAAAGATTTAGAAAAAATTCTTATTATAGGCTCAGGCCCTATTATAATTTCTCAGGCTTGTGAGTTTGACTATTCAGGTACCCAGGCGTGTAAGGCTCTTAAAGAAGAGGGATTTAAAGTTATCCTCTTAAACTCCAATCCTGCTACAATCATGACTGACCCGGAGTTTGCTGATGCCACCTACATTGAACCCATTGCCCCAGAGGTTTTAGAAAAGATAATTATAAAAGAAAAACCTCAGGCCTGCCTTCCTACCTTAGGAGGGCAGACCGCGTTAAATGTTGCCTTTGAGGCAGCAAAGCAGGGGATATTTAAGAAGTATAAGGTAGAATTAATTGGTGCTAACCAAAGCGCCATTGTTCGTGCAGAGGATAGAGAATTATTTAAAGAGACAATGCAGAAAGCAGGAATTGAATTACCACGCTCAAAAACAGTATACTCCTTAAAAGAAGCAAAAGAAGTCTTAGAATATGTAGGGTTACCCTGTGTAATTAGGCCAGCGTTTACTTTAGGAGGGACAGGAGGAGGGGTGGCATATAATGTAGAGGAGTTTCAGGAAATAGTAAAGCGGGGGCTTGACTTAAGTTTAATAAGAGAGGTGCTTATTGAAGAAAGTCTTTTAGGCTGGAAAGAATTTGAGCTTGAAGTTATGCGCGACAAGAATGACAATGTTGTTATTATCTGTTCTATTGAGAACTTTGACCCTATGGGGGTGCACACCGGGGATTCCATTACCGTTGCGCCTGCACAGACTCTTACAGATATTGAGTACCAGAAAATGCGAATTTTTGCTATTCGTGCTATAAGGGCCATTGGAGTAGAGACAGGGGGAAGCAATATTCAATTTGCGGTTAATCCCACCGACGGCCGTACCGTAATTATTGAGATGAATCCCCGAGTTTCTCGTTCTTCTGCCCTTGCTTCCAAAGCCACAGGCTTTCCTATTGCTAAAATTGCTGCTAAGTTAGCGATAGGATATACCTTAGATGAAATTCCCAATGATATTACTAAAGAAACCCCCGCATCTTTTGAACCAACTATTGACTACTGTGTGGTAAAGATTCCTCGTTTTACCTTTGAGAAGTTTCCTCAGGCGGATAAAACATTAACTACCTCCATGAAGTCTGTAGGAGAAGTAATGGCGATAGGACGCACCTTTAAAGAAGCTTTACAGAAAGGAATTCGCGCTTTAGAAATAGGGAAAAATGGTTTGAACTCTTTAATTAAAGAAGAGAAAAATTTTATGGATGAAAGAACTCTTAGGGAGAAAATTAAGGAATACTTAGCTGTACCAAACGATAAGAGGCTTTTTTATATTGCTGATAGTTTCCGCTTGGGGATGAGCATTGAAGAGGTATACAGCTTAACCAATATTGACCCATGGTTCTTAAAGAATATTTATGAAATTGTTGCTTTTGAGAATGATTTAAAAGAGAAAAAGAAATTAGACAAATTAATGTTAAGAAAAGCAAAAGAGATGGGTTTTTCTGATGGATACTTAGCCGAACTCTTACAGGTAAGCAAAGAAAAGATAAGGGGGCTTAGAGAAAAAGATAAAATAGAAGTTACTTACAAGCTGGTAGATACCTGTGCCGCAGAATTTGAAGCTTACACTCCTTACTATTACTCTACTTATGAAAAAGAATGTGAGGCGAGAGTATCTAATAAAAAGAAGGTGATGATTTTAGGAGGAGGTCCTAATCGGATTGGGCAGGGTATTGAATTTGATTACTGCTGTGTGCATGCTGCTTTTTCTTTGAAAGAAGAGGGAATTGAAGTGATTATGGTTAATTGTAACCCCGAAACAGTTTCTACTGACTATGATACTTCTGATAAGCTTTATTTTGAGCCCATAACCTTTGAGGATGTTTTGAATATAATCCGGAAAGAAAAACCTTATGGAGTTATCTTACAGTTTGGAGGTCAAACCCCCCTTAATCTTGCTTTAGAGCTGGAAAAAGAAGGGATAAATATCTTAGGAACTAAAGCGGGAAATATTGATATTGCTGAAGATAGAGATAAATTTAAAAAGCTTCTTGAGAAATGCAAACTCAAGCAACCTTTAAGTGGTATTGCGAAGAATTTTATACAAGCAAAAGAAATCGCTTTAAAATTAGGATTTCCTGTGATGGTGCGCCCTTCTTATGTGTTGGGAGGAAGGGCTATGGAAATCGTTTATGATATAGAAACATTAGAAAATTTTATCAAAGAAGCGCTTCTTTATTCTATAAATCAGACAATTCTTATTGATAAATTCTTAGAAGATGCTATTGAAATAGATGTTGATTTGATTGGTGATGGTAAGGATTTTGTGATTGGAGGGATTTTAGAACATATTGAAGAAGCAGGGATTCACTCAGGAGATAGCGCAATGTGTCTACCCCCTTTTAGCTTAACAGATGAGATGATAGATAAAGTGCGTCAATCTGCATATAGTTTAGCCCGCAGTCTTAATATTGTGGGGCTTATGAATATACAATTTGCCATTAGAGATAATTGTGTTTATGTTTTAGAAGTTAATCCGCGCGCCTCAAGAACAGTCCCTTTTATTTCTAAAGCCATAGGAGTTCCTTTAGCGAAACTTGCAGCAAAAGTTATGATGGGGAAGAGCCTAAGAGATTTAGGTTTTACACAGGAGATAATTCCTAATTATACAAGTGTAAAAGAATCCGTATTTCCTTTTAATCGCTTTTTAGGAGTTGATATTATATTAGGACCAGAGATGAAATCTACAGGAGAAGTTATGGGTATTGATTTTGATTTTGGGAAGGCTTATCTTAAAAGCCAACTGGCTGCCTCTCAACTATTACCCAAGAAAGGAAAGGTTTTTATCTCTGTTAAGGATAGGGACAAAAAAGGAATAGTCCCTGTAGCAGAGAAACTTATAAAATTAGGTTTTAACATTCTTTCTACCGAAGGGACAGGAAAGGTTCTTAAGGAGCACAATCTTCCTGTGGTTATTTTACCAAAACTTGCTGAAGGAAGACCTAATATTTTAGATTATATAAAAAACAGAAATGTCCACCTTATTATAAATACTCCTTCAGGTAGAATACCGCGCAGAGACGAAGTAGTAATAAGAAGTACAGCTACGTTATACCGTATACCCTCTATAACCACCGTTTGGGGAGCACTTGCTTCTGTTAAGGCAATAGAAGCATTAATTAAGGAAAAGATAGAAGTAAAGAGTATCCAAACTTATCACGGAGAACTAAGACAGTGAGGGTAGTAGGGGTTACTACAAGAAAAAGAACAGAATTCATTGATGTTACTTCTTTTATTGAAAAGGTTATAAGAGAAAGCAAAGTTCAAGAAGGAGTTTGTATTATCTTCTGTCCCCATACGACTGCTGCTTTGACTATAAATGAAAATGCTGACCCTTCTGTAAGGAAAGATATTATCCATCATTTAGAAGAGCTTGTTCCTTATGCTAAAGAATATTCTCACGTAGAAGGAAATGCAGATGCACATATTAAATCCTCTCTTTTAGGAAGCTCCCTTAATATAATTATTAAAGATGGTTTGTTAGTTCTGGGTAGATGGCAGGGGGTTTATTTCTGTGAATTTGATGGTCCACGCCAGCGCAAATTATATATAAAGGTAATAAAAGAAAAGTGAAAAAGCGCATTCGTTATCAGGGATTTTTTATATTTCTTCTCCTTGTTGGGGCTATTCTGGGAGCAAAAGTTTTCTGGGCTTCTTATACCAATAATTTTTTAGATTACTTTACCGATATCTTTGGTATGCTTCTTGTTATCTTGGGATTTCTTCTACATGTTTCTTCTCGAGGATACAAAGCAGAAGAATCTTTTGGAGGGGAAAAACTTTTAAAAGATGGACCATATGCCTTAAGCCGTAATCCTATGTATTTAGGAGTATTCCTTGTTGGGATGGGGGTGGTGCTGGTTGTGTTTAAGCTATGGGTTTTTAGTGTGTTTCTTGTAGTTTTTTTATTGTTTTATTATCCTGAGATGCAGAAAGAGGAAAGAGCTTTAGAACATAAATTTACAGATGAGTTTATTAAATATAAGCAGCGTGTTCCTGTGTTTTTCCCGTCATTGAGAGTGGTAACCAGTAAAGAGTTAAAGGAATACTTCCCTCTTAAGGCGCAGTGGTTTAATAGAGAAATAGTGTCGGCTATTTGTGTATTAGTTGCTATCTTTCTTTTTGAAATTATAGGAGAATTATAGAAAGACATTCTTTTACTCAAGAGGCTTTTGTTATAGGAGGGGCGCTATGTATTATTTTTGTTGCCTTAGGTATAGGGTATAAAGAGTCTTAAAAGGAGGGATTATGCCTGAGTTAGCAGAAGTTGAGACCATCCGTTTACAGTTAGAAAAAAGTATTCTTAACCAAAAAGTTAAGCGCGTAATTGTTTATGATAAAAGAATTATTAAAGATATAAAAGAAAACGATTTTAAGAGACATATTGAAGGTAAACGGATAATCAAAATTTTCCGACGAGGAAAGATTCTTATTGTAAAGATAAATGAGGGGTTTTTAGTTTTTCATTTGCGTATAAGTGGCTGGTTACTTTTAAGTGAAAAAGAAGAAAAATTTTCCCGTGTTATTTTTGAACTGTCTAATAATAAGAAACTTAACTTTTGTGATAGTCGCATTTTAGGAGAGATAAGGTTTGTAAAAGATTGGCACACACTTTCTATTATAAAAACAATGGGACCAGAGCCTTTAGAGATTACCAAAGAAGAGTTTGCTAAACTATTTCAAGGGAAAAAAACCAAGATTAAACCTCTTCTGATGGATCAAAGTTTTATTGCAGGAGTAGGTAATGTATATGCTCAAGAGTCGCTTTTCTGTGGAGGAATTCACCCAGAAAGGCGCGCAGACACTTTAAGTAATAATGAGTTGGAAAAGTTTTATAATTGTCTTGTTTCTATTCTAAAACAGGCGATTAAAAAAGGAGGCTCTTCAGTAGATACTTATCGCCAGATAGATGGTAAAGAGGGAGAGTATACACCTTTTTTAAAGGTTTATCAGCGCGAAGGAAAGCCCTGTTATCGGTGTAAGGCAACTATCAAGCGAAAGGTGATTGGCGGGAGAAGCACATATTTTTGTCTTCGTTGTCAGAAATAAATTGTTAAAAAAGCGAACGCTATCGATATATCAAAGAAAGGATCAATAAATTTTTTTCTTAAGAAGGCTTATGTATTTATTTTAGGTAAATGATTGTTACAGATTCCCAAAGGATAAATTTTATTGATGAAACTTTATCTTTACCCACAGATATCCCTTGTGTGGTATTAGAGACAGGTAGATACGATGAGAATAATACCCACTCTTTTGTTTTTTCTTCGTATAAAGATGAGTTGATTTTAGATTCTCCCCACCATATAGATAAGTTTTTTTATATGCTGGAGACGTATCTTAGAAAGGGTTACTGGTTGGCAGGATTTTTTTCTTATGAATTCGGGTATTGTCTGGAAGATACTCTTAGGTTTTATATGCCTGAAAAAAGAGAGTGCCCTCTTGTATGGTTAGGGATTTTTAACACTCCTTTTATTTTAAATCATTCCCAAATGATTTGTGTTGATAGAAAAATAAAGAACAATTCTTATTTCCCTATAAAGCGTATAAAACCCAAAATTACAGAACAAGAATATAAAAAAGCAATAGGGAAGATAAAAGAATATATTGAGAAAGGCGAAACCTATCAGGTAAATTTTACCTTTCCTATTGCGTTTGAAGTTCACGGTAAAATTTATGAATTATATTATTCTCTGCGTCAAGCTCAACCGACCTCTTATTTGGCTTTTATCAACACACAAAAAGAGTATATCCTTTCTTTTTCTCCTGAGTTGTTTTTTTCTTTAAAAAATGAGAATATTGTTGTTAAACCAATGAAGGGAACAGTTGCGCGAGGGCGCTTTACTGAAGAGGACAAATATCAAGCTCAAGCTTTAAAACTAAGCACAAAAAACAGGGCAGAGAATATTATGATTGTGGACCTCTTAAGGAATGATTTGGGGAAAATTGCTCAAACAGGAACAGTAAAAGTAAAACAGTTATTTTCTTTAGAAAAATATCGGACATTATGGCAGATGACTTCAACCATTGAGGCAAGGTTAAAAGAAAATATTTCCGTAAAAGATATTTTTAAGGCGCTTTTTCCTTCAGGATCCGTTACCGGAGCTCCTAAGATACGGACAATGCAGATTATAAGAGAACTGGAAAGATATCCACGGGGAGTTTATTGTGGGGCTATAGGGTATATATCTCCTTATAGAGAAATGTGTTTTAATGTGGCTATAAGAACCCTCTATATCAATAAAGAAAAAAGAGGTATATTAGGAGTAGGGGGGGGAATTGTATATGATTCCTTAGAAAAGTTGGAATATAAAGAGGCATACTTAAAAGCTCATTTTCTAATTAAAAAGACCCCTAAGATTTCTCTTATAGAAACAATTCGTTGGGATAAAGAAGGATACTATTTACTCGATATGCACCTTGAGCGTTTACGTAATTCCTGCGAATATTTTGATATTCCTTTTTATCATGATTTTATCAATAAGCAATTAGCATTATTAGAGGGGTTATTTAGGAAAGATCAAATTTATAAAGTGAAGATTATTATAACTTACCAGGGAGATGTTAATTGTTCATTTTTACCTTTGGAAAGAGTAGATGAGCCTGTGTTAATCATGCTCTCTTCAAAATCTGTAAATTCAAGCAACCTTTATCTGTATCACAAAACTACTTATCGCCATTTTTATGACGAAGAGAGAAAATATGCTTTAAAGAAAGGGTTTTGGGAGGTTATTTTTACTAATGAGAAGGGAGAACTTACCGAGGGAAGTATTACCAATATTTTTATTTTAAAAGATAAACAGTTGTTTACTCCTCCCCTATCCTCTGGTCTTTTAAGAGGAGTTATGCGGGAGCATCTTTTAAAGGAGAAAAAAGCCAGGGAGAAAATTATGTATCCCCAAGATTTATTCAATGCAGATAAGATATATATTGGTAATTCTGTGCGAAAACTTTTGGAAGCAAAGTTAAAAGAAGATTAACAGGAGAATGTTGCAGAGAGCAAATTATCTGTTATAATTACGCTTTAGTATTTTAATGAGTTAATGTAAGGATAAAGTTGAAGAAAGTTTTTAAGTAATAATGAGAGATTTAAAGGTAAAGATTAAAAATATCCGTAAGGTTAAAAGAAATATCTATCTGCTTCAGCTTTATTCTCCTTTTTTGGCACAGAATTCTTTGCCGGGGCAGTTTCTTCATATATACATACCCAAATCAGATATTCTTTTGCGCCGCCCTTTTAGCATCCATAAAATAAGAAACAATGATGTCTTTATTTTATTTAAGGTCCGGGGAAAAGCTACGGAAATGCTCTCTCAGCGCCGAGAGGGTGATCCTCTTGATATTATAGGCCCTTTGGGTAATGGTTTTAATTATAGATATCTTTTTGGGGGTGGTGAATTAATTAATACACGAATAATTGTTTTAATTGCAGGAGGAATAGGTGTTGCTCCTTTGTTATTTTTGGCAGAGAGATTGGAGGATATATTAAGAGGCAAAAATTTAGAAAAATGGATTTTTTTAGGAGCAAGAACAAAAGATGAAATACTTGGAAAAAAAGATTTTGCCAAATTAGGGTATAAATTGTTTATGGCTACAGAAGATGGTTCAGATGGGTTTAAAGGAACGGTTATTGATTTATTAAAGCATAAACTAAAAACCACTGACTCCAAACTCAGAGCTTATATATATGCCTCGGGTCCTACACAGATGATTTTTTATTTAGCAAAAGTAATAAGAAAATTTTCTTACCTTAAAGGAGAAGCTTCCTTTGAACAATTTATGGGTTGTGGTGTAGGGATATGTTGGGGGTGCGCCATAGAGACTAAAAAAGGATATAAGAGAGTGTGTAAGGATGGACCGGTTTTTAATTTAGAGGATATAAATGTAAAATAAGGGGGTATGGTGATGGAGAAGCCATTTGTTTCTATAATTGTGCCTGTAAGAAATGCCTCACGGACCATAAAAACTACTTTTGAATATTTAATGAATGTAAAGTATCCCCGTACAGCGTTGGAAATAATTTTTGCTGATGGAGGCTCTTCTGATAAAACAGTAGAGATTATTAAAGATTATCAAAGTCATCATAGATTTATAAAATTAGTAGAGATTCCTGATTGCCCCTCTCCTGGTTATGCTCGCACACAAGCTTTAAAGAGGGCAAGAGGAGATTTTATTTTTTTCACTGATGGGGATTGTGCTCCTGTGGAAGATTGGATAGATAAAATACTGGAAGTGTTTAATCGCGACAAAGAGATTGGTGCAGTGGGAGGGGAGATTTATACCTTACGTGTAGACCCTAATAATTTGGTAGAAATTTACTGTGAGGCTTTTGGGTTTAACCGTGTAAGTTGGCGTTATGGAAATTTAGAAGAAGGTTATTATCCCCCTCAGGAGAAGTTACCCACACAGGTGTGTGGACACAGAAGCTACTTTTTTGTTACCGCAAATGTTGCTTATAGAAAAGAGGCAGTAGAAGATGCTAATCGTAGATTTTGGGAGTTACCTACAGGAGAAGATATAGATTTTGGCATTCGGGTACGAAAGAGAGGATGGAAATTTTATTTTTTACCTTCGGCAAGTGTCCAGCATATGCACCGCGCAAGCTTAAAGTCCCTTCTTAAGGTGTGGAAATCTTATGCTTCTGCGCATCCTCCTCTTTTAGATATGCATGCTACCAATCATATGGAGATAGTTTTGCAGTTTATTGGTAAATACCCCCACCACCCTATTATAGTTTTTCCTTCTTTTATAAAGGGATTTATTTATATAGGCAATTTCCATCTTATGCATCTATGGGGGATTTTATTTATTGCTACTTTTATCTTCCAATGGGTTTGGCCGCTTTCTATAGCCTTGCGGATTTTTAGTTGGGTATTTTTTATATTAATGGGGATATGTGCTTTTAAATTCTTTCGCACCGCTTTTAATATAGAGCCTTATGAGAAATGGTTTCACTTTGCCAAAATGAAATATTTAACTAATCTTTATTTTGTTTTAGGTGGACTAAAGGGGTTTAATAAATATAGAGCTTTTTGTATAGAGCCAAGTTTTTAGCATTAAAAAGAATACTTATTAGTAATTATTTTTTTGAAAAATCAAATATAGAGGAGGATTATAATGTGGTGTATATACTTAATTTTAGGTTTAATTGCTGGTGTTTTTGGAGGTTTTTTAGGTATTGGGGGAGGAACGATTCTTGTTCCTGCTTTAGTATATTTATTTAATTTTACCCAGCACCAGGCACAAGGAACAACGCTTGCTATAATGGTGCCTCCCATTGGCTTACTGGCAGCAATACGTTATTATATGTCAGGTAATATTAAGCTTTCTATCGCTGCCTTTATATGTGTAGGGTTCTTTTTGGGTGGTTTAATCGGGGCAGAGTTTGCCCATAAAATACCTGATATGTTTCTCAGGAGAATTTTTGGTGTATTTCTTCTTTTCGTTGCTGTTAGAATGATTTTAGCAAAATAATAATTATGTTTAGAAAGAAATTAGTTTGTAAAATAGGAAACGTAATTTTAAGTAACCCTATAATTGCTGCTTCAGGAACCTTTGGTTACGGTAAAGAGATGCAAAAGTTTTTTGATATAAACATGTTAGGAGGATTAGTTACTAAAACAATTACCCTTAAGCCCAAAAAAGGTAATAAGCCTCCTCGCATTTATGATTTAGGATTTGGAGTTATTAATTCCATTGGTTTAAGGAACCCTGGCTTAAAAGTTTTCAAAAAAGAGTATGGTGGTTTCTTGAGTTCTTTAAAGACTAAAGTATTTATAAGTATCTATGGGGAAAATTTTACAGAGTGGAAAAAGATTATTTTATCGCTCGAAGATTTGAATATCGTAGGTTTTGAATTGAATCTTTCCTGCCCTAATATAAAAAAAGAATATGTTTATCTTAATAAACTAATTACCCTTGTAAAAAAATTAAGGCCTCTTACAAAAAAGATGCTCATTGTTAAACTCCCTTTTTTGCTAAATATTAAAGAAGTTGTTTTTTCTCTCCAGAAAGCAGGAATTGACGCAGTTACTTTAATAAATACTCTCCCCGCTCTTGCTTTAAATAGAGAAGGAAAGCCAATTTTAGGCAATATGTATGGAGGGTTAAGTGGTCCATGTATTAAACCTATAGCATTAAGGTGCGTATATAGGGTAGCTTCTTCTTTATCTTTGCCTGTAATAGGGTGTGGTGGTATTATGGACTATAAAGATGTTCTGGATTATTTAAATGTAGGAGCAAAAGCGGTTCAGATTGGTACTGCTAACTTAACTAATCCTCTTATCTGTAAAAAAATTATTAAAGATTTAAGTAGATATTATGAAAAAAAAGACTGAACTTATTTTTGCTTTGGATACTCCTAAAAAGAAAAATTTTCAGTATCTTTTAGATTCCACAAAAGATTTAATCTCTTTTTATAAAGTAGGACTGATTCCCTTTATTTCTTTAGGGAAAGAGTCTATCTTTATGATTAAAAGAAGAAAACGAAAAGTTTTTTTAGATTTAAAAATTTTTGATATACCCAACACAATGATAAAAGCCTCTCTTAATGCGATTAAATGGAATGTAGATATCATTGATTACCATCTTTTTTCCGATAAAAATTCTTTAAATTATACTTTAGAGCAAATAAGAAAAGAGCTTAAAAAAAGAAAGAAAGACCCCCCTCTTATGTTAGGGGTAACTATATTGACAAGCCAGACTAATAGGCATACAATACCTAATTCAGTATTGAGTTTAGCGCAAAAAGCAAAAGAGATAGGGTTTGATGGAGTAATAGCTTCAGGAAGGGAAGCAAAAGAAATCCGTAATAAATTAGGGAGCAAGTTTATCATTGCCTCACCAGGTATCCGCCTTAAGGTCAATAATAGAGACGACCAAAAAAGAATAGTACAGCCGAAGAATGTAAAAGGTATTGTAGATTTTGTTATTGTAGGCAGACCCATTTATGAGGCAGACAACCCACAAGAAGTAATTAGGTATATTCTAAGACAACTGCGATGAGTAAAGAGTTAAGAGATATTTTTGAAACGGTTAAAGCTAAAGAGGATAAATTGGAGGAGATTTTAAACAATGCCTACACCGAGAAAGAAAAAATTATTCAATCTGCTTATAAAGAAAGGGAAAATATTTTCGATAGAGTAAAGAAGGAATATCAGAAGAAAATTAATAATTTAAAAGATAAGTTAAACAAAGAAATTGCTCAAGAAAAAAATAGAATAACCCAAGAAAACGCTCAGAGGCAAAAAGAGTTGCAACTTAAACGACCCCAGATAGTTAAAGAAATAAAAGAATTCCTGATTCTTCAAATAAAAACTTATGGGTATAGAGAAAGTTGAGAAAGTATATCTTGTTGGTTTTCAGGAAGTTCAAGAGAAACTCCTTGAGAGACTTCAACAGGAAGAGATTATTCATTTAGATTACCCTTCTAGGGAGGATATATCTTATACCGAGCCCTCAATAAACAAAGAGATAGAAAAAGCCATAAATGTTTTATCCCTTTATGAAGAGAAGAAATTTTTAGAAGAAATTTTTACAGAGCCTTATTTTTTAAAAAAAGATCAGTTTTATGCAGTAAATGCACATAGTTTAAAAGAAACTGTTAAGGCGATTTTAAATTTAGCTTCCCAGAAAGAATCGCTCTCATCAAAAATAAAGAGTATTGAAGAAAAAATTTCTCTGCTTTCTGGTTATATCTTTATAGAATGTAGTTGGCAGGAATTTAACTCTTTAAAGTATATTTCTTTAATTTTTATAAAGATTAAACCTCGTCAGAGAACTTATCTTAAGGATTTTTTTAAAGAAAAAAAAGTTTTTGTAAAACAAATAGCTTTTTGTGATAAAGAAGAAATATGGGCAATAGTAGGAGAAAAATCAGAGATAGAAAATATTCTCAAAGAAAAAATAATTTTACCTTTAGAATTACCCCTTTCTATATGGGAGGAGTATCCTGATAAAAATGTTCCCCAAACAATAGCATCTCTAAAAAAACAAATATTTTTTCTTAAAAAACAGGCAGAGAATATAGATAAAGAGATTCGGAAACAGCTTTCTTATAAAGATAAATTGATGATAGTTTATGATTTTTTTCTGAATGAAGAGTTTAAAAATAGCATTGAGAAGAGCACCTTGAAAACAAAAAGATTATTTTTTTTGAAAGGATGGATTCTTTCTTCTCAAAGAGAGAAGTTTGCAAAACTAATAGAGGAATTTAAAGATAAGGTATATTTCCGAATGGCGCCACCTCTTCCTGAAGAAGTCGTTCCTACAAAATTAAAAAATAAGAAATTTATAAACCCTTTTAGTATTATTGTAAATATGTATGGAGCGCCTCACCCTCATTCTTTAGATCCCACACCCTTTGTCGCTCCTTTTTTCTTTCTCTTTGTAGGGCTCTGTATTTCTGATGCTGGATATGGAGTGTTGTTATCCTTTTTTAGTCTTTATATATTAAAGAGAAAAAAGTTAACAGAGGGGGCTAAGAATTTCTTTAGTCTTTTATTCTGCTTGGGAATTTCTACTTTTTTAGTTGGTTTGATTTTGGGAGGATTCTTTGGTATTAACTTACCTTTTAAAATGATAGATATCCTAAAGCACCCTTTTCCTTTTCTCATTTTTTGTTTTCTTTTAGGATATTTTCAAGTTCTTTTTGGGATAGTTTTAAAAATTTATCTCGAGTTTAAAAATAAAAATTATCAGAAAACTTTACTTAACACCAGCTGGTTCACTCTTCTGATAAGTAGTGTGGGTTTTTTTATATTTAAATTCACTATTTTTAAGATTTTATCTTTTATCTCTATATTAGGAATTATTGTCTTTGCCTCTTCCGCAAAAAATATTTTTGTTCATACAGGAGTGGGTTTATATGAACTTTATGGAATAACAAAATATTTTTCTGATGTGCTTTCTTATTCTCGTTTGCTCGCTTTAGGTATGGCTACAGGGGTGATTGCTATGGTAATAAATCTATTGGCAAAAATGTCTTTTAAGGCAAATATTTTAGGAGCTATAGGGGCTTTGGGCATACTTATAGGAGGACACGTCTTTAATTTTCTGATAAACTTAATGAGTGGTTTCATTCATTCTGCTCGTTTGCAATTTGTGGAATTTTTTTCTAAATTTTTTGAATTGGGAGAGGAATTCTTTCAGCCGTTAAGAATTCACACTCGATATACACATATTACAGAGGAATAATAGGAGGTGAGTAGAGATGGAGTGGGGTTTTGCATTAGCAATTTTAGGAGGAGCGCTTGCGGTAGCTTTGGCAGGAATTGGTTCTGCAATAGGCGTGGGGATTTCAGGGCAGGCTTCCAATGGTGTTATGTCAGAAAACCCCCAGATATTCGTTCCTTTACTTTTGTTAACAGCTTTGCCTGGTACGCAAGGTGTATATGGATTTTTAATTGGAGTAATTTTAATGCTTAAGCTTGGTTTACTGGGAGAGGCAGTAGTTAAGATAGGTTTTTATCAAGGTATGGGTATATTATTTGCATGTTTACCTATAGCTTTGGCAGGATTGGTTTCGGGTATTTATCAAGGAAAAGTATGTGCTACAGGGGTGTATATGGTAGCAAAACAGTCTAAAGATTTTGTTAAGCCCTTAATTATGGCCGTATTTGTAGAATTTTATGCTGTTTTAGGACTTTTGACCTCCCTTTTAATGCTAAATGGCATTAAGGTATAAAGAGTTAGAGGAAATGGAAGGATTAGAAAAAATATTTTTAAGATTAGAGGAAGAGAATAAGAAAAAAGCAGAGGCTATTTTAAAAGAAGCAATATCTTCTAAAGCAGATATTCTAAAAGAATTAGAAGAAGAAGCAATAAAGCATTTTGAATATTGGTTTCAAGAAGAAAAAGCCCAACTTCTAAGAAAAAGAGAGGAGAATATTTTTAATTTTAAAATGGAAAGCAAAAAAAGTTTTTTAGAGAAAAAAGAGGAGATTTTAGAGAAAGCTTTAAAAGAAGTAGAGCAGTTTTTAACCCTTCATCGAGAATATTTGCCAAAAAAAGAAGTTGTTACAAAAGATGGAAAGAAAGAAGTGACGTTAGAAATAGATGAATTCATAGATTTCTTGAGGAAATTTTATGCCCCTCAATTAGAAGATTTTTTAGGATAAAAGGCATTTGATGACAGGATTGGATTATAGTTTTAGTCTCGGTAAGATAGGCGTTCTGGAAAGAAAAATTATCCCTTTAAGTATATTACAAGAGATAGTTGAGAGCCCTTTAGAAGAGGCATTCAGTAGAATCAAAGATTTTTTCTTAGTTTCAGCAACGTTTAAGAGAGAATACAAGCATTTAGAAAATATTTTTTTAATTGAACAGCAGTTTTTGAAAAATCTTTGTTTGTTTCTTATAAAAGAAGATAGTTTGAAAGTTATTCTTCAATATATAGATGAACCACAGACTCTTTTGGAAAAAAATAAATTAAGAAAAGAGGTTTTAAATTTTTTTAATTTTTATTTTGAAACACTGAATATCGTTAATGTCTTACGCATAAAAGCATATTCTTTGAAGGAAGATACTTACGACTATAAAAGGCAAGAAATTAACTTGATAAATTTAGAAAAGAAGTTTTTCGGTTTCTTTAATGAATTGTTGAGAAAAATTTATTATGAGGCAGAAGAGTTAATCCGTAAGGAGTGTAATTATCTTTTAGATTTTTTGGTAGATAAATATTTTAAACTGTTTTTCGCTTCAACGAGGATGAATCTTTTTGGTTCCCAATTAGTCTTTTGGTATTATTTTGCTAAAAGGCTTAATTGCAGGATAGCAAAATTTTTAATTCTTGGTAAATTTTATAATTTAGATAAGGAAAAAATAAAAGCAGTTGTTGATTATGCATAAAGCAATTTTTATAGGTAAAGACGATTTAGGGGAAATATTTAAAATCTTAGGATTAGAAGTTGTTATTATTAAAGAGGAAAAATACCCTTCTTTTATTGAAGAAGATAAGATAATCTTCACAGAACCTTCTTTATACCTTAAAATTAAAGAGATGTACCCTAAAAGCACGATAATTCCTCTGGTGGATTTTGAGAGAAAAACTTCCTCGGTGATTGGCTATATAAAAGAGATAATAAGATCAACCGTAGGAGACGAGGTGTTAAAAAATGAATAGTCCAACAATTATAAGAGTTTCTGGTCCTTTAGTGGTAGCCAAGAACTGTTTAGGGGCAAAGATGTATGATGTGGTAAAAGTAGGAAAGTTAGGAGTGATTGGCGAGATAATAGAGATAAAGGAAGATATTATTTTCATCCAGGTTTATGAAGAGACTTCTGGTATAGGGCCAAATGAGCCTGTGCAATTAACTCACCGTCCTTTAAGCATAGAGTTAGGTCCAGGACTTTTAGGAAAAATTTTTGACGGAATACAAAGACCGTTGGATAAAATTTATGAGGAAGAGGGAGATTTTGTAGTACGGGGAGTGTGGTTTTCTCCTTTGGATAGAGAAAAGAAATGGGAATTTAAACCCTTAAAAAGAGAAAAAGAAGAAGTAGAAGAAGGAGATGTTTTAGGTGAAATTCAAGAGACATCTTTAATTTCTCATAAGATTCTTGTCCCTGTAGGAGTAAAAGGAAAGATTACTGAGATAAAAGAGGGAAGTTTTAATATAGAAGAGACCATTTGTAAAATAAAAAGAGAAAAAGATGAGTTTAATGTAAAGTTGTATCAACTATGGCCAGTAAGAAAAAGAAGGCCTTTTAAGAGAAGATTAATGCCTAAAGAATTTTTATCTACAGGTCAGAGAGTATTAGATACTTTTTTTCCTGTAGCTAAGGGGGGTACTGCGTGTGTGCCTGGGCCTTTTGGCGCAGGCAAAACAGTTATTCAACATCAGCTTGCTAAGTGGAGTAATGCTCAGATTATTGTCTATGTCGCCTGTGGAGAAAGAGGGAACGAGACTGCTGACCTTTTGATAAGCTTTCCCAAGCTTAAAGACCCATATACGCAAAGACCATTAATGGAAAGAACTGTAATTATTGCCAATACTTCTAATATGCCTGTAGCAGCAAGAGAAGCTTCTATTTATACAGGAGCGACAGTTGCAGAGTACTTTCGTGATATGGGATATTCTGTAGCTTTAATGGCTGATTCTACATCAAGATGGGCAGAGGCATTGAGAGAGATTTCGGGAAGAATGGAGGAAATGCCTGGAGAAGAGGGGTATCCTGCATATTTACCTGCGCGGTTAGCAGAGTTTTATGAACGTGCAGGAAGAGTAGTTTGTTTAGGTAAGGAAGAAAAAGAAGGAACATTAAGTATTATTGGGGCAGTGTCTCCTCCAGGAGGAGATTTATCCGATCCTGTGGTTCAAGCAACTTTAAAGGTAGTGAAAGTTTTTTGGGGGTTAGATGATAGGTTGGCTAATGCTCGACATTTCCCTGCAATAAATTGGCTGACAAGCTATTCTTTATACCATCAGGTTTTGGAAGAATTTAAGAGGGAAGATATTGCTGAAGATTTTGACCTTTTAAGAATAGAAGCAATGAAACTTTTAGAGGAGGAAGACGAATTAAAAGAAATAGCCCGACTCGTAGGTGAAGAAGCATTAAGTAGTGAAGATAAATTAAAACTTGAGATAGCCCGTTCCATTAGGGAGGATTTTCTTCATCAGAATGCCTTCCACTTCGAAGACACATTCACTTCTTTAAAAAAGCAATATTTTATGTTAAAGGTAATACTTTATTTTTACCATAGCTGTCAGAAGGCCTTAAGAGATGGGAAAGAGCTTGTTGGGTTATTGAAGTTGCCTGTAAGGATGGAAATTTCTCGAAGTAAATTTATTCCCGAAGACAAAAGGGATAAGTTTAAGGATATAGAAAAAAAAGTTATAGAGGAAGTAGAGAATGTTTAGAGAATACCAGACTATTACCCAGATTCAAGGGCCACTTTTAATTGTTAAAAAGATAGAAGACGTTAAATATGGAGAGCTTGCCCAGATAATTCTTCCTGATAATACAAAACGTTTTGGTAAGGTATTGGATGTTTCCACTGATTTAGCTGTTGTTCAGGTATTTGAAGGGACTCATGGTTTGGATGTGGACAAAAGCAAGGTTAATTTTTTAGGTAAAAGTGAAACCATGGGTGTAGGAAAAGATATTTTAGGGAGAATATTTAATGGGAGAGGCCAGATTCGCGATAATCTTCCTTCTCCCCGAATAGAGAAAGTTTTAGACATTAATGGTGCGCCCATTAATCCTGTAGCTAGAGATTATCCCTCTGAATTTATTCAGACAGGTATTTCCTGTATTGACGGAATGAATCCTTTAGTGAGAGGCCAGAAATTACCTATTTTTTCAAGTTCGGGCCTTTCTCATAATAGGATTGCTGCTCAGATTGCTCGCCAGGCGCGTGTTTTAACCGATGATGAATCTTTTGCGGTTGTATTTGGGGCAATGGGGATAACTTTTGAAGAGGCTAATTTTTTTATAGATGACTTTAAAAAAACAGGCGCTTTAGAAAGGACAGTTTTATTTATAAATTTAGCTAATGAACCAGTAATAGAGAGGATTTCTACTCCTCGTTTTGCTTTAACTGCTGCGGAGTATCTTGCCTTTCACTTGCAAATGCATGTTTTAGTAATTTTAATTGATATGACTTTTTATTGTGAAGCACTGAGAGAAGTTTCTAATGCTCGTAAAGAGGTGCCCGGAAGAAGGGGCTATCCCGGTTATATGTATACAGATTTAGCTACCATATATGAAAGAGCAGGCAGGATTAAAGGTAAAAAAGGGTCCATCACCATGTTTCCTATTCTCACTATGCCTGATGACGACAAAACTCATCCCATTCCTGATTTGACAGGTTACATTACGGAAGGACAAATAATTTTATCACGGGCACTCCATAAAAAAGGAATCTATCCTCCTATTGATGTATTACCTTCACTTTCCCGTTTAAAAGATAAAGGTATTGGGGAAAATAAAACACGCCAAGATCATAGTGACCTTCTTAACCAGCTTTTTGCATGTTATGCTCATGGGAAAGAAGTAAGAGAGTTAGCGTTAATTTTAGGAGAAGAAGCTTTAAGCCCTCTTGATAAGTTATACTTACAGTTTGCGGATAGGTTTGAGAATGAATTTGTACGGCAAAAAGAATTTGAGGAAAGGACAATAGAAGAAACCTTAAATTTAGGATGGCGCCTTTTAGGTGATTTTCCCGAAAGTGAGTTAAGAAGAGTAAGGCCAAATATTTTGAAAGAATATTATAAAAAATGAAACTCAAGGTAAACCCTAATAGAATGGAACTGCTTAAACTAAAAAGAAGGCTTCTCCTTTCAGAAAAAGGGCATCGTCTTCTGCAGGACAAGTTAGAGAAGTTAATTTCAGAATTTCATCGCCTTATAAGGTTATTTAAAAAGACTTCTTATGAGTGGGAGGATATTTTTAGACAGTTTCTTGATGAGTATCTTATATTAAAAATACAGACTTCCCCTTCTTTGCTTAAAACGCTTCTGGATAATTTAATTCCCCATCAGATAGAGATAAATTATCAGAGACTTTTAAATTTAAGACTGCTTAAAATTTCTTTTAAAAGACAAGATTTATCTCCTTATTCCCCAAAAAATATCCCTTATCAATGGGATAAAGTCTATCATATAAAAAAGGAGGTTAAAGAAAAATTAGTCCAGATAGTCGAACTTTACCTTGCTATAGAAATGGTGGGCAAAGAAATTTTAAAGACAAGAAGAAGAGTAAATGCTTTAGAATACATATTGATACCTCAAATAGCGGATTCAATAAAATTTATTGAGTCTAAACTTGTAGAAATAGAAAGAGAGTTTTTGTCTCAGCTGTTAAGAATTAAGGATGTAATCAGAAGATAGAAGGAAGGTTTTAAAATTTAGGGGGGTTCTTAGAAGAAAATTGGCCTACCGTTTTACAATAATTCAAAACCAGCTAATTTAGAGAGAATTCTTGCTTTTTTTAAAGATTTTGGTATTATTTATCTCGTTAGAAAAGAAGTTTCTTAAATGAGAAGTTAGAAGGAAGATTTACTCTTGGGCGGTTGGCGCAGTTGGGAGCGCGTCTGACTTACATTCAGAAGGTCAGAGGTTCAAATCCTCTACCGCCCATGGTTATTGATAGAGAATGAGGGGGTAGAGTAAAGAATGGCTGTTTTCCTTATGAGAGCTACATTCATTTGGATGCAATGCGTCCTTAAAAAGGACGCTTCGCTTTACAGCGAAGATTGCATACAAATCCTCTACCGCCCATTGTTATTAAGATAGAATAAGGGGTAGGGTAAAGAGTGGTTGTTTTCCAGAGGATAGCCCCGCTCATTTCTATTTATATATTGAGGTAATTATATGAATTTAGAAACCTTAAGACATTCGTGTTCTCATGTTATGGCGAGTGCAGTAAAAAAACTTTATCCTCAGGCAAAGTTAGGTATTGGTCCTGCTATTGAGGAAGGGTTTTATTACGATTTTGATATTCCTGGTGGTATTAAAGAAGAAGATTTAGATAGAATAGAAGAAATAATGCGAGAGATTGCTAAAGAGGATATGCCTTTTATTCACGAAGAGTGGAGCAGTAAGGATGCCCTTCGTTTTTTTGAAGAAAGAAATGAAATTTATAAGGTAGAGTTGATAAAGGATTTGCAAGAAGAAAAAGTTTCCATTTATAAGCACAATGATTTTATAGACTTATGTAGAGGTCCGCATCTTTCTTCTACAGGTGAGGTGAAATATTTTAAGCTCCTTTCTATATCCGGTGCTTATTGGAAAGGAGACGAACATAATTCTCAGCTTGTGCGCATTTATGGGGTAGCTTTTTTTACTAAAGACGAACTCGATAGATACCTTATGAGACTGAAAGAGGCAAAAAAAAGAGACCACAGAATTTTAGGCAGACAGCTGGGTTTGTTTGATATTTACTATAAAGAGGCAGGAGCGGGTTTAGTATTTTATCTTCCCAAAGGAGCTATCTTACGGAAGATAATTGAAGATTGGGAGATAAAGGAACACTTAAGGCGCGGTTATCAAATAGTGATTACACCCAGCATTATGGATAAAAGTCTTTGGGAAAAAAGCGGTCACCTCCAATATTACCAAGATTATATGTATCCTATAACTAAGGAAAATCAGGAATTTATTCTAAAGCCAATGAATTGTCCAGGACATATTCTTATCTATAAGTCTCAATTACGGAGCTGGCGCCAGCTTCCTCTTAGGCTGTTTGAATTAGGGACAGTGTACCGTTATGAGAAAAGTGGGGTTCTTCATGGTCTCTTAAGGGTAAGAGGTTTTACCCAGGACGATGCTCATATTTTCTGTCGAAAAGATGATTTATACAGTGAAATAGAAGGAGTGCTTGATTTTGTGAAAGAAGCTATGTTAAAATTTGGTTTTAAGGATTTTGATGCTGAGTTGAGTACCCGACCTGATAAATTTATTGGAAAAAGTGAAGATTGGGATTTAGCAGAACGTATTTTAGAGGAGGTTCTACAGAGAAAAAAAATTGTTTATGCTATTAATAAGGGCGAAGGAGCTTTTTATGGCCCCAAAATAGATATAAAATTGAAAGATGTTTTAGAAAGAAAGTGGCAATGTGCTACTATTCAGCTTGATTACAGTATTCCTGAGCGGTTTAATTTAACCTATCGGAATGCAAGTGGTAAAGATGTGCGGGTAATTATGATCCATCGTGTAATTTTAGGCAGTTTGGAGAGGTTTTTAGCTACTCTCATTGAGCATTATGGAGGTAAATTCCCTCTTTGGCTTTCTCCTGTCCAGGTAGCTATACTCAGTATAAGTAGCGAGAGTAAAGATTATGCCCAGAGAGTAAAAGCAATTTTAGAAGAAGAAGGGTTTCGTGTGGAATTAGATTTACAAAATGTAACCCTTCAGAGAAAAATAAGGAATAAAGAGCTGGAAAAAATCCCTTATATGGCAATTGTAGGGGAAAGAGAAAAAAGCAACCAGCAGGTAAATGTGCGTCAGCACGGTGGTAAAAATTTAGGACCAATGAAAGTAGAAGATTTTGTGGATAAATTAAAAAAGGAGGTGCAAGATTAAACGGTATGTTCGTGTAAACGAGAGGATTTTTTCTAAAACGGTTCGCGTAATTGGTCCTGATGGAGAACAATTAGGTATATTTCCTAGAGAGCTTGCTTTAAAAAAAGCAGAAGAGTTTGATTCGGATTTAGTGGAAATAGCGCCTCAGGCTAATCCTCCCGTTTGTCGGATAATGGATTTTACTAAATATAAATATGAGCAGGAAAAGAAAGAAAAAGAAGCAAAAAAACACCAGCGGCATTCCCAGCTTAAAGAGATCCGAATTACACCCCGCATAGAATCACACGATTATGCAGTTAAATTAAAACATATTCAGGATTTTCTAAAAAGAGGATTTAAAGTTAAAATTAGAATGTTTTTTAAAGGGAGAGAAATTGCGCATCAAGAGTTAGGTAAGGGAATAATTGATAGATTGATAAATGATATTCAAGGGGTTGGGCGTGTAGATAAAGAGCCAAAAACTGTAGGGCACTCTATAATAACTATTTTTGCTCCCAAATAGCTTAAGAAAATTACCGTTAAAAAGAGCGGATAAAATGCTCACAATTTCTATAAAATATTTACCTTGCTATGTTATTGTAAAGGAGGATTTATGCCTAAGTTGAAAACAAAGAAAGCCTTAGCGAAAAGGATAAAAATTACCAAGAAGAAGAAAATGCTACGTCGTAAATCAGGTCGTAGACATTTATTAAGCGGTAAATCCCAAAAAAGAAAAAGAAGTTTAAGAAGGTCCAGTAAGGTTTCTTCCAGTGAACGTCGCCTCATAAAAGAAGCATTGCCCTATAGTAGATAGAAAGGAGAAAAGGAGTTTATATGAAGACTAAACACGCAGTATCAGCTAAGAAAAGAAAGAAAAAAATTTTAAAATTGGCAAAAGGATTTTGGGGAAAACGTTCTAAACAGTATAGGCGGGCAAAGGAGTCAGTGCGTAGAGCTTTAGTTTACGCCTACCGTGACAGAAGAGTAAAAAAAAGAGAGTTTCGCTCTCTTTGGATAACAAGGATTAATGCAGCCCTAAGAGAAAGAGGTTTAAGCTACAGAGAATTTATTGCACGTCTTAAGGAAAAAAAGGTGTTACTTTCTCGGGATATCCTTGCTCAAATTGCTGTTGAAGAGCCTAAAGCTTTTGATATGCTTGTAGAGTTAGCTAAAAACTAATTTTTAAAGAGAAATGAAGTACATAGTGATTATTGGATGCGGTAAGACAGGAAAGGAGTTGGCCCAGGAGTTTTCTAAAGAGCATAATGTAGTTGTTATTGATAGAATAAAACATGCCTTGGATGCTTTGGGAGAAGATTTTAATGGAAGAAAAGTATTGGGTGATGCTTTAGACCTTAAAGTATTAGAGACTGCAGGAATAAAAGAAGCAGATACGTTGATTTTAGCTACAGGCAATGATAATGTGAATATTGTTATAAGCAAAGTGGCAAAGAAACTCTATAAGAATATAAAAAAAATAGCTCTTCAAGTATATGACACAACCAAAAAGAGGATATTTTCTGAAGAAGGATTGATTATAGTAAATAAAACTTATATTTTAGTAGAGGTTTTTAAAAAATGTTTATTATAATTGCCGGAGCAGGAAGGTTGGGTATACTTTTAGCCAAAAAACTTAAAGAAGATAAACATCAAGTTTCCATTATTGATAAATCAGAAGTAGTGTGTAATCGTCTTGCAGAAGAATTAAAAGGAGTCCTTATTATTCAAGGAGATGCCACCAATCCTGATGTATTAAAGTCAGCAAAGGTAGAAAAGGCCGATATATTGGTAAGTACAACCTCATCCGATGCAGATAATATTATTATTTGTAATATTGCTAAGGATGCCTTTTCTATAAAAAGGACAGTTTCTCGTGTTAACGACCCCAAACATCTTCTTCTCTATAAACATATGGATGTTGATGTTCCCATTGATTCCACTTCTATATTAGCAAGAATCGTAGAAGAAGAAGCATCTTTTTCCGATGTAATGAATCTTTTAAGTATTAAAAAAGGGAGGCTTTCTATTGTTAGGGTAGATATACCTCAAAATGCTCCTGTAGTAAATAAAATATTGCGGGACATTTCTCTTCCTCCCAGCGCAGTGCTTATTTCTATATTAAGGGGGCCCGAAATAATTATTCCTTCAGGCTTAACCAAAATATTAGCAGGCGATGAAATTATTGCTGTGACTATTATTGATAATGAAAAGCAGTTAATAAGATCGCTTATCGGAAAATTGTGAATATACAAATAGCGTCCATTTCCGTAATTAGATGAAGATTATTTTTGGTATTATTGTAGAAATTCTTTTCTGTGTTTGTGTAATATTTATGGGGTATATTCTTTCGACAGTATTTTAATATTTTAATCATGACCATATCCCCCGATAGAGACGATTTTTCCACAATTTTTCATGTTTTAGGAAGAATTATTGTCGGCTTAAGCCTGTGTCTCGTTTTACCTTTTTTGATTGCTATCTTCTATAAAGAAGTATCTGCCTTCTATGATTTTTCTTTAGCAATTTCTTTTTCAGCGATTTTAGGAATAAGTTTAATGATGATTTTCCCTCTCAAAAAAGAAATTAGCCGGATTCATACCTTTTTTATTGTAAGCTTGGGTTGGCTTATTGCTTCTTTGTTGGGGGCGGTTCCTCTGTATTTATCTTCGCATTATCTTGGTTTTCTTGATGCCTGGTTTGAAGCTATGAGTGGGTTTGCTACCACAGGTTTGACATTAGTGAGAGATTTAGATCATCTCTCTTTCTCTCATAATATGTGGCGCCATCTTATGATGTTTATTGGTGGTCAGGGAATCATTCTTGCAAGCATTTCTCTTCTTTTTCATGCCAAAGGACCGGTTTTAGGATTGTACATAGGGGAAGCCAGAACAGAAAAAATATTACCTAATATTATTGCCACCTCTCGATTTATATGGAAGGTAAGTATTATTTATTTGATAACAGGAGTTTTTATTTTAACAATTTTTCTTTCTCATAAAGGGATGAGTTTAGACAGAGCGTTTCTCCATGGTTTGTGGATTTTCTTTGCTTCATTTGATACAGGAGGGTTTGCTCCACAAGCTCAAAATATTGTCTATTATCATTCTTTAAATTTAGAATTTATAACCATTATTCTTATGATGTTAGGAGCAATTAACTTTAATCTTCATTTTTGGATATGGTTTAAGGATAAGAGAGAAATATTTAAGAATTTTGAAATAAGGACTTTTATGGTAAGCTTTTTTTTGCTTTTGTTTATGCTTTTTTTCTCTCTAAGGGGTCTTTCTCATTTTTCTATTTTTCGTAAAGGATTTTATCAATTAATCTCAGCTCATACAGGGTGTGGATTTACCAATTTAGCTTTTGGAGAATTAAAAGGGATAAGTAGTTTAAGCTTATTGGCAATTATATTTGCTATGATGATCGGAGGAGGAGTTTGTTCTACTACAGGAGGAGTTAAGCTTATGCGTTTAGGTCTTGTGTTTAAATCTTTTTTTATGGAAATTAGAAGATTAATGATGCCATTTAAGGCAGTATATAAAGATAGTTATCACCACCTTGAAGATAAGATGATTGATGATAAGAGAATAAAGGAGATATTCATTTTCTGTAGTTTATTTTTAGTCACTTATCTTATAGGTGCTATAATAGGAATATTTTTAGGTTATCCTCTGTTGGCCTCTCTTTTTGAATCAGTGTCTGCTACTGCTAATGTAGGTTTATCTTTGGGTATAACCCATCCTTCTATGCCAGCAGTTCTAAAAGTTGTTTATATTCTTCAGATGTGGATAGGAAGGTTGGAATTTTTGGCGGTATTTGTTATGTTAGGTTTTATTTTTTCTTTATTTAAAAAATGAAAATAAAGAAGTTAAAGAAAGTAAGTATTTTGATATTGATTATGCTCTTCTTTCCGACAGAAGGCAGGGTATGGAGTTATAATAGGACAACTTTAAAGGAGATACTTAAGCATCCCAATCTTTTTGATAGAAAAGTTGTAATCTTAAAAGGAGAAGTTATAGGAGATATTTTAAAAGATTCTCAAAAAGGTGTGTGGATTAATCTTCTCAGTGAAGGGTATAATATAGGAATTTATGTACCCAAAAGGAACCTATTAAAAAATGTTAAATATCTGGGTAACTATCATACAAAAGGAGATATAATAGAAGTCAAAGGGATTTTTTATAAAAACTGCCCTCTTCATGCTGAGCGGGATATTCATCTTTTAAATATAGAGGTTTTACATAAAGGATATATTTTAAAAGAGAATGTTTCTAAATTAAAAGAAAAAATTTCAATAAGCTTAGCTATAATGTGTCTGGTGTTGGTAGTTATTTATTTTATAAGATTAAGATATGCACGAAGATATTAAAAAAATAGAAGAAGATTTTCTAAAAGAGTTCAGAGAAATTAATGGCCTTAATGATTTAGAAAGGTTACGTATTAAATATCTAGGGAGGAAGTCAACTATTAATCAACTTTTTTCTAAAATCAGCCATCTTGAAAAAGAAGAAAGAGCTTCCTTTGGTCGTAATTTGAATAGTCTTAAACAAAAAATAACCGAGATTATTAATAACAGAATAAGTACTTTTTCTGAAGAGCAAGAAGAATTAGATGTTACTTTTCCTTCCCAAGAGATTTATTTTGGCAGGAAACATATTTTAAGTGTAGTTAATCAGAAAATATGTGGTATTTTTGAAAGGATAGGGTTTGTTGTTATTGAAGGAAGAGAAATAGAAGATGAATGGCATAATTTTACTGCTCTTAATATACCTTTAGAGCACCCCTCTAGAGAAGCTTTTGATACTTTTTATCTTAATCTTCCTTCTTACGAGAAAAAAAGAGGGTGTCTACTTTTACGTAGTCATACTTCTCCTTCGCAAATTAGGATAATGGAAAATAATAAACCCCCTTTAGCGGTAATCTCTCCGGGCAGAGTTTATAGACCTGATAAGGTAGATGCTTCGCATTCTTTTATGTTCCATCAGATTGAAGGGTTTTGTGTAGATAAAAACATAAGTTTTTCCCATCTCAAAGGTGTTCTATTTTATTTTGCTAAAAGTTTTTTTTCTTCTGACGTAGATTTACGTTTTCGTCCCCATTTTTTCCCTTTTACTGAACCGTCAGCAGAGGTAGATATAAGTTGTATGATATGTAAGGGTAAAGGTTGTAGTGTATGCTCCCATAAAGGGTGGCTTGAGATATTGGGATGTGGGATGATACATCCCAAGGTTTTAAAGTATTGTGGGATTAACCCTCTAAAATATACAGGTTTTGCTTTTGGAATGGGTATAGATAGAATTGCTATGCTTAAGTATGGGATAAATGACATTCGCTTATTTTACGAAAACGATGTAAGATTTTTGAATCAATTCTATGAAGTTTAGTTTGAGTTTCTTAAAAGAGTTTTTAGATTTTAAAATGTCTCCCCGTAAAATAGCCTCTATTTTAACAATGGGAGGCTTAGAGATTGAAGATATCAAAAAGGTAAAGGGAGATTATATTTTTGAAGCAGAAGTGACTTCTAACCGTAGTGATTGGCTTTCTATTTTTGGCATTGCCCATGAGCTGGCAGGTTTATGTGGTAAGAGAATTAAATTTAAAATTCCTAAGGTAACTTATACCCCTCTTCTTAAAGAAATTTCAATTGATATAGAAGATTTCCGTGACTGCCCTCTTTATATTGCTAGACTTATTAAAAATGTAAAGATACTTCCTTCAATAAGGAACGTTAAAGAAAAGGTCATTAACTGTGGGATTAATAGCGTTAATAGTGTCGTTGATATTACTAATTATTGTATGCTTAAATGGGGCAATCCTCTGCATGCATTTGACTTTGACAAAATAGAAGGAAATATTCATATTAGAAGAGCAAAAGATAAAGAGACTTTTGTTGGTTTAGATAATAAGGAATATTTATTAAGTAGAGAGAATCTGGTTATTAGCGATGATAAAAAAGTAATTGCTCTTGCAGGAGTAATAGGAGCGAAAAATACAGAAGTAGATTTCAATACGAAGAATATTTTACTAGAAGGAGCTATTTTTTCTCCGCTTACTATTAGGCGCTCCCGCAGAAGTGTAGGATTAGATACAGACTCTTCTTATCGTTTTGAGAGGGGTGTTTTAAGTAAGCTTTTAGAGATAGCTTCTTATGATGCTGCTGATTTTATTATTAGAACTTGTGGAGGAATAAATTCTGGATACAAGAAAGTTGGTAAGAAGGTTTCTCTTTCTAAAAAGAGGATATATTTTAATTTATCACAACTGAATACTTATATAGGTAAGATTTTTTCTTTTAATAATGTAAAAACAATCCTTAGTAACCTTGGCTTTACTGTAAAAGTTAAGAGTAAAGAAAACTTTTTTGTCTTTCCTCCCTTTTTTAGAACAGATATTAGTATAAAAGAAGATATTTTTGAGGAAATCGCTCGTTGTTATGGTTACAACTTTATAAAAGAGGAATTGCCTTTATTAAGGTATTCCCACAAAAGGGATTCTTTATGTATTTTTAAGGAAGAATTGAAAGAATTTCTTTTACGATTGGGACTTAGCGAAATTATTACTTATAGTCTTACCAGCATAGAGAAGCTTGATGCCTTAAAGGAAAAAAATTTCATTATTCTTGATAATCCTCTAAGACACGAAGAGAACGCTTTAAGAACAACATTGCTTTTAGGGATGGTTGAGGCTATGCGCTATAACATTAATCAGAAGAATAGTAATTTAAGATTCTTTGAGATAGCAGATGTATATAAGAGATATAATAAAAAAATATTGGAGGAGCCTTTTTTGGGGTGTATAGTTAATGAAGAGTCAGGGGGGTTTTATTATTTAAAGGGGATTGTAGAAAAGATAATAAAGTTTTTAAATATAAAGAAAGCAAAGTTTTTAGAAGATAAAAAAGAGAATTTCTTAAGTGGAATAAAGATTATAGCAGATAATAAAAATTTAGGATTTTTAGGAGTTCTAAACCCAAAAACAACCATTTTTAACTTAAAAAGTAAATTGAGTTTTTTTGAAATGGATATAAAACTTGCGGCTTTTTTGAAAAGAGATATCACCTACTCAGCTTTTAGTAGATATCCTGTAGTTTTTCGGGATATTAGTTTGGTCTTAAAAAAGGATGTTAAATTTAAAGAAATAGAAAAAACAATTTCTGATATCTTAACAGCCACATTTTATCGTTACCGTATTCTTGATATCTACCGAGGGAAAGATACTCCTAAGGGCTTTGTGTTTCTTACTTTAAGAATTTTTTATCAGGCAAAAGATAAAACTTTAACTGCTGAAGAGGTGGACAAATTGCATTTTAAATTACGCGACGAACTTTCTAAGAAAGAAGGGATTACTTTGCGATAAGCTTCCTTGAAAATAGGAAATATAAGTGGTATATTATAATGGAAAGAAAAGATCCCTGCCTGTCTCGTCGGCAGGTAATAGCGCTACAGCCAACAGTTCAGAAAAGGGAGCTTATATCTCTTAGTGCTGCGGCACTAAGATGCGGCGCCCACGTGTATGAGGAATGGACTGAGAGCGGCAACCTGCGACGGACTGAAGGCAGGGATTTTTTTTAAGTTCATTATGCAGAAAGACTTACCTTTAACTATTCGCCTAAGGCCTCAGAAAGTAGAAGATTTTGTTGGCCAGGAACATATTCTGGGAGAAAAGAAGCTTTTAAGACGTATAATTTTCTCTAAGAGAATCCCTCCGCTTATTTTTTATGGGCCATCAGGGACAGGAAAGACTACCTTAGGATTCATTATTGCTCGTCATACACAAGGAGAGTTTAGATATGTGAATGCTGCTTTTTCTTCCGTAAGAGAAATAAAAGATATTCTTAAAGAGGCAAATAAAAAGGTAGAAAAAGGTAATGCAAAAACAGTTCTTTTTATAGATGAGATTCACCGTTTCAATAAACTCCAGCAGGAATCCCTTATTCCCGATACGGAAAAGGGGACAGTAATTTTTATTGGGGCAACAATCTATAATCCTCGGTATTATCTTATCCCTTCACTTTTATCCCGTTCTGTATTAGCAGAATTTAAACCCTTAAGTAAAGAACAAATCATTTTGATATTAAAAAGAGCTTTAGAAGATAAGAAGGGTTTAGGAAACTTTGCTGTAGTAATTACTGAGGATGCTTTAGATTACATTGCCATAAATTCTTGTGGAGATGCCCGCCGGGCATTAAGTAGCTTAGAATTAGGAGTATTAACTACACCTTCTGATAAAGATGGTAAGATAAAGTTTGATTTAGAGGTAGCGAAAGAAACCATTCAGAAAAATATTTTTTACGATAAGAAAGACAGCTATCATTATGATACTATCTCTGCTTTTATCAAATCAGTGCGTGGCTCTGATCCTGACAGCGCTCTTTATTGGTTAGCAAAAATGTTAGTTTCTGGAGAAGATCCTCGTTTTATTGCTCGCAGACTTGTGATATTAGCAAGCGAAGATATAGGGAATGTTAATCCTTTTTCTTTAGTATTGGCAACGAGTTGTTTTCAAGCTGTTGAATTTGTAGGAATGCCTGAAGCAGGTCTCATTCTTGCGCAGACCACTATTTATCTTGCTTGTTCTGTAAAGTCCAATGCTTCTTACAAAGCTTTCAGTAATGCTATGGAGGATGTTAAGAGAGCAGAAAATAAAGAGGTGCCTTCGCACCTAAAGACTTATGCTTCCGATTATAAATACCCCCACAGCTACACCGAACATCAAAAAATCGGTAGTTATATAAAACAGGAGTATGGTGCTACTAAGAAATACTATTTTCCTTCACGTGTGGGCGAAGAAAAAAGGATATGAGAGTTTTTGAATTATTTAGAAGGATTAAAAAAATAAGCCAGAGAGGGTAATTTTTAAGATAATTTCTCGTAAACGTTTTCTTGACAATTCTTATTCAATATGTTATATACTAATTAATTCTTTAGCTCTCTTAATAATAAAAAGAGAGTTTGAAGTTTAAAATTAAGGAAATTAATGGGTAAATTCCCGTGGATAGATTTTCTTTCTTTAGTTCTTTTTATACGTATAATTTACATTGCATTTCAGCGAGGACTTATCTATGAAATAGTTAAATTATTAGGTATTTTCCTTGTTTCCTTTTTTTCTTTACAGTATTATTCTTTGTTTTTGGGAGAGTTTTTTGGGAAAGAACCGTTTTCTTTTGATAGAAGTATTCTTGACCCATTATCTTTTTTTATCATTTTCTTTTTCACTCTTTTTATTTTCTTTCTTATATCCAGAATTATTTCTATAATTTCTCTTAAAGAAAGGCATGCTTTAGGAGAAAGGATTATAGCATGTATTTTAGGAATTTTAAGAGCATCAACTATTGTAAGCATTTTTTTATTTTGCGCTTTTGTTTTCTTTTCTCACAGAAACATTGATAAAAGTATTTCCTTTAGAGTATTTAAAAAAGTTGCTCCTTTAATTTATATAAAAACTTATGGAATGTATAAAAAGATCAATCCTTCTATAAAAGTAAACAAGGAGGTATTAAATTATTATGAAGCTGTCAAAAATTTACCAGGAAGTAATAAAAAAAGGTATTGAGGCTGATCCCCGAGGTAAAAAAGCCATAGAAACACTTTTAAAAAAGCGCAAGAAGGAATTTGAAGCTTTAGAGCTTAAAGAAAAAGAGTTTTATGATAAAGATTCTCTGTTTAATCCTTTTAGCGATACAAGAATTCTCTGGGGAAAGGAAAGTAGTAATATTCGTTCTGCTATTGTAGGTATCGATGTTGAGGGGGGAGAGTTTCTTCTTGTGGATCGACTTAAGGAAAAGGGGATAAAAATTGACCTTGTTATTGCTCATCATCCCCAGGGAAAGGCTTACGCCAATTTTTATGATGTAATGGATTTACAGGTAGATATGTTTAAGAAGCAAGGGGTAAATTTAAGTGTAGCAGAAAGTCTTCTTTATGAGAGAAAGTCCCAAGTAGAAAGGCGCGTAGGCTCAGCAAATCATCTGCGAGCTATTGATATTGCACGCTGGCTAAATTTAAACTTTATGTGTATACATACCCCTGCGGATAATTTAGCCTACCGCTATATTGAGAAAGAAATAGCAAAGGAAAAACCTAGATATCTTAAGGATATTATTGACCTTTTTGTTGAAATACCCGAATACAAAGAGGCAGCAAAAAATAATAATCCCCCAAAGATTTTTATCGGTAATCCTAAAAGTAGAGTTTCTAAGGTTCATATAGAGTTTACAGGAGGTACGGAAGGTCCCCAAGATATTTATAACAAGCTCTCTAATGCTGGTATAGATACTATTATAACTATGCATCAGTCTGAGGAGCATTTTAAACAGTGTAAAAAAGAACATATCAATGTGATTGTTGCTTCTCATATCGCCTCAGATACTTTAGGAATTAATCTTATGTTAGACTATCTTACTTCTAAAGAAAAAATTAAAATTTATGAATTCTCAGGATTCAAGAGATTTTCTCATAAAAAATAAAATTTATTAAAGAGAAAAATGATTCCTCAAGGATTTATAGAAGAGATTCAAGAGAAGACAGACATTGTTGATTTAATTTCTAGCTATATTCCTCTAAAAAGAGCAGGAAGGAATTTCAAAGCTCTTTGTCCTTTTCATAATGAGAAGACCCCTTCTTTTTTTGTAAGTCCTCAGCGACAGATTTTTCACTGTTTTGGTTGTGGTCAAGGAGGAGGGGTTTTACAGTTTCTTATGTTGTATGAACGGATGAGCTTTATAGAGAGTGTAGAATTTTTGGCACGCCGATTAGGGATATCCATTCCTTATCAAAAGGTTTCATCAAAAGATAGGTTAAAAATTATTCTCTATGATGTAGTAAAGGAGGCGTGTAGTTTTTTTCATAATAATTTAATTTCCTTACCATCTGCAAAAGAAGCGTTAGATTATTTGAACTCAAGAGGGATAAATAAAGAAATAGTGGATATGTTTAGCATAGGATATGCTCCTTTAGGGAACAGGCTGATTGGATATATGCGCAAAAGAGGAGTTACTATAGACATTTTAGAGAAAGCATCATTAGTAGTTTCAAAGCAAAATGGCAGTTATGTTGATTTATTTAGAGATAGAATAATTTTCCCTATTTATGATGTTCGCAAAAGACCTGTAGGTTTTGGGGCAAGAATTATTAAGGATAAAAAAGATGTGCCTAAGTATATCAATTCTTTTGAAAACATTTTATATAGTAAAAGAGAACATTTATTTGGCCTTAGTCTTTCTAAGGAGGAGATTGTAAACAAAAATAGCGTTATTGTTACCGAAGGTTATTTGGATATGATTACTCCTTTTGCCTGTGGCATTAAGAATATAGTTGCGAGCTTAGGAACCGCCCTTACCATAGAACAAATCAGGATTATTAAGCGATACACTAACAATATAATTCTTGTTTTTGATTCTGATAAAGCAGGGGAAAAAGCAACTTTAAAAGCAGTAGACTCTCTTATAGAAGAAGGAATGAAGGCAGAAATTGCCCAGATCCCTAAAGGATTAGATTTAGATTTAGCAATAAGAGAAAAAGGGGTTAAGTTTGTCTTATCTCTTTTAGAAAAAAGAATTGATTTTTTCGATTATAAAGTTGATATTTTTCGCAATCTTTATGATATTGAAAGTATTGAAGGGAAAGTAAAGATTGCAGAAGAACTGCTTGGTACCATTAGTAAACTTACCAGTGAAGTAGAAAAATACGAATACATAAAGAAACTTTCTCAGATATTAAAAGTAAAAGAGACAGTGCTTTTATCTGAGATAAGAAAGATAGATAAAAATATAAGAAGAGAAGGGGCATTTTTTGCAAAAAGGATAGAGACGATTCCTTTGGTAGAAAAGATAGTCATAAAAAGTATGTTTTCTAATAAAAAAGTCTCCTATGCATTAAAAGATAAACTTAATGCAGGAGATTTTTCGCACCCTTTAGCAAAAAAGACGTTTACTCTTTTTATGGAGAAAGTAAAAGAACAGCCGTCTTTTACTTACAGAGATTTATTGGGGATTATAAACGATAAAGAAATCAGTAGTTTTTTGTCGGAGATAATGATGGATGATGGTGTTAAGATTGATAAAAATTTGTTGAAAGATTGCGTGGCGAAACTCAGGAGAAACCGCCTAAAGACTATAAGGGAGGAGATAAAACAGCAGATTCGTCAAGCTGAAAGTCTTCACGATACAGCAAGAGTAAGAGAATTAATGGCGAGATTTAATAAGATTAATAGCGAGGTAAGAAATGGTTAAACAGAAGATTTTAGAAAGAAACATCGGTCAATTGATTGATTTGGGCAAGAAGAAAGGATACCTTACATATGATGAGATAAACCATTTTCTTTCTGAGGAGATTATTACCGCTGATGATATGGATTTTATTTTGGACCGCCTCGGTAATCAAAATATAAATATTTTAGAGACAGCAGAAGTAGATCAATGGGAGAGGACGAAGAAGACTGTCTCTCCGGCAACTTTACCTATCGACGACCCTGTAAAGATGTATCTAAAGCAGATGGGTCAAATTCCTCTGCTTTCCCGGGAAAATGAGATAGAACTGGCGAAAGAAATAGAAGAAAAAGAAAGTGCCTTAAGAAAGGAGATATTTGAAACTAATATTGCCAAAGAGGCTTTTTTAAATATTTGCGATAAGCTTATTAAGGGAGAGCTTAATCCTGATGACTTTGTAAAAGGAGAGATAAAAAATAAAGAGAGAGAAATAAGAAGAATTAAAAAGCTTATAACTCAATTAAGGCGTATCAGAAGATTGGATTCTCAAAGGAAAGTTCTTAATAAATTTAATTTTACTATAAGCGTGATAGAAAATATAATTTTTCGTATGAAGACTACGATGAGAGAAATTGATTCTATAAATAGGAAACTTAAACGTTTAAAAGGAAGACATAAAAGAAAATTGGCAAATTCTCTTGTCAGAAGGAGAAATAGGTTAATGCGTCGATTGTTGTTTAACCCTCGTCATCTCCATGAGAAGTTTAAGATCATTTTAGCAAAACAGCATTATTATAATAAAGCTAAAAAGACTCTTGTTGAAGCTAATTTAAGATTGGTAGTAAGCATTGCTAAGAAGTATGTTAATCGTGGATTATCTTTTTTAGATTTAATTCAGGAAGGAAATATTGGTTTAATCAAGGCAGTAGAAAAATTTGAATATAAAAGAGGTTATAAATTCTCTACTTATGCTACTTGGTGGATTAGACAGGCAATAACACGTGCAATTGCAGATCAAGCTCGCACCATAAGGATACCTGTCCATATGACAGAGACTATTAATAAGATTATCCGGATATCCCGTCTTTACATCCAAGAAAAAGGTGTAGAGCCTACTCCTGAAGAGCTTGCTAAAGAATTAAGATTGCCATTGTCAAAAATAAAAGATATCCTTAAGGTTTCTCAACAGCCTATATCTATTCATACTCCTATAGGTGATGATGGAGATACTTATTTTGGGGATTTTATAGAGGACAAGAAAGCTACTTCTCCTGCTAATGCTACTGTTTATTCCATGTTAAAAGAAGAGATTACTCAAGCTATGGAGTCTCTTACAGAGAGAGAAAGGCAGATTCTTATCTTACGATTTGGTTTAGAGGACGGTTCGCCTAAAACTTTAGAAGAAGTAGGCAATGTTTTTAAGGTTACTAGAGAGAGAATCCGACAGATAGAGTCAAAAGCTTTAAAGAAGCTTCGTCATCCCAGCCGTTCTCGAAGACTGCAGGCTTTCTTAGAATTGACTATTTTTAGAGGAAAATACCGGCCCGCATAAGATTTAACCAGTTTCTTAAAAATCTTAATTATTCTAATTTAAAGAAAATCAGTAAGTTACAAATATAAAATATATTTTTCTTTAGATATCCATTTTTTAGGGAGTTTAGTTGACGGGTTGAGGTATTTTTAATATAATAAAGTTTCTTAAAAAATAGCATCCTTAAAGAATTTAATTTCCCTAACAAAAGGAGGATTATGGAGAGTAGTTTAGCAAAGAAGAAGATTTTTCTTTTATGTGGCCATGCCCAAGGAGGAAAAACCACATTAGGTGAGGCTCTACTCTTTAAGTGTGGGGCAACTACCCGGTTAGGAAAAGTAGATGATGGTACTACTTTAAGCGACTATGAGGAAGATGAGAAAGAAAGAAAAAGCTCTATAAATCTTTCTGTTTTGAATGCTAAATATAAAGATAATATTCTGCAATTTATAGATACCCCTGGTTATTTAGATTTTATTGGAGAGTTAATTTCTGCTATAAGGGCAGTTGATTTTGCTGTTCTTGTAGTAGATGCTACAGGAGGCATAGAGGTTGGTACAGAAAAAGCTTGGGAGCTTTTAAGAAAAGAAAATATCCCCTGTATGTTCTTTATTAATAAATTAGATAAAGAAAATACGGATTTTAACAAAATAGTAGAGGAAATAAAAAATACCTTAACAAAAAGAGCAACCGTTTTTTCTTTAATTGAAAAAGATACTATTTTAAATATCCTAAAGAACAAAGACAAAGATAGCTCTCTTTACAGTTCGCTCATAGAGATGATTGCGGAAAGCGATGATTCTTTGCTGGAAAAATATTTAGAAGGAGAGGTTTTAGAAGAGGAAGAGTTAAATACTGCGTTAAAGAAGGCTATATTAAATTCTCAAATCTTCCCTATCGTAGGAGGAGTGGCCTTAGAGCAAAAAGGTATAGATGTATTATTAGATTTAATTGTTGATATTATGCCCGCAGTAGGAGATTATTTTTCGCGGAGAGCAAAAGATTCTAAAGGCAATGATATTGAGGTTTCTCCCGCTGTTGAAACATTTTTCAGTGCTCAAGTTTTTAAGACTATAATTGATCCTTATGTGGGTCAACTTAATATTTTTAGAGTGTTTTCAGGAAAAGTTTCTTCCAATACAGAAGTATTCAATGCTACCAAAGGTCATAAGGAGAAGTTTGGTCAGCTTTATGCTCTTCAAGGAAAACAGCAGGTTGCAAAGGATATTTTGTATGCTGGTGATATAGGAGCAGTAGCTAAATTAAAAAATACACAGACTCAGGATACCCTTTGTAGTAGTTCAAAGCCATTAGTCTTTTCTCCTTTACAATTTCCCTCTCCTGCTTATTCTGCTTCTGTAAAACCAAAGACCCGTCAGGATGAAGAAAGAATTTCTACTGCCCTTTCACGGCTTACTAGTGAAGATCCTACTTTTGGAGTCTCGCGGGATACCCAAACTAAGGAATTAATTATTTCTGGGATGGGAGAGTTACATCTTAATGTTATTATTGAGAGAATGAAACGGAAGTATCAGGCAAATGTAGAGTTAGGAACACCCAAGGTTCCTTATCAGGAGACCATAACAAAATCCGTTAAAGTCCAGGGGAAATATAAAAAGCAGACAGGTGGACGTGGTCAATATGGAGATGTCTGGATTGAAGTAGAGCCTTTAGAGCGTGGTAAGAATTTTGAATTTGTAGATAAAATTGTAGGAGGGGCTATTCCCCGTAATTTCATTCCTTCTGTGGAGAAAGGGATAAGAAAGGCAATGGCCGAAGGTATCTTAGCAGGATACCCTATTACAGATATAAGAGTAATTTTATATGATGGTTCTTACCATCCTGTGGATTCTTCAGATATTGCCTTTCAAATAGCTGGTTCAATGGCTCTTAAGAAAGCTTTAGAACAGGCAGGTAGTGTGCTTTTAGAACCAGTTATGAATGTAGAGATAGTAGTCCCTGATGAGTTTATGGGCCAGATTGCGGGTGATATTAATGGTCGCAGGGGTAAAGTATTAGGGATGGAACCCAAAGGTAAAAGTCAGGTAGTAAAAGCCCAGGTTCCTTTGGCAGAGATGTTTAAATATGCTTCTGATTTAAGATCAGTTACAGGAGGAAGAGGAAGTTATACGATGAGTTTTTCTCATTATGAGATAGTGCCTAATCGGATTGCTCAGGGGATTATTGCTAAAGCAAAGAAGACAAAAGAAGAAGAGTGAAGGTATTTACAGAGATAGAAGAGTTAATGGGTAAGAAGACCTATAAAGATATTCGTTTAAATAAACTTCAAGAGAGGTTTAAATCAAAAAAATTAACTTTTATTTCTATAGAATTTACTAACCAGAATCCTACCTTATGCGAGTGTTTACTTATTAAAGAAGAGAATTTAATTAGCTATATAATTCAAGATTTAGAAAAGATAGATAGATTGTGGGAGAAAACTTCTCTCAAAGAACTGTTAAGTGAGATAAAAGATCTTTTAGAAAAAGAGAAGCCTATTTTTGGCAATCTTTCTTTTTCTAAAATTTCCCAGATAAAAGAATATGCTTTTTTAACAGCAAGGCCATTAGTGATTTTTAATAATGAGGATACCTTAGCGCTTTTAAAGAAGATTCTTGAAGTTTGTGGGTATATATCTTTTTTTACTGTCAATAGTAATGAGATAAAAGGATGGTTATTGAAAAGGGGAAGGAATATAATTGAGGCTGCAGGTAAAATTCATACGGATTTAGCAAAAGGATTTATTCGTGCAGAAGTTTATAACATAAAAGACTTAGATAGTTTTGATAACCCATCCAGCGCCAAAGCAAGAGGTGTAATGAAGATTGTGGATAGGGATTATATTGTTGAGGAGGGAGATATTATAAATATAAAGTTTAAGGTATAGCGATGTTAAAGATAAGAAGAGCGATTATAAGTGTATGGGATAAGCATGGAGTTATTGAGTTAGTCCGGAAATTAAAAAATTTTAATGTGGAAATAATATCTACAGGGAAGACAGCTTCCCTTTTGCATAAAAGTGGAATTTCTGTAAAGGAAGTCTCTAATCTTACAGGATTTCCTGAGATTCTTTCCGGGAGAGTAAAAACTCTTCATCCCAAAGTATTTGGTGCTATTTTGGCAAATAAGAAGCACCCTTTACATTTAGAGGAGATAAAAAATTTAAATATAGAGCCAATTGATATGGTGGTGGTAAATTTTTACCCTTTTAAAAAAATGCTGGAAGAAAATTTAAGTTTTGGTCAGATGTTAGAATATATTGATATTGGAGGGCCTGCACTTTTACGTGCCGCTGCTAAAAATTTTAGAAATGTAGCTTGTATAAGTTCTCCCCATCAATATAAAATGATCATATCCGAGATGGAAAAAAACAAAGGTTCTATCAGTGAACACACATTAAGAGAGCTTGCTTGTGAAGTTTTCAGATTAACTAAAGAATATGACAGTTATATTTACAGTTATCTTACAAATAAAGATGTGTTGATTTGGAATTTAGAAAGACTTGCTAAATTAAGATATGGAGAGAATCCTCATCAGAAAGCTGTTCTTTTTCGGTTAATAAATGAAGATAGGGTTGTCTTTAAGCAGTTACAAGGCAGACAGATTTCCTTTAATAATCTTTTAGATTTAGATAGTGCGCTTTTGCTTTTGCAGGAATTTTCTGACCCTGCTTCTGTTGTAATAAAACATCTTTCTCCTTGCGGTGTTGCCATTGATAAGAATATATATAAGGCTTATATTAAAGCCTATAAAGCAGATTCTCTTTCTAGTTTTGGAGGAGTTATAGGTTTAAATCGTAAAGTGGATAAAAAAACAGCAAAGGAAATTATAAAAAGTGGTTTTAGAGAATGCATTATTGCCCCTAACTACTCTAAGGAATCAATACGTATCTTTTCTGAGAAGAGAAGCTTAAGAGTTATTGAGGCAGATTTTGCTAAGAGACCTCAGGCAAAAGATATTAAGAGGACTTCTTTTGGGTATTTAGTTCAGGATCTTGATACTATAAGTTGGGAGAAAAGCAATCTTAAAATAGTAACTAAAAAAAGACCTACTGCTAAAGAGACAAAAGACCTTTTTTTTGCTTGGAAGGTAGTGAAGTTTGTCAAATCTAATGCTGTGGTAATTGCCAAAAATCTTGCTACCATAGGAATAGGGACGGGTCAGCCCTCACGTGTAGGAGCAGTTAGAGTTGCTATAGAGAATGCCTGTAAATCTCCTAAGGGTGCAGTGATTGCCTCGGAAGCGTTTTTCCCCAAAGATGATGCCATAAAGCTTGTCAAAAAATATGGTATAAAAGCAATAATCCAGCCAGGCGGTTCTATAGAGGATGAGAAGATTATAGACCTATGTAATAAGTATCATATTTCTATGATATTTACGGGCATCCGCCATTTCCGCCATTAATAAATCATAAATCTTCTTTAGTCGCTATTAAAGTTTAAATGAAGGTAAATTTTAAACAAACTAAGGATTATTTAGATACATTTATTAATTATGAAAGAGATAATAATTATATTTATAAAAAAACTATAAAGCTTAAACGGGTGAGATACCTTTTTTCTATTCTGAATATTCCTTACAGAAAATTGAAAGCCATTCATATTGCTGGCACCAAAGGGAAGGGCTCTTGTGCTAATTTTGTTGCTTATATATTGGCTAAAAGTGGGTTTAGGGTTGGTCTTTATACTTCCCCTCATTTTAAAGATTTAAGAGAAAGGATAGAAGTATTAGAAAATAAAAATACAAAAATAATAAGAAGAAAGATTTCTTCTAAAGATGTGGTAAAAATCATAGAGGAATTTAAACCCTATTTAGAGAAGATACGTTTTACTGAAGAGTTTGGCAAAATAACTTTTTTTGAGGTATATACCGCATTGGCTTTTAAATATTTTCTTGATAAAAAACTTGATTATGTTGTTTTAGAGGTGGGCTTGGGAGGTCGTTTTGATGCTACTAATATAATTAAACCACTGGTAAGCATTATTACCCATATAGGATACGATCATATTCAAAAATTGGGAAGGTACATAAAAGATATCGCTTATCAAAAAGCAGGGATTATAAAAAGGAACATTCCTGTTGTAACTGCTCAACAAGAAAAAGACGCAGCTGCTGTAATTTTTAAAAAAGTTAAAGCAACAAATTCTCCCCTTTTTGTTTTAAATAGAGACTTTTGTTTTTCTAATGTTAAATTAATGAGAAATTATAGCTACTTTGATTTTAATTTTAATCAATTTAAGATGAAAAACGTATGTATTTCTTTAAAAGGAATGCACCAGATAGAGAATGCTTCTTTAGCGATTATGGCTACTCATTTGATTATAGGGAATAATAAAAAATTTATTAGGAAAGCTTTAAGAGAAACTTTTTTAGAAGGAAGGTTTGAGTTAGTAAATAAAAATCCCTTCATACTTTTAGATATAGCACATAATCCATCTTCTTTTAAAGTATTGGCACAGTGTTTAAAAACATATTTTCCTGAAAGGAAGGTCATTCTTATTTTTTCCGCTTCAAAAGATAAAGACATAAAGAAGATGCTTTCTTTAATCCATTATGATAAATTAATTTTTACTTCTTTTTGTAACCCCCGTTCCTTTAATCCTTTCAAAATGGCTTCTATTACCAACCTGAAAGCAGATATTACAAATAGTCTGAAAAATGCTTTAAAAATTGCATACGCTTATTATAATAAGAAGTATATTATTTTAATAAGTGGATCGTTCTTTCTTGTAGCAGAAGCAAAGAGGATTTTTAAAAGGAAAATATGTGGCTAAATAACTATAATTTGAAAGATACAATTGCTGCTATAGCAACTTTTCCTTCAACTTCTGCTTTAGGAGTAATTAAGATTTCTGGGAGTAAAGCGCTTTCTATTGTCGCAAAGATTTTCCTGCCGAAAAATAAAAAAAATATAAAAGAAGAAAAAACATACACCTTGCATTATGGTTGGATAGTTGATAGGTTTTCTAAAGAAAAAGCTCCCAGGATAATAGATGAGGTCTTAGTAAGTATAATGAGAGGACCTTATTCTTATACCCGTGAAGATGTAGTAGAAATATCTTCTCATGGAGGGATTGTGGTATTAAATAAGATACTTTCTTTAGTATTAAAAGGAGGTGGACGTTTAGCCCAGCCGGGGGAGTTCAGTTACCGTGCTTTTATAAAGGGAAGGATTGATTTAATTCAAGCCCAGGCAATACTTGATATTGTAGAGGCAAAAACAGAGAGATTTCTTCTTTCTTCAACGAGGCAACTTAAAGGGGATTTTTCCTCTAAGTTAAACACTATCAAAGACTTATTGAGAAATTTAGTTTATAAATTAGAAGCTTATATAAATTTCCCCGATGACCAAATAATTATAAATTTAAAAGAGTTAAGAGGGGTACTTAGAAAGACAAAGAATACTTTAAAGAGATTTTTAGAGGATAGTAGAGATTGTAGAATTTTTCGAGAAGGAATTCAATGCGTTATATGCGGTAAAGCTAATGTAGGAAAATCTACGTTATTTAACTGTCTCTTAAAAGAAGAACGGGCGATTGTTACACATATTCCTGCTACTACACGTGATGTAGTTGAAGAGACTATTAATATAAAGGGGTTGCCTGTAGTTATCTCTGATACAGCGGGCATCTTAGAACCTAAAGATTTTGTTGATAAAAAAGCCATAGAGAAATCTTATAGGAAGCTGAAAGAGGCTGATATTGTTCTTTTTGTTTTAGATACTTCACAAAACTTAAGTAAAGATGATTTTTCTTTATGGGAGAAAATAAAAGAAAAAAATGTTATTTTTGTAATCAATAAAATTGACTTAAAAAAAGGATTAGAAATTAAGAAATTAAAACCATCTAGAAAACCAATAGTTAGAATAAGTGCACTTAAACATATAGGAATAAACAAATTAGAGGAGGCTATTTTTAAACTCTCTTATAGAAAAAGCTTGAGGACAGAAAGCAATCAATTTATTCTTAGCCAGTGGCAGGAAGATATTCTTAAAAGAATATTGATAAAAATCGATGAAGCGGATGGTCTTATTCAAAAAGGATATTCTTACGATTTTATAATTTTACCTTTAAAAGAGTCATTAGAAGAAATAGGTAAATTAATGGGTGAGAATATTAGTGAGGAGATTCTAAAGGAAATTTTTAGCAAGTTTTGTATTGGTAAATAGTTTAATAAAGGAGTGATTATGGATAAGAGGAAAGTAGAGAAAGGTGTAAGGATGATGTTGGAGGGATTGGGGATGGATTTAAAAAGAAGAGATATTGCCTCTACTCCTAAGAGAGTAGCAAATATGTATGAAGAAATATTCTTTGGGATGTCACAAGACCCTTACAAAGAGTTAGAAGTTATATTGGAACAGGAACATGATGAGGTTATTCTTTTAAAAAATATACCTCTTTATTCTATATGTGAGCACCATTTTCTCCCCTTTATTGGGAAGGCTTATGTTGCTTATATTCCTAATAAGAAAATAACAGGGTTAAGTAAATTAGCAAGAGTAGTAGAAATTTTATCTCGCCGTCCTCAAGTCCAAGAGCGACTTACTACAAAAATAGCTGATGTAATTATGAAAAAACTTCATCCCAAAGGAGTAATGGTGGTTATTGAAGCAGAACACCTGTGTATGTCTATGCGGGGCATAAAGAAATCAGGGACAATTACTACTACTTCTGTAGTCCGAGGAATTTTCCGTAAAAACCAAAAGACACGTCAGGAGACCCTAAGTCTTATTTTTTCTAAAAGAGATTAAAAATCTACAGAGATAAATTGATAAATTTCCCATTTAGTTTAAGGGGATTTTATTATATTGTTTTCTTCTATGTGTAGACTTTTTTATTCTTTTCTTCGTCTAATTAGACGAAGGAGGTGAGAGTAATGAAAAAGACAATAGTTTGTTTGGGTTTAGTAGTAGCAATGAGTTTTTTCTTTAAGGGGGGTTATCAGGTAGTCTATGCCCAAAAAGATGCTTGGCAGGAAACAACATCTCCTTTACACCTAACCGCTTCATCTCATAAGAAGCAAGGTATAGGTTGGGGTGTAGGTAGAGAAATTCTCTTTGAAAGTTTATCTGATGAGGAGAAGGAACAATTGCTTAAACTTAAAAAGACAAACCCTGAGAAGTTCAAAAAAGTTATTAAAGAGAGGATAAAAGCACGTAGAGATTATTTAAAGGAGCTACGTAAGACTGATCCCGAAAAATTTAAGGAGATTGTTATGCGTGCACGTATACGAATAAGGAAGCGTCTTGAGGAGTTGCGGAAAAATGATCCCGAGAAGTTTAAAGAGATTATGACCCAACATAGAGAAAGGGTAAGGAAGAGGCTGGAGAAGTTACGTGAGACTGATCCTGAAAAATTTAAAAAAATAATTGCTCATAGAAGAAAGATAGCAAGACGGCGTTTAGAATATATCTGTAAGAACGACCCTGAAAAGTGCGCAGTAATCAAAAAAAGAATAGAAGAGAGAAGGCAAAAGTTTAAAGAGAATAACCCTCAAAAGTATGATTATTTAAAGAAAAGATGGCAAAAAGAAAAATAGAGGAAGGTGATAATGAAAAATTGTAGACAGTTTAAGTATGTTCTTTGAGAGGAATTTAGAGAAATGCTTGCCCATAAAGAAGGAGAAATTAGACAGTGTGTAGAAAAGTTCCTCGGTGGAAAAGAGAATAGTTTCGATTCTCTTGTCCGCCTCATTGCTTCTGATGTGGTAAATATTGCCTGCTATTATGTAGGCAATATTGAAGATGCGAAGGACATTGCTCAGGAAGTACTTATTAAGCTTTACAGAAAGTTAAAAGGGTTCCGACAAGAAGCAAATATTTCGACGTGGATTTACCGTATAGTGATTAACACATCTATAGATTTTATCCGTCGTAAAAGAAAGGTTATTTCTTTTAAAGAAGGTATAACTAAAGATAGAAAAGCTACTCAAAACATAAAAGATGAAATTGTAAGAAGGGATAAAAAAGTGCTTATTGAGGAAGCATTAGAAAGACTTCCTTCTCGGCAAAAAGAAGTAATTATCTTTAAACATTTTGAGGGGCTTAAGATAAACGAAATAAGCAAAGTTTTAGGGTGTTCAGAAAGCAGTGTAAAAACCTATCTTTACCGAGCTGTAGAAAATTTGAAAAAAATTATAGGAGGTAAAAATGCGCTGTATATCTAAGAAAGAAATGGTTCTTTTTTGCTATGGGGAAATAGCAGAAAAACAAAAAAGAGAAATAGAAAATCATTTAAAGGAATGTGGGCGTTGTTTTAGGCTATATGAAGAGAGCAAGAAGTTTTTCTCTACATTAAAAATACAAAAAAAAGAAATTTCTTCTTTAGAAATCGAAGCTCTAATAAAAGCAGTAAGAGCGAGGCTTACAGATGAGAAAGGAGAAAATTTGAGAGAGAAAGTAGGGTATTTTTTTAATGGTCTATGGTATGGAATTATTTTCCGTTATAAGGTTGCTTCTGTTATTGCAGGGATAATTATTTTTTTACTGCTTTTACCAACAGTAAAGTATAAAAAGACGCCTACTTCAAACTTAAGTATGGAAATTCTTCAGGTAGAAATGGAGCTTTCCTTAGAAGATGAGGATATTTCTGAGTTTGATGTTTATTATAATTTTAATGATTTAGAAAAGTATTCTTCTTGAAGGTATAGAGCGTAGTGATTAGGGTATAGCTAGCATTTTCTTATGATTAGATTCAAGAAGTTTAGTAAAAAACACACTTAGAGAAAAACACACTTAAAGAGGAAATAAAAGAGGAAATAAAAAAAGAAAATAAAAAGAAATAGTTAAATATCCATCCTAAATAAGCATCAACTTTTAATCCACGACCGTGTTCAAAATATTGATGTATCGGATTAAGGGAAGAGGCTTTTTTTACACAATATTTAATCAAAGGCTTATTGACTCTCGATTTATTGACTCCTTGCTAAGAAATACATGCTAATAAATATGTTCTTGTATCTTGGTGACTTTTTAAGCTGAGGATTGTATCGCGTATTTCATGAAGTTCTACGGTCTATAACATAATTACTGTGGGGTATTCTTTTTGCTGCTTCCTTTAATTCCGCCCCTATAGAGCTTATTTCTGCAATATGAGTAAATTTTTTAGAAAGATTAGTTATAATGCCAATAGAAATAGTAACAAAAGGGAATTTTCTCTGAAAGCCACTTCTATCCGCAGTCTCAATATACCCTTTTATTCTGTCTTTTTCATCATAGAACTGCGGTACAATTTTATCAAAGTTATTTATTATCATTTTAGCAATTTTTTCTCCATAGGATGGTGAAGTAATGATAACAAAGTCGTCCCCCCCTACATGTCCAATAAAGTCATTTACTGTCCCTTCTTTTTGCACGCTCTTGATTATTATTTGAGACGTTTCTTTAATAACCTCATCTCCTCGTTCAAAACCATAATAATCATTTAAAGCCTTAAAATTATCGAGGTCAATATAAAGTACAGCAAATTTTTCTTTATTTTTGAGACGTTTAGTTAATTCATTGTTTATAGAGACATTGCCAGGTAGGCGAGTTAAAGGGTTGGCATCTAAGCTAATTGTAGAACGTCTTATAAGCATCTGAATGCGCGCGGTTAATTCAGGGGGAGAGAAAGGTTTTACCATATAATCGTCTGCACCTGCACCAAGACCAGCCACCTTATCTTCTACTTCTCCTTTTCCTGTAAGCATTAAAATAGGAAGGTGTAAAAATAAAGGATTACTTCTAAGCTGTTGACATAGTTTTACTCCAGTTATATCAGGAAGCATATAGTCCAAAATCAGAATATTGGGTTTTTCTTTTTCTATTTTATCAAGCGCCTCTTTTCCTGTAGAGGCTTTTATTACTTCAAAATCCTCTTCTAAAGTAATTTCTAAAAGCTCAAGAATATCTGGATCATCATCAACAGCTAATATTTTTATTTTATCCATATTTGTGCAATTTACTTTACTAATTTTAGGGTGAAGTAAAAAGTAGTTCCTTTATTGAGTTCTGATTCTACCCATATATTTTCTCCGTGAGTATCTATTATTTTTTTTACTAGAGAAAGACCCAGTCCTGTACCCTGAACTTTTTTATTCAAAGCATTATCTGCCCGGTAAAATTCTTGGAATATTTTTTCACAGTCAACTTTTGTCATACCACAACCTGTATCGCTTACAGATATTAAAGCATGAGTGTCTTTTGGGGTACATCCTACAGTAATTGTTCCTCCTTGGGGAGTAAATTTTATAGCATTATTGATTATATTTATAAATACTCTTTCAATAAGATTATTATCAGCATAAACATCAAGATAATTAGGGGTATTAAGAACAAGGTTTATATTCTTACTATTTACTTGAGGCATAAAGAAGTCTTTTACATCTTTTATGATTTTGACGATATTAGTAGGAGTAATTTTTATTTCTACCTTTTTAGATTCTATCCTCGAAATATCTAAAAGTGTATTTACCATATTAACTAATTTATCTACATTGGTGTCTATTTTTTTCAGTCTTTCTTTTGCTTCTTCAGGAAGCGTGCCAAATTTTTCTGCTACCAAAAGACTAGAAAATCCTTTTATAGAGGTAAGAGGCGTTCGCAATTCATGGGATACGCCGGAAATAAATTCTGACTTCAATTTGCTAATTGCTTTTATTTCGTCTAAGCTTTTTTTAAGCTGAAATGTCTTTTCTTTTACTTTACTTTCAAGTTCTTCACTTGCTTTATAAAGCGATTCAAATAGCTTTATATTGTCAAGACACTGACCTAAATACATACATATAATGTAAAAGATTTCTTCTTCCGCTGCAGTTACCCCCCGGGGGAGAATACAATTAGCAAGAATAAATATTCCATATATATTTTTTCCCATTCGGATAGGTGCAAGGAGAAAATCTTGATTTACGATTTCCCCCAAGGACTCTTTTAATTCTTCTTTGTGGACGAATGTTTTATATGAAGTTACAGAGGAAGTTTTTATTAACTCAAAAGAATGAGTTATTAAATCTTTAAACCCCTCTATTTGAGAGGAGGTAAAATTTATATTGAGTTTTGTCTCTTTAGTGGGGTATAAAATAAGGAGAGATTTTTTGAATCCCAGGTTATTAATTAATTCTTCATCAATTTTAGAAAAAAGTTCTTCTTCATCAAGAATGCTAATAGAGGAACTTATTAATGTTCGAAGGAGTGTTAATTTTTTTAACTTATCTTCTACATCTTCTTGATAAAGCTTTAACTCCATATCACTTTGAATAATGAGTTTTGCTTGGTTATCTAATTCTTGTAGTTCTCTATAGAGCTGTGAAATATTGTCGTTCAATAATTTTATTTTTTGTAATTTTGAGAGTAAATAAAAAACAAGAAAAATTATTATACCCAGAGCACATCCTAATAGTATATAAGGATTTAATTGTAAAATAAGTTTAATAATCCCCATATTTTAATAATATCATACTAAGGAAATAGTTTCCTATAGTGAATTCTTTTATATAATCACTGGGAAAAATCTGATAATCACAGTACAGGCCAATTACTTTTGTTTTCTCTCCAAGAATTCCTTTTAAATTTTGTATTTCTTTATCAGCATTATTTTTTAATATTTTTCTTCTTGCTAAAGAATTGAAGATGATAGCAACGTCATAATCAAAATCATTTTTTATGTAGCGCACTGCATTTTTTACTTCTTTTAGTAAAGTCTCCTGTGTAGCTATCATAATATGAGCTTCCGTTTTTTCCTTTATATTACCTATACAAAAGAGAGAGTCATCTCGTAGAATATCAATAATATGAATTAAATTGTAATTTCCATTATTCTTTATGCCTATAGGATAAAAAGAACACATCGATGTTTTTTTAAATAAATCAAATTTATCTCCAAGATATTTCTTATATATTAAACCTGCAGGTTTTTTATCTATTTCGATAATTCTGTTTTTTTCTAAAGCAACCTTTGTTATAGTAAATTTTTTTCCTAAAGGGATAAATCCTCCAACCTTTATATTATCAATATTAAATTTCCCTCCCAGAATTATACTCCCCAGTCCTTCTTCAATTGTATTATTTACTACTAAGAAGTTTTTTATCCCGTATTTTTTTAAAAACCCCGCACCAAAAACATTGAAATTCCTCCCTACAGCCAGCGATAACCCCCTTAGGTAATTATAAACATTAATTTGGGGCCCTAAAGAGGAAATAAGGAAGCGCTGTTTTTCTTTAAGAGAGATAATATTTTTCTTAAAAAGAAACTCAACATCTGTAACATCTGTTTTCTTGATAAAGGAGCTTTTTACAGAAATGTTATTTTTGGTTAAACAACAACAGACAATCCCTCTTTTGATTATTTTATTCTGGAAGATAAGAAGGGGAGATTGGATAGCAAAGATATTCTCTGATTTTAATGTAATACTTAATGTTTCCTTTATGAACATTGGTTGATATCGAGGAGTAAAGAACAATAGAGCTAAAGAAATTGGTTGAGTGCCAAGAGAAGATTTTATGTTTCTTGAAATCATTTTTATAGCACTGTCCGTGTCATAATTCTGACTAAATGCTATAGCAAGTTTTTCTTTTCCCATAGGGAGGCTAATTTTGAAGAATTAGCTTAAGATTTATTTTTTTCCATAAAAACTTTAAACAAATCAATAGGTACAGGTACAATTAAAATAGAAGATTTTTCTGAAGATACTTCTACTAATGTTTGCAGATAACGCATTTGTAAAGCCATGGGATGTTTAGCAATGGTTTCTGCTGCTTCTCTTAATTTTCCTGCTGCTTGCTGTTCTCCTTCAGCAGCGATAACTTTTGCCCGTCTTTCCCTCTCAGCCTCTGCTTGGCGTGCCATTGCCCGACGCATTTCTTCAGGAAGGTCGACATGCTTTATTTCTACCATAGAAACTTTTATTCCCCAGGGGTCGGTCTGTTTATCAATTATTTCCTGTAAAGCAGAATTAATTTTTTCTCGATTGGAAAGGAGTTCGTCAAGTTCTACCTGTCCAATTACACTTCGCAAAGTTGTTTGAGAAATTTGAGAAGTAGCAAAGTTGTAGTTTTCTATTTCAATAACTGCTTTTATAGGATCCAGGACTCTATAATAGACGACAGCATTTACTTTTACTGAGACATTGTCTTTAGTTATAATATCTTGAGGGGGGACATCCAGAGTTATGGTGCGAAGAGAAAGTTTAACCATCTTATCTATAGGCCAGAGAATAAAGAATATACCCGGCCCTTTTGGTTCAGATAGAACCCTTCCTAACCGAAAGATTACTGCCCTTTCATATTCCTGGATTATTTTTATACATTGAAAAAGATACATAATGATAAGGATTATAATAGTAAATAAACTCATATTACCTCCTTTCTTTTACTTTAAGCAAAAGACCTTTAATTTTTTCTACTATAACTTCTGCATTTTTAGATATTTTGGTGTCAGAATAGGCGTTCCATATTTCTCCATGGATACTTACTTTCCCCTTTCTGTATATATCTGTTAAAGCTATACCTTCTTCTCCTGTTAAGCCATCCTTTCCTGTTTTTGATTTCCGGCGGTAGATAGAGGCTGCTTTACTTACAATAAAAAGAACAACTACAGAAAAAAATATTATTAAAGGAAGAAAAACTTTAAAAGATACTTTTAAAAGAAGTGGTTGATTAAAAAGCATCATTGACCCAAAGAAAAGAGCAATTATCCCCCCCAGAGTAAACATCCCAAAAGTGGGGGTAAAGGTTTCTACGATAAGGAAAATAATTCCTAAGATTATCAACGCTAATCCCGCATAATTTAGAGGAAGAATACTGAAAGCATAAAAGGAAAGCAGAAGACATATAGTTCCTGCAATTCCCGGAAAACCAAAGCCGGGATGAGTTATTTCAAAAATTAACCCCAAAAAACCAAGGGTAAAAAGAAGATAAGCAATATTAGGATCGATAATGGCGTTTAATACCCTTTCGCGAAGTTTAAAAGGAATCTTTTCTATGTTGGTTTTAGATGTTTTAAGGGTAATTTTACCTTTTTTGGTGACTACAGTTTTTCCGTTAAGTTTTTTGACTAAATCATTTAAATCCAAGGCAACAATATCACATATTTTTTGTTTTACTGCTTCTTTGTCCGTAACAGAGATACTTTTTTTTATAGCATTTTTAATAAAGTTTATAGGCCGTTTTCTTTTTTCAGCAATGGTTTTTGCCCATGTTACAGTGTCATTCAGAATTTTATCTTTCATTTCTTTACTTAACTTACCCCAGCTACCTCCTCCAATTATAGGATGGGCTGCTCCAATGTGAGTTGCTGGACTCATAGCGATTATATGAGAAGCATAACTTATAAAGACACCTGCGCTTGCAGCGCGTCCACCGCTGGGGGTTATATAAGTAACAACGGGAGCAGAAGAATTAAGAAATGATTTTACAATTTTTTCTGTAGATTTCAGTAGTCCCCCTGGCGTATCTAATTGTAGAATAAATATGGCTTTTTCTTCTTCTGCTTTTTTTAAGCATCTTATAATATATTCACTCGTTACAGGATTGATTATATAGTTTTTAATAGTAGCAATTTCTATTTTTTGGGCCAAGCAAAGATAGGGAAAGAGGAAGAATAAAAAAAGAAGCTTTTTTTTCATTTATTATTAATATTATCAGAAATAGTTAAAAAATCAAACAATTTTGTTTAGGGCTGTCAGGAAAGAGATAAAGTAGAGGGGAGAAAGGAAAGGGTTAACTTTTTGTTTTACTCTCACAATTATTTTGGCGGAGAAGTAAACACCACTAGCTTCAACAAAAGATTTTAGATATTGTAAAAAACTTATTAGATATTAAAACTATTCAAACCAAACCATAATAATAGTAACAGAACATACCTTAGCTTTTCAGCCACGACCGTGTCTAAAAAGTTGAGGTATTAGTAAAGGAAGGGGAGGATATACTTCCAGAATATACTTGAGACAATAATATTTGAAAAAACTCAAAACTCAAAACGCAAAGTGTAAAACTAAAAACTCAAAGCGAAAAGCGCAAAACTTAAAGTTCTTATTTTTAAATTTGTTTGTTTTTAGTTTTTCGCTTTGCACTCCCTATAACTTTTCACTTTAAACTTTGCGTTTTGCACTTTACACTTTTCGCTTTACACTTTCTATTAAAAATTGTCTCATTGATAATTTAATAAAAATTAGAAATTGAAAGTTGAAAATTTTTCTTTTAGAATTAAGTGCTTAGAATACAGATTTATTTAGAGGCTATATCAATTTTGGGGAGGCAAACTGCTGTACATTTATGTTTGACATATTTCAGAAGACAAATAGAATAATATAATACCTCGATAAGCTATAGGGAATAGTTATGGTGGCCCCATCGTCTAGTCTGGTTGAGGATGCGTGGTTCTCAGCCACGAGGCACCGGTTCAAATCCGGTTGGGGCTGTTTTTTTATTTTAATATATCTTACGCGTAATATATCCTCTTAGTTTCTTATTTTTTGAATATTTTTTCCTTGCAAACTCCCCTATATTATGGTATTAAATTTATAGATATTTCTTTTAATTGTAATTAATTAACCAAAGGAGGCAAGATGAAAGGGAGGAGTTTTATAATAGGATTAATTGTCTGTATTAGTTTTTTTCTTGTGAGCTGTGATAAATTAAAATTCAGTAAAAAACCTGCCTCAGAGTCCAAAAAAGAGCCCTTTACTTCCAAACTTCCTGTTACAGGAACAGTTATTGCTAAGGTAAATGGTTATCCCATTACTTTAGAAGATTTAGAGGAGGAAATAGACCGTTATAATAATGCAGTCCCTGAGGATAAACCTGAGCTTAAAATAACTACACGAGAAAAAAAATTAGATTATTTAAAAAATGAAGTTATAAAGCGCATTCTTCTTTATCAAGAAGCCTTGGATAGAGGTTTGGATAGGAATCCTGAGGTGATAAAAGCATTGGAGAATACTAAACAGCAACTGCTTGTCTACCAGTTAGTTAAGGAGGAAACAGATAAAGTAAACGTTACTCCTCAAGAAATTAAGGATTATTACAATGTTGCTAAAGAAAATTTAAAAGAGCCAGAAGAAAGAAAGATAAGAGAAATAGTAGTTATTAGTGAATCTCAAGCAAAAGATTTATTAATCAGGTTATTGCAAGGTGAGGACTTTGCTTCTTTAGCCCGCCAGTACTCTAAGGCACCTACTGCTGAGAAAGGAGGGGATTTAGGCTTCATTAAGCCAGGCACAAAATTTAAAGAATTTGATGAGATAGCTTTTTCCGATGCTTTGAGTGTAGGGGGGATAAGCAGTGTATTTAAAGGGCCAGATGGGTATTATATTATTACTGTAGAGGGTAAAAAAGGAGGAAAACAAAAAACTCTCTCCGAGATGTGGGATGATATAAAGAGAGGTTTGACATTTATAAAACAGCAGAAAAGAATAGATGACCTTGTGGGTAATTTATCAAGAAATGCTAAAATAGAGATAATGGAAGATAAGATTCAGTAATATATCTTAACATATTCCTTTTTGAAACAAAGGCGAGGTTTAATGGGGCCAAGAATATCTAAAAAGATGTTAAGTTTAAGCGGAGGGATCATCTTAAGTATAGGCGCAATTATTCTTATAAATACTTATATAAAAGAAGAAAGGAATAAAATGTATAATAATTTAAAGAAGACATTTATGGAAAGATATAAAAATTTAAACTCAGTGATTGTCGCTAAAAAAGATATACCCGCCGGAGCAGAAATTGTACAGAGTATGATTGAGACGAAAGTAATTCCTAATGAATATATCCAGCCTAAATCTGTAACTTCCGCAGACAGAATAATTGGTATGAAAACAGTTGTTGCTATAAACAAGGGAGAACAGATTACTTTAAGTAAACTGATGTCTCCCACGATGGCAAGGGGGGAATCTTTGGCAATGGCAACACCTGTAGGTAAAAGAGCAATTACGGTTAGTGTGGATAATATAAGTGGTTTGGTAGGAATGATTAAACCAGGAGACTATGTTGATGTTATTGCTCTTTTACCTTTACCTGTTAAAACTCCTGAAGGGACTAAGACTACTAATACTACTATACCCCTTTTTCAGAAAGTTTTAGTTTTAGCTGTAGGAGAAAAGTTATTAGAAAAAAAAGAAAAAGGAAAGACTGGTTTATGGAGTTTGCGGTTAAAACAAAGAAGTACAAAAGAAGAAAAAAATCCTTTGATTACCTTGGCACTTTCTCCTCAAGAGGCAAGTTTATTGTCTTTTGTTGTTGAACAGGGAAGAATTCGTCTGGTTTTACGTTCTCCTGCCGATGCAAAAGTAAAACCTCTTCCTCCTGCAGGATGGGATACTCTTTTTCAGTATATAAATTCTACTTTGCCCCAGGTAGAGGTAAAACCCCTTGAGCCTAAAAAGCTTGAGCCTAAAAAGATAGAGATTTACCGGGGACTAAATAAAGAATATATATCTATTTCTGAATGAAAAAAACATATTTAAAGATTATTCTTTTTTGTGTAATATTTTTAGGAAACAGTTCATTTCTTTTTTCTCAAAATTTCCAGGATTTATTTAGTAGCGATGAAACAACTCTTGTTTTATATGTAAATGAACAGAAAGTAATTTCTGTAAACAGCCCCCAGCGTATTGCTATTGGTAATCCTGAGGTAATAGATGTGGTTAATGTTACAGAAAAAGATATAACTATTGTAGGTAAAACCGAAGGAGAAACTTCTTTTAACTGGTGGGATAAATTTGGGCACCACAGTATAGAAGTTAAAGTATATAAGGAGAATATGGCATTGATTAAGAAAAGAATTGATAATCTTTTAAAAAATATAGGGTTTTTAAATATTTATACCAAAGCCTTAGACAGCGAGAATAAGGTTTTGCTAAAAGGAGAAGTAAAAACAGAAGAAGAGAAAAATAGACTTATGGCAGCATTAGGGAAACTTAAAGATAAAGTTTTAGATTTTATTAATGTGCGGGAAGAAGAATCAAGTGTAGAGATTGAAGTGCAGGTGTTAGAATTAAGCAAAGATGCCGTTAGAACCTTAGGGTTTGATATGCCCAGTGCTATTAAGTTTACAGAGTCAAGCGGGCCAACTGTCCAGGCAGTAACAGGTCTTTCAGCATTACTTCACGTTTCTGACTGGACACGCTCTGCTTTTAGCTTCACATTAGATTTATTAATTCAGAAAGGCGAGGCAAGAATTTTGTCTCGTCCCCGATTGGTGTGTAGAAGCGGTAAAACCGCTAGCCTTCTTATAGGAGGAGAAGTTCCCATTTTTGCTACAGAAGTTTCTTCTGAAGGAGAGGGTACTAATATTGAATATAAAGAATATGGAATAAAGTTAAATATTGAACCCAAAGTAGTCAATAGAGATAAGGTGGATATTAAATTGGATATAGAAGTAAGCGAATTACAACCGGTAGAAACTATAGGGGATCCTGATGCTCCTACAGCTAAAGCATATCCTTTAACAAAGAGGATAATCTCTACAGAGGTTTCTTTAAGAGATAAAGCAACTCTTTCTATAGGAGGACTTATAAAGGAAAAGACAGATGAGGATTTAAAAAGATTTCCCTGGTTAGCAGACCTTCCTGTATTAGGAGCTTTTTTCAGACACAGATCCATAAGTATAGGAGGGGGTGCAGGTCAAAGGGGAAATACTGAACTTTTTATTACTTTAACTCCTCATATTATTAATATGGAAAGCAAAGCGGACAAAGAAGATGATTTTTTGCAGGAAGAATTTTCCACAAAAAGGGGGATATTTAAATTGTACGGCCAGACTAATATTCCGGATGAGTTTAAAGAGTATGCTTATCAGGTTCAGAGAAGAATTTTAAGTAATATTTCTTATCCTCGCGTGTTACGACATACAGGGTGGGAAGGGAATTTGGTTTTATCTTTAAGACTATCATCCGCAGGAGAACTTAAAGATGTAAGTATTGTTCGTTCTTCAGGCTATAAGATATTTGACGAAGAAGCATTAAAAGTAGTAAGAAAATTATCTTACCCTCCTTTTTCTCCCCAGATGCGTTTGGAAGAGGTAAATATTGAAGTCCCCATAGTGTATAGAGCAGAAAGATGAATTTATGACAAAGACAGTTGTATTTTTTAGCACAAAAGGTGGCGTGGGTACAACCATGGTTACTCTTAATGTTGCGGTTAGCCTTTCTTTACAGAAGAAAAAAATTCTACTTATATCGTTAGACCTGAATGCCCCCTTAGATATGGTGAAAATGGCTAATATAAAGCCTCAAAGGACCCTGATAGATTTAATTGCTCACACTAAAGAAATTATGGGAGGCAAGAAAGATGTAAAAAGTTTCTTTACTTCTTTAAATTCTTCTCTTGATTTTTTGTCAGCAGCATCTTCCTTAAGATTAATTCATCATATTAAACCCCAACATATTGAAGAATTCTTAACCTTATTTCAAAAATTGGATTATGACTTTATTATTATAGACGGCGGTAGAAGTCTAAGCGATAATTTGGTGAAAATTTTTAATAATTCTAATTTGATATTTCTTATAGTAACTCCTGATATCCTTTCCGTTTATCATACTGAGTGGATATTGGATACTTTACAGAGTTTATATTTTCCTTTAAAAATGTTAAAAATTATTCTTAATAGGGCAGAGAGTAGAGGAGGAGTGGATGTAGGAGAAGTAAAGATGGTTTTTCCTGTAGAGATTTTTTCTCAGATTCCTTCGGAAGGAAAATCTGTAGGAGTTGCTTTAAATAAAGGTATTCCTGTAGTTTTAGATAATTCCCGTAGTAGTGTAACTTTAGCTATAAAGAAATTAGCAGATGAGCTTTTAGAAAGAGAGGATATTTATCTTCCTACAAAAGAGCTGTCTGAACTTAAGCTTAGAAAGAGACCCGCAGAGGTAATTGATGGAGGAAGTAGTTTATTAGTTAATCTGGGATTAGTGGAGCCTCTTCAAGTTAAGACAAGAGAGGAAGACCCAATTATAACCTTAAAAGAAAAAGTTCACCGGAAATTAATTGAGCGAATGGACCTGAAGAGGATGCCTGTAGAAGTTTTAATGTTAGATACAGATAAGTCTAAGGAATTAAGAGAAACAGCAGAAAGAGTCGTAAATAATATTTTAATAGAAGAAACTCAAAGCTTCATTTCTTCTTTGGAGATAAGAAGAAAATTGGTTCAAGAGATTGTTGATGAAGCTTTAGGGTTGGGTCCTTTGGAGGATTTGATACGCGATCCCAATATCACTGAAATAATGGTAAACAATATGGACCAAGTCTTTATTGAGAAAAATGGTAAAATCGAACTTACCAGCAAACGGTTTATCTCAAATGAACAAGTGAAGTTAATTATTGATAGAATCCTTGCTCCTTTGGGAAGACGGATTGATGAATTTTCTCCTTATGTAGATGCACGTCTTCCTGATGGTTCGAGGGTGAATGCCATAATCCCTCCTTTATCTTTAAGTGGACCTACCCTTACTATTCGAAAATTTCCTTACAAAAGATTAGGAATGGAAGAATTGATTAACAGATTTAAGTCTCTTACACCACAAATGGGGGAATTTTTAGAAGCAGTAGTTATGGCCCGGAAGAATATTTTAATCTCAGGAGGAACTGGTTCTGGCAAAACAACCCTTTTAAATATTCTCTCTACCTATATACCTGTTAACGAGCGCATTATAACTATTGAGGATACCGCAGAACTTAAGTTGTCTCAAACCCATTGGATTCGATTAGAGGCACGGTCTCCTAATATAGAAGGTAAAGGAGAAGTTACTATAAGGGAGTTATTCAGAAATGCATTACGTATGCGCCCGGATAGAATAATTGTTGGGGAGTGTCGGGGTAAAGAAGTTTTAGATATGCTTCAGGCAATGAATACAGGGCACGATGGTTCATTATCAACTATCCATGCTAATTCTACCCATGAAGTTATTATCCGATTAGATAATATGGTTCTTATGAGTGGCATAGAGTTACCTTTAAGAGCAATTGAAGAAACAATTGCCTCTGCCATAGATTTAATTGTCCACACCGCTCGTTTATCCGATGGTTCACGAAAAGTTATTCAGATTACTGAACTCGCAGGATTAACACCCAATGGCAGACCCAACTTAAAAGATATATTTGTTTTTAAACAAAAAGGTGTTGCTCCTGGCGGTGAGATTGTTGGCGATTTTTCTCCAACCGGTTATATTCCCACATTCTATGATGAGATTGTCTCGCGAGACATTAAACTCTCTTCTGATATTTTTTCTCCTCATACCTAAAAAAGATAGAAAAGATATAAATAATAAGTAGAATATGTTGAAGAAAGTTGACTTTATTCTTTTTATTATAATGCTTGCGGGATTAACTATTTCGCCAGCAATAATGTTTCAAATGAAGTTCTCTAATTAAAAATAGATTTGCTTTGGCAAGATTTTATAAAGAAGCTCTTGTTATTCCCCTTTTGAGTTTTTTCTTTCTGATAAAAGAGTATTAATTCCTATAGCCAAGACATCAAACCCGTTACTTCTAATAGAAAATTTATGTTTTAGCAGGTAAATGTTGTTTCTTAAAGGATTCATAATAAGAGCGAAGTTAAATTTACTTCTGTGGATAGCATTTTTATTTTTCTATAAGAGTAAAGGATACTAAGAAGAGTATATTTAGAGAAGAAAAATTATCCAAAAGCGTATGAGTATTTCTACAAAGCCTATATTTAGGCCTAAAAATAGGCCTAAAAATAGAATAGAGAAGAGTTGAGCCTGTTAGCTTTAATATATCCGAAATTATCCCCTTTTTGTTATCTTTTTATTGTCTATTAGAATAATTAATCATACTAACTAATTATATTTTCTCAGATAAGAAAACGCTTTCATTAAAATGTTCCTTTCCCTTGTTTTTCTATTATTTAATATGTTATATTGAAGTGGTCAGCGGGAGGCAATAAAAGAATAATCTTAAAAAGCGAGTATTTATTTGTAATAACAGTGTGGATGAATAACAGAAAGAGGGAGTAAATCGTTTTTGTTTCTAAAATAGAGGGGTAATTAGAATAGAATGAGGTCAGATAAAAATATTCAAAGGAAAAGAAAAGCTCAAGCAGTAGTTGAATATTTCTTAGCGTTTGCTTTGATTATTATTTTAACGGTTTTGGGTTTTAATAATGCTATCCAGAGAGTAAAAGAAGAAAGCGAAGATTTCTTTGTTAGAAAGATGGAAGAGATGGGGGTAAAGTAGGATGGTGAAAAGAGCTTCTCAGAGTATTGTTGAGTATATAATGTTAGTAAGTGTTGTAGCTGCAGCTATTGTGGCAATGAGTGTTTATGTCCAGAGAGCGACGCAGGCAAATCTTAAGCTTATTGAGGATCAGATTAATATAGAAGCAGAAAGTGAAGCATCTTAAAATAAAAGGAGGTAGTTTTATGTTTATGAAGTTAAAGAAAAACGGCCAATCTACTGTGGAATATACTTTACTTGCTGCCGCATTGATATTAGCATTTATTTATGCTGCCAAGAGTGTTATTAAGCCTAAAGCAGAGAAGATGGCAGATACTGCAGGACAGATTATTGACAAAGCTTCTACTGAGATAAGCAGTAAAATGGGGTTAAGTGAGGAGTAGTATTCCATAAAAAAAGGGGGGTAATATGTTAATAAGGATAAAAAAAGCTCAATCAACAGCGGAATATGCAATTATTCTGGGTGTGGTTATTTCTGCGGCAGTGGCAATGCAGGTATATATCAAACGTGGTTTACAGGCTCGAACAGCTGCAGGAGTAAATGCTTTGACTCAGCCGTCTTTTACAATGACAGCTGAAAATATGACAGACGTAACAGCAGAGTTTAAGAGCATAAAGCAGTACGAACCTTACTATTTAGAATCACAATATCAAACTCAACAGGCCAGTAAAACCGATATCAACGTAAATAATGATTATGTAGCTAATATCAGTGGCAGTGAGATTAGTGGAAGAGGAAGTGGGGGATTTTCTAAACAGCATGCGCTTCGTGATACCGCTGATAACTTATGGGAAGAAGAGAGGTAATGTAATAGAAGAAATACAGAGCGGAGGTGAGAGAATGAGAAAAAAGGCACAAAGTATGACAGAATATGCAGTGTTAATTGCTGTCTTTCTTGCTGCTGTAATAATAGCACAGAGATACGTGAAACAAGCTATTAGTGGTAGATTTAAGAGTTCCGCAGATAGCATAAGCACTGAACATTTTGGAGCAAACTATACGAGCAATAGCTGGGATCAGGCCAGTTCAAATGAAACCACAGGGTCAAGTGATGCTATTGGTAGTGGATACTGGTCAGAATCACAATTGGTTGATAGCGGATTAGGCTTAGAGAGCGAGATAGATCTCAATTATAAGGGAGGGCAGGTCAGTAAGAAAGACTGGGGAATCAATTACAACCTTAAAGGTAATGAATCTGATATTTGGAGTGAGTAAGTATGTGTAGTAAAAGTTGTCAGGCTACAGTAGAGTATCTTTTGATGGTTACTGCTATTATTTTGGCTTTGATAATAGGATTTAAGGGCTCTATTAAAAATGGGCTTGATACTTACTATAATGCCTTGGGAGATAAAATATCACATATTATTGGAGACCATTGATAATGAATAAGAAAGCACAGAGCATAACTGAATATGCCCTTTTAGTAGGAGTAGTGATAAGTGCTTTTATCGCTATGCAGACTTTTATTAAAAGGGGTTATCAGGCAAGATTAAAAGGAGCAAGTGATTTTGTAACAGAGATAGCAGGGGTGCCTCGCCAGTATACCCCATATTATATCTTTGAGAATATAGAGACAGAAACTTATCAGGAAAGTAAGGAAAGTCATAGCGCTTCGGATATACAACATACATTTTCTACTAATACAACTACGAGGGGCCAGAGGATAACAGGAATAGATTCAACTCAGGATGATGGGTGGAATTAGAAGGTGGTAATGCTTTCTAGACTAAAAGCTATTTTAGGTTCTGAGAAGATATTTCTAAGAAATTCAGAGAGAGGGAGATTAAAATTGAACAAGGGTATTAGAAAAATTATTAATAATTACAGCACACACATATCTTCTTTTGGCTATACAAAAAAAAGAAAAGAATCTGGAAAAGCTATGGCTATAATTGAATATGGGGTATTGATTGCTTTAATTGGGGTTTCTATGGTGATTTCTTTTGTCTATATAAAAACAGCCAATCAAGGAAGATTAATGAAAGATGCTAATGCTTTAGGAATTCAGTTTTCTCCTTCACATAGTAATCTTGTAAAATCAACCCATTCTTTTTCTCATACAAGAAGGACTTTTCAGTTTAATGGAGAAGTTAAAGATGAGCTATTGGAAGACGAGTATACAAAAACAAGCTATACAGACAGTTTTTCAGGAGTGAGTTTAAAACAAGAAAATTTATGGGAGTAAAGCTAAAAACACAGTCTATTGGTGAATATGTAATTTTAGTAAGTGTTCTTACAGCAGCAGTAATTAGTATGCAGACTTATATAAAGAGAAGTATTCAGTCTGTAGTGAAATATCAGGCTGATCAAATGAGCGAGGGAAAACAGTATTCTATAGAGTTCAATCCTAAAAAAAGTTTCAGCTTAGGTTCCCAGACAACAACTGAGAGCAATGAAAATAAAACCATAGAGGAAAACGCAACCGCCCATATGATAGATTCAGAGAGCAAGGTCTCTATAGAAGCAACTTCTTCATCCTGGCAAGGAGAAATAGAGCATGAAGATTAAAAGAAGCCAGACATTATTGGAGTATAGTGTGATGGTTGCTGTGATATCTGCCAGTTTGGTTCTGATGAGTATTTATTTAAAAAGAGCTTATTCAGGAAGAGTTAAAACACAATCAGACTCCTTAGGGATGTTGTATGATACAGAAGGGATAAATTCAATTTCTACTTATAGCGTAACTTCTTATAGTACAACGAATAGTTATATAGATAATGTCACCATAAATGGAGAGAATTATTTAGGGTTAGTAACTGTCGAGAATATAGAGGAAGATGTTACACAAATTAGAGACCAGACAATTACAAAATAAAAGAGCAGTTTCTCTTATAGAGTATGGGGTATTTATCCTAACTATAGTGTTAGCACTAATTATGGTGCAGGGTTATTTGAAAAAAGCAATTTGCGGGAAGTGGAAAGCCTCAGTTGATGTGTTTGGTTATGGTCGTCAATACCAGCCTTAAGGAGGAATAATGAGTCCAGGATTACTTTTGTCAAGCTCGCTCATTTTTGTAGGAGGTGCTGTACTTCTGTTTACGCAGGCATTTCCCTCTTTACCTTTTTATAAGTATTTGAGAAAAATAAGCCATCTGCACCATAAAAGAGTTGAGAGATTTTCTTCTCAATTGGAAGATATTTTTTACACTCCTTCCTCTAAATTGAGATTTTTTTTAATAATTTTTCCTTTTGTTCTAGGAATTATAGCCTATATACTGACCAAGACAGTATTTACTACTGTGATGGGAATTGCAATTGGTTTTGTTGTTCCATCTTTATTCTTAAGAATACTTAAAAAAAGAAGAATAGAGAGCTTTAATGAACAGCTCATTGATGGTTTAGTTGAGATTTCCAATGCTCTCAAAGGAGGATTGAGTTTTGTTCAGGCTATTGAGTCAATGGTTAGCATCAGTATTCCTCCTTTAAAGGATGAGTTTGAGCTGGTATTAAGAGCACACAAAATAGGGGCATCTTTAGAGGAATCTTTAAAAATGTTAAACAAACGGATTAATTCCGAATATCTAAAACTTATGACTACAGCTATTGTGATTGGTAAAGAAACAGGAGGTAACTTGGTGAAAGTATTTTCCCGTCTCATTATGACTATCCGGGAAAGAAAAAAAGTAAATGATAAGATGAAGATTATGACTTTTCAAGGGAGAATGCAGGCAGGGATTATCTCTATATTACCAGTTGTATTTGTTATAGTGGTGCATAAAATGGATCCTCATCATTTTGAGATAATGTTTCAGAGCGATTTGGGGAGAATGCTTTTGGTAACAGCGGTAGTCCTTCAAGTGATAGCATTGTTTTTAATCAAAATCTTTACTACCGTGCATTATTAAGGGGGAGGCTATGGTTGGTATAATTATAGTTTTTATTGTCGCCGCAGTGTATTTATTTTTTACAGCCTTTACAGGAAAGGAAAAAGTTTCTATATTAAAAAGATTAAATATAGATTATACCAGAAAAAGGCCGATTGTTTTTTTAAGCCTACCATTTTATCCTTTAAATACTTTTTTATTAAGCATCCTGGGGCTTAAAGGTTTTTTTCGCAGTAAATTGCAATTTATTAATTCTCGCCTTAATCCTGAAGATTTTATGTTTATAAAAGAAATATTTGCTATAGGAGGAGGTTTTGGTTTTTATTTAATTACTAACTCTACGGATGTTACACTTATTGTTATATTTAGTATAGTAGGGTTTGTTTTACCGGATATCTGGCTAATAGATAAGGTTAAAAAATATAAATTTCAAATTTTAAAACATCTTCCTGAGACAATAGATCTTTTAGGGTTATGTATTGAGGCTGGTCTTGATTTCCTCTCCGGTTTGCGGTGGATACTGGAAAAAACACAGATGAATCCCTTACTTTATCATTTGCGGATTGTTGTAAATGAAATTATTATGGGTCGCTCAAGGCAGGAGGCTCTTTTAAGCTTGGTTAACCGAATCAATCTTCCTGAAATACGCAGTTTTGCCAATACATTAATTCAGGCAGAGCGGATGGGGACACCTATCCACGAGGTGTTTGACATTATTTCCGAGGATGCGCGGGAGAGGAGAATTCAAATAGGAGAAAAGCAAGCTATAAGAGCATCAATTCTTATTATTCTACCTTTGATTCTTATTTTAGGTGTTGTAATTATTATTATAGGAGGGCCTGTTCTCATACGGTTTAAAGAGGGAGGGTTATTTGGGATATAATATGAATGATGAATATTATAGAGCAATATAATACCAGCAGAAAAAAGGCACAATCATTAGTGGAAACTGCCATTTTTGGAGGAGTTTTTTTGTTTATTTTAGGTGTTCTTGTAAGTTACGGACTCAAGTATAACTTTCAGCAGAGAACAAGCCAGCATGCTTTTAGGAAAGCTTTGGCATCTGCCTCTCGTGATATGCGCGAGGCAACATATTTTCTTGTAAGAGATAAGCATATTCCCAGCCCTTCCGACCCTTTTGGGGTGGGAAGCGCTGAAGGTTTTAGCGGTAGTGCAATTGTAGTTCGTAATTATCGTATAGATAAAACTGCTGATACCAAAGAAGAGCTACCCAGAATAACAATGGAGTTTCAGGGAAATGATAGTAGAAAAGAGACATTTTATCTTGCTGCAATTAGAGAGGAAAATGTGGGTAGTAGCGGGGATGAGGAAGTAAAAAAGATAGTAGAAAAATATAAAGAGATATATGGAGGTTCAAATATTAAGTGGGATGAAGATTCAGGGGTTGTAACCATAATAGACCCCTATTCAGGAGAAAGTATAGATTACGGCTCAGCAGTAAGAATTTGCAGAATGATTACAGATAAGGATGTATGCGCCCAGCAGTGTGAAGAAGGCAGGTGGAGCGGAGAAGAGGGAGGTGCTTACGAGTTTAGCTGTGAAGAAGTGTGTGCGGTATCTATAAATACTCCCTGGTATTGTGATAAGCTGGAAGAGCTATTTGCTTTTGCTAATCTCGGCGGTATTATAGGGGGTGAGCAGATTAAGCCCAAAGCGATGGGAATCCAGCCCGAGATTGCTCAAGTTAAAGAAAGAAACGATACCCTTACAGTTAACCAACAGCCGCAAGGAAAAATTATCTCAAAAGATGATTTTAATTGGTCATTTACTACAACCCGGGAGGTTATTTACCATCCTTATGGAGATGAATCAGGTAGTTATACTTCTAAAAGCATTTCTACCATTAAAGGGAGGAATGATTCTAATGAGTGGCAGACAAGTTATTAAAAAAACTCAGGTTATATTAGAGCTTACCGTAAGTTTAGCAGTTGTAGTAATACTAATGGTAGGAGCAGTCAATATATTTGTGTGGATGAATAATCAGATGGTTCAGAGAGAAAAAGATTATAATGATACCCGTCGCGATGCTGCATCAGAAGATACCCAACATAGTGATAAGCCTGTGTTTGTTGATGAATCGGAGTATCCTGATTTAGATGTTTTTAAGTAATAAAATGAGAAGAATAAAGGGGTGTAAAATTTAAGGAGAAGAAAATGTTTTCTGGTTTAGGCAAGATAATTTCTTTAAAGAACTTAACCAGACTTAAAATTTCTACCCAGAAGAAAAAAAATAATTATATATTTGAAACTGTAAAAAGTATATATAAAAGAGGTCAAATAGCCACTCTTTTTATTTTAATGATTATTTTTGTATTAATTTTTACTCTTGTGGTGATAAATATTGGAAATGTCACAAACAGGTTAACACAAATTTCTAATGCTATAGATTCAGCAGGTCTTTATTTAGGTTCTCAGTTGGCATCTAAAAGTCATATGTTGTATGAATCGTTAGGCAACAAAACAAAGAAATGCAAGAAAGGGGGGCTTTTAGGAGTAGTTCTTGCTATTATTGGAGCAATAATAGGGTTTGTTATTGGTGGCCCTGGTCTTGCTGCAGTAATAGGAGGGGCAATAGGAGGGGCAATAGGAGGATCTTTTACTGCTAATAACCCTCTTAAAGGAATGGCGATGGGGGCAATTCAAGGAGCGATGATTGGAGCAGCAATTGCTGGAGGGGCAAGTCTCTTGGGAGGAACACAATCAGTAGCAGGCGCAGGAGGAGCAACATTTGAGGTAGGAGGGGGTGCTGCTGGTAGTTCTACAGGTGGATTAATGGTTTTTGAGGCAGGGAAGGCAATATCGGGATGGGTGTTAGAAGGAGGAACCTTACTGCAGGGTTCTGTTGTTACTGCTTTTGCTTCTACAACAGGTGCTATTATTGGCGGCTCTCTTGCTGTGGGGGCAAGTATTTATACTGGCCTTATGATGGATAAGAGCCTTGCAGCGGGTATGGAAAATTTTGTCAAAGCACTTAATGGCCTTCCTGACTATGAGCGTATTAGAGAAGGCGTATTTCTTCAGGTTCTTTCAAAAACAGTGGATGATCCTAATAAGGTTACCGATACCACTGATATAGATTGTGATGGGAAGACAGATGACAAAGTTCCTGCATTTTTAGTATGGTGGGATAAGCACATAAAAGATTTAAAAGAAAGTTTAATTTCAGGAGTAGATGTTATAAATAATTTTGTAAATAATTCTCTCAGGCCTTTTAAACAGAATATTGAAGAATTTCTCTCAGAGATGGATAGAAAAGAGGTGGAATGTGATTGTGTATCTTGTGATGCTCCTCCTATAGAGTTGTGGCGGGCATTGGAAGATTGCAATTATGAGGTTAGCTTCTGGGAGCCAGGACCTGACAAGGCATCTCTTGTAGGGTGGTATAAGAAAGATTGCGAGAGTTGTCCTGTGCCTTCCGGCTATGATGATGTAGATGGAGCACGTTACCATCTGGAGGAATTTATTGATTATGCCGAGGGAATATTAAAACACAACGTCGGGGATTTAGACAAAAATTATGACTGGGTAGATTATTTATATAATCCTGGCAGGGGGAACGATTTTTATAATGATTTAGAGTCTATTGTTTCTGCAATGGGTGAATGGATAGAGGAAACCATTGATATTCGCAATAATCTTACTCCTTGTCAGTTGGAATACATAATCACACCTTGCTCAGTTAAAGAAAGTATAAAAGATGAACCCTCCTGTAATAATTATAATCCTCCTGATGAGCCTATTTACCCCTGTAATTGGACACAAGATTCACGAGAAGTATCAGGGGTAATTCTTCCTAATCCTGTGTGTAAGCTTTATGCTGATGATAAAAATAAGTTAACAGATGAGATAGGTATAGTAAGAGAATTTGTAAGGAGTCTTAAAGATCGTATTAGAGAAGGAGAGTTCTTTGATGTGTGCTCACAAGATAATTGTTCTTTAGTTGGCGAGGTAGAAATTGAGAGTTTAAAGATTTCCTTAAAGGGCAATATTCATTCTCCTTGCGAGAGGAGAAATTTAGGAGAAGGAAGAGGTACGATTTCTTACAACTTTCATTATAGATATACCTGCAGGTGCTGCCATGAGGAATGTGATGACGAAGGAAATTGTAATACTATCTGCGAAGATAATACTTATGAAGGGGATAAACAAGGAGTTGAACAGCTTTCTACACCTGATTTGCAGATACCTTCTATGGGCGAAGAGGCATTTTTAGGAGTATTAGATGAGATGGAAGAAAAATTAAATAGTGTTGATGATGAGTTTGCTACCATTGATATTAGATGGGATGATGAGTTTAGGCCTGTATTGGATTCTCTTGAGAGCAGACAGAAAGAAATAAGTGATTTCCTTTCCGAGATAGAGGAATTTTATAACCAAATTCATGTTATAGAGACCACGGAGAGAGCGGAAGACGGGGGAGGCAGTATAACTTATTCCTGGCAGGATAAACGAGGAGGGACTTTAGAGAATCATTCCATAACTGTAGAAGTCGGGCCTTTTAAACTTGCTCGTCTGGAAAAAAAAGAAAGTGGGTGTTTTTTGGTTAAAAAAATTTGTCTTATAATGAAGGATTATAAGGACAATGGAGAGAGAACCTGGATTAAAGTTACTCGCAAAGACCCCGACTCTACCAATAAAAAGGTGGGCATTTTAGGTATATGGAATCCACGGATTGCTGGTGAGATTACTAAGGAGTGTTATGTGTATTATAGTTACGATAAAGTAGGAATTAAATCTGTCCGTAGGTCTGATCATTAAACTTGGCAATAATATTATTAGGTATTTTAACTTTTTTAAACTTAGGAGGAGAAAGATGAAGATTAAACCCAAAAATATGTTTACTTTATTTTTTGTTTTTGTATTTATTATAAGTGGATGCACGGGGATAAGAAATGATGTGGATTTTGCTCGCCGTTGTTTAAAGGGATTAATTAAAGGAGATTTTTCTGTGGGGCGATTGATTGATTGGACTTCTTTTGTAGCAGTGGGAATAAATGTAGGGGGAACAGTTAACAGACTGAGGACTATGCAGCAAAAAGAGGAATATGTAAAGAGATTTATAGAAAGTTTTGCCTTTAGTTTCCGTCAGGGAGGAGGAAAATGGAATAAATTTACCAACTGGCGGATATTTTCTGTTAACAAAGGTATAACAGTAGTGGCTACTGATTATCTTAATAATAAAGTTTTATTATTAACAATAGTTAATTATCCTAATGGTAAAAGAAAACTTATTAGAATGGAATGGAAAGAATAAAAATAAAAGGAGACTTTTAAGATAATTTCTGATAATTATTTTTTATCCTCCCCATAATTCCTTATTATTGTAGGAGGTCCAGTATTGTTGGATTTTATGAGGGGAGGCATTGGCAGGATAATAAAATAATACACTATTTATTATTGTTCATTATTTCAATATCTCTCTAAGATTAGCAATATCAGTATATTACATAAAAAATAAAAGACAAAAACGACTATTTCTGCAGATGCAGGCATTATTTTTTTCACTTCTTTTATATTATTTAAAAAATAGATTATAATTATTATATTTACAAAAGAAAAAAATTTTGCTCTCTGAATGAGAAAAAGAGATATAATACATAAGATATTGTTGTTTAGTGACTTACAAATAATCCTTCTTTCTGAAAAATTTTTTCAAAAATAAGGCAAAATTTACCTAACCCCTTGAAATTAATAATATAATATGTTAAATTTTAATGGTATTCTTAAGGAAGGCACGAAAAGGCAAACCTTGTGGCAACACAAGGGGCGCAAAGCCACGGATCCAAAAAACACAGATGAACACAGATAAAACATACAGATAATCGCAGATATTTTTATCAGCGATAATCTGTTTTAACTCTGTGTTAATCTGAAAAGCAAAGCAGGATAGCCGGGCTGCCGAAGCTTAATTTGGTAGCTCGGCTTTTTTTTGAATATGATTCCTGGAAAGGAAAATATAGATTTTTGGGGGAAAGGGGGAACTCTGCTTTTTTCTATATCAATCCATAACCATCTGTGTTCATTTGTTCTCTTATTCTGCGTTAATCTGGTGTGGTAAAAATAATGGATAAAGCACAAGAATGTCCACAAGCAGGTGTATTTACTCAAACACAAAAGCCTCATTTTAAACCCTGGATGAGGATAGTTGCTTTTGTTGTTATTTTTGCCTTTTTATACCAGGATGTAGTCTGGGCTTTTGGTAGCACCAATTTCTTCATTCCTCCTAAATCCCACCTTCTTCTTAATATCCCTTCTTCTAACTTTAAAAAACTGGATGTTGCGGATATCATAAAGAGCATCTTAGAGAATCTACAGAAATACCCCCATATAAAAGGAGTAAGATTTCCTTCAGGAAGGGTTTTAAAACTTAAAGGTGTTTCTTCTTTAAATAAAGCAAAAATAGAACAAATTTATAGGTTGCTTAAGGAAAAACCTTGCGGAACGCGCGCCTTATATGATTTATTAAATAGTTCTGGCTTGCAAAATACTTCTTCGGAAGTATCCAGTATTATTTTTTCTATTGATATTTTAGAAAACTCTCAGAATATAAATCTGGAAACAAAACCTCAGGATTTAAAAAACTCTCTTTATGCTATTATAAAAGCAGGAGAATTTTTTGGCTATAAACTTTACTCTTTAAAATTTAAACCCTACACTCCTTCCTATATTTTAGAAGATTTTACTCCTTTTATTGCCCATTTTTTAAGCGGGCACTATGTGGTGGTAAAAGAGATAAAAGATAATAAGTTTTATTGTATTAGCAATGGAGTGTTTAAAGTTTATTCTTATGACGAATTTTTAAATAATTTTAGTGGCTATATTGCTACAGCTTCCAATAAAACTTCTAATTTTAGAAAGCCCCTTGATATTGAAGAGACAAAGTCCGTTTTAGGAGCATATTCGCGCAAATATGACCTTCCCAAATTTGATGAGATTTTTAAGGATCCTTCCTGGGGGGATATAGCAATAGCCGCAGTAACTACTATAGCTTCTATTGGTATAGGAGGAGGTGTATTGTCGCAAGATTTCACTTGGACGAAGGCTCTTCATAGTTTTTCTCAGGGAGCATTTATGGGGACAGTAGGTAATGCCTTTACTACCTTCGCCGCGCAAGAACTGGATATGGGACCTGCATCAGCTCAAATTTTTGGGTATACACTCAGTTCAGCATTAGTAGGAGCAGCGAGCATACCTTCCAGTAAAACTTGGTATACTCCTTCTTCCTCTCCTTCAAACTCAGGGTGGTTAGGGATTGGGGGATGGATGAATAGGCATCCTGTTCTTACAGGAGCGATAGTAGGAGGGCTTAAAGGCGCAGCTGTAGGAGGAGGAAGTATTTTAGCTTACAATGCTATAAAAAATACAGGTTTTTATAAGAAAAATCCTTTTGCTGCCAATCAACTTGCTTCTATAGCAGGAGGATTCGCGGGATACGCGGGATTTAGCGGAACAATGGGCGCGTTAGGGATAAATCTTACCGTTAAAGCGCCTGTTGATGAAAAAAATGGAAAAGTCTGGGGCCGTATATCATCGGAAGACTTGCAGAATTCTAATGGGGTAGAGCCTGGTGTGGTAAATGGAGATTCTTTGGGAGGGTATTATGGCCGCGATTATGTTAACCTTTCTGCCGACAACTTTGGCGGAGGATTTTTAGGAGGCATAAAATTAGCATGGAACGATGCCAGGACTTCATTGATTTATCAGGCTACTGCCTTAGCAGTAGAGTGTCTTCTTGGTGAAAAGTTTAAATTTTCCCGCGTGCTTGGTGAAGGCGCAGGTGCTTTAGTCTCTGTTAAGGCCGACGGGCAAAGTCTCGGGGGGGCCGATCTCTGGAAAGCTATAGGAAGAGGAGTGCTTTCCGGAGCTATCTCAGTAGGTTTAGAGTCTATCGGTGGAGAGTATGATGAAAAAACAGGTAAGAATAAGTGGGGTTTAACCCGCCTTCAAACCTCCAGCCTTGCTTATTTAGGAAGCACGATAGCGCTGTCTTCCATAGGAGCAATTGGCGCGGGCACTTTTTGGAATAGTTTTAAGAATAATTTTGCCCAATTAGCTATTAATTATACTACCTGGGGTAGAACTTCTCCAATATGGACTCAAGGCGAGGGTGGATGGAGTGAAGTCCAGTATCTGAATAAAATTGCCGAATTTGGAGGTTATGCGGATTTTAAAGCAAATGCTGACAGGGCAATGAAGATGTATGGTTATGATTCCTGGAGGAAATTTGTAAAGGATGGCTATCTTACCTCAATCACCCCTTCTCTTACCAATTCCTGGGTTAGATACACTCAGGATACTCTCCATTACGCTGCAGTGGAGAATATGAATGTTTTAATGATTCCTGTGGTTATGCCTGTTCTGGATATGATCTACAACCCTCTATACGGCACTGACCGGCAAAGTATATCAAAAGCAGGACTATCCCCTGATGTGTTATCAAAACTACCGTTGGATTTATTTGATAAAGAAGGAAATTTAAAGTCTGAGAAATTAAGTCTTGTTGATGGGCAGTTAGGTTTTTATTACAATGGAGATTTTTATAGGATAGCCAATATAGAGGAGGCTGCAACACTTTTACATCCTCAGCCATTAAAAGGTGATATTGTCGTAAATTTACCTGATAATGCATACTTTGAAACTGTTAAGACTAATGGAGGATTGCTTGGTTTGTTTATGTCCCATAAGGAAGTAGGTCGGCAGGTTAAACTTGATAAATCTTGGGCACGTGATCCTATTCTTATGAGAGAGCGTGATGGAGTGAATTTTACTGGTCAATATGGAGTAGAAGGCAGAGAAGTTAATTCTACGCTCCATACTTTAGAAATATTTTTCAACCCTAAGTATTTAGAGGGAATAAACAAGGGAAATATTACAGTACCTAACAATCCCGACTTAATACAACAGCCTTATTATCTTTATGCTGGTATAGCAGGTAATAAAAATAAGGGAGGAGTGTTAGGGGCTGCAGCTATTAGGGGAAAATTGGAACTCATTATCAACACCCCCAAAACCACATATGTCTGGAACCAAAGAGAAGGTAGTTTTTATAGTTCTACATTTGCTGCTGCAACTGATGCAGACATATATAAAGTTGATAGTTCTCATTATGGTGCAGAAGGGATAGTATCTTTCTTGCCTGAGAAATTGTATAAAGATACTTGGACACAAATGAGCGCTTTACTTTCTCCCATTCTTCCTCAGGATAAAATAGAGAGAATGATGCGTGGTTCATCTATTGATATTCCTTCTGATAACCTTAAGGGGCTTAAATTGGTCAGCTCTAACTCAGGAACAAAAGAGTATACCATAAATGCATCAGGAGCTCCTACTGGATTTCATATATCCAGTCTCACTATTGTTTCGCCGGTAAACACACCTAAGGGAAATCTGTTAGCTTATGTAAATTATGAGCAATATAACCCTACTACAGGAGAAGATTTTACTACTGTATCATCATTTACTGAGTACAGTAGTTTATCTGGAAGGGAAGTTAATATAGAACCACGTAAAGAGAAACTTATTGAGGAGAACAAAGTAACGATTATTCCTTATTATTCTCCCCATCCCAATAGTGCTACCATTATTAGCAGAAGGATAGAGTCTTCGCATGGTGTATTAAAATTACGGCAAAGAGGTTATTCTCCGTGGTCAATTATTGAAAAAAGAATATCTCAAAAAGAAATCACCAAGACATTCTTTGAAAGAGAAGGAGAAGACATTATTAAGTTTTTTAAGAATATGCCCAAAAATAAACTACAGGCACAGGGAAAGGAGATATATGGGATGTTTAAAAAAGATGTTCAATCTGATCCTCTTTCATACCTAGCCCTTGAGCTAATAGATAAATCGCCATACCCCGTAAGTCTTAGTTTTGTTAATCTTAGTCGGTCTAAAGAAAGCCCTTCCGGTTATAAGAAAACTACATTCTTGCAAGGCCAATCTTCCATAGTTGGCTCAGGCACAAATAGCCAGAGATTCTTTTTTGCTACTTACAATCTGAGGTCAAAAGGACTAAATAGTGAAGGAACTTTCACTCCCCAAGTTTCATTTTTAAATGTAAGATGGGCATCCCGTAAAAATTTTGCTGGCGGAGGATTTATCAGGGAAATTCGGATTTTTGATACTTCTAATAAACCTATAGAGTATGACAAATTATACAGCGTGGAAAATGGTGGCGATATTGAGGGCAGTATTATTACTCCTGGAGGCATTTCCAAAGGTGCCCCTTTTTATAAAGAAGCCAATTTGATTGCTTCTAAAGGCGTTTCTCTTTCTATAAGTACTCCCAAAGGAGATAAATATATAAACGAAGGCATTATATTCTCTCCTTCAGGAGCCTTCTCTTTTGCTGGCCGTGCAACAGGCGATATAAGTATATTTACCGACCCATTAAACCAATCGTTTTCAAAAAGAACTAAGCCGAATACAGATAGCCTCGCGGAAGTTCCAGGATTCAAGTTAACCCAACAGCCGAAGGCCTTAAACCCTCGCACGCTTGAAAAAATTACGAACAGAGAGGCTTTTCTAAAATTTGCCCAACAGAATCCCGATGCGCCAGTGCTTATATCTTTTACCGGGACTATGCCCATTATTGATAATACTCCTACTACGGAAGTCCAGGGTTTAAATATTTATTACGGCAATAATCCAAATGATTATTATGTTACTCAGAATGGTTTTGTTTTTACGCCCAGGGGAAAATTGCAGAGCAATCAAAGATATTACTATTATGGCCCTAATGGCACCTTAAGGATGAATATGCTTAAAAGTTACAGAGATATTTACAAGGAGGTAGTTGAAGACGTTAATAAATTAAACTTAACTCCTGTAGAACGGTCTAAAAAAATAGATTTTGAGGTACAGAGAAGAGTAATTAAAGCTTCTGGAGCGTGGGTTATTCCTATTCTGAATTCAAGATTTTTTACCAATAAAGAATTCAATATGGCAACAGGGTATTTTAATCCTGCAAATGTCCGTATCTTTATCGCCGATACAGGAGAGATGGTTATTGGTGCAAAAGGAGATACTCCTGGTGCACAAAAGATGTTTGAAAGACTATTAGATAAGATTTATGAGGTTACTTATGGGGAGAATAATTCTTTATCAGAAATTGGTAAACAAATAGAAGAAGTAAGAGGGGAAATACTTAAGACAGAATGGAAAATGAAGAATTTAAATTCCCCGAAAAAAAGCGGAGTTCTAAAAATAAAATTAAAAAATTTAACTGAGAAATTAAATAATTTAAACCATAAATGGAAAAGAGTAAGCCAGTCTTTAAAAGTAGAGGGCAAATTCTATGGAGCAAGTTACTTTAGTGTTCCTTTAGAAGGAGACACTAAACCAGCGGTGGTCCCTATAAATACAGCATATTTAAGGCCGGATAGAAAAGGCGGATTATCTTTAACTTTCGCAGGAGAAGGAGGGTTGTATTTTTCCGATATTATGAATGTTGACCCCCGTCTTATAACTAAAGGAGTATTTAGCTTGGTTGACGCTTCTGCCGGGATTGTAACGGGCTTTGGTGAAAAACCATCAGGTAAAAATTCTAAATCTTCATCAGTGCCAATCCTTGCATACCGCAATCCTCTATTTTCTACCACAAATTTAACAGTTGATAAAGTTGGTTCAGGTAATGTATTTTATGCTGAAGGAACGGTTGAATTTTCTTATACCAACCAGAGACTTACTCCCAGTTTCGGCGGAGGTTCTATAGTTAATTTTCCTGATACTTTAACCTGGCCAAAAGATAGTTCTATTACAGTTGTTACTCCTGGGACAGAAAGGGATAGAGACGGTTGGTCAGTGTATGAAGTATATAATCCCCATCAGATTAAAGGCGATGTTTATATAGGGATAGAAGGAGGTCTTATAGGAGAAGGTTTTATTTCTCCTTCCGGAGAAAAGATGCCTCCTGCAAGATTTACAGCGGTTCACCATAATATTAGCGGAATGGTTGATGGGGTTATAGTTGCTGATATGAATATACCTGCGGCTGCTTCTTTTGGAATAAACTCTTTAATAAGCAATCCCAAGGGAAGGACATTTTATTTGTTGGATAAAGATGCAAATAATAGCCTTGGAGGAGAGTTTATCTGGCTTTCTAATAAGATAGAGGGATTAGGAGGAGCAGTGACGAGTTTGCATTTTAAAGAGACAGAGAAGGGAAGCAATGAATATACAATAGAAGGAGGGCTGGGAGCAGTCCTTTGGAATTTTGTATCTTTGCTTAGAAAAGGAGATTCTTCCCTCCCAAACCCTCCTAATGTCAATACTATAGAGAATTTTAGACGCATTATTTTTACGACCAGTGCTGAAAGAAAAGAGAGTTATGAAGGTAAAGGTATACCAGTTTATGACTCAGCTTTGGTAGCTAATGCTCCCGGCAATTGGATTAAATTCAATGAAGATGGCACAGTTAAAGTTTTTAAGGCATTGGATAAGGACGGGAAAGCGTCCTTAGACGCTGGGGATATCCGTCGGGGAACAATAGGCCTTAAATTAGCTGGGTATTTCAAAGATATGTTTCAAGGAACTCCATTGGAGGATTCTGTTGTTCAAGGTATGAATAATTTTATATCAAACCGCCCTACAGGGTATTCACAGGCAATAACTCGCGAAGAATACAATAATGCTGTAAGAGGGGTAGAAATCCGGCACAATGATTTTATCCTCGGGAGGAACTTTGCTCTCAGCCCTTACGATATTAGAATAGGCACAAGATTTGGAGTTTCGCCTCAGGGCTGTGGCCCTAATATAGCCATAGTTAATTTCATAGTACTCAATGAAAAGGGCGTATCAGAGGTGCGGAAATTTGCGATACCTAATTACAATAACTCTAAACAGTTGGTTTTTGATATAAAGCAGGATCCACGAGGTCTGCCATATCCCACTAATTTTAAAATTACTACTTCTTCCGGAAGCAGACCAGCTGAGCACAATAGAGATTATGGTTTTTACAATGATATACCTAAATTTTATTATTCCGACGGAGCACAGTATGAAAAACTCGGTCTTACCATTATGGAATCTATTGTCACCGCCATAAAAAGTAAAGACAATAATAACAGCAATTTTATAGAAAACGTCTTGAGAAAAATTTCTTTAGATAAGCTTAACCATCCAACCATAAAAAAACTTGCAGAAATAATAATACCTTTTGTAGATAAAAGAACGTGGTCTCATAAGGAGTTAAGATTATTAGGAAAAATGTTTGTTAAGTTTTCCGGCAAGGGAGTAGCCTCTATAGAGATTAAAAACCAGTATGATAAAAAAGTAAGAAAGACTACCGTCTCTGTGCGGTCAACAGATGGTACGAGGATATTTCAATCCACATATTCTTATAATCCTGGTGACCTTATTGATATAATAACAAAGGGTGGAGGCAGTACCCTTGCTTATAAAAAGAGAGTACCCTTTGCTTGCTTCTCTGATATTCCTTTATCAAAAGGAGATATAAAGAACCCTCTTTTTGTAAAACCAAAAAAGATAACTCCTGAGAATAGAACAGGAACAGGCATAATTAATAAAGTTGGTAATAGTAAAAACAGTGAGGAAATCGGTAAATTGCCCTCTAATGTTATTGTCCCTGTCGCAGAATATAGGGTAGATAAGCCGGTCCCTGTTTCTAACCCTTGGTCTGTAGTTTTTAACCTCAGGTATTATAAAATTGCTCAAGACGGAGTTCTTTTTAGAGGAGTGGTGTGGGATAAAGGTTCGTCTCTTGAGTGGGATGGCAAAAAATATCGGAAAAGAGGAAAAGGGAGGTTGCCTTTTGGAACGCTTACTCTAAATAAAGAAACTGGCACAAAAAGCGAAGCCGGATTTTTACTATATTGGGGACCAGGTATCATTTACAATTTTTCTGTAGATAAAAACGGTAACCAGCATTACTCTATTGCTAATCCTGGCAGTTTAACGCCAAAAGATATCATATCTTCTAACTTTTACATAAAGGAGGCTGGGAAAATTTACACTTATAATTATAGGGGATTTCAGGTTATAGATAGAGGTCCGGCAAAAGGGCTATTGGCATTGGGTTTTGAGAATCCAAATGCGCCTCAAGTATCACGAGCTTTAAATATTCCTAAGAGCGGAAAAGGAACAGGTCGGGCTACAAAAGTTGTTAAAGAAAATGTATTAGGCGAGATGTATAATAAGGAATCAAAGGCAATTGGGTCTTTATGGTATAATTTTTCTCCCACCAATAGTAATTTACTTAATTCTCCTATCCCTGGGTACAAACTTCAATTAGGGAAAGCAAATGTTCGGCATATAACTGAATTAGTGCCGGTTTTAAGCTCTGTTGCTTATTCCGGCGCCGGCATCCCGGGGGTTCCTACTTTAATCAGTGTAGAAGGCGGATACGGTAATATTGATAAATACAACGTTTTATCAGGTAAGGGTAAGGACAGAGATGATATACAGACGCTTAATAATGCGCTGGGAGGCAACTTTAATAAGGGTAATCCTTTATTAGTGAATGTAAGTTCCAATGGTTCTTTTTCCGGTGTTTTTGATGGAGTATTTTTTAAGAGTGCTGGAGGAGACACTTTCGTATCTGATAAGACAGGTTTTATAAACTATACCCCTTCTTCTCGGGTATATGAAGATACTACGGTTATCGGGCGTTACCAGTATACTGATAAAACAGGCCTGCCAAGTCAATTAGCTAACAGTTTCTCTAATCAAACAGTATATTTTATAGGTAAACGCAGGGGTTATGTACAACAGGATAAGAGCGGGAAAGTTAAACTTGTGCCTTATACAGATGGCAGCCTTGCACTTACTGAGCATTATACAGCCTATGTTGTTTCTCCTAAAGGAATGGTTCCTTTACCAGGTGGAGATTATGCGCTTGGGGGCGGCGAAAAAGGAAGGCTCTGGGTTAGGCAGACTATTTCTAAAGAAGCCGTAGATATTGCCAAGAATCCCGCTAAGTATTTATCAGAAGACGGTAAATTCTATAAAGTTCGTCTGGATTCTCAAGATTTACACACAAATAAAGGCATTACAAAATCCAAAAGCATATTCGGCAATTTAGAAACTGTTGATTACGGCACTTTGTCCCAGAGTTATTTTATGGCTAACGTTTCCGGCAAGGGAGAAGGTTTTATTGGCCCCTCTCCTATAAACACAAAGCAGGAATACCCTACCGGGAATCACCAAGGAAGGCCTCCTGAAAGTGCACTTTCTAAAGACAATTATACCGACGCTGAAACTTTTTCTTTAAATCAAGAGATGGCACTTTATCATAATGGGGAATTGAAGATGAACTTTCCTCTCTTAGGCGCTCCAACGGTGAATTTAGGAAACGCCAGGCTCAGAGTTACGGGAGGCGAGAAGCTTGGCGAGAAGCTTGGCGAGAAGCTTGTGGGAACAGAAACAAAAGTCTACCACGGCAATATTTCTGTGGCAGAGACAAGGCCGGTAGAGTATTCCGGTAAAGTTGTAAAATTTGACAACAACGGCAATCTTACCAAAGATTCACGAGAGAAAATTAAAACAACAGGTCCTGTCAAGAGGGAGTTTCCTGCTGATATAGCGCCAGAAGCAGCGCTCTTATTATCCAACCCTCAGAATAAGA
>Ga0180301_10000032_pt1 | contig 88813 bp, 83 predicted proteins | sample GuaBasSediGuay16_FD_121797 | JGI IMG/M metagenome (GOLD analysis project Ga0180301, IMG submission 121797) | Subseafloor sediment microbial communities from Guaymas Basin, Gulf of California, Mexico - Guay16, Core 4569-2, 12-15 cm | ecosystem: Environmental > Aquatic > Marine > Hydrothermal...
ATTGCGATCTCGTACTACTGGCGGTAGGTCTTACACCTGACACTAGGCTTCTCTCGCAATTTGGAGTTCAAATGAGATGGGTTCCAGAGTTAGGTGGGATGGTTCCCCTTCGAACAAGATATCTCGAGACATCGGTGCCTAATGTCTTGGTGGCAGGGGACATGAGTGGAATAGAGGAGGCCACTACGGCGATGCTGGAGGGATGGATTGCTGGGCTAACAGCTGCCATTAAGATAAAGGGCAAAGACAAGGAACTTTTAGAGGAAAGGGAGAGATTAATTGGACTACTAGAAGAATACAGGAGGGCCCCGGTGAGCAGAAGGGTTAGGGAGGGATTAAAGAAAGTCACAGTTGAGGGGTGGTAGCTATGGGATTATCTTTTAGAAAGACGTGTATAATAACAATAGAGGAGTTAAGGAAAATAGGTTTAATGCCTCCTCAAAACAGGCTTAAAAGGGGACCAGTAGTGTTAATAGAATGCCCGGAGGAGATACCCTGTAACATATGTGTAGATGCCTGTCCCTTTAACGCAATAAACATGGAGAGGATAACTAGTATTCCCAAGGTCGATTGGGATAAATGTGTAGGATGCGGGGTTTGTGTTACAAGTTGCCCTGGCCTAGCCATATTTGTTGTAGATGTCTCAAGGGAAGACACGGCATTCGTCACAGTACCCTACGAGTTTCTTCCCAGACCGAAGCCAGGCGAAAAGGTTATAATATTGGGCAGAGATGGAAGGAGTCTAGGACAAGGGGTAGTAAAGGCTGTTTTTGAACAAAATAAAACTTTAGCAGTTAAAATTGAGGTTCCTAAAGAGATTGCTTTTGAAGTTAAGGGAATTAGGGTGGTGAAGACAAGTGGGTGACTCGGAACCCATAATAGTGTGTCGATGTGAGGATGTCACGTTGGACGAAGTTGAGGAGGCTATTGAACGGGGATACAGGGACCTTGAAACCCTTAAACGTTATCTTAGAATAGGTATGGGGGCTTGTCAAGGTAGAACATGCATTCCTATGTTATTGAGAATACTGGCACGTAAGCTTGGCAAAAGCGTAGAAGAGTTGCTTCCACCTACTTCTCGGCCTCCTTTATCTCCGGTTAATATAGGTTTAATTGCAGGGGATGAAGATGATGAAGGCTGATGTTATCGTGGTTGGTGGAGGTATAAGCGGGCTATCGACGGCATATTGGCTTCTTGTGAAAGGCGTGAAAAGAGTTATTGTACTGGAGAAGAGTTACTTGGGTTCGGGTTCTACCTTCCGTTGCGCCACAGGAATAAGGGCATCCTTTACAAGTGAAGAACATATCATAGCCATGCGAGAAAGCATTAAACTATGGAAGGATCTATCCGAGCAACTTGATTTCCCATACATGAGAGGTGGTTATGTCTGGCTGTTTACCCAGGAGGATCAAATGAAAATTTACGAAGAATATTCTAGGCTTCATAATTCCTTAGGTGTACCAACTAGGATCGTAGATTCAAGAGAAGTACAGAGGTTGGTTCCAGTCATCGATATCAGAAATATTTTAGGGGGACTCTACGACCCCTTGGCAGGTAAAGCTAATCCATTCAAGGTGATGTACGCATTCAATGAAACAATAAGAAAACTTGGAGGAGAAATACTGACAGGCGTTAATGTTACCAAGATATTGACGAAAGGGGAAAGGATTGTAGGGGTTCAGACCACCAAAGGAACCATAGAATCAGATAATGTGGTTGTTGCAGCTGGATATGGCTCCAGAAAGCTTCTTGAGCAACTTGGAGTATCAATGCCTCTGAAAAACATACCTCACCATGCAGTAATAACAGAGCCATTTAAACCGGCATTTAACCCGCTCGTTGTAGATGTATCGACAGGTGCATATATTGTACAGACGTTTGATGGTGGTTTCATTATGGGTGCAGAAATAGAAGACATTGAAGATGGACCCTTAATACCTAGAATAGAGTTTATGAAGACCGTGGCAAAAATATGGCTTAAGTTTTTCCCGTGGCTTAAATCAATAAACTTTCTAAGATACTGGGTAGGCTACTATGTTGTAAGCCCCGATCATCATCCCATAATTGGACCAATAAATCGCTATAAGGGTCTCTACGTAGCGGCTGGCTTTAGCGGACACGGCTTCATGATAGGGCCTATTACTGGTAAGATTCTTGCAGAATGGATCCTAGAGGACGGTCCAAAGATACCCCAATTAAGACGACTTTCATATCAACGTATAGAGGAGGGTAGGCTAATAGAGGAAAAGGCGATAATAGGTTAATGATGAACACAAATTACTGGCGTAAGGCTTTTAGATTGTTTGACATCAAAGTGGTGGAGGAGAGGATCTATATTGTTCCTTGTTTTTTATCCATTCCATGAACTTTTTCGAAGGAGGTTTTTCTTCATACAATTGTTTTCTCATGGCTTCCAGCATCTCTTCCTTAGTTCCCATGAATTCAGCAGCCGAAAGTACTTGATTGCCTTTTCTTGAGGCCCTTAAGAAAACAGTTTTTATGTGTTCTCGCCATTCAAGTTGTCGAAGCAGATGATGCGAAACTACAGTTAGGGGGACGTTTTCTACAAGGAGCTCAAGGTTATTAATACCTTGTACCACATCTTCCGTCTTAACCTTATTGCCTGCAAGATATAATGGAGGTCCACCAACAATTGCTACATCAGGTTTCATGGAAATAATGTATTGAAGGGTTTCTTCTGAAATGGGGCCCTGGACATCTGGGGCGTAAACAACGGTCTCGTCGCGGTACTTTATAGTTAGTAAAAGAACCCAACCCAACTTACTTTCCTTAGCACCATGGGGCATTGGCATGGAGATTTCTATGTCAGTACTGAGAAATTTATATTTTCTTCCATCAGCAACCTTGATATCTATGTTTTGTATTTCTTCTAAATGATTTACAAGTGTTAATGCTCTTCTTCTCTGTCTAAAATTGATTTTTTCGTCGGGATTTTTAATGAGGATCTGTTTATCTGAATAAACCTGCTCGAAGATTTCTTCATTGCACCATTCGAACCATGACTTGAAGGGAGGTGTATAGTGGTCTAGATGGTAATGGCTTATAAACACTATGTCAGCTTTAGGAACAAATTTCATTATTTTTTCTCGAGCTTTCTTCACAGACTGAAATTCCAAGGGGTGGGGAGGCAGGCCGAATCTTCTTGGTGCAAGGGAAACCCCCGGATCCAGGATTATTGAAAGATCTGGGGTTTCAATATAGGTTGCCATGGAGCGTACTCCTAGACTTTCCTCAGAAAGTATTTTGATGTCGATGTGGTTTAAGGGATTTTTCATATATAGCCTCTTAAGTTCTCTTCTTCCTTCTTCTGTAATATGTATGCTGCTTCACTTAAAATTAATAACGCACCAAGAACTAGGCTAAATAGTTCCTCCACGTCCCTTGCCAGGGTTTCTAATGCTCTCTCCTTTGCTTGATAAGAGTAGAGTAAGGGTATGCTACTTGAGGCCTCTTTTATCCCCTTAACATAGGATAGTTCACGTTCGTAATACTTTATTATATCATCAACTATCTGGAGTGTAATAGGGTTTGTAAGTTTTGAGACTATTTTCTCCTTAAGTATGTTTAAAAGCATCCTGATCATTTCTTCTCCCATTTTTATGGCTTCGTCGTGGTTTCCTTCGATGACGGCATCATTAAAATCTCTATGCATCTTCGTGAAATTGTCGTAGAAACGCTTCAAGAACAAGGCTTCTTCGCTCATCGAGACATTACCTACTATTGAATTAACATTTACCCTTTAAAATCCTTTATTCAAAATAATACTTTTGAGCTTAAGATAAATACTATCATAGTTTCGTCGGGCGTATAACTTTAAATATTTAAGGTCGTTGATTGTGAAATCTCCTAACTATAAACTATAACTTTTATATAGTATTTATAGGTCTTTGTCTAGGTTTGCAGGATGCAAGTAAAACATAAAACTGTTTCCTCATTTTTCTTTAACATGATTTTAAAGGGGAAGCGAGGAAGGATGTAGCATGCCTTTTCATATAATCGTTCCCGTCAAACAGGTTCCCGACATGGAAAGAGTCAGGTTCGACGTGGAAAAAGGAAGAATAGATAGAAGTTCAGCACCAGGCGAAACGAACCCCTTTGATCTTAATGCTATTGAGGCCGCAGTAAGAATCAAAGAAAAGCTGGGAGGAGTAATCACTGCAATTAGTATGGGGCCTCCTCAAGCCGAATTAACCCTGAGAGACGCGCTGTCGAGGGGTGTGGACAGGGCCATACTGCTCACCGATAAACGTTTTGCAGGCGCCGATACGCTAGCCACCTCTTATGCTATTGCATGTGCTATACGTAAGCTCGGAGAATTCAACTTGATTGTTTGCGGAGAAAAAACGGTTGATGGAGATACGGGGCAAGTTGGACCTGAAATAGCTGAGCATCTGAATATACCGCATGTAGCTTATGTATCCGAGATAAGGGAGGTTTCCCGAGATAAATTAAAGGTGATATCTGATATGGGTGATGCCTACTATCTAGTGGAGGTAAAGCTCCCTGCGTTAATAACTGTCACAAAGGACATAAATACCCCTCGACTTCCGACACTACGCGACAAGCTTAGAGCCCGTAAAGCCAAAATCGAAGTATGGACGGTAGACGATTTAGCGGATATTGGTGATCCAGATAGATTCGGATACAAGGGTTCTCCGACAACTGTTCACAAAATAACGTTTCCGGAGGAGAGGGGAAGAAGAGGTAAGATATTCACTGGGGAAGATGCTGTAGAGAAGCTAATTGAATCTCTACTAAAAGAGGGGGTGTTCAAATGTTAGTTGAAGGCAACTATAGAGGCGTGCTGGTATTTGCTGAACAACATGAGGGGGAGATCCATCCAGTTACCTTCGAGCTTTTAGGAAAAGGAAGGGAGATAGCGGACAGGCTGAAAACAGAACTATCAAGTGTTTTACTAGGACATAATGTCGAGGAAAAAGCTAGGGAATTAATCTACTATGGTGCGGATCGAGTATACCTCTACGATCATCCATCCTTAAAGCACTTTGATGTTGTTTTGTATAAACAGAACATAGTAAACCTTGTTAAAGAGGAAAAACCTGAAATAATACTCATTGGTGCAACACCCATAGGAAGGTCTTTGGCCCCTAGAATTGCCGCCGCATTAAATACTGGTTTGACCGCCGATTGTATAGACCTGCAAGTGGATGAGAACGGTGACCTAATTCAAATTCGTCCAGCCTTCACGGGAAACATTATAGCACATATAAAGACTAAAACTCGCCCCGTTATGACTACTGTAAGATACAAGGTTATGAAGATGGGTGTTAGAGACGAGAGAAGAAAAGGCAAGATAATCAAGAAAAAGGTCGAGGTCATAGATAACACGGGCATCAAGATACTTAGAAAAGAAAAAAGAAAGGAAGTAAATATAGCTGACGCGGATGTGATAGTAGCGTGCGGTAGAGGATTAAAGAAACCTGAAGACATTAGCATGATAGAGGAATTAGCTAAACTTCTCGGAGGTGTAGTTGGAGCCAGCAGGCCTCTTGTCGATGAAGGATGGATATCGAAGGATCACCAGATTGGTTTCAGCGGAAACACTGTTAAACCAAAACTTTATATTGCCTGCGGTATCTCGGGCTCTCCACAACATTTAGCAGGTATGAGAGATTCAAATATAATAGTGGCAATAAACATAGATCCGACAGCACCCATATTCAGGCACGCGGATTACGGTATAGTAGGGGATTTATATGAAGTGGTTCCAAAGTTAATCAAAGAATTAAAAAAGAGAGGCGTTAGAACATGAAAAGGGAAGTTGTTGAAGAGCTGAGAAGAATAGTTGGGGAAGAATGGGTTATAACCGATAAGGAAAGGATTTCCAGTTATCTTGTCGACGAAACAGCTGAAGCTGTTAGACCCAAACCCTCTAAAAACGTGGTCTTAGTGAAACCTAAAAACGCGAATGAAATATCCGAGATTATGAAACTGGCAAACCGAGAAAAGATCCCTGTTTTCCCAAGGGGAGGAGGAACAGGGCTGGTTGGAGGGTGTATTCCCACCGAAAAAGGAATAATTATCTCTCTTGAAAGGCTGGATAAAATTGAGATAGATAAGGAAAATCTCATGGCTGTAGCAGAAGCAGGAGTCACCTTAGGAAGACTAATTCAAGAGGCTGAGAAAAATGGATTGTTTTTCCCGGCTCATCCAGGAGATGAAGGAGCGCAAATAGGCGGATTGATAGCGTGTAACGCTGGTGGAGCAAGAGCCGTAAAGACAGGTGTAATGAGAAACTATGTTAAGGGAATTGAAGTTGTTCTTCCAACTGGGGAAATTCTAAATCTCGGGGGAAAACTGATTAAAAACAATACTGGCTATAATTTGCTTCAACTATTTATAGGTAGTGAGGGAACCCTGGGGATAATAACCAAGGCTATAATACGCTTATACCCGAGATATGGGGCTACCTTAACGCTGGTTGCCCCCTTTAATAATAGACTTGATGCGATAAACACCGTACCCAAAATACTGCAGAGCGGCGTAATTCCATTGGCCTTAGAGTACGTAGAAAGAGACCTAGTAGAGAGGTCGGCTGAATATCTTGGATTGACGTGGCCCTGTAGCGAGGGAACAGCTTTCCTTATAATAACAATTGCTGAGGCTAATGAAGAAACAGCATATGCTCAAAGTGAGAAGATATATGACATATGTATTGAAAACGGATCACTTGAACCATTAGTAGCCGAAAGAAGAGACGAACAGGAAAATATACTGAAAATACGAAGCGAAATATATACGGTACTTAAACCCGATACCATCGATATTTTAGACGTGACTGTCCCACCTGCTAACATCGGTAAACTATTGAACAAGATAGAGGAAATAGGTAAAAAGTATGGGATCTACATTCCCGCATATGGACATGCTGGGGATGGCAACATACACCCCCATGTCATGAAAATAGAAGGATGGACCATGGATAAATATGAGCAGGTAATAAAAGAGATCTATAAGGCGGCTATCGAGTTAGGAGGGGTCATAACGGGGGAGCATGGCATAGGCGCGTTAAGAAGAAAGTATCTTGGACTATGCCTTAGCGAAAAGGAGATCGAAATAATGCGAGAAATAAAGAGGCTATTAGATCCGAACAATATATTGAATCCCGGAAAGGTGCTACCCTAAAAAACTGTTTTTATACTGTTATTCATCCTATACGATACCAAATATTGTGTGTTGCTCTAAGAGGAATCTTTAATGGATTTTTTACGTGCTTTGAGAATTAATTTTTCTAGTATACTATAGGCTCTTAGAGCATCCTTTCTATCGATTATAAGTATTGTATCGGTGTGGCAGGAGATAAACTGTGTAACATTGATGCCATTATATGCTAGAGATGACATAATGTAGGCGACTACCCCAGGTGTCTCTACTATTTCAAGTGGGCTAGTTATAATAATAGCGGTCTGATCCTTCATTATTTTAATTGGGGTGAACGTAAAACTTTCCCTTATTTTCTTAAGTAAACCCTGGTCTATCATCAACGTGACTGTATGGAGGCTACGTGTGGATTGAATAAATCTGGCGCGGTTTTCCCTAGCCAGCTCATATACTTTAGGAATGTCTATCTCGTCTCCTGCTGTTACAACTGTTACATCGTTAATTATTTGAAGCGAACTTTCCGCTAAAATGTGAAGTATTTTCTCCTCTAGGCCTCTTGTGGTTAGCTGAAGTTTGTCGGCTAGCCGTAGTAAAGCCATTTTAGCGGCAGGAATGTTCACTATAATGTTTTTCTCTTCTCTTAATTCATTAGAAATTTTTCGAGCTACGGCACTGTAGTTTAAAATACCTTGTTTTAAAGCCTCCTGTAGACAAGGTCTGACAGCAACGTATTCTCTCACTATATGGCCTATACTTACTTTCTTATTCATTAGCCAGGTCTCCCATTTAGATATACGGGAAAGAGAATATAAAAGTTGTTACATATAGAACATTTATGTTACAATAATGCTATATTTGTTACATAAGTAATATAAACCGATCTTCAGTAGCACGCTGGGAGACCGAACTTGGAGACAAAAACATTGTTGATCGGGTTGCTGATAGGCCTAGTTGTTGGATACGCTGTAGCAAAATATTTACCTGTTTTTCAGGTAAGTGAGGAGAAAAGTCTAGTCGAAAAAATAAAGGCTAGAGGTTATTTGGTTGTCGGTACTAGCGCCGACTGGCCACCCTTCGAGTATATTAACAAGAAAGGCGGATACTCGGGTATAGACATCGAGATAGCTAAAAAGATAGCGGAAGCGCTTGGCGTCGAGCTCAAAATAAAGGACATCAAATTCGACGCCCTTATAGCTGCATTAAAGACAGGGGAAATAGATCTAGTTATAGCCGATATGACTCCTACAGCCGAGAGGGAAAGGGAGGTAGATCTCTCGATTCCATATTTCAACGACGTCTTTGTTGTTGTATCCTTAAAAACCCAGAGCTTTTCATCCCTAGAAGATCTTTATGGAAAAACTGTAGGTGTTCAGCAAGGGAGCACGCAGGCATCATGGGTTGAGGAAAATTTAGGCGGTAAATGTGGCATCAACTATTATACCAAAGTTTATCCGGATATGGTTTTCGCACTTAAAAGGGGCGACGTGGATGCCATAATTATAGCTAAAACGGTGGCTCAGGTCCTTTCAAGCAAAGATAGTGACCTAGAAATATCATTGGTTATCGAAGGGACGGAAGAGTATGCTGCTATAGCTTTACCTCAGGGAGCGGAAGACCTAAAGTACGTTGTTAATTCTGTGATAGAAAATATTAAGAAAGATGGTACTCTCGAAATAATAGTCAACAACGAAATTTATAAATGGCTGACGAGCGAAGGATGATAAACCCATTTATACAGGTGGGTTCCTTTGCTGGACACCCTAAATTTTCTAATTCAAGGATTGGGGGTCACAATCTATATTAGTATTTTTTCTTTCATCCTAGGGCTGGTAACTGCCACGTTTTTCACTTTACTGAGACTTTTTCCCGGTACATGGGGAGGAGCTATTGTTTCATCGTACGTTGAAGTGTTCAGGGGGACGCCTGTCCTCGTCCAGCTTTTATTCATCTATTTCGGCTTGCCAGCTCTAGGCGTAAGATTTGATCCTTTAACAGCGGGCATACTTGCGTTAGGATTAAACAGTGCTGCTTACCAGACGGAAATATTAAGGTCGGCTATAAAATCCATACCTAAAGAACAGTTTCTTGCGGCTGAGTCACTTGGATTAACCCATATTCAAATTTACCGACATGTGATTCTTCCCCAGGCTTTGCGGATAGCATTACCTTCGCTGGTGAATGAGGTTATAGCCCTTATAAAGGAAAGTTCACTGGTATCGGTTATAGGTGTAGTTGAACTCACCAGGAGAGGTGAGTATTTGGTTGCTGTAACATTTAAAGCCTTTGAGGTTTTTGCCGCCGTAGCCTTCATATACTTCATTACATGTTATACTCTTTCTCGTGGTGCCAAAATCCTCGAAAGAAAAATAACTATACCTGGCTATGTGAGGTGAATGTCCTTGCCTTTTGTTGAAATAAAAAACCTGGTAGCTGGCTATGGGAACACTATAGTCCTTAAGGGAGTCTCGTTGGATGTGGAGGAAGGGGAAAAGGTAGCTATTATAGGTCCAAGCGGCTCCGGCAAATCAACGCTATTAAAGTGTATCATAAGGCTTATCGAACCATTACAGGGCAAGATAATTATAGATGGGATTGATGTCACTTCAAAGACTACTGACATAAGAAAGATCCGTGCCATGACAGGTTTTGTATTCCAGCACTATAACCTGTTTCCCCATATGACAGTTATAAAAAATGTAGCATTGCCTCTACTCTTAGTTAAAAAAGTGCCGAAGAGAGAAGCCTACGGAAGGGCGATGGATGCCTTGAAATCCGTTGGCCTACAGCAGTACGCGGATTCATATCCCCTCCAGCTTTCAGGTGGACAGCAACAAAGAGTGGCCATAGCAAGAGCACTGGTTATAGAACCGAGGCTTTTATTGTTGGATGAACCAACTTCAGCTTTAGACCCAGAGCTCGTAGACGAGGTTCTCGACGTGCTTCGAAGCATCACAAAGAAAAACATGACAATAATTTTAGTCACCCATGAACTTGATTTCGCAGAAGACATAGCAGATAGAATAATATTCATGGAAGATGGAAAAATAGTCGAGGAAGGGGATCCAATAGTCATGCTTCACAACCCACAAAAAACAAGAACACGAGAATTTTTAAGAAGAATAATACGCAAAAGAAGAGCAACATTCACTTTTAACCCGAATTCTCCTACAAATGAAGGGGCTTAAAGGAATTATAATGAACATGGAGGGTAAAAGTGTAGATAGATGTGGTTGCGTTAAGAAACCCGATAAAACTTTCTTCGAAACCCCCTTAAAACCCCCACTAAAACTTGTATCTAAATCCATTTAATAATTTTAGTGTACTAAACATTTTTCTAAAGGGAGAGTATTACCTTTCAATAAAAATATAAAGTGGACCGGGGGGGACTCGAACCCCCGACCTCCCGCGTGCAAGGCGGGCGCTCTCCCACCTGAGCTACCGGCCCCGTTCTACTCGGCTAGCTTATCCATCAAGCATTAAACAACAAATCTTTAAAAGTTTGTCGTTAAGCAGGAAATTTAAACAAAAATAGAATATTCGACTAACGGAAGGAAGTGGTTGCCCGTATTTTATTTTTTATTTTCAATTTTTGGGATGCATGCGTGGGCTTCCTCCTCAGCCACCTCATCTCTATCGGTGGTTTATGCGGTTATCGCCGTAAGGCTGATGGCGTTCAATACATCTGTTAATCGAATGTTTATAGAGATGACATTCCTCTAGTTTCTAAAATACCCAAACATCTGTCTAGGCGAATAATCTACATGAAAAGCGGCTTTATATTTTTAAAGAATACTTGTATTAGCCAGAACCTACGGCGCAACTCATAATCGTCTTCAAAAACCCTATAAATATTATTTTATCTAAAATTTTGGGTGTGTTTAAATGGAATTTCTTAAGAGGAATGCCCTAAAATTTCTTGAAGAAGCGAAGGAGGCGTTCAGTAAGAACGACTATGGTTTCACGATGTTTTTTGTAGAACAATTTTTCCAATTATCATTAAAATATTTATTGTATAAAAAGTATGGTGATTTCCCGAAAACCCATAGCTTAAAAACTCTTTTTGAGCTAACAAAGGATACTATTTTAATTAGTTATTACAGACAAAACCTAGATCTACTTAGGGAGATAGAATTATCGTATATAGCTTCAAGATACATGGAAATAGAATATAGCAAAAAAATAGCAGAACGAGCTTTGCTTTTAGCTGAAGACTTTGAGAGGAGATTCCTATGAAAAACTACTTTGAATTACTTGAGGAAAACAAAAAGTTCTTCGAAAGAGCATTTGAAACAGCTGAAGAAATCGCCACAAAAGCCGGGAAAATATTTAAGAACTGTAAGGTATATATTGTAGGTAGCTTTGCTAAAAAAACTTATGTTTTATCCTCTGACCTTGATATACTGATAATATCTAATGAAATTCCAGAGAAGATGGATTTTGAATGGTACTATAAAATTGTTAAATATTTGACAGACGATCATAGAGTAAATATACATCTATTAAATGAAAAAAGATTTAAAAAATGCAAAAAGATGTATTCTCCACTTATAAAGATAAAATAACTATAAGTATACCATATATCGCCGGGTATCTATATTTATGGTTGCTGTATATTTTAGTGATGTAGGTTGGTGCGCCTCTCTTGGCCTCTTATTTGATTTCGACGTTTCATTGAGGCTACATTGACGGTCACCAGAGGAGCAACTATACTAGGGTTGCGGATTATCGAACGAAACCCTGGGAACACCTAACAAACATTAATATCTAAATAAACAGATAGTTTATCGGATTTACATTGTTTCTAAGGCTATGTATCTCAAATAGGGAATCTCGGGGGTATTTTTAGGTGACATTATAACGTAAATAATAAATTTTACTGTTTGGTAGGATTATAGTGCTAAGCCCCGGTAGCTCAGCCTGGTGGAGCACCGGCCTTGTAAGCTCTTATGCCTAGATAGCCGGGGGTCGCGGGTTCAAATCCCGCCCGGGGCTTAAAAACAGTAGGATAAAGTCGTTATTTTGAGGCCGATCGATAAAGAAGAAATGTTATTAGATTATTGTAATTTTTAAAAGCAAAATTCTTAAAAATAAGTCACTAGAATAAAGGAAAGGAGCTTATGATGAGAAAGCGTAGTTTCATTCTATTGACATTTCTTGTAGTATCTACCGTAATAGCATATCTTGTTTACCAGGAATTTTTCACAAGTGAAGACATTTACCTAAAGATCGAGAAGAATTACTATGTTTCCTTTAATAGTAAGTTCGTTAACTTGACGATAAAGCTGTATGGCCTAACGGAGGGTGGAAAAAACATCACCCTGGAAGTATTTGATGGAAATAGCTTGGTTAATTCTACCAATTTATTTCTGACCATAGGAATTAAAGCAGTTTCCTTTAGGCTTCCCTATTCAATTAGAAACCCGTTGTTGAAGATAAGGTGGGATGGAAAGTTGAAGACCATAGGGATCGAGTTAAACGATAAGACTATTGTGAGGGTTGAGGGAAGGCATATTGTACTAGTAATAAAGAAAAGGAACTTCGATTTATTCAAGGATCCTTTAGATTGGATTCGAAAACTCGACATGGCATATGAAGCTTATGCAGAGCTCGTAGGCGATGTACCTTACAACGGGGCGAAGATCGTGATAGAGGAGGTGGATAAGTATCCTGGCGGCTGGGCTGTTGCCGGGAATCCTATAAAATGGTATTCACCTTACATCCCTGATGCTATTAAACAGGTTAATGAAGGCGACTGGCTTTTCGGCATACTCCATGAAATAGGACATGATTTTGATCTAGACTATAGATGGGTGTGGAACGCAGAATTTTCAGCGAATTTTAAGATGGTTTATGTAGCCGAGAAGTTGAAGGCAAAGATAAAGGAGTATGGAGTATGGTATGATTACAGCGATCCTAACGGAAAAACTTTGGATGATTTCTATGCCATGATGGCTGCAAAAACAGGAGAAACCAACGTACTAAAAGATTGGCTGAGACATAATGACGCCGCCACAGACAAGTTTCTTAAAGTGAAAAACATGATCGGATGGGAGCCATTTAAAAAGACTTATAGAGCCTGGTTAAATCTAAGTAGTGACGAGATACCTAAAACCCCTGAGGGGAAACTTAACTTATTTGTATACTATCTCTGCGTGTTCTCCGGGAAAGACTTGACACAACAGTTTATCGAGTGGGGTTTCCCCATTAGTAGCGAAACTGTAACAAAGGTTAGGGAAGTTCTCGGATCCCAGCCATAGATTAAAGATAACATGTGCCCTATAAAATGGCATCAACTCGGACTAAAAACATCAATTGTTAGTTGCTTTAGATTACACCTGTTTCTCTTGCTAGTCTTTCAGCGGCTTCACGTGTTAAACCGCTTTCACCTAGAATGGTGTATCTTTCGGGCCTTATCTTATGTGCTATTACCAGTGCTTTGATGATAAATTCCTTTTTTATTCCAAGATCTCTGGCTGTAACCGGAGCACCGACTTTCACTAGCGTGTCTTTTATCATCTCCCAGTCGCCTCCATGTAGCCACATCATCATTATAGCTCCGATACCACATTGGAGTCCGTGTGGTGCTGGCTTAAACCCGTATCTACGTGAAAGCAGGTCTAGTGCATGGCTGAAGAGGTGCTCGCTCCCTGATGCAGGTCTACTGCTACCAGCTATACTCATGGCTACACCGCTCCCTATAAGTGCTTTAACCACTATTCTTGCACTTTCCTCTCCACCCGCCCTTATAGCATCCGCCCGTTTTACAATTATTTCAGCGCTCATAAGCGCCATGGAAGCCGCATATTCACTGTAATTCTCTCCTTTAAGTTTATGTGCCAACTCCCAGTCCCTTATCGCCACGAACTTTGATAACAGGTCCCCGCATCCTGATTGAAGTGTAACGGAAGGAGCCTGGGATATTATTTCGGTATCCGCTAAAACCGCTATAGGTGCCTTAGCCATGCTTATTTTTTCCCCAAATTCCTTTCTTAAATCCATTTTAAGGAGATACGATAAGGAAGGGGAGGCTATTCCATCATTTGCAGCACTTGTAGGAACACTAATATATTCCAAGTCTAGGAGAAAAGCCAGAGTTTTAGTTACATCTAATACTCTTCCACCTCCTACTCCAACCAAGAGCCCAGGTTTTTCCCCTTTACTCAACAACTCGTAGAAATTTTTTATCGCTTCCACCCCGCTTAAAGCCTTCATTTTAAGAAATTTTATATTGAATTTACCCGGTATTCGTGGTATAACTTTTTCCGCCGCTATACGTGACGTGTTAACGCCCCCCGATATAACAACAACATTTCTATTCTGTGAGAAGTCTTCGACAACATCCCCTATAATTCGAAGTGCCTGAGGCCCGAAAACCACTCTCCTTGGAATTTCCATAAACTCTAAAGGTTTATTCACAAACCCACCTTAAATAAAGCATAGAAACATGCTATTAATGTTTTAGGGCAACAACCTCCCGGTAAAGAATATATTTTGGAAAGAAATGTATAACCGTGATAGCGGCCGTAGTCTAGTCTGGAAGGACGCCGGCCTTCCACGCCGGCGATCCCGGGTTCGAATCCCGGCGGCCGCATAATTAGTAGCAGGTAGCGTCAGAGATTATAGTAATGGCCATAAGGAATAATTTATGGTCTAGTTCTCATGTAAGGTGTGGTGAAATTAGAGAAGGTTAAATGGTGGTTTATGGTGGGATCTTAACCCAAGGTCTTGATCTCAGAGAGTTAGGGGGTTAATCCCTGTAGTCAAGCTGGAGAAGTAGGTGGAACAGTAAATATATGTAGTCGTCAAAAACAACATATAGGTGATTCGTCATCGAAATGTTACTATTTTATATTTTTAGTACGATATAGAAAGGGTATGAATACTCCAGATGCTCTGGAAGAAGGCTATAAAATAGCATTGTGGAAAGATGATCCATGGAGCCCCGAAGGCCGAGAAAGATACAATTCTGCTTTAAGGAAGTTTAAGAGGCTTACAGAACATCCATGGTTGAAGAACATTCTAAGTAAAGAAAAAGTGAGTTTATTGGATTTGGGAGCGGGTAAAGGTATAGGAGGTGTAGCTTTAGCGAAAACCCTCAAACAACATGGTATGGAAGTGGATCTAACAATGGTGGATTTAAGGAAAAGTGCTGTACAAGATGGCCTGCGGTTCGCCCATGAAGAGGGAGTTAAGGCGGAAGCATTTCAGATGAACGCCATTGAAGCACATAAGCTAGGTAAATTTGATATAGTTTTAATGTACGGTGCCATTTTAACCCACTTTGATTCATGGAACATGCCCAGACTCTTTGCTTCTTCGGCCAAATCTCTAAAAGAAGATGGGATAATTGTGATAGAGGAATTCGACAGAGTACATAGAATTTTTACGTCCGGGTTCAAGGATTTTATAATCGAAAACCCGAAGCCAGAGGAACTTAGTATATCGATACATGTAGGCTATGATTTGATTAGAGGTTCATATAAGAGGAGTTTCATTAGAATGAGAGATTGGAAATCCGTCATGCTACCTATAAATTTTAGAAGCATATCAACCATAGCATCAACACTCTGGTTCTTCACAAAAGACGTTGACATAGTATCCACTGGAATAAATGGAGTTTACGTTGTATTAGGTAAAGGGGCAAGAAGACTGCTGGAACCCGAACATCTAGCCGAAAACCCGACTGTATTACAGAGAGGAAATCCATGGGACTCTTCGATAAAGAAAGGTTAAATTAAACACGATATTATGGTAGATTCATTAGCCGAAAGTTCTGTAGAGTGTCATATAGGTAAAATAGGTAATTATCAGATCACTACATACCTATACTTTATCTTTTCTTTTAAGCTCGATTGTTTTTACTCCGCTTGGAATAGCGTTTACTCTAATTTTTATGATTCCCCTAGAGTGAGTTGAAAGGGCCTTCCTTCCATCTATATATACATCGACTTCTCCTTTAGGGGCTCTCAAAATCAAGTTTTCAATATACAGATTTGAACCATCGTTTATGATAGTATACTTGAATTTATCGCCGTAATCTTCTTTCTCGAACACCAGCTCTATTAATCTACCTAGAATAAATAAGGGAAGTTTAATGTTTTCGACCACTGGAACCAGTTTGAGTTCATTTTTAAACATGTCAAGATTGAATCCGGCAAGAGAATAGACTAGTTGCCATGAGGCTAATAGACTTGAGGGATCGTTTTCTTTGCCATGCGGCTTACTACTTACGCCTTGAGAGATTTCTTCATTTATTTTTGAAAGAAGAAGCATTAGGACCTCGTCGACTTCCTTTAGAAGACCGCCATCAGCTTCTACTCCTATTTTAAGAGCAAGAGATACACAGGTGAAGGCAGGGTTAACTACTTTAAATGAAGTTAATTTACCTTCCCTTTCTATGTAGTCTCTGTCGAAGGGAATGTGGTCAACTGTCTTCCAAAGATCTTTCAAAGTGGCTTTAAGGCAGCTTAAGACCTCTTTTTCATTAAAAGGTGATTCCAATCCCATTGATCTCATTAAGTATATTCCCAGCAGATGTCCAAGCGTTGGACCATTGCACACCATTTTTTCTGAAACGAAGTGTATGAAGCGCTCATTAGCCAGTAAGATTCCTTTGATATTTTCCACAGTTTTGTCAATTCTCTTAACTAGAAAAGATGTTTGTTCCCTATCTCCGGCCAGTTCAACTGTCTTCTTCAAAGCCAGTAATGCGGCTAGATAGAGGAGGGAAGAACAGGATACCGCTCCATATACTGTTCTATAGAAGCATGAATCGTCTCCCCTATGATCAGGAAGCCAGTCACCGTTTATGTCGGAGGCGACAAGCCATTCATAAGCTTTTACCATGGACCTGTAAAACCTTTTTAAAATACTTAGGTCGCCTAATGATTTAACGATATTATATATCGAAAGAATGTAGAGAGAGGGATGCTCTAAAGCAGGTTTACCCCGAATCCCCATATTGGGTGAATCTATTCTAGATTCACCTAGATTATCCGGTATACTTCCATCGATGTTTTGCAGCCTACCTATATAAGTAAGGTTCTTTACTTCAAGTTGTGGAAACAGGTGAAGTGTCAGAAAAGAGCGGAACAGCTTGTAGTCGAATAGCTCTACAATTGTATTTGAACCTAGTCTACTGATGAAGAAAAGTTGTCCATCCTTGGTGAGCCAAGTGTTAGATGCGTAAACATGTAAACTTTTCGCTAACAATTTTTTAAAGTGGGGAGGAATGTTGGAAGATTGAATTGCCTTAAACAATTCTCTAGTTTTATGTCTTAATGTCTTCATGTTTCTTAAAACATATTCTGCTACATCAAATGAGTTGGCAAAAAAGTTTTCGTAGTAGTGTCCGTACGGATATTCATGGCTCTTTCCATTAAAGTACCATGAAATAATAAAGGGAATCTCCGTTTCACTGCCTCCACGTAGCCTTCTCCGTACAGACAATATTCCTCCAATATTATGGGCTAGATCGTTTAATTCTACACCTCCCTCATTTGAGGGTATAACTCCCGTCGCTAAGAATTCTTGCCAAGGCTCTGTGTTCTCTTGCTTGTGGGTAGATGAAAAATATTGTCCTAGAATCGTTGTCTCTCCGGGTAGAGTTCCTAGGGTCATATTGCCATGAAACGGATCCTCGACGGTGCTTTTCGACGAATAAAAGTATATTCCATGAGCCCCCACCTTCTTGAATACTTTATTTATCCTACCTATTCTACTAGATCCCACAATGTTTTCCAGCCCCATGGAGATAGCCACATGTACATTCCTTTTCAAAGTATTTTTTACTCTGAAAATGAATAGAATTGCTGGAATCGAGGAGTTGAGAACATCTCCGGGAATAAAGGGAGAAAACGCCTGTAACTCTATTTTTACAGGTGAATTTTCTAAGATATATTTTGCCTCTACCCAGGGGTAACATGTCTTAAAATCTGCTACGCCAACACCCGTTGCTTCCTTTTCTAGTAGAAAACCTTGGGAGAAGTTTTCACTTTTAACATGTACTGCTATATGAAATCCAGCTAGTTTTTTAAGCGGTTTAAACCAATTGTTTCTTATAGTCAAGTTAATTAGTTTACCGCCTTCCGTTAACTCGATCTTCCCCGTCCCTAAGCCTCCTAAAATCGCTTTTCGATTTAAGCTCATTTCCTCAACCCATGTATCGAATAATCTTGTCTGTTGCCTTAAGTCCAATACCTGTTAACGGTGCAAGTACAGCTTCTCCCCTACTAATAAACTTCTCTGAAAGAAGCTTCCTGAAAGCCGCTTGTACGGTAGCTGACGTAGGTTCTACGTACAATCCCATTCTAGCCAGCTCTTTAAACCCTTGAGCAATTTCCTCGTTGTACACGAGAATTATCTTCCCTTCGGTTTCCTCTATGATTCTAGCAACCTGATGTGCTCTGGGTGGATCCGGAACTGCTATTCCGTCGGCAAGTATGGCTTCAGATTTTGATCTAACCTTTTTATTGTATAATAACTCGTAGACCCTGGCGAATCTTGGAGTTTGTATTCCGATTAATCTAGGAAGATGGTCTAGGTATCCGGCCTCCTTTAGCTCCCTAAATCCTTTATAAATGCCTATAAGAAGCCCTCCACTACCAACCGGCACTAAAATTGTATCAGGAACCCTTCCTCCCGTCATCTCGTACACTTCAAAGGATATGGTTTTAAGCCCCTCTATGAAAAAGGGGTTCCATAAATGCCCTGCATAGTAACTTTTTCTTGCAGCTTTCAATGCAGCTTTATTAACATCCTCGCGGGACCCTTCTACGGGGATCACTTCAGCGCCGTAAGATGAGATCTGTTTTATCTTACCTTCGGGGGCTGAAGCGGGAACAAAAACCTTGCATTTGATTCCGGCCACGGAGCAGTAAGCCGATAACGCTGCACCTGCATTTCCAGAAGAATCCTCTACAACCTCCCTGATCCCCTGTTCTCTAAGATATGATACAAGCATGCTTGCTCCTCTATCCTTGAACGACCCTGTGGGATTCAGGAAGTCAAGCTTATACCATATTTTTATTCCCGCGACGTTTCTTTCCACTATGGGTGTAAAGCCCTCCTTCAAGCTTGTAATGTTTTCAGGCTTGATTGAGGGGAGAAGGGATTTGTAACGCCACATGCTATAGTTTTCCTTTTCGATGCTGAACTTTCCATATGTTTTTATTTTGATGTCAAGAGGGCTCCCGCATTCACACCGCCATAGTAGCGTGCCCTTACCATAGGTTTTACCACAATTGCTACAGTATACATCGTATTCTGCCAACACACCTCCCTCAGTAATCCAATTACTTTATGGTTACTTAAAAACATCGGCAAGGCTTTTAATTATAAAATCGGGTTTAAAACAGCTATCCTCAACCTGTTTAGGGTTGTTGATCACACCTGTTAAAACTAGTGCCGAACAAAGACCCATGTTTCTTGCACCTCTAATATCTGTGTCTAAGCGATCTCCTATAACAATAGTATCCTCTGGATTCACCTCTGCCTTGCTTAAAGCAAGCTCAAAAATAAATCTTTGAGGTTTACCGACAATGAAGTCTGGATCCCTCCCGGTAGCCCTACTTATAGCTGCAACTATTGATCCTGCTCCAGGTAGAAGCCCATGCTCTGCGGGCAACGTGCTATCGTCGTTAGTTGCAATAAATAGGGCGCCATGATAGATCGCATCCACGGCTTGCGCCAGCTTAAGGTAGGTTAAATCCCTATCTAAACCTACTACGACACAGTCTACCTTCATGCCCCATTTAAAGCGGTTGTTAACGATCTTTATGTCGTTTAAAGCAAGCTCTTCTATTAGCCCAGCTTCACCAACCACGTATGCTTCGCTAATCCCTATCCTAGACTTTAGAAATAATGCTGTAGCATAAGCACTATTCACTACAATCAGCTTCTCGCTGTCAACATTTACCCCTATTTGTTTAAGCCGTTTTATGTAACTTTTTCTAGAAAGTGTAGAGTTGTTTGTCATGAAAATAACAATTTTATCCAGCTTTAAAAGTGCATTAACGGCATCGACTGCTCCCGGAATGATTTCGTTACCTTTCCATACAACCCCGTCTAAATCAATTATAAAGCAACTAAACCTACTGAATTCTCTTTTAAGTACCCTCATATCAATCACCTTTGGGATCAAGCTCAGAAGCTGGATGAGGACCCTTATTGTAGCCTAAAAGCATGGCTACTAGCGCTTGGAGCCTTAATATATCGTAGTTTTTTGGATCGTTTTCAAATCCCTTTAACTTAAGTGAATTAATAAGTTCCCTGAGTTCTCTGGCGCTTATACCAGTTTTCCTTACTAAATCCGGAAAATCTTTACAGTATGCGATCGATTGGAGCAGTTTAAACTCTTCTTCGTTAAATACATGTAATTGCGGTTCTAATATTCGGATAAGAAGTTTAGTTAGAGTTCTTTCGACGATGTTAACCAATTCTTCGGGCTCTAAGAAAATAAGATAATCCGATAAAAACAATACCTCTACATTTAAAGCTTTAGCCAGTTCTTCAGCGGCTTTATCGGCATAGCCTCGACATATTATAATTGGTCTTGCCTCCACTAGTTTTGCATTAGTATAAACTTGCCTTAGATCAGTGACTGAAACACGTCCAGCTTTAACTTCCACCGCATAAACTTCACCATTTTTCTCAGCTAGTAGATCTATTTCAGCCACATCGATATTATTTCTTTTAACCCGTTTTCTTTCTTCAATTACCGTAAATCCCTCTTCTTCAAGCAATAGTTTAGCAATCTTTTCGACGGTTACACCCCTTAATTTAGGCTTCATTCAACCCCCCTAACTCTATGTATTGGATAAATAAAAACAATCAGTAACACTATGTAATCAGGTTTTCATGGTTTTACACGAGAAATCTTTCAGCTATATTTTTGAATGAACATAGGCATTCTATTTAGGACTTAGGGGATTTATCGTACTGTCTACTAGTAACTTCTTTAACTTGAATTTCCGGCCACCGCCAGAACCTATAATTATCTTTTATTCCAACAAATTTCCATAGGAAGGGCATTAATCTATTTATATCCTTACTTGACTGTATTAGAACACCTAAAGGCATGTCTACATCAAGTACAGAGAGAAAATTATAGAACTCTTCTTCAAACGAACAGGGGATCTGCGCTGCGATTAAAGAAGTATCACCATCTATGAAAGCACTATAGAAATAGGGTAACCTGATAAGTACTCTTGCTAAAAGAGGAGCCTCTCTACCTTTAAAGTACAGTATTTTCATCGGAACGTTCTTTAAGGGTAGATAGGCCGAAAAAGAATTGTACCTCCATCCCGGGATAACATGTTTCCTATAGTGATAGCTTAATGTCTGTCTCGAATATGCTTTATCAAATATGGGATCGATGGAAGCCGCTAAACGGATAACCTCAGATAACTTGATGAAGGGTCCACGCGCCAGCTTAAAGGTGAGTATCGCTAAATCTATATGATCTGGGGGTGGACCAGGTTTAATATACTGATTACCATAGTTTTTTGGGGTAGAGTCTATTAATGAAAAACATTTTTTAAAGCATGGTTCTAAAACTTCCTTTTCCTGATTGTAAAATTCTCGACTTAAATCGGGTCTCCATCTGAGGTATTCTGTTCCCTTTACAACTATCTTTTTGGCATCGAGCATCCTTGTATATTCGTCCACAAAAACCACTGGAATAAGGGCGGTGAAGAGAATGTATTTTTCCAGGCCGTAAAGAATCCTTCTCCCTAAGGTGCCTGTAATATGAAGCCTCGATAATTCTTCATCGAAGTCGCATATAACTGCAAGAGGTATAAAGCCAAAATAAAGATAGTTTGGAACATATCGTAACGACCCTTTTTCCCTAAGCCTTTCCAGGATATTTTTTACGGTTGAGGGCGATATTTTTGTCTTTTTGCTGATTTCCCTCACTGTACGTGATGTTGACGCGGCTTCAATGATCTTCCATTCTCTTCTTCTAATCTTAGGTAGATTATTGTACATCAATGGTGTCACCATGCACCTCTTACAATCACTGTACTTACTATTACCTTCCTATAATATATGTGCTTTGTTTACTTTCCCTCAGGCGCCCTATGTCTCAATACAATATCACCTAAACGTTTACTGTTTTAACTTATGGGTTCAGCTTCAAGAAAAACGTGTGAAGTCCCCCCTTTCTTCTCCACTTTGTAGACTAAATCAGCTGCATCCTCTAGTTCGCGTTCATGTGTGACTATTATAAGCTGAGGGATTATTCCCCCCTTCTCTTTAAAGAATTTTTTAAGTAAACCCACAAGATAGCGTCTACGTTCCTCATCTAAATGTGTTGTAGGCTCATCCAGCAGCAGGAAACCCACTTTATCCCCTGCCAACACCCTTGCAATGGCCAAACGGAGCGCTAACGCCAATCCTACCCTTTCACCACCACTTATCATGTCAGCTGTCTCGTCTCCACGTGGAGTAACGAGAGTTATTTCGTAGTTATCATCCAAACGTATATCAACGAAGTTAACGTAGTTCAAATGTTGGAAAATTTGTTTTGTGTGAAGCTCTAATAGTGGACGAGCTCGCCTTCTTACAATTTTTTGAAGTCCTTCTTTGCCATAAAGTTTACGTATTTTGCGGAGAAATCCTATGAAATCATTTAGACGAGCATATTCTTCCTCGATTCTCCCAATCTCGTTTAGCTTCCTTTCAAGGTCGAGGATCTCGTTCTTAAGGTTTAGGATATCTGCTTCGAGGGAAGAAGTCTTTGAAAGTAATCTTTTTTCCAGATCCCTTAACCTGGCTTCTTCTTTCTTGAGCTGGAGGTGAGTATTTTCGTCGTAGCCGAGGTCTTTGAGGTCTTTTTGTATAGCCTGCATAGTCTCCTGTAACAGCCTTTTCTCGTCCTCAAGTTTCGCAATTATATCCTTCAAAAAGGGTATTTTTGCTACAATGCTTCGTAGTTCACTAACTTCTTTCTCCAGCTCACGGTAATAATCTATCCTTTTCTCGACATCTTTTACTTCCTCCGCATGTTCCTGTTCAATAAGGCTTATTTTAGCCTTAACGTTCGAAAGCTCCCTGGAGAGGTTGCGAAGATTAGTGTTTATCTCCTCTTCATTCACCTTTTCAAGGTATTCTTTAGCCAGGAGAAATCGTCGGTAATTTCGCTCTATTTCCTCAAGGCTTTCAAGCTTCTTTTGGATGCTCTTCTTCTCCTCTTCAAGAACCTCTAATTCCAACCTAATCTTCTCTCTTTCACCTTTGAGATTATCGAATCTAAGATTATATTCCTTGTATTTTTCTGACAATAACATTAGTTTCCCTTTAAAGACGGACTCTAGCTTTTCAAGAGTGTTTCTAAGAAACTCGTGACGCCTTATCTTATCTTTTTCTTCTTCCTCCAAGTTTTGAAGTAGTTTTTCGAGCTCTCTTTTTGTATTAAACAGGTCTTTAAGTAATTCATCTCTATGCTCGGGTGTAAGTTTACTATGGCAGAGCGGACACTGGCTTGATGTAGAAATCTCCTTAATGTTGGCGGCGATCTCCTCTAGGCTATAATTGATCTTCAGTTTCTTATTTTTTAAAAACTCTATATCATGTTCCATTCTTTCCATATCCTTGCTTAAATGGTCCATTATCTTTTCCAAGTTGCTTGAAAAGCTGGTGATCGTGTATTCAGATCCTCTGAGCGGTGATACAAATTCTTCAGGTACTGTATTTATTAACATATGTAAGGTGTCTTCGAACCGTTTCTGTATGGTTTCAATGGATGCTTGGAGTTCCATAATTTGTCTTTGAATCTCCTTAAGTCTGCCAAGGAGGTTTGAATGTTGAGATAAGATCTCCTTAAATTCCTTCTCTAAACTCTTTAGGCGATTGTATTTTTCTTCAATATCTCTATTGTTGTCGATGAAACGTCTATGTTCCTCAATTTCCTGTCTCTTTTTCTTTAATTCTTCAACTCTCTCCGAGAAAATATTCTCTCTTTCTTTAAGGGCTAAATATTCTTTAAGAACATCCATTATGGCTAGCTTTGGCTCTAAAATAGCTAGTTTTTTAGCGGCTTCTAAGGCCTTTGAATACTCCTCGTTAAAGTTATCCAAACGGGAATTAATATCGGTGATCCTCTTCCTAATGTTCTCCAGACGTGATTTATATTCCACGAACTTTGTTGCTTTAGCATCATATTCGCTTAGCGCTTTTTCTAGTGCTCGATATTTATTCTGAACATCGTTTAACTCTCGCCTAGCCTTTTCCAACTCCTTTCGTTTACCGTTCAGCAGGGAGTTTTTCTCGACTAAAAGCTTTATTATCTCGTCTTTGGCCTTTAACCTTCCATAAAGCTCATGTGATTTATTTTCAAATGGTTTAATCACTTCCCGCATTTCTTGAAAAGCTTTTTCAAGATCCTCTATACCCATTAGGCGGGCTATAATTTGCTTCCTTTCAGCAGGTCTAGCAGTAACCAGTTTCTCTATTTCACCTTGCCTTATGTAGATAGAATTTAGGAAAAGAGTCTTATCCATCCCTATAATCCGCTCTAAGAGCTTATTTGCTTCAGAATCAGTATACGCCTTCAACGTATTATTCTCGTAGACTCTTACATCACTTTTTACGCTTCTTCCACTTTTCATCACTCTCCTCTCAACCTTATATAGCCTACCCTTGGCTTCAAATTCGAGAACGACAGTAGCCTTTCCAGCTCCTCTTTTAACAATATTTTCTAGTGTTCCTCCTCTGCTATGTTCCTTATATAATGCAAAGCTTATGGCATCTAGTATACTTGTTTTCCCTGCACCATTAGGTCCCACTATAGCGATTATTCCTTCCGGGAATTGTAGCTTCGTATTATCGTGTGATACAAAGTTTTCTAGAATAATTTTTCTCAATATCATTTCCAAGCACCTTTTTCATAGAACTTACGTGCCTGGTTTACGGCGCCTTCAATATCGCCTTGGGATAATAGATTGAAAAGCTCGTAGGCAAAACTTGCTTTGGATTCATCCTTTAGAAACTCCCTCAAAAGGTCTTTGATACTTATTTTATCCATTTCTAAGGTTAATAGATCGGGTGTAAGTGGCTTCTCCTCTAGTTGCCATCTAACGCCAAGTGCGTAAGGCTCGATGTACTTGGAGATAAGTTTCTGTAGAAAGACCCTGTTAATTGACGAACTTGTCTTTATTTCAAGATGAATTACAGGTTTCTTATTGAATCTTATGGAACGTATTTTCTCCATTATCTTTGCAAATTCTTTATCAAAGTTCTCTGAACTCTTTACCTTGAATTCAAGGTGGGGTCTAATGTTCTCTAGGTTGATTTCATGTACATAGGGTTGGTCGCCGCTTAAATCCACAATATAGAAGCCTTTGCCGTTTTTTCTGTATTCATTATACTCGTCTTTACTCCAAACTTCGGTTGATCCAGGATATGCTAGAATTCCTCTACCATAATTGGTTTTTAAACGTTTATGAATATGTCCCATAGCATAGTAGTCAAAATTTGTGGGTAGGTCGCTTAAATCAAGTTCGTAGTCAAATGGGAGGTATTGTTGAACCGCTTGATGGAGGACAAGTATCCTTTTACTGTAGTTTTTAGAATTCGAGGCTATTGCCTCTATCTTTGACATAAGAATCTTTTTGAAAGCACGTGGGGTGTATTCGACCCCTCCTATGAAAACTTTTTTGCCGAAAACATCAAAGGGCTTGCTCGACCTTAATACTGTTACACCAAGTTGCTCAAATAATGCATGTGGAGGGAGCCCCTTTCTTCTAGGCTGATCATGGCTCCCGGGAATCGCATAAATTTTAATACCTTTTTCATCCAGCTTCTTAACTGATTTTAAAACCGCTAATAGAGCTTCGGTGGATGGTCTGGAAGATTCGAAAAGATCGCCGGAGTGTACCACGAAATCTACTTTTTCTTTAATTATTTTGTCTATTGCTTCGTTAAATGCATCGTAAAAATCCTGCTCTCTTTCACGTAGATTATATTGTCGAAAACCCAGATGGGTATCAGATATATGGGCAAAAAACACCATCTACCACTCCTCCGTTATGTCATTATAAGCTTTCTCTAGCTCCAGCTCTTCCTCGCGTATCCTCTTCCATTCAGAAACTATATCGATATCGCCTCCAGAAAGCTTGCCCTCAAACTTATTTATTTTAACTATAGCCGGTATTTTAACCATCAAGCCTAGTACGACTGCTTCACCGATATTGAGGGAAGGAAGTTGCTCCAAAAGATCTTCACTTAATGTTTCGCTAGCTTGCTGTACGAACCTTTGGTCAGATGGTTCAACGAGCCTCAAAACTATCATGTTATTGGCTTGTGATAAGGTGTCAGGATCCAATGCTTTAGGCCGTTGACTGACCAGACATAGTCCCAAACCGAATTTCCTACCTTCACGCGCTATACGGCTTATCCAGTATTTTGAGAGAGTGGATCTGCCCTTGGGCGCCAGTATATGAGCCTCTTCAAGCACAACAAACACTGGGAAGGCAAGCCCTTCTCCCGTACTTTTATAGCTTTTACGGGAGTACAGTAATGTTCTTAGATAGTGGCTTACAATGACATCAGAGGCATCCTCATCAAGAGCACCCAAGTCGACTACGTTTACATATCCAAGCTTTATCTGGTTTAATACTGAGGGAGCCTGGAGATCTATAATAAAACCATATTTATCTTGCATGGCCTCTAGCTTGTTCTGCACCGAGATCACTACATTTTTTGCGTCCCTGGATTTACTCTCCTCAGCTACATCATCAAGGGCTTTAACTAGGAGTTTAAAGAACATCTCTGTATCCTCCGGATGCCTTTTCAGGTGATTATAAACTTTCTTCAAAGCTTTTCTAAAGTAATATTCCTGCCTATGGGCTTTGTAATCGATATTTAAAAGTTTCAGTAGCTCGCTTAAATGCAGGTGTAACGGATTTACTCTTGGGGAAATCGGGTTCACGTCACCGTTTCTAAACCTAGCGTCGACATATTCTGAATGCATGTCAAATATGAGTACGGCTCCGCCAAGCCCTAGAATACCATCGCTTATAACTGCTACAGTATTAGATTTTCCAGCACCAGTTATTGCCAGTATGGCCAGGTGTCTAGAAACCATTCTATTTATATCAATATATACAGGAACTTCGGGGTTTGACGCAAGAACACCTATACATACACCTTTCTCTTTACAGGAGAAAACATCCTTTAAAATTGAACTATCAGCTTCTCTTACCTCAGTTGCAGGTGGAGGAGGGACACGGGGTATCTCGAGGTTTTTGACATCACCAAGTATTTTTATTATACCCTTTATATAGTAGTCTCTTTCACCTTCGAGATCTTTTATCCGTTCTACTACAGTGGGATCATGGATATCCTCGCTTAAAGCTACACTGCCCATAACCACCCTTCTAACAATACCCAGCACCTTTTTTCCATCATATTCCAAGATAACGTATTGCCCCAGTCTCGGAGGCTTTTTCGATATGAAAATTACATGTGTTGGTGATGCTTCACCAACCACGTATCCAAGTTTCATAGCAACACCTCCCTCCCTCTCTCTTCATGATAGAGACTTAAAATACGGTAGATTCTTAACATATCTTCCCCACGGATTTCAACCTCCTGATGGGCTCTTCGAAGGGGATATGGGTATCCCCTTACCGTGAAAACTGAAAGGTCATCAAGTAATTTTTTAATATCCTCCATACTCCTTTCCCCAAAAACCTCTATCCTAAAAACCTGTTCTCTCGGTTCAAGCCGAGCATAAAACACCGTGAACATAAGATCCTCACTAAAATCCAAATAATTTTTTAATGCTTTCGGTAAAGATAACTTAACCACATTAGGCTTGGAGAAACCTGTATTCTGAGTAAGCTTATCGAAAATAACTAGGTCGGGCTTTAAGCTATACCTGAAGTACCGTCTACTTGTGGATGTTTTGGAGATCGCCACAAGTTTTCCACCATATCGTCTAAAAAGTTTAATTAAGACATTCAGCAACTCCACCTTCTCGAGGGTAAGCATCGAGTTTAGAAGAACATCTGTATCAAGATCCCTGCCGATAATATCCGTTGCCTTTTCCTCCGCGAGGATGTCAAGCTTAGGCTCATTAATAGCGTTAATGTATTTTTCCATGAAATCAGGATCCAGATTAATAAACATTTTTATATCATTTTCAATACCCCTAAGCTTAACAAGAAAACTTATAAAAGATCCATCTATTAAAGAAAGATCCAGTTCGCCCTCCTCTATGAGATTCAAAGTAGTTTTAGCCTCCAAAATACCCATTTGGGCTCTAACCCTCTCTAGCACGTTCTCTGATGGAGGTAGAAGACCGACTTTCCCGGTTTTCACCTCTTTTTCAAAACCATTTCTCGAATAAAGAATAGAAACCGCGTTTATAGCATACAACATAAATCCTCTAAACTCCATGAAATTGAGGCTACCGTCTGTGGCTGAAACCCTAAACTCCCTTTCAAAAGAAGAAGGGTTATATTTAATCCACCGTTCTATAGCATCTTTTTTATTAACTCTTAGGCTTTGTGCATTCTCGAGTATCTCTTCTCTATGCTGTAGAGCATACTCAATGAGTTCTGGAATCAATTCCACATCCCCAACATTCTTATCTATTATAATTTTATTAAGTAAAGCTCTTAAAATAACGAATCGATAAAAGGAGCATGAAAGTAATTTAATTAACCTCCACTTACATGAACACCAACTATCTACAGGTGATATCCATCTAAACACTTGAAAATCAGTTCCTTTTCAAGCTTCTAATAAATTAACAAATTATTTTACTGCCAAACTAAAATTCCTCCTCCCAGACCTCCTCTAGTTCTTCCCACTCTTCTTCTTCCTCTTCCTCCTCCCACCACTCTTCTTCTTCGTCAAAAATACGTGATCTCATAGACCCTAACCTCCGGTCGCAGGAAAACTATTTCTTAAAACTTATAAATTTAACTAAAAAGCAGTTAAAGTATATTGATTCACCACCCTAGAATCAACGTATAGTCCCCTTCCTCGCCTTTAACCATTCTAATTAAATTTCTCGGTTCAATTAAACTCCCCACGCAGACCGGTATCCCCTTACATACTATTTTAGAAACATAGTTAATTTTTTCCTTAAGTCCCCCTGTAACATCAGGCACCATAATTTTACTTGTATCAAGTGCTTTAAGGAGTTTAAGTGGTATTTTTCTAAATAGCTTTGCGTCAGGGTAGAGTTTTGGATTTTTATCATATATTCCTTTTACATCTGTTCCAAATACAACTTTGCTCGGCTTGAATTTTTCCGCGAGGAAATAAATTATCTGGTCACCTGATACTATGGAAAAGCCTTTATCTAGATCTAATACTACATCTCCCTGTAGAAGGGGAACGAAACCCTTCACTAAGGCCGTTTTCACGGGTTCAAGGAAAAATTTCTCTATCACACCATTACGTGCTATTATTAGACAGGAGGGGTGTAAAGGTGTTACAGGTAAACCTGTTTCTACCAGTATTTTTGAAACAACCTCATCTAGGAGCAACATAGCTTTTCTTGTAGCTAAGTATCCTTTAATACTCTGCAACCCTTTATAGCCTTCGTTGACGGAATATCTTGTTGCCGTCCAATGACCATACGATCCTCCTCCATGTACGAGAATGAATTTCCAACCCTCCTCCCATAACTCCACCAACTGTTCAGCCACACTAGATAGTACTTTCTCATTTGGTGTACAAGGCTTATCTTTAATAGTTATAGCTGATCCCCCAAGTTTTATCGCGACAAGTTTTCTTTTTATCCCTACACACCCCGTTTGTCCCTATCGCTTCATTCCATTTAAAAATATTGTTTTTGGTCTTCGATCTCCCTTTCCCGCCTTAATGATAACAGGGATCTCCGTTGAAAAGCGGAAAGATGGATTTTCTACTTTGCAGATCATATATGTCCGTTGGCGGGTCTCATTAAGATTAGTTATAGATAAAGTATAGAAGAGCGTTCCCTTAGAAATATTTAGAATATAAGAAAGAAGGCGAAGGAAACGGTGAGGATACCTCCTGTACATCTCTTTGGTGAAATAAAATGATGAAGGAAGTGGTTGCCCGTGCATGGTGTTTAGGTTATTTTTGAAACTATGGGAACTTGTGTGGGTTTCTCCCTTAGCCGCCTCGCCTCTAGTTGGTGGTTTATCGGGGGCTACATTGACCGCCACCACAGAGGCGGTCTTACGGGGGAGTGCTGTCATCGGCTAAGCCTGACGGCATCTAAGGCGAGTAGGTAAAACACCATACATAAGCTTCGAGCTCCCATAACTCCAAAATACCCTAAATACCCAAATAAACCACTAGTCTCTGTAAAAACGATTTTGAATAAACACAAAAAGTGATGAATGGTTTTTGGATGATTATTCTTTAAATCCTTATCGGTTTTGTGATTTTAACTGTATTTACTGCTATATTCGGGGGAGTAGATATAGAAAGAATGTGAAGCAAGTTTTAGCGGCTAAAATAAATGCTCCGATTTTGCTTGAAAGAGAGCTGCGAAGAAGAGCAAAGGGAAGAGAGTATGGTTTTATTGCTTTAAGCTCAGTAACCGAGCCCTGGATACATATTGAAGAGAATACAAACTTACGAGAAGATGTTTAAAAATTATAGCAAAATTTAGATTCCCTGTCCCCTGTCTAACGAAGTCAACCCTAATTTTAAGGGACTTAGACTTACTGGAGGAAATTGATAAAAAGCATGTTACAAATATGACGCCGGAAAGCCCCTTTCTCCAGAAGGGGGATGGGCACCCGCCGTAATGGAGGTATGTCCATCGGGCTGGTGGCACAGCCACTGCTTCGATGAATCCCCCACGAGAAGCAAGAATCTCCCCACTAAAGTGGGGAAAGTGTCAATGCCGAAATACAGGTAGCTTTTCAAAATATTTGGGCAACCGAGCAAAGAGCATCAAAGAAAGCTTGAAAAAAGACAAGAGGTTTCTGCAAAAAGTTCAGAATAAGATACAATGTAGTTTAAATATCTATCATATTGTAACCTAGAACTTCCTTTTAACTATAAAATCAGCTAGTTTCTCGAGCTTTGATCTAGCCTGTGACACTGGCAGTCCAAGCAACGACTTCTTTGCGTCTTCCACGAGCGTCAAAGCCATGTTATAGACCTCTTCCCTAGCGTTAGTCATAGAAATTATTTTGATAGCTTTTCTTACATCTTCTTCGCTTATTTTCTCGCTTCTTAATATCTCCAGCAAATCTTCTCTTTTTTCTTTAGGGAGATTTTGTAGTGCTTTAAGAATTATGGCGTTACCGAGCTTGTGTTCTAGAATATCTTTACCAACCTTTTTTCCAAATGTTTTTTCTTCGCCGAAAATGTCTAAAAGATCATCTATGAGTTGGAAGGCAATCCCTATTTTTCGTCCATACTTTGCTAATGCATCACATTGAACTGGGGGAGCATCAGCTATTATTGCACCGGCTAAACAGGCTGCCTCTATAAGTGCCGCAGTTTTATATTCGATCATTCTAAGATAATCGCTGAAATCTATTTCCCTGTACCTGTGCTTTACGATATATTCTTCTCTTCTACCCGCCTGTTCAAAGAGTATGTCAAGTCTTTCGCCTTCTATTATGCGTTTTATAGTTTCTGCTATTAATGCATGTAACTCAAGGGGCTTCTTGCTCTGGTTCACTAGCTCGCTTATGGATTCACGGTAGTGAAGGGCAGCTAAGAGAGCCATTATATCTCCATAAAGTTTCCTGACAGTGGGTTTTCCCCTCCTAATCTCTCCTCTGTCAATGATATCGTCGAATATCAGGGAGTATTCATGTATCAGTTCTATTGCAGCGGCTACAGGTAGCGCGTCCTCTCTGCTTCCGCCGCATGCTTCACAGGATAATATGACAAGAGCAGGTCTGACGCGTTTCCCCCCGGTTTTAACCTGATGCAGAACTATTTCAAGGAAATCGCTACTAACCATGTTTGCTAAAGCCTTCTCCATAAAGGGATCCACTAACCTTCCAACCTCACTTAATTCTCCTAAAATATCCTCCATTTTAGCCATCACTTATCCCCTATAGATCTGTTTACAGGTATTCTAGACACTATTATACTTATTATTTTACAGTATCTGCTTTTTCATCCGAACCTCACATGTAACTGGAAGCTATTACAGGGTGTTGGAGAAGGACTGCTTTGACCTAGGAGGTGGAATATAGAAAACTAGTTTTCCGTTTATCCAGTCCCTCAAAACTATTCTAGCAGCTTCCTCGATGTTTAGTTTACCGCCTTTCAGAAGTAGTCCACGCTTCAACGCTATTTCTCTGAGTATTTCCTCAGGTGTTTTAGATTGCACTTTATATGTTTCTTTGAAAACCTCCGGGTGCAGTTTTAGACCTAATTTTATTAGTTTACAGGCTGTCCCTACAGGATCTGACAGATCCTCGGGGTTTAATGCAAAACGTAGTACGAGGGTGACCTCACTTTCTCTTAAAGGTATTACTCCTGGAGTATCTATTACCTTAAGCCATCTAGATGCCCTATACTCTTGAACATGTTTAGTATACCCGGCCTTGGGAGAGGTTGATGCCGAATGTCTTCCCTTTAAGATATTGATTATACTGGATTTTCCTACGTTGGGATATCCTACAACAGCAACCTTTACTACAGGCTTATTGCCGGGAACTACTTTTCTTATGGTTTTCCATAGAAATGTTGTGCCAAGCCTTTTCCGGGCGCTGATGTAAATAGTCGGATATTCTTTTTCAAAAACATTTTTCCATTCATCCATAATTTCTCGAGGTACTAGGTCAGCCTTATTTATTACAAGTATAAGAGGTTTACCGAGCCGTGAAACCAGTTTCTCCAGTTTCAGGGATCTCGTACCCATCGGGTTTCTAGCTTCAAGCACCTCAAGTACAACATCAGCATTTCTTATTATTTTACGGACCTTACGCCAAGCCTCTCTAAAAGATGATTTATCCATGCTCATCTTCTACTGTCTAGAAAAACATGTTTCGGTTAATAAATCTTCTTGAAGATAATGAATGTGGAAACTGATTTATTTTTAAACTAACATCACATTCCTAAACCATTCTGCAAACTTCGTGAATGCTCTACCCCGGTGTGAATATAGATTCTTCTCCTTAATGTCCATTTCAGCAAACGTTTTAGACGACCCTTCAGGAATAAATATAGGATCATATCCGAAACCTTGAGACCCCTTCTCTTGTTCTGCAATGACACCAGAGACCACTCCTGTAAAAACCTTTAACCCCAATTCAGGAGATACGAAAGCTACAACAGACTTAAAGTAGGCTCTTCTATCACTTCTACCTGACATAAGCTTTAGGATACCGCTTAACCCTATGGTTCTATATACATACGAGGAAAAGGGTCCTGGAAAACCTTTTAACGCCTCTATGAAAAGCCCATCATCTTCAACTAGTAAATTTCTGTTGGGATAACGGCTAGCAAGCTCTTTAACGGCGTAAGTAGCTATCTCCTCTAGGGAGTCAGATTGTATTTCAAGCTTATCTTCCGGAAGATGATCAAGTTGAATATTGTATTTCGACAGTATCAGGAAGGCTTCTTTAAACTTATTCATGTTCCTTGTGGCAAATAACACCCTAGATCTAAAGCCCGTTTTCGTCGAATTCGACAACGGATTTCACCCTCCCTAACTTAAGGTATTCGGCTTCATCCCTATCTATACCGTTTTTAAGGTATTCGACCAACTCCCTGCTTATTAACGGTCTACCATCTTTTATTGGATAGCTAAACGGTAAGATTATTGAATGTTTTTCAGACACCTTTATTTCAAGTTCATTAACGAAAAATAGTTCGCTTAACGGGGTCCCTTCAGCTATTCTTTTAGCTACATAGGCGGCACCGTCCACGGATAACTGAAGTTTACCTAGATTTCTCTTTCTAGCGTTGGGCAACCGTTTTGATAGAAAAGTTTTCGTTCTACCCTTAGGTGGGTGATCCCCCATGATCCCGCCTATAACAAACACCGTATTTTCTTTTACATCCTTTGGTTCAAGAACATGGGGTGCCTGAGGATCAAGAACTATCATGTCCTCCTGCTTGAACGATTTTAAGGATAGTATGCTCTCCTCTAAAACCATGAATGCTATCTTTGTCAGCAACTTTCTTTCCGCTGGATCCCTAATATTCGATATAACTAAGTTCTCTTTACCAACTATATGGCTAACGTTCTTGTATTCGAACCAAACCCATTTGCTGACGACTGGCTCTAAATGCTCTATCACGTAGATTACCATCGTAGACGCCTTTTCCTATGTTTTTTCCTCTTTCATTTTCTTAAGGATAAAGTATAATAGATATATGTTTTTAAGATTCTCTTTCATAGCTTTCTCTGAAGTATCCCCAAGAAATCTAGTGAACTTCTTCCATTTACCTACAGGAACCTCCTTTATCCTGTTGAGTGAATTAAAGTACTTGTTTAGGACATCTACAAGGGACGTATTACGTGAAAGTCCCAAAGCACTTTCCAATTCCTCTAAAGAGATAAACCGCAATTCTAGAACATCTTTTGCGAGGCTCTCCACATCCTCTACAAGCCCCATCTGCTCAAGACCGCGAATCGTAGCTATGATACTTCTTAACCCTATTTTCTCTAAGCTTTCGTAAATCGTACTCTTGGAGAAAACTACTAGTTTAAATCCCTCGTTTATAAGTTGCCGTACAACGTCTTCAAAGTCCTCTAGTTCAGCAGACGTTACTAGTACCTCCTTAAACCCTCTGGAAACAAGCATATCGTCCCCATCATATACCCCCATAATGAAGAAAGATACCCTTAGTTGCTCGTCAAAGGGTAACTCCAGTACATCTATTACCGCTGTACGCAAGGCCCGTGACGGCTTCGGTATGAGAATGCTTTTTCCCTTGATTTTTAGCTCGATATTTTGTCTAAGTAAAAGGTATTCGATAGACCTCAAGGCGAAGCTTTTTGCGAGATCCCAATTGAAGTCAAATTCCACGAAGTCGAGGTATGCGTTTTCATCCACCTCTAAAAGCAGTATTTCATCTATTTCCTCAGGTTCATATTCTTTGACTTTCCCTGCTACAAGGGACCAGTCTAGAAGTTCCAAAAGACCTGCACTTTCAGGTTCATGGAGTAGAAGGAGCTTTCTTTCCCCCAACTTATGTAAACTATAATCTATAGTATCAAATGGTATACCAAATTCTTTACGTAAAATTACCATAAGATAAGCCATACCGATTCTCATTAGCTCGATGTTCTCCTTGGGATCGAGCTCTACACTGATGCCATACGTGTAGTCGGAGTATTTCCCATTAGTGACGGCTGGAACTTCAATGGTTTTTATGTTTCTAAAGACCACCGACTTACCTCCAATTGTTTTAATTATGGGGCGTGGGGCCGTTAAAAACCATACAACCCTGTTAGGGAACTTCGTGAGTTTCCCGAACCCATTTTTAGGGGCGTATACGACGCATATTACCTCGGAATGCAGGTGTCCCTTAACATAATCCCAGTAGAAGGAGGGAGATTCACCCCACTTCCTCTTAATCTTAGCATACTCTTCATAGGCTTCTGCGAGGGGATCATATTTCCATAGGGTTCTATCGTTTAAGGGTTCTTCTATGACTGCCGTAACTACCCTTCCACTACGTCCACCTAAATTGTGGAAAGTAACTATGCTATCAGATGAATAGTCTATACAACCAGGTTGAAACCTCTCGACCAGATCACAGTGGGAAACATCCTCCAAATATATTTGTTTTTCATCGTCCAACCGTTTTATTCGTTTTATACCGTAAGGCGGGGAAAACTCGTAGAAATTCATGTTTCTCCAAGTCATCTTACCGACCTTGGTGAGCTCAGCTCCTGAAACTAATCCTAATTCCTTTAGAAAACGGTACTCCTCTTCGGTGAGCTTGCCCCGTAACTCAGGCGAAATGAACTTGAAGAGAGCTTCGAAGAGTAAGGAGTACTTATTGTGCGGGTTAACTATGGTCTTTTCCAGGGGTAGGTTTGTCCATTCTATTAGAGCTTTTAATCCCCGTGAAAGTAGGTATCTATCCCAGCGGGTTAAAGGGATTATTATTGTTTCCGTAAACTTGATATCCGTTCGTCTACCCTTTCTACCTTCCCGCTGCCAATATTCTCGAACATTCTCCGGTAACCCTATGTGCACTATTCTCACTATAGTGCCGATGTCTATACCCTGCGAAAGGGTTCTCGGCGATATTATAACCTTTATTTTCCCGCTACGTGCACCTTCCTCTATTTTTTCTCTAACATCTTTTGATACCAGATGATGGTGTGCTGCAACCCGTCTACTCTTATCTTCTGAGAGCATCGACCTAAGTTTTCTGTATATCTCCTCTGCTTTAGCTATACTTCTAGTGAATACTAGCGTTACACCGTCATCGTTTAAATAGTGTGTGAGAAGTTCGCAGGGGTCGAATTCAATCCAGGGAATTTTAAGGCCCATTGCCTCTGCTATTGACAAAACTTTGTAAACGTTTTCCCGAAAATACTCGAAATCCTTCAACGCCTTTAATATATCTTCACCAAGCTCCTTGAGGTTTGAAATGTTCCTGTTAAATTCTCTTTTAACTATGCTCCATACTTGTTCCAAGTTTTTGCCTAGAATAACGTAGAGAATGTTTTTTACCTTGAAGGCCTTACCTTCTATGATGCTTGTCGGCTTGGAATTAATACCGGTAAAATACCTTGCTACCTCGTGGGCATTCTCCAAGGTAGCAGTCAGTAATACTATCTGAAACCTGGCACCATAAAATTCCCTTAAAAGCTTTATCATCGAAAATAGAAGGGCTATTTCACGCGGCCCATAGAAATCAAATTCATCAAGAACTATAACGTCTACTTTTCTTAGAAACTCCTCGAGAATAGAGACCTTTCGCCTTGAACCTATCTTTTTCAGTTCAAGGATTAAGAAAGCAGGGTTAGTTACAACTATGTCGGCTCCAGCAATATATTTAATAACTTTAGATCTACTCCCTTTATCTTTATAAAGCTCGTTCTTCCTCTTTGCGTCGATTGCAACAACCTTAATTTTGGCGGCCTTCGAGTATTTATTCAATCTATAAAGCTGATCATTGGCCAACGCTAAAGTAGGATAAATTGCCAAAACCTTCTTCCTGTGTATAATCGAATACATAACCCATGCTTCTGTCTTGCCGGACCCAGTTCCTGATCTAAGAATAACGTTATATCCTTGAGCCAGCTTCCCGTAAGCTTCCCATTGATGTTTATATAGCCTTTTTCTACCAATGTTGCCGAAGTAATCGTCATTCAGATATTTGTTTATAAATGGTAGCATATCCAGGAAAGTTACGGACACAGTATCGGGCATAACCTCTGGCTCAGAATATTTATAATAGTTGTATCCCAGCCGATCCAGTATTTTCGCACTTTCTATGGTCAAAGACCTAACCCCAATAATTTATTAACGTAATCGGTTTTCAAGGCTCTCCATCCTTGATACCATTTTTGGCGATTTAAACTTAAGAGAAGAATTAAATATAAATTGTTTTCATTTTAATTAAACATGTCGGAAGATTTATTCATTGACGACCGCGATAAAAGAATCCTCGAATTAGTTTCCAAATTAAAGCTATTAAATATGGCGGAAATTGCTAGAAGCGTTAAAGTATCTAAGGAGACTATAAGAAGGAGGATTAGAAGGCTCACAAAGTTCCTGCAAATATGTATTTCTCCCAACTATGAGGCATTAGGGTTAACACCTGCAATTCTAATACTAAAACAACCCTCTAGAAGCGATTTAAAACTTCTTGACTCGATATACTTGTGTGCAAAAGAAAAAATGTACCAGGGAGGTGAAGTTTACTGGCTTCTACTCTACTTTTTCCCAAGCAAACACCTGGAAAAACTACAAAACATGGTTTTAAGCCATATACCTGAAAGCGAGCTTTTTATAGGTAGGAGGATGCATCCTGAACCCGATTTTTCATGTTATGACCTAAAAAACAATACATGGCGCCTAGACTGGAGGAAAATAGGTGATCAGATAAGAGAAGGAACAGGATCGTTAAACTTCAATCCTATAAGAAAATGGAAGGTTGATATAAAAGACCTTCATATTATAAGGGAACTAGAACGAGATGGATTGAAAAGCATAGCTAAGATAGCACGCTATATAAATGTGAATCCAAGGGCGTTACTCTACCACTTTCATAAACATGTTGTGAACATGGTCGAGGGGTATCGAATAAAATTCAAGAGTACAGCAACTGGAAACCTTTTACCCATGTACATTAAAATGAAATTCTATACTCTTGACGCAGCAGCCGCCTTCATTAATGTATTTAAAAAAATACCTTTAATGGATGAAATATTCATTTCAAAGAAGGATATAAGTGTGGTCACTCGATTGCTTTTACCAGACAACAGGAATCTAATAGAAGCATACAGATTCTTTGAAGAGATGATCTCAGAGGACATATTACAAACCATAGATCTAATGTGTGTAGTTGATGAGGAGAAGAGTATATGGAGGGGGTTTCCACCACCCGAAAAGACATTCAACAATGGATGGATCCTCGAAGAAAAATTCCTTTAACTTGCAAAGGGATAATGGGTTTAAATAAATAATATAGTTCATTTTACCATAATTTTCAAGCCACGAAGCATGTTACTACGCTAGTATAGAAGTACATTGTATTTTACTTGGGTTTGACCTATCAGCACCCAGTAGAGTTAATTCACTACACTTGCGTTAAATATTTTAGTGTCTGTTGATCGAATCTAATGGATTTGGAGATGATTATCGGCTTAATGTCTGATACACATGATAATATTCCAGCATTAAGAAAAGCATTGAAAATTCTTATGAACCATGATATCAATACCGTGATCCATTGTGGGGATTTTGTGTCACCGTTCATTTTAAAGGAAATATCCTCTTTCCCAGGTAAATTCATTGGCGTCTTTGGAAACAATGATGGCGACAAATATCTCCTATTAAAAATAGCAGAAAAGAACAATATCGAAATATTTACACCACCACATGTCATGGAACTTTATGGTAAAAGAATCCTTGTACTTCACGGTTTCGGCCCAAAGGACTTTACACGAAAAATAGTATACGAACTCGCTGAGAGTAAAAACTATGACCTAATATTTTACGGCCATACACATGAAAGAGAAGTGAAACAAATCCATGGGACACTAGTTGTAAATCCAGGAGAAATACTAGGCTATCTCTCCGGGGAGTCGACCTTAGCCATAGTAAATCTAGAAAAGCCATGCGCAAAAATAGTGAAAATTTAGGTTTTCAGGACGATGACCTGAAAACAGGGTGAGGAAATGATCAGCTTCCTTGAAAGCTTTTTCACCACCTTTTCAATAGTCTCCTTGATGGAATTGGGAGATAAAACCCAGCTAATATTATTAAGCTTGTTAGCAAGATATAGAAGTGGAAAAGAAGTGTTTTTCGGAGCATCGTTAGCTTTCGCAGCTTTAACTATAATGGGCGGTGTTTTAGGCCACGAAGCATCTATTATAATTCCCTCTCATCTAGTATCGCAAATGTCGGCTCTTCTCTTTATAATAATCGGTTTATTTACCTTAATACAAAGGAAAAATGAATTGAAAGAAGAGGAAGGGGGGAGGAGTCTCTCTCCATTTAAAGCATCGTTTATGGGTATATCTCTAGCGGAACTGGGAGATAAAACCCAAATAACCGTTTTCTCGCTTTCAGCCGTATCTAGAAATCCCTTTGCCACGATACTAGGCGGATATCTAGCATTGATTTTCATATGTTTTTTAACGTTGGAAATAGGTGACGCTATATTAAGAAGGATACCTAGGAGGATGCTTCGTTTTATTTCAGGAATACTCTTCATTATCGTCGGAATTGTTCTTCTTTTATCTTAAACACCTGTAAATGCATCTATCTATCTTCCATACTCTTAGAAATCAACAAGATCAATCATACTTTAAATTAGTTTTTGAGTTTTCATCTTCGAGGAGAGCCCCTGTATGGGGGCCAGAAACCCTGTTAAACTTTTAATAGCTACATTTAGAAAAGTTCGTGACGTGAGGGTTTTTGTGATAACCGTTGATTGAAAATCTATATCGCCAAATGTTGTTGCAACATCCTCTAACCCGCTTTCCTTACCTTTTGCAAATAAGTTTTCGATGAAGTTATCTGGAAGAATATCCAGCAACTTTCTGGCGATTTTCATTAGTTTAAACTCTGCAGCATATAGTTTTAACCAAAGTTTTCTATAATAGGAAAGAGAGGATTCATTAAACATTTCATCTTCCTCAATTATTTTTATAACAACTTTGGCTGCAAGTAGTGCGCCTAAAATCCCGAAAACTACTCCTCCCCCTGTCGTAGGTTTAACGTGTCCGGCGGCGTCGCCTACAAGCATAAACCCGTCGCCGTAGGGTTTAGGATTAGGACCAGAAACCACCACCAAGCCTCCATATACTTTTTTAATCCGTATATGTTTTGTTCTCTCCCTTAAAGCTGGATGTTTTAGAATAAGCCTGTTTAACATGAATCTAGGTTTAAAGGTGGATGCTAAACCGATCCGAGCTTCATCGCTGGATAACGGTATAAGCCACGCAAAAAAGCCTGGTGCCCAACATTTCCCAGTAAATATCTCTACAAAGTCGCTATCCATGTCACTGATTCCTTGGATCTCGTATTGAATCGCAGGTATCATTTGACGTGAATCCCTTATTCCGATGGACCTTATTATCTTAGAGGAATACCCTTCGGCATCGATTAAAAGGTCAAAGCCCTTAAATGTTCTCCTATTTGTCCTTAGTATCCAGGCATTGCCGCCGGTTTTCTTGACCCTGATTATCGGGGCTTTAAACTCGAAGTTAACGTCATTTTTAAGCGCTTTTCTATAAAGCAGGTAATCGAACGATAGACGGTCAATAACCTTTGCTTGTACCTCAGGTCTTGAAACAATCAACACGTTACGTCCACTTGGCGAATAAAAGATCGCCCCCCTTACGTTATTTAAGACAAAGGATTCATCTTTTATACCGATCAGCTCTAGGCCTTTTGAGGACACGAGTCCTGCGCAATGAACCGGCCATCCCACTTGAGCATGTTCTTCAAACACAGTCACCTCAACACCCTTACTTGAAAGCCTAGAAGCCACCGTCAGACCGGCCGGTCCACCGCCGGTTACGGCTACCTTAACGCTCATAGACCCTATCCTCAGCCTCTTCTACCGCTTTTAGAGTAAACAACAACGTTTTTCCTTAAGTCTTTCACGTAGATAACCCTGTGCAAAGGTATCTTCTTCACTCTATTGTTTTCCTCAATATAAAAATAGTCGCGAGTAACTTTGACTAAATTATTGCATCTAACCCGTTCCACATCTCCCGGAAAGCCTCTGGATATAAAACATATTTCAAAGATCTCAGGATTTACCCTGGGATCCCAGATAATCTTGTTAAGTAGCTCCCTTAAGGGATTCTTCATCTACCAACCCACTCTGAAAATTTTTGAATAAAATTCTCATAGTCTTCCTGTGTATAGGCAACCAATATTACCTCCTTAAGAGGCGGTTCATGGACATCTTTAAGCGATTCCTCGATAGCTTCAAGAATAGCTTGAGCTGACATGCGAGCAGAAAGCCCACCGACTCCTGCCCCCATAGCCGGGAAAGCAAGTGACTTAACACCAAGATCTAGAGCAACTTGAATAGCTGCTTTAGATGCCTCTTTAACCTTCTTGAAAGTAGTCCGCATGGCTGGCCGTTCCATCGTGGGGGCATGTATAACATATTTTACTTTAAGTTTACCTCCGTGGGTCGCTACGGCTTTACCCACTGGTACAGGAGCCATCTTTCTAGCCTCCATCTCTATCTCTACACCGCCTCTACGTTTTATGGCGCCTGAAACACCTCCACCCATAAGCATCAGCGAATTCGCAGGATTAACTATTGCATCAACCTCGAGGTCTGTTATATCACCTTTAATTATCCTTATCTTCACCCTACCCCTGTATTTTGTTTCCTCCAATGTTCCTCACTTCCCGGATATAGTAGAATATTTTCAGATATTAAGGCAATGTCTATTCCGCTAGAGCAATACGTTATTTTAAGGGTGATTATAAGCAAGGTAAGCTTAATATAAATAAAACAATGTAAAAAGGGTATAGGAGGAGCTAGAGATGCTACAGGTGATGGATTCCCAACTTTATTTAACGGTGCTTCTACTGGCGGTGTTAAACCTGGTAATATTCCTGGTGCTAGTATACTTCGTTTTTAGTTTTAGAAAACTAAATAGACTCCTAGTTATGCAAAGCCGCTTATTATCGGAGATGGAGACGAGTATAAAGGGATTAAGTGGCAGTAGTATAAAAGAAGAAAGTCGAAGCCGATCGACGCTCAAGGAAAATGAAGAGCTACTCTTTAAACAAAAGGTTTGCCCACACTGTGGAATGGAATTACCTTTAGGCGATGTACATGCCATATGCCCCTTCTGTGGACGCCGCATCTAGAAAACTAATTTATATTTGTACTGCTCCATGTATCTGATACTTTGAAGCATATAGCTAGTTTAATGGAGCATTTAGATACTCCTTTTAGGTGGCGGTCGATGGCAGGAATAATAGAGAAAGTAAAGCCCATGAGTGCTGGACAAGAAGTCCTGCTCAATGCCTTAAAAAGTAAAGAATACGAGATTGTAGGCGTATTTGGTCCGACCGGGACCGGGAAAAGCCTTCTTTCCTGCGTCTACGCTATTGACGCAGTGCTTAAAGGAGAATATAGGAGATTTATACTTGCACGACCAGTTGTCGACGTACGTACCGGCAAAGAAGTTACCGCGCTGGAGGTGGGTGACCTTTACTATAAACTTGTTTACTCGTATCTAGAGGACGTCTTAGCTGGCATATTTTCCCAAAAAGATCTACAAAAACTCATCGACGAAGGAAAAATAGTGATAGCTGATTCGCATTTCCTTCGGGGAAGAACGTTTGACGAGTCGATTATATTTCTCGACGACGTCCAATCCACATACCCTGAGATAGTTGCGGAAATAATTATGCGTATTGGAAGGAACTCTAAACTCGTGGTGGCTGGAGACCCTGTTTTTCAGCGAGATCCAACCGTGGAAGTAGATGGAGCAACTCTTATACGTGAAGTTTTAATGGGCGAAGAAAAAGCTATAGTAATCGACCTAGGTCTCTCCGACATAGTGAGACCCGGCGCGAAGAGGGGAATCAAGCTCGCCCTCGAACTAAGGATATTAAAGAGGAAGCTAAATAACATCGAAAAAAGCATCCTTGATATAGCTAAAATCAGGGCCCCGGACGCAGAAATATTAACTGTAATTGAAATGACTAAAGAGAAGAAGGATTTTGACATTACCAGTGAAGTGGTTCCAGATGCTTTGATAATAGTTAAAGAAGGTAGCTTAGGTAGGCTTGTAGGTAGAAAAGGTGAAAGAATACATTTAATCGAAAAGGAGACGGGATTCCGTTTAAGAGCAGTAGAGTTGACACTGGACTTTAGTAGACTTATAACTGCAGTGCATCCTGTAAGCTGGATAGGAAAACACATTAAGACCGTGGACTTCGTGGGACCTGAATTTCAAGTAGGTTTAACGGGTGAAGGAATAGGAGCATTTCTAGGTCAAGGCGGTTCATACGTTAAATTCATTGACGCCATATTTAGAAAACTCTTTCATGTAGGTATCCGTGCGGTTAGGGAGAAAGGAGCAAGAAAGAGGAAAAGAAGCTGATGAAGAATAATGACAAATACAAAGTTCTGAGAAAAATCGATGTCCTTGTTGTCGCAGAAAAAAACAGTGTAGCCAAAGCAATTTCGAGTTTTCTCGCCGAAGGCAGAATTTTCGTGAGAAACATAGGCAGGATTCCGCTATACATTTTTTCCAGGAGAAACAAGACATGGGTATGTATAGGGCTTAAAGGACACCTAATGAACTATGACTTCCATAGAAAATACAATTCTTGGAGAAACGTGGATCCTAGAGTATTATTCTTCACGACGCCTATTAGGGTGGTCATACCTGAAAACAGAGAATACGTTCGGGCGCTAGAACTATTAGGTCGAATATCGAGATTCGTTGTTTTGGCATTAGACGCTGACGTGGAAGGTGAAGCCATAGCCTTTGAGGCTATGAGCGTAATACGGAAAGTCAATCCAAAGGCGGTTTTCAAGAGAGCGTGGTTTTCTGCTCTAACAAGAAAAGATATTCTGGAGGCTTTTCAAAACCTAAGAGACCCTAACCCGCTTTTAGCTAACAAAGTATTTGCACGCATGATAATTGACCTGACTATAGGTGCAGCATTCACAAGATTTTTAACCTTGACTGTTGAAAAGAAAAAAGTTTTCCCAAAGGGAATGTTCTTGAGCTACGGTCCCTGTCAATCACCTGTACTCTACTTCGTTGTAAAAAGGGAATTGGAAAGGGAGAACTTTAAGAAGAAAAAGTACTATACATTTGAATTATTTTTTAGGAAGAGAGGAGAAACATACCGGGCACTTTATGCAGGAGAAAAAATATTTGACAGAAAAATAGCGCTTCAGATGTTTGAAAAACTTAGAAAATCATCCTTTGTCGAGGTTGTTGAAGCAGTTTACAAGAAACGTATAAAAAGGTCTCCTGTACCCTTAAACACCATCGAGTTAGAGAGGAACTGCAGTAGATTTCTTAATATACGCTCCAAAGAGACATTAACTATAGCAGAGGAACTTTATAGGCATGGTTTAATCTCCTACCCGAGAACAGAGACCACCATTTATCCCCCAACCCTCAACTTGAGAAATCTCGCTAAAATGTTTATACGAAACCCACATTACGGAGATTATGTAGAGAGATACGTTCTCGCCAAATATAAGCTAGTTCCCACTAGGGGAAGGGAGGACGATAAAGCTCATCCCCCCATATACCCTGTTAAAAGCGTTAGATTAGAGGACGTTAGATCACGGTTCGGTGTTAAGGCAGCGAAAATTTATGATTATATTGTACGCCACTTCCTTGCTACTTTAAGTGACCCGGCAGTTGTAGAAAGCCAGATTATCACGTTAAAGGCTGGCGGGTTTCCCTTTAGAATGGAGGGATTAAGGGTACTAAATGAGGGGTACTATAGGATATTTCCTTTTGAAAGACCTAAGGAGAAGGATCTAGGGTTGTTCCAGAAAGGTGAAGTTTATGAAATCCTGAATGTTAACATGCTTCAGAAAACCACTACACCTCCTCCCCACTTAAGTGAAGCTGAACTACTAAGGTTAATGAAAATCTATGGTATAGGTACAGATGCTACAATGCAGGAGCACATATACACGAATATAAAGAGAAAATACATGCTGGTTAAAGGCAAAAAATGTATCCCCACGGAGCTGGGGAAAGCCCTCATATTATCGTTAAAGGAGGTTGTGCCAGAGATAGTTAATCCTGAGGTGCGCGGAAAAATAGAAAGCTTCTTGGCACAGATCCCCGAGAAAGGCGTTAACCCCCAAGAAGTTGTGGAAACAGTTAAAAGCGAATTCTTAGACTATTTTGATAGACTGCGGGAAAAGGAGAACGAGCTTCAAGAAAAACTATTATATGCTTTAGAAAGGATGGGTGATTACTATACCTCAAGTAATAAGGATAACAACGGAAGAAGATCTACAAGAAAAACTTAAAATCGCGGTTGAAACTGTAAAGAAAGGAGGGTTAGTTGTTTTTCCAACGGATACCGTTTACGGTTTAGGGGCCACCCCTTTTTCAGATAAAGCTGTAGAAAGAATACTTAAAGTAAAGAAGAGACCCCCAGGAAAACACATACCTCTTCTAGCTTCCAGCATCGAAAAAGTTATGGAGATAGCTGTCTTTAACAAGTATTCATTAACCCTAGCAAGAAAATTTTGGCCGGGCCCCTTAACCCTTGTCCTCCCCCTACGAGATAGAACTCCGATTTCCCCTCTCATTCATTCTGGAACCATGGAAAACGGTTTCCGTATACCTAAGAACAAGGTAGCTCTCACACTGATTAAAGATTGCGGGGGGTTATTAACTGGAACAAGCGCTAACATTTCCGGAAGAAAAAGCCCCATTACTGCTAAAGAAGCCATAGATCAGTTGGATGAAATGGTAGACCTTGTGATAGATGCGGGTGAAACAGAGCTTAAAAAACCATCGACCATCATTAAGGTGTTGAATGACGGGAGTCTAATAATTTTAAGGGAGGGGGCATTAAGTATAAGTAGGATAATTAGTTTTCTCAGAAGCCAGGGATGGATGAAATAGACAACACTTATAAAACAACCTCTGTGTCCTAGTTTCTTGCTTTGACAGTAGGAGAAAGCATGTCTCTACTTTTTTGGTTTGATTACCCCCATTTTCAGAAGCTTTTCTGTACAGGATCTGAGTATACTCCTTATTTTATTCCTATTATGAAGCCCGCCGAGCTGGATGGCAGCCTCTCTAATACTATTTTTTGTTAAAACTAGGGCCAAAATTCTTTTCTCCTCTGAATTAGAAGCTACATCATATGCTAATGCAAGTTTAGCTATCTCTCTAGGTGTATACCCATAATATATATAATGATCTTTATCTTCTTCCTTGATCTTTCTCACGAGCTTGAACCTCAGGATGGTCACCCAATCCTCCTCATTTATATCTGGATAGAATTTCCGCAGATTTTCCATTAATTCTCTTTTATTTTTAAATCCATCAAGGAGAGCATCTTTGTCTGTTAGATCCCTCACTTTAACATATTTTGTTGATTCAATCTCAACTTCGCCTATAACCTTACCTTTACTATGGAGATAAACTCTATCATATATGGGTACCACGATACCCCTCCTTATAGTGGTTATTTTTTCCCCTCTAAAGATGGCGGGTAGATAGTCGGCTTTTATGGATAAATGTTTGCCTAAACGTATCCTACGTGGTCTTTTTTCATGCATAGAGTAAGCCTCACTTACTTTCGCTGTAAAAAGGAGATAGATTTAAAATGTTTTACTCAATTGGCTTTAATGAGGGTTAAAAATGAAGGTGCATGTCAGGGAGATCGTGTTAAAAACGCGAAACAGGCTGGAGCTAGTCGATATAACACATAGAGTGGAAGAAATAGTTGCTGAAAGTGGTGTAAAAAACGGGTTATGCCTAGTCTTCGCACCCCATGCAACTGCTGCTATTATAGCCAACGAACATGAATACGGGTTGATAGAAGATATATTGAAGAAAGTTTCAGAGGAATTTCCGCATAACGGTAAATGGAAGCATAATAGAATAGACGATAACGCTTCTGCACATCTAGCATCTGCTTTTTTAGGTGCGGAAAGAACATTTCCCGTAGTTAATGGAAGACTTGTAAGAGGCACCTGGCAGAACATTTTCTTGCTGGAACTGGATGGTCCCCGACCGATAAGAAGAATAATTGTAGAAGTTATAGGCGAATAAAGGAAATGGAGTTCATCAAGGTTCAGGGCCTAGAATACGAAAAAAGAATATTTGAAGGCCTGGCTGAATACATCGGATGGACACGGGTCTACTCGATAATAAAAGAAACATGCAAGCCTGTTAAACGGTATTTTGTAAGAGTCAACACTCTTAAGATCACCCGTGAAAAAATCCTGGAAAGACTAAAAGAAGAGGGGTTAACGGCATATGCAGATGGTATTTTATCTGAAGCAATATACTTTGAGGTTGAGGGACCTTTCAAAGTACCTATAGCAAGAAAAGGTATTATAGTAGATAAACGTACGGCTGAGAGCGTGTTTCAGGGGGCAAACCTCTATGCTCCCGGGATTTTAAGGGGCGATCCTGTTAAAAAAGGCGACGAGGTCACAGTATACTCCCCTAATGGTATAGCTGTAGGGTACGGGATAGCTGAGATGGATATAGGAGATGCCATGCAGAAGCGAAGAGGATTAGCGGTAAGAATAATTGTATCTAGATATAGGGCTCCTAAGATCCGCGAATTAGACGAATATAAAAAGGGGTTATTGTATGACCAAAGTTATCCCGCAATGCTAGTTGCCAGAATCCTTGACCCGAAGCCTGGAGAAACAATAGTAGACCTTTGTGCAGCCCCTGGAGGAAAAGCGACCCATGTTGCACAAATTATGGGTGATAGGGGGCTGGTTGTAGCGGTAGATAGAAGCAGAAAGAAGGTCGAAAAACTGGCTGAGAATTCGAGAAGACTTGGACTGAAATCAATTAGAATTCTTTTAGAGGATAGTAGACGTTTACATGTGAAATATCCTTCTCTTAAAGCAGATAAAGTGATTTTAGATCCTTCTTGCTCATCGCTGGGGGTTAGGCCCAAACTCATCGAGAGGAAAACTTTTCGAGACATTATATCCTGCTTCATGTATCAACAACAGTTTCTTCCTGCAGCCTCAAGCCTACTGAAAAAGAATGGAATATTAGTATATTCAACATGCACCCTTACACTTGAAGAAAATGAGCATATAGTGAGAGTTCTTGTTGAAAAATATGGTTTCGAAGTCGAGGAACAGGATTTCCATGTAGCTGAAAGGGGATTAGGGGATAGCGAATGGTGTCCATTCTTACAGAGATTCCATCCAGATAACATGGATACACCCGGTTTCTTCATAGCAAAACTGCGTAAGAAGACTTAAAGGCACTTAGTCTACTATAATAATCTTTCTTACTAGGAAAATAAATGAAATACGTTTAAATGTTTAAATGCTACATGAATAAACAGTAGTTTTTAGTAGGAGGGAAATGGGTCTGCAAAGGACGTCGAGAAGATGGAAGATAAAGGAGAGGAGGGGTAAAAGGGTTTACTTAGAGAAAGAACTGCATATCGAAGGTTTTTATGTACCAGTAAGAGTGTTTAGAGAAGACGCTATAAAAGGTGTAGCGTTACAAAGTTTCTCAATATATCCTGTAACTCCAACATTGATTAGAAGCTTCATAGAACAAGTTGGCGATGTAGAATGGGACTACTCGTTTCAAGAAAAAGGTGGAAGGTTGAATTTTTGGGTAAAAGACCCTTATGGGAATGTATTTGACAATCTAAAAGAAGTAGAAAAATACGTTTCCCGACTAGTTTCCAGGGGGCTAATCTTAGCTAAGGCTCTTGAACCAGTTAACCTATCCTTTATAGAAGAAATTTTAGCAAAGGAAGGCTGGCTGGTTCATAAGGACGAAAATACCCTTACCGCACGAATAACCACTTCGACCGGTAAGGGAGGCTACGTTCACGAGATTGAAGTTAGATCTATAAATTCACGCTCCCTTATCAGAATTGAAGAAAGAGTTTACACGTGGAAAGAAAAAGATGATACGATAATCAAGCTCCTTGAAGGAAAATTCCCGAATGCAAGAATTTCTATCAGATCACAGCACCCTTTAACCATAGTTCTGACAATGGAGTGTAGGAACAGGGATTTACCTTCAATAATTAAAAAAATGACAGACTATATTCAGGAAATTCGGTGAAAATATGAATCCTGCTTCATCAAACATAATAATTACACATGGAGATTTGGACGGACTAACTGCCGCCGCTATTCTTCTTGACTATATCATCCAAAAAGATGTAGGGAAGCCGCATATCGAAATAGCACAACCCTATATTCTCCAAAGGTTCTTCAAGAGATTTTATTATAATAGATGTAATTTATGGATTCTCGATCTGGCTTTAGATGAAAATACCTGGTTTAAGATATCTCCTTTTATAATCGAAGAAGACGGGAGGGAAATCGTATGGATCGACCATCATAGATCAACGTTAGTTGCTTTATCAAAATACAAAAGCGATAAAATAACATTGATTTTTTCACTTGAAAAATGCACAGCGGAATTGGTTGAGGAAAATTTTGGAAACCAGACAAGCAATCCATCCTTTTATAAGACCCTTGCTGAAATAGGGTCCCTAAGCGATAAAAACCTCTATCTCGTGACAGATAAACCTCTTTCAAGGGAAACGAAAATACTTGAGGATTCTTTATTATACCTGCCAAGCGACATAGAATTTAAGAAGCGATTAATAGAATTCTGGGTTAACGAGCAAAAAATACTGTCAGAAGAAATCACAGCAAGAGCCAGAAAAGCTAGAGATAAACTTAGAAAACTTCACAAAATTTTTGAGGGACAGGTGGTGTTTTCAACAGACTTAGTCGAAATAATAGATTTAAGAGAAATAAATGTACGTGGATACGTAGGCAAGATTGCATCAGAAAGAGCCGAGTCTTCCAACAAAATAACGTTCGTGTTTTTTCAACCCTCATTACGAGAAATCGTGTTAACCATGAGAGTACCTTCAAAAATAGAGTTCAATGTCCTTGAAATAGTTAGAAAACTTGTGGAAAAATATAGAGGTGCCGGAGGAGGACATCCTAAGGCAGCGTCGGTAAGGGTCCCGAGAATGGCTTTCGACCAAATTTTTCTCGAACTGAAAAAGATTTCGATGAAAATTAACGCTTAAACCCGACCTTACCATGGAACACTCTTCAAACCAAGTTTAAATGCAACAAAATTTGTTAAAAGATGTAGTGGTGGTGTAATTAAAATACTTATTATAAATGTTAGAAACTCAACTGGTTCAACTAGTATGGAGTAGAGTAACAGCGAAAACACTAGAAATAACAATTGGTCTGCCACTGGAAGCGCCTTTCCCGGAGCCACGTTGAGTCTACGTTTTAAAAACGATCCAGTTAGATCACCTAACATTGTTCCTAAGCTAAGGACAGCACCTGAAAACGGAGTATGATACCCTATTATAGAAAGCAGGAAACCTACGGTAGATCCTGTTAGAAAACCTATTGTAAATCCCTCTATTGTTTTATGGTCTCCAAGAATCCTTTTTCCGTCGACAAAATTTTTACCCATATCTATCGGATGTCTCCTAGGGAAAATTTTCGAGGAAAGTACGGGTGTAGCGTTGGCTATATAACATGGGAGAAGAAACATAACCGTGTTAATGAACTCTTGGGCCAACGACATTTCACATCTGCATGAGAGAGGATACCGTTTAAAAATAAAGTTATCGTATTCTAGCAAAAAGATATTTACTTGCTGTGAAGAGGGAATAGATTTTTATTGGACCTGAATGTTCCTATGATGGAGAAAAGGAAATTATGGAATTTGAGGTACTGCTACCCGAGAAGCTCAAGCAATATAACATTAATAATTCTCTTGATGTGATTGAAGCATTTCAATCATATGACGTGGATTGGGGCTTCTACCTGGTGGATTATGGTTTAGATAAAATTCGCTTGGAGACAAGTGAAAAAATATCACCTTTTCCAACAACTTCCGGAGGATTGTGTTTCCTTCAATTTTTCTTTGAAGAGGAAAAATTCTTAGAAGAAGCTAAAAAACATGTTAGTAAAAGAGTTTTCGAGAACCTCATGAAATTAATTAAAACGGGTTATCCTGCTTCAGAGTATATACCTGAAGACGTTTTCCTAAGGATATTAAAAAGTAACGAAGATATTATTCACGAAGTTTTGTTTGAAATGTTTATTCCAGTAGATTCCTATGAGAAGGAAGATCTATATATAGAAAAGCATGGTGACCTAAAAGACATCTCGACAGGGTTGTTGAAAACCGACTATTATTTTCTGCATCCCTCTGTCGTTAAATCTTGTTTGGAGGAAAGCCTGTACGTGCATGAATACTTACAAAAGATCGCGGAGAGATTCACAAGTGCCACGAAAAACGAGGGATACTTGTTTGTTGTAAGGGGATATTTCCCAGCTAAAAAGACGTTTAAGGACCTGGAAAGATCCATTAATAGCCTGCTTTCCACATTAAACATACGTTATCTTCCACGAACATTACTGTTCAATAGGATAATTACTGGATAGCTGCTGTTCCTTTATCCAAGCAGTCTTTTCCATTACTTCGACAGCTAGCTGGAAATCTTCTTTAGATAAGCCTTTAAAGACGTATTTTAGTTCATCAAATATTTCTTCTAGGGTTTTCTTACCGTCACACATAAAGTATATATAATTCATGACGGTGTTTAGTCCTCTTCCTCTTTTCCGCAAAAACTTTCTAGCAAGTTCCTTGTCTACTGATTCAAGTTGAATAAACCTTATATGTAATGGGCTTCGACGTAACCTTTTGAATACCCGTTTATCGTCTATTCGGGGAGGAGTTTCTTCCTCTCCACTTTCTAACAGTATATCGAAGAGATTTTCCACGTCCTGAGTTATGTTGGAGCTTATATTTTTAATTACTTCATTAATGCCTTCGCTTTCCCATGTCCTTTCAATCGATGATAATGCTTTTAAATACATGTTAGCGAGCTGTTTAATTCTTCCTTTAACGTACCAGTAGGGTTCGTTAACTAAGTATTGCAATTTATCATATAAATGTTTTTTCATGTTTGAATATGATATAATAATTACATCTCGTAATGTCTTTTTAGAAGTTGACGTTAGAAGAAAAGCCGTTGAAAGAGCTGTCGAGCCGACGATCCTCATGAGATCAGGGTCGAGGTTATCTAATGTATCTCTATCACTATGGTAGAATTTGTCTGGCCATTCGATAAAGGCCGTGGCAGCTACATTCACCCATGGGTCTACGAAGATATGGTGGTCACTTCCACCACTATACCCAGTTAGTTTGTATCGAATCTTCGGTAGATTCTCCCATCCTCCAAAGTGCCTGAACCCGATGACCGTTTTCTCAAGCATACCGTATGCCAGAAACGGCAGAAATGATGGATTAAACTCGGGGGACCCGACCACTGTTAATACTCCTCCTACCTTATCCTGATGCCCACCTACCATATCTAAATTTATCACTGAAACCAGCTCATTAACTACCTCCGGTTTTCTGTCTAAGTGTGCTATAATTCCAGTAAATTCAGGAACCCACCAGAAACGCAACCCTCTATCCAAGCGAAAACCGTTTTCAACAAGCTTCATGGCAGCTCTAGCAACTTCGATTAAAGTCCCGCTTCCAGAAGAATTATCGTTTGCCCCGGGGCTTGGGTGGCATATATGAGCTACGAGCAGTACATCTTTATTGTATTTACCTTGTATTCTACCTTCAACTAATTTAATCTCTCCTTCATAGAAACGTGCGTCAACTCTACCGTAGACCATTACTTGTTCTCGTTCAAGCATCCTTAGAAGCCTTAATGCAACATTATATGAAACTGAGAAAGCCAAACCTTTCTCATACAGGGTTTCAGCGGTCGGCCATATTGCTGCATATGGATAACCGTCCGGGTTTGACGTGTTTTCCTTGAAAACAATTATTCCGATAGCGCCTCTTTCAATAACAGCTCTCTTAAATACGATCGAGGCTGGGCCCTTTGCAATGACGAATTTTCCCTCTACATCTATGTTTTTGTAATCTTCCTCCCAAACTCCTTCACCAACGTATACTAATTCCCCTTCTACTCCCTCTGGTAGAGAACCACTATGCGCAACCACTAGTGTAGGATGGTCCTTAAATCTACCCAAAACCATGTTTCTTGGTTTTCGCACCTCGAGAAAACCATCTCGAACCTCCCATCCTATTGGAGCCACATAGCCGTCCAAATACCTAGTTTTTCCGTCTCCTGGATAAGAATATACATTTACCTCAAATCCCATCTCCTTTAAAATTGATGCCACATAATCCTGCGCCTTAGACAGTCCGGGAGAAACCTGGATCCTATGGAATGATGATATCATTTTCGAATATTCTTTAGCTTGGTATCCGGAAAACTCCTTCGTGACCGCTCCAATTAAATCATTTGTTTTCATCATTATCGGTTAAGTTGAATGCATGTGATGTTTATAAACCTGTTGATAAATAATTGTTGTTGATGTGAATTGCCAGAAACCAGGAAGTACATTTTACGGGTGGTTGTCCCAGCTAGGGACCTTAAACGCGTTGAAAAGGCGCTTGAAACAGTAAAAACCAAGGGTTGTCTCTCCTTCTACAGTAAGAGAATAAAACATTTCGATGTGAGACGAGATCTGGATTCACTGGAATTCGTTTATCTTCTTGTGCTTTCTAGAGACGATGAAAGGAAGTTACGTGAGATGTTTTCGAGAATCCTCCAGGGCACAATAGGTTTTTTCCTGCTATACGTTGTCGAATAACATTTTCCTTATTAAAGAGTAAAATGATGATCCTGATCTGATGTTTACTCAAATTCCATATATAGGATAGAGTAGCCACTGGGTAACGAAAACTTCCTCAAACCACTATCGTCCCCTTCCCGAAAAGTTATATAGCGTTAACCACGGCTAATAAGATTAGTTAAAATCATTGCTTATGGGTGGTTAACTTGTATACTAAGGAAGAAACATATTATTTTACTGATAAGAATGAAGAGGAAAATACATTGAAGGTCTTAGAAATATCAAGAGAATATGCGTTGAAGAACGATATTAAAAGCATTATTGTAGCCTCTACGAGAGGAAGGGTTGCCAGCAAGCTTCTGGACTTTTTTGACCCTACCACCTTTAACCTTATAGTTGTAACCCATTCCTGCTGGTTTAGGCCAAACATAAAGCAGGAATTCGACAGCAAGGTACTCTCTTCCTTGAACAAGAAAGGAGTTAAAGTAGTTACTGCCGCACATGCCTTGGGGGGAGTATGTAGAGCTGTGGGAAGACGTTTTGGAGGCATACCTTTAACTGTATTGATAGCCGATGTTCTACGCCTGTTCTGTGAGGGAGTGAAGGTAGCCGTAGAAATAACGTTAATGGCCACAGATGCTGGGTATGTTAACCCTGGTGAAGAAGTCATATCCATAGGAGGTACAGGCCGGGGTGCTGACACAGCCCTAGTTATAACAGCAGCCCCCTCCGAGATGTTCTTTGATTTAAAAATCAAAAAGGTACTTGCAAAACCCGTTTTTTGATGAATATTTTAGCAATTGTCGGTGAAACATTTACAGTGATTATCGTTTAAGGATATCTTTATACACTACCTGCAAGGTATTCATTTTAGTGATATTGGTGAAGGCTATTGAGCTTCTTTCACCGGTTGTAAAGAAACTCATAGAGGAAAGAGGATTCTCTAGCCTGACTCCTCCCCAAGAAAAGGCTATCCCCCTGATACTTTCCGGTTATAATGTTTTAATTGTAGCGCCCACTGGTACTGGAAAAACGGAGGCAGCTATCATACCTCTACTGGATTTAATGTTAAAGGAAAAATCTGTTAAAGGAGTGAAACTCATATACGTGACCCCTCTCCGTGCACTTAATCGAGATATATTGGAGAGAATAAAATGGTGGTTTCTTAAACTCGACTTCAAGGTCGCTGTTAGACATGGAGATACACCCGTGTCCGAACGTAGACTGCACGTTATATCCCTTCCCGACGTTTTAGTAACTACACCTGAAAGCCTTCAACTGCTCTTTTTAGGTAGAAGACTTAGGGAAATAATTAGAAATGTTCGTTGGGTCATCATTGACGAGGTTCATGAAATAGCTTCAAGTAAACGCGGTAGCCAATTGTCCATACTACTAGAAAAACTTAAGAGACATGTTCAGGGACGAGAAATACAGATAATAGGTTTATCTGCAACTGTAGGTAATCCAGAGGAAGTAGCGAGATTCCTGGCAGGCTCCAGCAAACCCTGCAAAGTAGTATATGTACCTGTCGCCAAGAGGATATCGATTAACGTTAAATGCCCGCGTCCAATTCCCCGGGACTATGCTTTAGCCAGCAAATTAGGAGATTCCCCTGAGATCTTAGCGCGAATTAGAGTCATAAGAGAACTTTTAGAGAACAATAGAGCGGTAATAATTTTTACTAATACTCGACCCACCGCCGAAATGCTTGCCAGTCGATTTAAAATACTTGATTTAAGGGCGCCTATCGATGTTCACCATGGAAGTCTTTCTGCGGATAGGCGGCAACGTGCCGAAATAGGGTTAAAGAGCGGTGGCATAAGAGGCTTGGTTTCAACCTCTTCGATGGAGTTGGGTATCGATGTGGGACATGTAGATCTCGTTATACAGTATAATTCACCGCGGCAAGTTTCCAAGCTTGTCCAAAGGATCGGGAGAAGTGGTCATAGACTTGGAGAAGTCAGTAGGGGTGTTGTGTTAGCACTGGATTCCAACGATGTTTTAGAAGCCTTAGTGTTAAAGAAGTTTCTGAGAGAAGAAAGGATAGAGCCTATTGAAATACCTTCTAAACCATTCGATGTGCTAGCACACGAAATAGTCGGACTTTTCATTTCCGAGAGAAGAAGATGGCTTGATATACATGAGCTATATCTTTTCTTTAGGAAGGCATACCCCTTCCGAGATTTGAAAATTGAAGAATTTAACAAATTAATCGATTTCCTAGATCAAGTTAAAATTTTGAGAAGGGTGGGGGACAAGATCGTCCTAAAAGATAGAAGATATGCCTATAAGTACTTTTACGGTACCCTTTCAATGATACCTGAACTGAAACAGTACATTGTCATAGATTCGAAGGAAGGAATCCCTGTAGGGATACTCGATGATACCTTCGTCTCCTACTATTGTGAACTTGGAGTAAAATTCATTATGGGCGGAAGACCATGGCGCATCGTCGAGGTTCTCGAAGAAACAATAAAAGTTGAGTCTGAAGATGACTATAAAGGGGCTATCCCTAGCTGGGTAGGTGAGGAGATTCCTGTACCCTTTGAAGTTGCGCAGGAGGTTGGTAAAGTACGTGGTTGCGTCGAAGACCTGGCCGCAAAGGGATGGTCTCTAAAAGATATTGTAAGACATCTTGTTGACGTCAATGAATGGAAGGGGGATGACGTTAAAGAAGCAGTGAAAGACGTATATAAGATAGCCCGCTCAGGGCTGAAAGTCCCATCAAATAAAGACATTATAATAGAGGGTGAAAAGGGATTGGTGATTGTACATATGCATTTCGGGACACGTGTGAACAGAACGTTTGCAAGGTATCTTGCCTACTCTCTTTCAAGAATTTTAGGTTCAGCTATAGTAACGGTAGATAAACCTTATGCGATTGCATTAAGATCCAATTTTCTGGATGTAAAGGATGTTGAAGAATGTTTAAAAAAGGTTTCTTCACATGACTTCAAGAGAAACGTTATAGGCGGAATCTCGGAAAGCAGGTTATTTAAATGGCGGCTTGCCCAGGTAGCTAGAAGAATGGGAATAGTCGATCCGGATACCCGTCTTTCATCAGATATAATGGACAAGCTAGTTTCTATGCTTAAGGGGACCCCTGCCTACGAGGAGGCCTTAAAAGAGGTATTGAATCGGGACCTGGATTTAGCCAGAGCCATTGAAGTGGTTAAAAAAATAGAGAAAGGAGAAATAGTGATACACGTTCGTGGCGGGTTCTCCTCCCTAGCCGAACAAATATTATATTACGTTGGACGTAGCGGCGAGGTGTTCAAGCCGGATAAACGCGAGGTTCTCGAAAACCTGATTTTTAAAGCCCGAGTTCTCTCCGAAAGGATAACGGTTGGCTGTTTATCATGCGGTTACGTGGAAGAAAAAATTCTTTATGAAGTGGGTGACAATTATCATTGTCCAAAATGTGGCTCCAATGAACTAGTTTTTTCTACAAAACCGGTTGAAGCCCTTGAAAATGAACTAGAATATTACATGAGAGGAGAAAAGTCTAAACGAACCATAAGGTTGAAAACTATAGCTGCTCTCTATGAAAAATATGGCCTGAAAACACTGGCAGGTGTAGTTCTAGGTTTACCTTTAACTGAACTTAGAAGGCTACTGAAAGCTGAATTTGAAACACTTGATGAATTTATGAAAGAACTTAGAAAAACGTATAGACGTGGCTTACTTAGACGCTTCACTCAGCGTCGGCTCCAAGCATTTTAACAAGTTTTTCCAGGTCGACCTCCATATATGTACGCCATCCTAGTGAAATTAGAAACTCTTCATCTTCGATCAGATAGCCTGCTTTTATGAAGCGATCTAAAGTACTTTGTATCCTCCACTCCGGCACCTTGTCCTTGAGAAAATTTACTACTGTTTGTCTTTGAACCTTTCCTCCATGAGCAAACACAAGAACCAGCGTCGATGCCAAAACAGCTAGATCGTCTATGCGCCATCCAACGCTACGTAGATCCTCGATTTTAAGCTCCTCTGTTAACACTATTCCTATCCATGCCTGAGATAGTTTTTCTCTTTCATCTAGGTTGACTTCGCTACCGTCCTCAAGAACAGCCTTTACACGAAGCCCAAGTTTTTCCAGTTCACTATTAAGCTTTTTTAACACCTCGGGATAATCTATTCCGAGAAGCTTACGTAGCTCCGATCCTCTGATACCTGGCCGGCTTCTACCCCTCACAAGGAGTATTCTCAATGCCCGTTTAACCCTTTGATCAACCTTCTTTACCAACTCTTTTCACCCATTCCAGATAATTTATTGAGACTGCTAGAGAAAACCTGTTTGAACGTTTACTCCCGGTTTTTTCCTCTTTGACAATGAATATTTTTTCTTTCAGTGGATCTATCTCGATTGCTAGGTTCCCCCTGCTTATAAGATGAGATAGTAGAAGCGCGTTTTCCACCGTTTTTCGATAATCGTTTTCATCAATTATGGCATCCCAGTACTCTATTCGACTATTTTTCTCGAGTTGGGAAGCTATTTTTAAAGCATATTCGGAAAGTTTTTTCTCAAAGTCTTTTTCTCCTATTATTCCTAGATATTTAAGGAATTTTTCGTTAACTAAACCCAAAGTGTCTTCTTCACCGACTTTAGGTTTCTTTGGAAGCCTTCTAAATGCTTCAATATACTTTAAACCTCTTTTTATTTCCCTTAATGTAAGGTGGTCTCTATAGACTTGAGGGGTCCATGCAGCTAAGAATATTGATGCAATCTTTTTTAGGGGGGCTTTCCGTAATGTCATGAGGGCGGCAAGCGAACTCAATCCAAGTAACTGCGACTCCATTTTCAGCCATTCTTCCTGCTCTACAAGGAGCATTACTATGTTTTCGATGGCTTCTGCGTCAAGATGTAGTATTTTTTCACCGTATTTTTCTAGGAAGAACCTGAGATCATCCAATAAAGATGATATGTCTACAGTGAAGGGATCCTTCCGTTCTTCTATAATCTGCTTTATCGTCCTGATGCGTGCTTTAAGCTGTTCCTCTATGTTTCTCGGCACACTTGTCATCGAAGCGTTCCCACCTTAGATACACCCTTAACATTTTGGACCACAACTACATTGGCTGTCTTCACCAGATTAATCAATGTTCCAGGTGTTATTACCAAGTATTGAACATCGGGGTGTTGTTCCGAGATTCGGAAAATTAGGTTGAATACGGCTTCTCTATTTTTAGGATCCATGTGTACGTCGAATTCGTCTACAGCTCTGAAAGGCGATCTTATGTATTGTTGTAGAGCCAGGAGAAAGCACATTATAGCTGTTGTCCTTTCCCCTCCGCTTTGAGTATAAGGGTCGAGGACGGTGGGGGCGGATCCCCGGAATCCAACTGTTATCTCTATTCCAGCCTGTTCTATGTCATCAAGGTTTATGAGACGAACATCCCCCACGGCTTCAACATGGGATAAATGGCTTGAAAATAGTCTCCTTACGTCTGATATCAATTTTATCAGTTTGCTCTTCCAGATGTTTTTCCTATACTCTAGCTCTTTAAGAACCTTCTCCCTGTTCCTTGCAACTATTAAGGCTTTCTCTCTAAGCCTGTTTAAATCACCTAGATATCTTTTATATAACTCCTCTACCTCCCTGCTTATTCCCCTGTAGCCAGCGAGCTCCAACTCTATTTTCTTTAACTCTTCTTCCACCTCCTCTATCTTTCGTTGAGATTCGACTCTCTCTCCAAGGGTTAACGCCTGTTTAAGCGCAACCTCTAACCGAAAACTTAGTTCCCTGAGTTCCGTCTCTATGCTAGCTATTTTTTCGTTAAGTATTTTTAAAACGTATTTTGATAACTTTAATTCAGAATAGTCATTTAAATAACTATTCCAAGTATCCTTATATTTGTTCAATAGAGACAAAAAGTCTTCAAGGGAAACCTTATTGATGAAACCATCTATTAAATCTTTTTCAATGTCTTTTAAAGCCGCTTTTAGATAGTCGATAGAATCTCTTAAGCCGACTATCTTCCTTTCGGTCTTTTTCTTCTCTTGAAGTAACGCATTTATCTCTTCTTTTAGCAGGTTAGTCTGATGTTCTAGATCCCTAACTTTAATCCATGCGGCTTCAAGCCTCAGTCTCCCACGAATCTCTTCTAGCTCCAGTTTACGAAGGTATTTTTCGTGTTCCTGTTTAATGTTTTCGAACTTTTCTTCGGCTTTTTTAAGAAGTTCTTTGATTTTTTCTTCTTCGCTGAGTGTATGTTCCAGCCTTTGCATGGATTTGACTATAGCGTCTCTATATCCTTTCAACCCGACTGCATCTTCTATTAAACGTAGTTTCTCTTGTGGAGAAAGGTAAACAAACTCCTCTATCATGTTTTGATGCATTATTATGAACATATTGTCTGGATTGAGTCCTATACGGTTAAGTAGACGATTGATCTCATATTTTGTTGCAAGAGTATTGTTAAGTTCATGCCAGTATTTTCCATCGCTACGAAGATACCTTGTTAAATAGATTTCATTGTACCTCCACCTAGGCAATGGTCTTATACGGTTTCTGGGAGAGTTATCCAGGACAACAGTCACTCTGGCTATCTCCTCTCCCCTTCGTATTAAGTCGCTCAATCTTCTTCCTCTCTCAGTATAAGTTTGTCCAAGAGCTACAGCGATTGCAAGCAATATGGACGATTTTCCTGCACCGTTAGGTCCTGTAATTATATTGAGACCCGGCTGAAAGCCTATTCGAGCGTAACGATATGACATAAAGTTCTCTATTATTACTTCTTTGACTAAAGGTTGAACCTTCACCCTACTACATCCACCTGTAAGGAAAACATAGTAGATTATTTTATTGGTTTTGGTTGAAATAAAATCATAACTTTATCCCAACTTTTCCGGAAACTCTGGAAAAGTTGGTTCAATGGAGGCTGTGATGTTGCTGGATGGGGCAAACGGTTCATGGTTTTCCATGGTGAGGACAATTTCTAGGGGTCTTTTCAGTTGTGATGTTTTGTTTGTAAATATTGGTATAGTGGGATGTAGAGGATTCTGAGATCGAACAAATAAATTTAACCAAAATAATATAGACAATAATATTGTCATTGAGCTAACGTTTTCTTCGGTGTTCTCTCCAAAGAAAGTTTCTGTCATCGGAGATAAAAAGTAGTACTGTAGTGTTCTACTGTATGAAACTAAACCTATTGACAGAAGTGTTAAAAGCGTTTCCTAATTTTACCAAATTCGCACTTACATCTTTGAACCGGGAAATCAAAAAATCACTCTTTTGTACAAATACATGTTAATTCATGTTCATAGCGCAGGAGACAGGGTGTAGGTTGTAGCGATAGGTGTGATCACTTTATGAAGTATCTTATTTTCTCTTTCATGTCTACTTTCGGTATAAATGTTTTGATGCTTCTTAAAGCTACTTTAAGATAATCGTCTTCGTTGTTGTTAATTAAATCAATAATTTTTAGGAGTTTGCTTTTAAATTCCTTGTATTCTTTTTCGTCTAGTTTGGTGCCTTCAGGTGTTTGAGGGTCTACTAGTCTCTCTTCGTTTCTACCAAATAACCAGCCATTTACACCGTCCTCTATTAACTCCAAGACTCCGCCGTCTCGGGATGCGAGGCTTGGCACACCATTTATCCCAGCTTTCATAAAACTTGTTCCGCAAGCTTCCCATGACGGAAAGGGCGTGAACAACAGGAGGTCTCCTCCGCTCAGTAGAAGCCTAGCTTTGTCGACATCGTAATCATGTATGTAGATCACAGATGGCTTTTCCATGTGGTATTGACGGAACTTTTTCATGTAACGTAAACCCTCTACATCATATGGATGGGCTTTACCTGCAACTATAAATATCGCGTCAGGGTCCTCTTCTATAATCCTAGTGATGAAATATGGTCTCTTGTATCTTGTTATTCTTCGACTCCAAACGATTATCGGCTTGTTTGTTGAATTCAACTTTTTCCTTGCTCTTATGAATTTTAGTAGCTTTTCTCTAGCCTCTTGCTTAGCCGTTGCCAGGGATTTCGTGTTTAAACAACCCTTGGAGATCAATTTCTTAATATGGTCTGTCATCCAACGAGACAGACTAACACCGTTTGTCACGTAGGATAGCTGGTGGGCAAAGTGCGGTATTATTTTCTGCATTACCTTAAAGTGTTTTCTAGATACAGTGTATGTTTTAGTGGATGCCGCTAAACCTATTTCCGTCAGGGATACTTTTTCTGAAATAAATTTAAATCCGAATTCCCTTTCAAAAAGCTCTACCGGAAATATTGGATGCCCCCAGGGTCCCGGAGTGTGTATTATAAAAATGTACTTTTCTGGGGCACGTAACACAAGTGGTAGAAGTGCGGTGTAGGCTTCATTTAAAATTATTTTACTTACCCTATTTAGTGTCACATGAGTTCTAATGTATTCTGCAGAAGCCCTGGCGAGCAATACATACTTGTAGAACCGATCTTCGTAATGCTCTTCAATGTATAATTTATCTACTAGATTGTGGACCCAGCCTAGCTGGATAGGATGGAAGAAGATGGTTTCTGCGGTCTTGTACTTGTAGGAGAATGCTTCAAGCAGAACATTTTCTCCTCTCACCTTAACAGAAATTTTACCCTTGCTTTGAAGATGGCTTAAAAAGTTGTCTGGCTGGGGTTGAGGTCTAGGGATGGGAGAGCCATCTTCTTTAAAATCATAATCAACATAACCGTTTTCATAGAAGAGGGTTAAGACTAAATATCTTATACCTAAGTCGCCTGCAGTATAGAATTTGTCTCCTTCAAGTACACCTAAACCTCCTGCATAAGTATATCCCTCTTCTAAAGCTATTTCAGGGGTGACGCTAACTATAATCCCTGTATTACCCATAGCTATCTACACCGTGCGTATACCGGTTTTCCTATTGGACAAAGGGAAATAGGGGTTAAAATTCTGGCTTCAACAACGTTTCCCTGGATGCTTTCTTTAAAGATATTTATACCGGCGTTTAGTTTCACGATCTTTTGCAACATTTTTGTACCATCTACCTGTATCCTTAGTATTATCTCTCCTCTTAAAGGGCTTTCAATTTCCACGAATACATCTCCATTTTCTTTTTCGATCCTTTTCACCCTTAATAGATTCAATTTTGGAAGAATATTTTCCGTTAATTCATTGTACCATGAAACGACATGGTCTTCATTTATGAACTCGGTCCAGTACATGTCGCTGTCCAGAATCTGCATTATACAGTGGAGCAGGTGCCCGTATTTTTCTTCTTTGCTGAAGATCTCTTCATAGATCTTTAGTAGATTGTATGCCTGTTCAGCGAGCTTCCAAAGCCTACCTTGCACGGCTGGTCTCTCTGTTGTCCATTTAGCTATACTTCCTAGCCACGTTGTGGCCGGTATTTTTTTAAGCTTTCTTTCTGCTAAATCGGCTACCTCTCTTGCTAGGACGCATTTAAAGTATCCTTTTCTCTCGCAGGACAAAATATATGTAAGTAGTTTTTCGTAAGCTACAGCTGCTTTTGGTGATGGATGCGGTAAAATCATCCAGTTTTCACCATCCAATGCGACAGTAACTATCTTTTCTTCGTCGCCCATCATCAACTTTAAAATATTTAGAGTGTATCTTCTGGCGTTTGCATCTGCCTCCTGTAGGCTCTTTGCCTTGTTTAGCTGGAAGCTAATGTAGTCCGAGAGGCTAGTGTCTCTGAAAAAGACTATAAGCTCTCCTCCGCCATATTCAACCTTGTACGGCTCGTAAGGAGTCCTCTTATCTCCTAAAGATTCAATGAAATGGTGGAGGGAGTCAAGCACAATATACCTGTAATTATATTTAGAGAGTACTGGAACCAGCTTCATTGAGAAGAAGAGTTCGGAAACCCAGAAGCCTTGAGCCTCAGTATCCAAAATACTTTTTGTTACTTCGGCTCCCAGCTTCACTTCTTCTTCAACTATATCCAACCATCCATAATGGTCGATTAGGTAACCAGCTATTGGATGCGCGAAAAAACTTGAGAATATTTCGATGACATTTTCTCTGTTTAAACGTCTATATCCACTTAAAGTATCTTTAATTATCTGTACACGTTCATCTTTCGGTGAAACATATTCTATATTACTGTCCCATTCCAGTAAAACTCCTTTCTCGACGGCCTCCTTCCATTGAAGTAGAAGACTAGGCGACAAGTTAAAGCAGATTTTAACAGGTTTTTTCTCTAGTAGAAATGTATGGAGAAAATATACTCCTCCACGATAATAGGGTTTAAACTCATCCTCCCAGGTGTGTGTAAAAGCCCAAGGGCTATGGTAGATTCCGTTGGGATATTTATTTAATGCCTGATGGTTGTGGAAGACTGTAAGCAGTTTACCCTTAACTCTATCAGGAGATAAGACGACGAAAGGTAGCGAGGTAACGAGGTCATTCCATATGACATATGCATCGTAAAAACCTTCCTCTAGGCTTTCCAGGGAATCCTCTATGAAAAATTCAGGTAAAGGTATATAGTAATCTTGGGAGAAAACTTCTTTCGTAGAGTCTTTTAACACTTTAAAGTGTACGGTTTCCCCCTGTTTGGCCCCTCGCACGTTAATTCTGAAGAGGATCTCTTCATCGGGGAAATAAGCAACGTCGCTGAAGTTCAGGAAAACTTTCATTAAACCTCCGGGAATATGCCTTAACTAAGGTATAAAAAGTTTCACTTTCGTACTCCATGAGGTAATCGGCGTCCCCCACCTAAAAGTGAAAAAGAACATACAATTTATGCCTGTTGTTCTGGAACCAGCAAAGAGCACTAAAGGATTTTGATGAAAGCATTTAGTAACTGTAAAAAGCTATTTTAGGGGGGAGATAGAGAAATACTTGGTGTTAATAAGTGGAGAATTTCGAGTCACGTTTAATGAAGATCCTTAGCACTTTATTTTCTCTTTCGGCGGTAAGCCGAGAAAAGGCTACTTCCCTTTCTCTTCTATCTAAATTTACTGGTCTATCAACAAGTGAATTGAAAAGCCTGTTGAATGAACTTTCTTCTCTAGGTTATGTAGTTTCCGAAAACGAAAAAGCGTATTTAACTAAACAGGCTATATTCAAGCTGAATAGCATCTTTTGTTAGGGCTTTTGTCATGATAATTCTTCATGTCTCATGGGAATATCCTCCTTTCAGGATAATAGGCGAATTGGCTTGGAAAGTTCAGGAAATAGTTAGAAACCTAAGGGTATTCTGTAGACCTGTAGTTGTCCATCCAGGTCCTGAAAATAAACAATATAAAGACGATGATATCGAGGTAATCATGTTCCGTGATACAGGGTACCTGAGGGGCAATTTTATAGTTTATTCGCATGAACTGGTCTATGGGGCGTTGACTAAGCTTCCATACTTTCTTTCCTACAGAGACTTTCCACTTATTCATGGACATGACTGGATAGCTGGGATGATAGCCCTAGCGTTATCTAGGGCCTTTAAAAAACCGTTTATTTTAAGTATATACTCCACCGAACAGATGAGATCAAATATGGATAACATGTTAAGCCTAAGTATTGAAAGCGTTGAAACATACCTCTTTAGGAAAGCTGATCTCATTCTCTGTCACCATGAAAAGCTTTTCGACGACTTGAGGGAAAGATTCGGCAAGAAGGTGATAAAATATAGCAGTATAAGGGACGTTTACAATGCTTACCTTAGGGTGGCCGGTGGTAGATCATGAAGATTTTTCATATTACATGGGAGTATCCTCCCAATATCGTCGGCGGGCTTGGGAGACATGTTTTTTATTTAACCAAGTATCTGGCAAAACTTGGAGCCGACGTTCATGTGATAACTACGGATGTCGAGGGAAGGGGCTTCGAGAACATTGAGGGAGTAAAGGTACATAGGGTTGATCCCTTCACCTTAAAGTCTATTGACTTCATTACATGGATTTTAAATTTTAACTATCTTATGATAGTTAAGGTTCTTGAACTCGTGGATGAGGTGGGAGAACCGGATGTAATACATGTACATGATTGGCTGACAGCCTATAGTGGGATAATTTTGAAACATGTTTTGAAAGTGCCTCTTGTAACAACGATACATGCCACTGAAATAGGTCGTAGAGGCGGAATATGGAGCGAAGACCAAAGGATAATCCATGACTGGGAGTGGAGGGTAACGTACGAGTCGTGGAAGGTTGTGGTCTGTAGTGACTATATGATTGGTGAAGTGGGCAGAGTGTTTATGCTACCTCCAGAAAAAATAGTTAAAATACCTAACGCCATAGAATTAAGTGATATTGAAAGATTTGAGCCCGAGCCAGGTTTAAAGGAGAAATATGCTTCCCCTCACGAGAAAATAATTGTCTTCGTGGGAAGACATGTCTACGAGAAAGGGCCCGACCTGCTTGTCGAAGCATTCAACATCCTTATCAACGACTTTAAACGTGGCGATGTAAAACTAGTTATAGTAGGTGACGGACCTATGAGAGAACATTTGGTGTCAATGGTCCATAAATACGGTTTAAGGGATAAGGTTTACTTTACCGGTAGAATAAGTGATAAAGAGCTTTTCTCATTGATGAAGGTATCCTATGTAGGTGTTTTTCCGAGTAGATATGAACCATTCGGAATAGCCATCCTAGAGGCCATGAGTTGCGGACTACCTGTTATCGTGCCACGCCACGGCGGTCCCAGTGAAATCATAAGGCATGGAGTAGAGGGGTTTAAGATTTCCCTTGATCCACGTGAAATCGCAGAGAGAATACGTCAGCTTCTCGACGACACGCAGTTAAGGGATTTAATGAGCGTAAATGCGAGAAAGAGGGTGAAGAAACTATATACATGGGATAGGATAGCTCGTTTCACATTGGAGGTGTATAGATCCATATCTAAGGAGGCGAAGGAAAAAGACTGGAAACACTTATGGAAGAGGATTCCCGAGAAAGAAAAATAAATTTAATTATTTTGCTTGTTATTGAAACCAATGGTCCAATATCTAACAATATTCATGGAGATGCATCAGCCAAGGCGTATAAGAGAGGGGGTTTTTGAAAGGCTACTATACTCCACGGAGATTAGAGATGCTGATGAATCGATGTTGATGGATCTATTATTTGATAAAGATCTAGATAAAAGAATTTTAAACAGGATAAGTGACAAATGCTACCTACCTGTACTAAATACCATAATGGAAGAAGAGTTAAAGATATCCCTATCTGTTTCAGGCATCCTTCTTGAGTTTCTTAGGGAGACAAGATCTGATGTTCTAGAGGTTCTTCAACAAGCATCTTCAATCCAGTTAATTGAATTTCTATGCGAGCCCTACCACCATTCATTGGCGATATTTGCAGGTGAGGATGTCTTCCGCCAAGAGATGAAGGACTCTCTTAAAATAATTAGGGAATTTTTCGGTAAAAAGCCGAAAATAGCCTTCAACACCGAAGGGCTTTATGCAGATTCATTAGCTGATCTATTGGAGGAAATGGGTTTCACAGCTACTATAACTGAGGGTGTTGAAGGGATTCTAGGCTGGAGGAGCCCCACTTTTCTTTACACAGCACACAATAGTAATTTAAAGATACTGCTACGGCATTGTCAATTGTCGGATGATATTGGATTCCGGTTTGGAGACAGATCGTGGAGCCAATTTCCGTTGACGGCAGATAAATATGCAAGTTGGATAAGGAATCTGCCAGGCGAATTCGTGGTTATAGGTTTCGACATCGAAACTTTCGGTGAACATTTTAAACAAGAAACCGGTATACTTGAGTTCCTAAGGTGGCTTCCAAGGGAACTAAAGAAGAGAGGTGTGAAGCTTCTGCATCCAAGTGAGATATTAGAATACTTTGAGCCAGCAGATGAAATATTCTTCGAACGTGTGGTTTCATGGGCCGACAAGGAAAAGGATGAGTCGGCATGGCTTGGAAACGAAATGCAAAAGCTAGCTTTTAACTCCCTACTAAAATCGAGGAAAATATTTGAGAAAAAGAAGTGTAGCAAGCTGTGGCGTATGTTTCTTACTTCAGATCATTTCTATTACATGTCCACTAAAACAGGTCCCGCCGGCATGGTCCACGGATACTTTAACCCCTATAAGAGCCCATACAAAGCATTCAAATGCTTCATAGAAGCATTAACAGGAAGCCTTACAGCTCTTCACTACTCGAGATATACATCCACCTAAATTGATTAAAATAAATGCTCTTTCACCAGCTAAAAGAAGAAACTACAAGAATGTCTTCACTTTCGGTTCCTTTGTAATTGTAATTTCTCCTGTAGGTTTTCTGGAGTTAATGTTATACTAGCTAACCCCTTTTTCCTGATAAAATCTATTAGCTCCCTGTCAAGCGTCAGAAAGTACATTTCGCTAGTGGTAGCCGTAGCGTACAGAATGTCATCGAAGATATCCCTATGTCCTAGCCCGTAAAGCCTCAGCGCCTCTCTGAAGGCCGATGGAGACTCGTCTACAGCTTTGAGACCGTAAACGACGGCGGCAACGCCAGCTTCAACCATTTCGTATGCTTCTTTCAGCCTCAGCTGGCCACGCTTCACCTCCCTCAGGAGGATGAGAACTGCCTCTAGGACGCTATACCTCGAGTAGTAGACCCAAACCTCCCCCCTATGTTCAGCTAAGAGCTTCAAACAACGCTCCACCCTCTCGCCGACATTCACCCCAAATGATGGCAGCAGAAACGACGTGTCAAGCAGAATGGCCAGCCTCATCTCAGGCACCTAGAAGCTCCCGCTGAGTTTCCAAGCTAGCTTTCTCAGCCTCCTCGAACGACATCTTCAGCTTTTTAGGCGAGCGGAGCGAGGCCTCGAAGAAGTCCTCCACTTTCCTTAGCACTAAGCTTTCACCCTTAACTATGAGGATAAGTTTATCTCCCTCTCTGATATCCAGTGTCTCTACAACCCGTCTAGGCAAGTAGACCGCGTATTTCTTTCCAACCCTTACACTCATAACCTGACTCAACCAGGTATCACCAGAAAATATCTGACATAGTCAGATAAAAACCTTACCTCTCAACTGCTAACATTTACGTGTAAGATTCAGTTAACGGCGCTTAAGCGGTCGCGTTGAGCTGGAGAACAAAAATAAAATGATTTTACATTAAAGCCCTAGAGGATCTCTGGATTATCCAATACCAGACCTTATCTTTTCTTGGATTTATAGAGAAGAATATGAAACAGCTGGTTAAATAGAATCGGTTAGTGGACATTAATTATTGTTGTGTTGTAGAGAAAAGGTTTAGCTTTCAAGATCTCTATGGATGCTGTTCACCGCCTTTAAGGCTTCTGCGAGGGCCTCTATTACTGTCCCCTCGCCGGAGGTTACGTCTCCTGCCGCGTATACTCTATCAAGTGAGGTACGTCCATTCTCATCGACTATTATTCTGCCTTTTCTATCTGCTTTTAGTCCAGGTGTTGTTGCTTGGATTATCGGGTTTACGGAGGCTCCTATGGCTATTACTACTGTATCTGCCTCTATCTCGAACTCGCTTCCAGGTATGGGTATGGGTCTTCTCCTACCGCTTTCATCAGGTTCCCCTAACCTCATTTTTATACAACGTATTTTCTTTACCCAGCCTTTTTCATCTCCTATGAATTCTATTGGTTGGGTCAGGAACTGGAACTTGACACCTTCCTCCATGGCGTTCTCCACTTCCTCTCTCCTTGCTGGCATTTCTTTTTCAGTTCTCCTGTAAATTATTGTGACTTCAGCTCCTAGTCTAAGCGAAATGCGTGCCACATCCATAGCTGTGTTTCCTCCGCCCACCACTACAACACGTTTGCCTACTTTAATTGGGGTATCGTAATCGGGGAAGCGGTATGCTTTCATTAAGTTGACTCTTATCAGAAACTCGTTTGCCGAGTATATTCCGTTTAACTCTTCACCGGGAATTCTCAGGAACCGTGGTGTACCGGCACCGGTTGATATCAAGACGGCGTCGTATTCTTTGAGGAGTTCGGCCACGGTGACGGCCTTACCGACCACGTAATCTACTTTAATTTCTACACCAAGTTTCCTCAGGTAGTTTATGTATGCATCGAGAACATGTCTTGGAAGCCTAAACTCAGGTATACCGTAGACCATCACTCCTCCCGGTCTATGTAAAGCCTCATAGATTGTCACCTTGTATCCCAGTTTTCTAAGTCTGGCGGCAGCGAATAGACCTGCTGGCCCTGAACCAACTATAGCGACGCTTTTACCGTTCTCCACTATTTTTTCTGGAACCTTTATCCCTTTCTTTATCTCATAGTCTCCCAGAAACCTTTCTAATCTACCTATGAAAACGGGATCTCCTATTCTCTTCATAACACAAACTTCCTGGCATAAGAGTTCCTGTGGACATACTCTACCCGTTATGGCTGGAAACTCGTTCGTTTCCTTTATCTTTTCTATAGCCTCCTCAAAACGTCTTTCTTTTAACAGCCGTATAAATCCGGGAATATCTATGTGCAGGGGGCAGGCTTTAACACAGGGTGGTTGGGGACATTGAAGACATCTTTCCGCCTCCCTTAAAGCTTCCTCAAGATTGTATCCAAGCGCAACCTCTTTGAACGTTGTTCTACGCTCCTTTAAGCTAAGCTTTCTCATGGGTGTACCTTCACGTATAATCTTCCTCTGCCCCATGTTATTCACCTCCCTTAACCTTGGTTTGAAGTAGCTCTAGAGCCCTCTTTTCTTCCTGAATGTACGTGCGTAGCCTCGACATCAGTGAATCGAAGTCCACTTCATGGGCATCAAACTCAGGACCATCCACGCAGGCAAACTTCATTTGGCCACCTACTATAACTCTGCAGGCACCACACATCCCTGTACCGTCAACCATTATAGGATTAAGGCTCACGATCGTTTTTATATTGTAATTCCTAGTAACATCTGCCACGACCTTCATCATTATTGCGGGACCAACTGCATAAACTAGATCTACTTTACGTCCCTCCCTCAAAATATCCTTAAGTTGGTCCGTAACAAACCCCTTTCTCCCCCTACTCCCGTCATCAGTAGTTATGTAGAATTCATCGCTAACTGACTTTATTTCCTCCTCCAGTATTAACAGGTTACTGCTTCTTGCTCCTACTATGGAGATAACGTTGTTACCGGCTTTCTTAAGCTCACGGGCCACCGGGTAAATACATGCTGTCCCGACACCACCACCAATACAGATGACCGTACCGTATTTTTTGATTTCAGTGGGGTTGCCGAGTGGACCCGATATATTAAGTATATTGTCACCTTCCTTCAACAACCCAAGTTTTATTGTGCTTACCCCTATTTCCTGAAACACAAGTAATATTGTTCCTTCCTTTCTATTCCAGTCCACTACAGTGAGTGGGATTCGTTCTCCCCTTTCATCGACACGTACTACTACGAACTGGCCAGCCTTAACGTTACGTGCTACATGAGGGGCTTTCACTTTTATCGACTTTATTCGCGGCGCTAAAACCCTTTTTTCGACAATAGGATACATTACTAGCCCCCTACCTTTAAAAGTTTTAAGGTACAGTACTAAAATATTAACTATTTAACCTGCTTAACTTTAATGTAAGACATTTAATTAAAAGACAAAAATTAAAGAACCTTTAGGAAAAACAACGTATTCATATGCCTCAAAATATAGTTAAAAAATAAAATTTAAGCCTGTTTTCAATGAAACCATTGATTTGAAAATATTGTATTTTCAGATAAAGAATACAAGTGATTGAGCTTAGGTTTATGGGCAGAGGTGTTTTAATTAAACTGAACGAATAGTTAACTAGTGTACTTAGTGAATAGGAAAAGTTATTCAAGAAGTGATGTTATGTTCGATGAGTATTCATCGTGGAGAACGATAGAAGAGAAGTTTGTTATTGAGGCATTTGATGAGATAGCAGAAGGTTACCAGCATTGGCGTAGCAGACCATGGGGCAGGATTAAAAACTTGGCACTACGTGTTTTCCGTAGAGATCCTATACTTGATGCTGGTTGCGGCAGCGGAAGACATTCCATTTTTTTACTGGAAAACGGAAGAGAGGTTGTTGCACTTGACATATCGATTTCAATGCTCAAAAAATATAGGGATGCTGCTAAAAGGAGGCTGTTAACAAGTAGACTGAATCCGGTCCAGGGAAGCGTTGTTTTAATGCCTTTTAGGGCAAATGCTTTTAACGGAATTCTTTGCATAGCTGTATTACATAATATTCCGGGGAGTGTACGGAGACTAGAAGCTTTAAGGGAGATCAAAAGACTATTGAAACCCAACGCCGTAGCCATTTTAACGGTTTGGTCCCTCCTTCAACCCCGAATGATGTTAAAAGCCCTCAAGTGTAAACTATTTCATTCAAATATATGTAGAGACTTCGGGGATGTCCTAATACCTTGGAGAAAAAGGGGGAAGACTATTCTACGTTTCTACCATCTATTTACATCCGGTGAAATCAGGAATATTGTGAACAAGGTGGGTTTCAGTATAAATTTAATAGAAGTTTTCGGCCGTGAATACTTGGTGTTTCCGCGGAATTTTTTGCTGGTGCTATCACCGTAAATATAACATTTTGCCAATATGAAAAATTTTTTAACTGATCGAAATATATTTTTCTAGTAATATCTATGTTTTTTACAATGTTTCACATGTGAAACCTATCTTTTCCAAAATGTTAAAAAAAGCTTTAAATAGCGCTTAAGGTGAACATATAAATGGAGGTGTAATATCAATATGGATGAGAAAATAAAAGATTTTATTGTCGACCTCTACAAGGGTGGTCCATATCTAAGAGATAAGATGCCTGAAAAATATGAGAGCCTTATTGAACCCTGTCTTAATGAAGGTCTGATAGAAATTAGAAAAGAGGCCTTAGGAGATTTGATCTTCCTAAGCTACAAGGGTCTACAAGAAGCATTGAAGATACTAGGTGAAACAGTGGAAGTGGACGTAGATAGGGAACTATCAAACCTAACAAAGACCGAAGCAAAGATACTCGTCAACTTGTTGGGCGGCTTTAAGCCTATAAGAAGGCTACTTGAGGAAATCGGTACTCGAAAATACACCGCACTATACAGATTAGAGGAAAAAAGGCTGGTGAAAACCTATAAGGATACACAGAGAGCCAGAAACTACAGGGTTATAATACTTTCACCCAGAGGCATTAAAGTAGCAGAAGCCCTCAAAAAATATATCCGGTAGGGTAACTATACTAGGGGGAATGAAAGTTCCTCAGCAACGTCATCCAATGATTTAGTAGCTGGTAGGCTCCAAACACCTGCCCTTAAAACCCCTCGAAAAGATATTGTGTATTCTTTAAAATAATCGGGATCAACATAACCAATGAACCTATAATACCTAATATAATCCTTTTTTCTTAACTGTGAAATGATTCTCATTAAATCCAAAGCCCTTTCCTGTAGAATAGTGCCTATATATATTAAGAAGGGTCTACTTGTGGAAAGAAGCACTATATGAGTGTATGGTAGATAGGCAAGGGTTTTTGCAAAACCGCGTGCACTTTTTGTATCGGAAAATTCAAGGAAATGTAGGGATAGTGGTGTCCGGTAGTAATTCTGGAAAATCATAATTGAATTACGTTCCCATAGTGGATAAACATGTTTATGGAAGTGGTAGGATATTAGCTGTTGGGATCGATTTATAATCTTCCCCATAGATGTTAATGATTTGAAGGGGTTTTTCATCTTCTCCTTAATAATATATAGATCAATTTCATCTACGGGCAACCTTTGTGTGATAGTAAATATCTGGGGCTTAGAAGCCTCCTTCTCGAAAACTTCTATAAAGTTCTTTAGGTCTACATCCAGGTGATTTCGTCTATGAATGGTCAAAGGAGAGTATGGTTCCCAGTAATATTCAATTAACCCGATTTCACCAAGCTCAGGTTCAGCTCCAAAGATTCCAACATATTCATCGAGATGTTCCTGAGGTATGGTGGCTTTCACGAAGAAATACTCTTTTTCTCCTAACACTTTTCCTATAGTCGTTACATAAGGTTTCTTGAAGTCCTTTAAGTCGTAGCCACGGTCTTCAAATAGGAAAAAGGACGGTATTAGCCCCATTTTCCAGTAGCTTGGAATAAATGAAATTTTAATCTTTTTTAGAAGATCCTTTATCTTGACACTTACATACGCTACAGTGAAGCCAGCATTCTCAGCTACATTTGTGTAATGTAACGCTCTTGGAATATTCTTTATAATTTTATACTCGGAATCACTAATTCTAATTACAAACCACCAAAATACTATATTAAATAGTATAATATATTTATTATTGCTTCATAAGAATTGGTAACAAAATACCTTTAAAACTATTTTTTAAGGATTTTTATCAAAATAAATATCAGAATACGTCAGGAAAATATGTACTATTGAAGAATTTTTACCTGCCTGTTTTTGAGTTTTTGTTTTTGCATCTTTGGAAAAGATAACTTTTACTTCACGCATGGATTTTACACGTTGTACTGATATCTATCCTCTAGTATTTATCTTCATGGAAGTGTCTCTTCGATGGACTGCCTAAAATACTATTCAAAGCTAGATGTACAAAAGGAGATCATAGCTTTCCTAAAGGATAGATGGGTCGCGATCCATTGTACAAAAACATTGAAGAATGGGTCTCCCGTTCTCCTCAGGTACTATAAGGGAAAACCCTTGGTAATAACGAGCACTAGAGACCTTCTCTTTTTCATGAAGAAGTTTAAGTTCCTGCAACCTAGGACCTTCTATGGCTCTGCAAGCCTCTACCTAAAGCTAAAGGAGAAAGATGATGCTCTAAATTATATAGATAATATATATGCTAGGACACCCACGTGGGATGTAGATAGCCGACTTGAGTGGTGGAAAACCACATTAAAGGTTGCTAGGGTTATTGTAGACTACTTGGAGAAGGAGGGTGTTTATCGATCGGTTTACCTTAAATGGTCTGGACGGGGTCTTCACATACACATACATGAGAAAGCTTTTTCAAAGGAGGTCTACGATAAGATCCATCCGATAGACTTGTCTTACTCGATTGTCGAATATGTTTTAAAGAAGATCAGGGAAAAGGTGTTTACGATAAATAAAGAGGATAATGTTTCAATTAAAGTTGAAAATCTAATGGATCCTCAGAGAGTGTTTACGGCTCCATTAAGTTTACATAGGTTTCTCGACATATCATGTATAGCTTTTAGGCCAGAGGAGATCGATTCTTTTGATGTATCCTGGCTTTCGCCTACATCCCCTAGACATAATCCGGACTGGAAGAAGTATATAGAAGGAGAAGCTGATGCATTAGCCTACAAAGCCTACAAGGTTATTGGCGCCTATCCAAAGCCTTCCCCGCCTCGCAGATTTCGTAAGCTTCCTCCCGTCGACGAACAGATAAAAAGGGTTTTAGAACAGTATCCAAAAACCTCCGTCAGTCTCCTTAGATATAATTTAAATCCAAGAGAATTAAAGAAGAGGGATTTGCGGGGGGATAGTAAAAAAGCTGTGGAATTCTTGGAGGACATTTTAAGCCACTATATTCAAGGTAAAATAAGCTTCGAGGAAGCTCGAAACCTCATAGTCCATTACCGTGACATAGTTATTCCAAGTTTAGACTACATCCCCGAAGTAAAGGAAAATATTAGGGGGTTGTTCCATGAAGTTTTAAATATAATTAGCAAGCTGAGGAGTCCCTCAAAGGTTAAAGAATGGCTTTTAAGTCACGGGCCTCCACGGTCAGCGGATTTAAAGCATTTTATAGAAGGTTGTGATGAAGGGGTGTACTAAGAAGTTATTTTCGCCTTGCTTTTAAACTGGTTTTCATAGATTTTTCTAAGAGTCTCTAGCGTTGCTACTTCATAAGGGCTTTTATCGTATCTTATTCTAACTATTCTGGCGAACCTTAATGCATACCCTGATTTATATTTAGGACTTTTCTGTATCTCGTTGAACGCTACTTCGACAACTATTTTCGGCCTCACCCAGACCCTCCAACCCTCCTCCTTAACCTTAATGGCAAGCAGTTTCCTAGTCATCTCTTTAAACTCTTCGTCGCTTAAACCCTTAAAGGTTTTACCGACTACCATAAACTTGTTTGTTTTTTCATCGAAGACTGCAAGATAGTAGTCACTCAGCCATCCCTTCCTCCTTCCGTGCCCCCACTCCGCCCCCACTATGACTAGATCTAAGGTTTCTGAAGGTTTCACCTTAAACCAATACCTGCCTCTTACACCTGGAGTATATGGGCTATCTATACGCTTAACCATTAGTCCTTCATTACCCATCTTTACGCTTTCATTGAAGAATTTTCTTGCTTCCTCTAGATCATTTGTCACTATTCTTTCTATCAGGATGTCGTCGTCTACAACTTTTGTCATAATCTCCCATCGTTTCGAATAGGGGAGATCTACCAAAACTTTTCCGTCAATGTAGAGTATGTCGAAAACCTTTAGGGTTAAAGGCATTTCTCTAGCTAATTTCTCTATACCATGTTTTCTCCTTATTCTCCGCATTAAATCTTGGAACCTTATTGGCTTTCCTTCTTTGAAGCTTATAGCCTCTGAATCTAATACTACCTCGTCTGCGTGGACTTTTTCTTCTACAAGCTTGACTACATCGGGGAGACTTTCAGTCACATCAGTCAACCTACGGGTGAAGAGCTTGATGTCCTTCCCCCTTTTATGAACCTGCAACCTTATTCCATCATACTTGTATTCAAGGGATGCCCTTCCTCCGCACTCCTTTAAAGCTTCTCTCACATCCTGAGCCATTTCTGCAAGCATTGGTTTCACAGGTCTGAAAAGTTGAAGGTTTACGTTAAGTATTCCCTTTGCTCCCTTTTTTACGGCAAGATGGGCTAAGTGGCCGATATCCGATATGAACATGTAGGCCTTTCTAACCTTGCTTACATCGACATCAACAAGCTTAGCTATAGCCTCTAGTACTAGTCCCTCGTTTGCCCCTAATCTTGGTTCGCCAAATATCATTCTAAACAAATATTCTATTTCTTTTTCCTCAAGATTCACAAATATTCTTTCGAATATTCTTTGTTTTCTCCGACGAGAATCTTCACCCACGGTTTGCGCTACTTTCTCAAGTAAATTGTATACTTCAAGTACTGTGAGCTCCTTTTTAAGAAGCATGTTTACGCTTCGGGTGGTTTTTAAAGCCTTGCTAATCAACGACCATCCTGCATCTAGGCTCAGATCCGAATATTCTGGGAAAATTCTGCCCACCATTAGCCTAACGGCTGGGGCTATCTCCTCTGGTTTAAGCTTCAAAAGAAGATCTACAATTAAATTTACTTTCTCGGTTCTACTTTTCCTAGACTCTATCTGCTCAAGGAATTCAACGAACCTTTTAAATAACATCCCAGATATCACCGGTTTTGTCCAAGTATTTGAGTTGACATCGTTACCTAAAAGGGCAAACGGAGTAAAATATGTATTATTTGTTTTAAACGATATTTGGGTATAATTTATGAAATAATCCTTGGAAACATTTTTATATATTGAGGAATGACAATATATTGTAAAACAAGGTGGGGAAACCCTGATGAATATGCGCCGGCTTTAATCCCTCCCGGAGAGGGATTGCCGGCACGGCCACGGGGCCCTGAAACCTTTTTCCATCAATCTGTTCAGCTTATTAAGTCACTTAAATCAGTGAGTATATCATATATTTCATTTAGATGACCTAAAACCATGCGCAAAGTTTTAGACGTTTTTCCAAGCACTTTTTCCCCTAGTTTGTCGAGTGAAACCTTGACATTTGAATCGAGATCCTTTATCAAGCCAGCTTCTTTTTCGCGCATTAAAGTTAGATCAACAAGTTTTCTTTGGTATTTATGAAGCTCATGAACCATTTTTCTAACTAGCTGGGCCTCCTTTTTGGTGATCTTATAGCCGTATCCTTTCTCCAGAAGATCTAGTGCAAGTTTTTCTGAAACGTCGCCAACTCTCTCTAAGCTTTGTACCGTCAATCTTAAATCTAGGAGCTTCACTTTTTCTTCTCCAGGTTTCATGGGATCCATTATGGCTTTTCTTATGCCCCTTACAGCTAGGAAATACAGCTTGTCGACACTATCATCCTTTCGTGCGACGGCTTCTACGAGTTCCCATAGCCCGTTTATCCATCCTTCAAGAGCGTCCTTATACATGGATCTAGTGATGCTATCCATTCTTCGAACGAGGGGTGTTATTTCCGGTTCGGCATCGCTGAAGCATTGAAGTATTATACGTTTCTTCGATTCCTCGATTATCTCTAAGCCTATAAGAAGGTTGCAGAGTCTATTTAGGTCTTCAAGAAATTTTTTGGGAAATCCCTTTTCCTTTGTCTCTATTTCAATTATATCGTAACCGTTAAGGTATGCGGCTAGAGTCTTTCTAATAGTATCTATGGGTGAAAAAATCAATTTTATTTCTCGTAAAACCATACCTTCTCCCTTATTGAGTGGCCGTATCTCTATGGTACCCTCCTGTGAAACGTTAACATACACTGCTCTGCTATTTCTCAGAAACTCCTTAACCCAAGACTTGGGAAGCGAGACATAGTAGGAGTTCCCTATTTTAACTACATTCCTTATCTTCATGCCAACCTGTTAACAAATATCTTACATGTATTTTATAAATAAATGGTTTTCTAGAGCGTTGTAAACGATTTCTCCATTAACGATGGTCATCAAAACCCTTATCTTTGGTAGCTCCTCTCCCGATGCTTCAAAGGGGTTTCCATTAACCACTATTATGTCCGCTTTTCTGCCTTCACTTATTAGGCCTGTCTGATCCTTGCTCACGATAGCGGGGTAAACAGTATACATTTTTATTGCTTCATCGATACTTAACTTCTCGCCTCTAGTAAAATTGTAGAGTTCTATTTTCTCTTTTTCTCCTCGAAGTACAGCCGCATACACGCCGAGCCACGGGTTAAATGGTTCGACCGGTGCGTCGGAGGAGGCAGCTAGAATCCCACGGGCGGCTAAGAGGCTTTTAAAAGCGTATGCAAAGCGGCTTCTTTCTTCTCCAAGCCTTCTTACAATCCACCAGTCGCTTAATATAAAGTGGGGTTGTACTATAAGGTAAGGGGAGACATCTCTTATATCTTCTATAATAGTGGGGGTCACTACAGACACGTGTTCTATCCGCAGTAGATCTCCTCTTATACCCGAAGCTCTGGCTGCCTCTAAAACCTCCTTTATAGCCCTGTCTCCTATAGCGTGCACGGCTACCTGGAAACCGTGCTTTAGTGCTTGTCTAAAGAGGTCGCTAAGTTCTTTTTTCGGCATTAGTAGGTCACCTTTAACATCGGGTTTATCGCTGTACGGTTCCTGGAGTGCAGCAGTTCTACCGCCAAGGCTTCCGTCGGCAAACACCTTCACCCCCATTACCCTAATAAAATCGTCTTCTGGGCTAACGAGCAAGTCGGTATCCTTCAAGCGTTTCCAAGCTTCTAGATCAAAGTAAACTCTAACCTTTATCTTCAACTGACCCTTTGACCGTAGCAGTTGGAGGGCTTTAAACTCCTTTTCTGTAACAGACATAGCATGTATGGTTGTAAGTCCCGCGGCAAGCAACCTATCTATACCCTTCTTTAAAATTTCAGCTAATTCACTAAGTGAAGGCTCCGGGACCGCTTTGGCAACCAGTTCAACAGCATTTTCCTTTAACACTCCTGTAGGATCCCCGTTTTCGTCGAATTCAACACCAGTCTCCTTTACAGCCGAGCCCCCATACACTCCAGCGATTTTGAGGGCTAAGGTATTTGCCACAGCGATGTGCCCACATACACGGATTAATAAAACCGGGTTTCTTGGAGCCGCATCGTCCAGATCCCTTCTCGTGGGATACCTCTTTTCAATAAACTTTTCCTGATCCCATCCCCTCCCCACTATCCATTTTCCCGGTCCCAGCTTCTCTGCTTGCTCGGCAACCTTCTCTTTAAGCACATCTATTGAATCTACGTCGCGTAGATCAAGAATCCTATCTGAAAGCGACAAACCGAGTAAATGTAGATGCGCATCCTGGAACCCTGGTAAAACGGTGTATCCGTTAAGATCAACTACAATATCCCCTCTTCTAGCTTTCCTTAAAGCTTCTTCCCTCGACCCCACAAATGTTACTTTATCCCCCTCAATCACTATACCTCCATCCCGAATCTGTTTTTCTCCGGTAAATATGGATGAACTTACCAGGATGAGTTTTCTCATGATTCCTTCCCCCCTTTGATTAAAAGGTCACCGCACTTATATCTCCTATAATGGTTTACCTTTAAAAATTATTTGACCGTATATAGCCTATGGCAAAGAACGGTCTTGAAAGGCTAATAGAAGTTAAGAGGAAGGATAGGAGGCTAGTTATAGGCTTAATGTCAGGCACCTCTGCAGACGGTGTTTCAGCGGTTCTCGTGGAATTAAAAGGATGTGGAGTAAACACACGGTATAAGATTCTTGCGTATAAAACCTACCCTTATCCGAGCGAAGTGAGAGAGAAGATTTTCTCCCTATTCGATCCCAAGACAAGTACAGTTGATGAAATATGCTTCATGAACTTCATATTAGGGGAAATATTCGCAGAGGCTGCACTCAAGATAGCGAAAGAAGCTAATATAGATATAGAAGACATAGATTTGATAGGTTCCCATGGACAAACCATATATCATCAACCAAATCCACGGAGTATAGCTGGCTACGAGAGCCGTGCCACGCTTCAAATAGGCGAGCCCTCTGTCATAGCCGAGAGGACAGGCAGGATAACTGTAGCCGACTTTAGGCCAAGAGATGTGGCCGCCGGGGGACAAGGGGCGCCGATAGTAGCATATGTAGACTATATATTGTTTAGACATGAAGAGAAAAACAGGGCGGTTCAAAACATAGGAGGAATAGCTAACGTAACGTATATCCCCCGGAAAGCCGATATAAATGATATTATAGCGTTTGACACAGGGCCTGGAAACATGGTCATTGACGCCATAGTTTACTTGATAAGTAAGGGTGAAATGACCTACGATAAGGATGGCAGGATTGCCGCAAAGGGCACGATATCCGAGGAACTATTAGAATGGCTTATGGGCCATCCATTTATTAAGAAAAGGCCTCCAAAAACCACGGGAAGAGAAGAATTTGGACTAGATTTTGCGAGGAAGGTCTACAACAGGGGTTTAAAGCTTGGTCTTAGAGATGAAGATATCGTGGCAACGGTAACCGCTTTCACAGCAAAGTCGATAGCATACAGCTACGAGAAATTCCTTCCTGAGAGGGTGGATGAAATGATTTTGGGGGGAGGCGGATGCTTCAACAAAACTTTAGTAAAAATGTTAAAAGAGTACCTCGGCTACGTTAAAATACTCTTCCATGAAGACTTCGGCATACCGGCGCAGGCCAAGGAGCCTCTCTTAATGGCTATACTTGCAAATGAGGTAATCTGTGGGAATCCAAATAACGCCCCCAGTGCAACTGGAGCTCGAAGAAACGTTGTAATGGGTAAAATCCTACTTTAATCCCTGATATAAACATCGATTATAATATAATAATAAATGTTAATTATAGTAAACAGGGGGTCTATCTGGATAAGCTCTCGGAGAAAAATATTGTAATATTAATTGCATGTAGAAAGCCTCGGCCCTTCACTTACCTTTTGAACAAAATCAAAATGAGTAGGGGTGGACTCTCCCTTGCTTTAAAAAGGTTGACCCATCAAGGATACCTGAGAAAAAACGATGCTGGACTATACGTTTTAACCGACAAGGGTCAACGGCTTTTAATGGAATACGAGGCTATGAGGCTTGCACGTGAACTAATATCGCTGGCTGGGGAGGAAGGCCTATTACTAATCCACGAAAAGGTGTCTGAGGTAGCGTTTAAAAGAATCTATGAGGCGTTGATGAGGGCTCAAATGCTCTCAAAATACTTTAAAGTAAAAAACTTTAGGGAGAAATTCAGGATGTTGATGGAGGAGGCAAAGAAGTTAAAGTATGGTGACATTGTCTTAGACGAGGAAAACAGATTAAAGGATGTTTTTGAAAGGGAGAGACCTGAATTACAGTTCAATGTTTTTCTGGGGTTAATACCGGATCAGAAATGGTGCCAACGTGAAATAGAAACCATTAAAAAGCTTTTAAACAGCCTAAAGCCAGATTATTTCCTAGATGAAGGAGCTAGAAACTTCTATTTGGAAGCCTCTAAAACTCTAGAAAATTTCTTTGAATTCTTTGGAGATATAGCCAAAAAATACAAAGGAATATAGGTGGTTAAACTCGCGGTTTAAGGGGAAGAGGCTCGACTACATATGCTTTTATTAAGCCATTTAATGTAGCCCTCTAGGCCAGCTACTATAGGTAAAGCAATTATCTCCGGAACACTGTAGCTATGGTTCTCCCTTATGCTCTTAGTTAACTCTGGAAGCACATCTAAACGTGTTTTCATTATAAGTAGGGTTTCCTCGGCCTCCTCTATTTTCCCCTGCCACCAAAAGAATGATTTAATGTTCTTTATGATGTTCACGCAGGCAGCAAGTTTTCTTTCTAGAACCAGTTTAGCTATTTTTTCTCCTTCCTCAGGCGACGGGGAGGTAACTAAAACTACTACTTCTACTCCCTTTAGCATGGGCATCGAATTAAAAATACTGTTAAGGCTTTTAAGGTTTAGATTATTTTCGGGGCATGTAGAACTCGTCTGGGAAGAATATCTGCATGTTGCTAAGCTTCAGGCTTTCCAGGATCTCTCCTAGCATCTCCTGTTTTATTCTCACAGTAAAGCAGAGCCCACAGAAGTATCTTGCTACGGTGTCCCTATTGCCTTTAATTATTTGCTCCGCAACACGTCTACACATCTCAACTATCTCTTCGTCATTTTCCAGTATTGTAAATAATTTGTAGCCTCTTTTTGAACTAATGTAATAGCTTATCGCTGGCTGCGAGACACCGAGTTTTCTAGCGGCCTCAACCTGCGATAAACTGTAGTCCTGTATAAGAATATTAGCTATAATTCTTCTTAAGGCAGGTAAAATGTATTTTGAATATATTTCACAAAACGTTCTCATGTTTAGCCCTCGACAGCCATATGTCTAATATTATATGGAGTGTCGCTTATTTATCTTCAAGTGTTTGGCAAATATCTCAACGTACTTGAAACCATCGTCAGGAAATATTAAAACATAAACGCCGTGACCCAGAATGTTCTTTATTTTTTGGAAGGCTTTAAATACGGCGCCGGAACTCAAGCCTATAAATATTCCTTCCTTTCTAGCGACTTCTATGGAGCCTTTAACCGCCTCTTCCAGCGACACGTCGATTATTTTCCAGGGGCTAGCGTGGGCTAGCCACTTCGGCTTAGTCTCTATCCTTTTTATGCCTGGAATGCTTTCACCTTTTCTAGGCTGAACACCAACTATTTTTACGTCTCCAAAAGCTTCTCTAAGCCTCATCGAGAGGGCTGCTATGTGTCCCGAGGTTCCTATGCCGGCTATAAGGCATGTTGGTTTTCTCCCGATGGACTTTAACTGTTCAACAAGCTCCTTGCCGGTATATTCGTAGTGTGACTGGAAGTTTGCATCGTTTTTAAATTGATTTAGGTTTACGGCTCCATCTCTTTTAGCGTCGGCCTCTACAGTTTCGATGAAATCCCAATCTATTGTTTCAAAGTCTGTGCGGACGACCTCTACGCCATATACTCTAAGTATTATTTCGGTGGTGGTTGGGGTGGTTCGAGGGATATATGCCCGAAACCTCTTTCCATAAAAATTCGATAAAGCAGCTAAAGCTATACCCATATTTCCGGAAGTTGCTTCATAGAGGCTGTTGAAATCGTTCTTCTCTAGGGCCCTTAAGAGCATGAGCCAGACTGGCCTATCCTTGATGCTGCGGCTAAAAGGATTATAGAATTCTAGTTTAGCCCATACCTCAAATCCCTCTCTTGTCTCGCTTTTCAACTTTAGGAGTGGGGTGGGCCAATTATCCTTGAGCAGAGAGACCGCGTCCTCAAAAACCCTTAAATTTTTTCTTTCCATGGGCATCACTTATAACATTGTTATAGCACTGCTAGCCTTCCTGATAAAGTTAACTATCCTTCCCTATCTACCCGTATACTTGGAAGAAAAGTAGATCAAAAGGAGGTTAGCTGGGGTGACTAGAATGAGATAAAGAAAATACTCCATGAGGTTAAGTTCACCTAGCTGGAGGGGAATATATACTGTGAGAACGCATGTCAGAAGACCTACATAGTGAATTATTTGACGACTTCCAGAAGCATAATAGAAGGTTATTACGGCAACCACCGAAAGAAGAAGCGGCATAAGTATAAACTTGAATATTAAGGCACTTACATTAAACGTTGTCATAACAATCAACGCTACAGTATTATTATAGAATATTAAAATAGAGTAGGTGATTAAAGCTATTAGAATACTCTCTGAAAGTAATATTATTTTCCTGTTATCAGTAAACTTATGAACTATATAGAAGAGGGTTGACGAGAGGATTATGAAGAAGACTAGTTTACCCGCTAAAAGCCCCGGTAAACCTCCCTTAAGGTACAGCATCTTTGCAAACGGGTTTCCTTCACCTTTCAACCCCCTTGGATCAAATAATAGTAGAAGGTAAGTTGTATATGTATCACCTAAAACAAAGAATATATAAAAGATAATAAGTAAAGCGGTGTACTCGTAGAGACGAAGTCTATCTACAATACCTATAGGGAACCCCCTCCATTTTAATTATAATCTCGACACCTTATTTATTATAATATTTTATTTAGACAAAGACGATAATAAATTTACTTCATGGTATGAAGGGAGCCTACCAAAATAGTTGTATAAGATATTCCTCAATGTGTATTCGATTCTCTCTCTATCCAAGAGTTTTTCCCCTATTCTAGGGGAATAGTAGGAGGTTGGATGGGTTTCGTGTGGTACATCTCCTGCCACAATAGTCAACGGGCCGATAGACGTGGCTTCCTTTATCACAGCTGAAGCTAGGACAACAGAGTAATCGCCTACAATAGCTTCGCTTCCAGGTTTTCCGGTAATCTCCACACCTGCGTCAATTACAGTGTATTCGCCCATTATACAGTATTCTATAATAGTACCATAATTAACTTGGTTTCTCCCCATCAAAAGAGAATTTTTTATACGTCCACTAATACTGCTCGAGTCTCCTATAATGCTGGCTTCAATACTCGTCCCTGGATTTATTTCGGTTTGAGGTCCTACTAGAACTGGGCCCCGGATTATAACATAATCCCCTATGATGCTATCTTTATCTACTATAATGGGACCCTTGCTGGCATCCAAGACCACTTCTCGACCGATCTTTACAGTTTTATCGACAAGAACACCCTCATCTCCAAGCTGAATGAAACCTCGTGATCCCTTAAATTCCCTAATTAAAGATTGCGCTCCCTCCAGAAGGGTTCTCGGTGAATCGTAGCAGAGTGAGCTTTCTGCATGGATTCTCCTTCTACAACCTATTCGATCATATTCTCCTGCAAGAATTTTTTCGTATGCCCCTGCTTGAAGTAGACGAGCTAAAATTTCTCCTCGACATTCTAGAGCATCCTCCTTTTCCTCGACCATCGACGATAAAAGATTTAAGGTGTTTTGAAGGGGTAAAAGCCTGCCATCTATAAGCAGAATCTTCTTTTTCTTCTCGATAGTCTTTATGTTAATTAGGGTGTCGATGTTTTCTACAATATTTAGCCTCCACTTCCAGAGACCTTCGAGATTCTTCGGCATTAAAAGTACTGGCTTACTGCCGGTAAAGATGGGTTCAAAGAACTGGAATAAATATTGTCCGCCGATTTTAAACAAGTAAAGGGGGCGGGTAAGAATCAGGGGTTTAAAGCCCCTTTTCTCATGGGGGTCGTGGAATACTGGAATCAACATCATTCAACTTCCTTCTCGCTTTCATAGGCTAGGGGTATTATTTTATCGATTACGAAACTGTAGAAGTTCTCTTCTTCGGTTTTCGTGAAACAGGTTACGACGCAGTTTCGGGTTACGCCTATAACCCAGCCTTCCTCCGTTTCGAAGACAGCATACCATATTTTTCCAAGCTTCAGGTACTCCGAGTACAGGTACGCGTTGGAGACTCCGGGTCCATATAAGGCTAGCTTGCTGAGGCTTGGAACCCTTAGATCATCGAAGTATATTACTTTGGTTGCGTCTGGCTTGGCTTCGTGGAGGGCTTTTAAGACATCATGGGTTATCCGGGCTTCAATTATCTTCCCTCTTTCAGCATAAAGTATCTCGGAAAAAACGTTGGCCAGCCTATTGGCCTTAAGCTTCTTAGCCCCTATGACTAGATATAATTGCTTCATGTAATAAACGAAGTAGAATGGGCTATCCCTCGATACAGGGACCTTTCTGAACATCCCTCTATAAGGTAACTCTATAATGAAGCTATCTTCAAAGACTCCACTTAAAATATTGTCTTCATGCCTGAGATCTCTAATCCTGTAGCCCAGTTCAACCTCCTCTTCCTCTATCTTCTCCAGATAAACCTGCCTGAAATCCTTTAACTTTGATGCTATCAGATAGAGTTCAAGTGGCTGGGTTAACTTAAATATTTTACAGACTAAGGGCAACAGTTCACCCCTCACCTAATACCCTTCAGAGAATCTATTAAAGAAATCGTTTTAAAATAATTGGCCTTGTTTAATGTTTTGAATATCCCTTGTCCAGCATAGGGCTTCTGTATGGTTCCTGTAGACGCTTTCTCTTATTCAAATATAAAACATATGATGGGTCTCTGGAACACGTTATAGTTCCGTAACTGTTTTTACCTCATTTTGGAATATTATATTAGAGGAAATGGGGGATATGTGGTTTATTTTTAGACCTGATGCACGTATCGTATGGCGGTATAGGGAGGTTAAAGAAAGGCTAGGCTGGTATAAAGCAGTCATGGACAACAAGATGCCAGCTAAATACCTGATAGCCAAACGGGTCCCCACGGATCTCGAACCCTCAACAGCCACCCTTAGTGAACTATGGAGGGAGCATGAGAAGCTGGGGAAAGTCTTCATGGATATGTGGGGGAAGATCAGGGAGGGGGAAGCCAAGCTTGAAGACTATCAAGTACCATCAAGGAGTTTTCTTGACGTCAAAATAGAGATCGTGAAAAGGCTGTTAGAGGAGTGTGTTTTCTGTGAGAGGAGGTGTAAAGTCAATCGGGTTAAAGGGGAGAAGGGTGCATGTGGCCTCGACGCCAGGACTCGGGTTGCATCCTGGTTCCACCATATGGGTGAGGAAGCCCCACTAGTTCCCTCGGGAACTATATTCTTCACGGGCTGTAGCTTTAAATGCGTCTTTTGCCAAAACTGGGATATATCACAGTACCCTGAAAATGGCGTCGAAGTAACGCCGAAGGAACTTGCCTCAATGGCGGAGGTTTTGCGTAAAGAAGGAGTTAGAAACATAAACTACGTGGGAGGCAACCCCGACCAACAGCTCCACACCATCATAGAATCCCTCAAATACATGAACATCAACGTTCCCTTGCTTTGGAACAGCAACTTCTACATGACCGAGGAAGCCATGAAGATCCTGATACATGTGATAGACATATGGCTACCCGACTTTAAGTACGGGAACAATGAATGTGCACAAAGATTATCAGGCGTCCCCCGATACTTCGAGGTGGTAACCAGGAATCTCCATACCGCATCCAAATACGGGGACATGATAATCAGACACTTAGTGCTACCGGGACATCTCGAATGTTGCACAAAACCAGTTTTAAAGTGGATAGCAGAACACTGTAGCAACGCATTGGTCAACATAATGGCCCAATACAGACCAGAGTTCCTAGTCAGAAAGTTCCCAGAAAAATGGCCGGAAATATACAGCAGAGTCTCCTCAGAAGAAATGCACCAAGCCTACAAGCTAGCAGAAAAACTCGGAATAATATATAAACCAGTCTCCTAACAAAATTATTAAAACCCTCTACATCTCTTCATCGATTTCTTTTATTCTTTCATATAATTAGGATCTTGAGTGCTGAGCCTCTCTTTATAAACCCCCGAATGATTAAGGTCTGACATGGGAACACCAAATAGATTATCTACTTCTCGGATATACACATATTACATTAATTAATGTAAGCTCATTCTAGCACGAATAATAGGTTCTTGGAAGAATATTTAGAAATTCACTTTAACATACTTGAGTAATCTAGTACTTCACTTATGGGGGGCTTCATATAGCAAGTCTCTGAATTCGTCTACTAAATTCTCACCGACTTTCTCTCTAAGAATCTTTACAATCATGTTTTCAAATAAAGTGCGGGAAGGCCATTTTCTCTTCTTCTTAGGTTTATTTATTAGAAAATCCTCCATATCGTAGTTATCTAGGAACCCCCTATACTGCTCGTACCAGTCAATATTAGGATTGTATACATATATCTTAGCGAAATCTGATATTGGTATCAGTACTTGTGCTGTGGCTCCAAAAAGTTTCACATCCTTCTCGTACGATATAGCGCAAACAGGATACCTACTTTTAATCCATGCGCTGTAGCACTCCCTATATTTAATGTATTGTACGTATCCCGTGAAGAACTCTGTTAATCCCTCGACAAAGTCTCTTTCGAGTTTAGCTATTTTCCGTAGTTCAGGAATCTGAGAAAAAGCGGATATGGCATGAAATAACTCATGTATAAACATCTTCCTACACCAATCATTGTCATATAGTGTTATTATTCTCCGTATAGGATCATAGCTTCCTCTAGCGAACGACCTCCTAGGCTCAACTACAGCTCTTAGATTCTCAGGTGGAGAAACCTCCATACCTAATACTTCCCTTATATCAGTAACTAGTCTATCGAGA